>Ga0134128_10003815_pt1 | contig 18475 bp, 14 predicted proteins | sample KB31754_FD_96462 | JGI IMG/M metagenome (GOLD analysis project Ga0134128, IMG submission 96462) | Terrestrial soil microbial communities with excess Nitrogen fertilizer from Kellogg Biological Station, Michigan, USA - KB3-175-4 | ecosystem: Environmental > Terrestrial > Soil > Unclassified ... | reverse complement strand
GATATCGCAAGCAGACGTCAGCCAGGTGGCCTCCGATCGCGCCCTTGCTTCATTGAGGAATAACGTTTCCGTTGCGCAGGTCGGATACAGTCATAGCGTTCTCGTCAAGTTCACGTGGTCCGATCCGAACAGCGCCGCTGCCATCGCCAACGCGATTGCGCGAAGCGGCATCCAGGTTCTCGCCAAGTCGGACACAGGGTCGACGCTTCTGGATGAGCGCTTTCAGGGCCTCGGACCCAGCGCTCACGTCATTTCGCTCGCCGATCCGCCGATCCGGCCCGATGGGCTGTCACGCGGCAAGACCGTCCTTCTTGTGACGCTCGGAGGACTAGCACTCGGTGTCGCGCTGGCCCTCGGGTTGGACTTTCGGGACCGCTCGATCCGCACTGCCGAGCAGCTCGAGTATTTGCTGGGCATGGAGTGCCTCGAGGTGGTTCCTCGTACCGACCTTGGCCCCGCAGACGGAGCGCTCCGCCGCGCAAGCGTCATCGTCCAGTCGGTTCGAGGACTGCACGCCGTCGGTGTGACTGCGGCAGCCTCAGGCCAGGGGGCGACCACCACGGCGGCAAGGCTCGCACATCTGATGGCGCTCTCTGGAAGGAAGGTCCTGGTCCTCGACAGCGTGGGCGCGGGGCCGTCGCTCGTACCGGCAAAAGAAGCTGAGCAAGGCGACCTGGTATCGGAGCCGGCGGAACGACGCTTCGATCTTCGCGCGATCGACGGGCCGGATGTCGCCGATTCGGATATGGCATGGCGGAAGCAGATTGATACGATCGTCCGCGAAGCGACATCGTCCTACGATTTCGTCGTCGTTGACCTGCCGCCTCTTGCATCCGGTCCGCAGGTTAGAATGGCTGCTGAGAGTCTGGACGGATTGCTGCTCGTTGTTGAGTGGGGAGCGCTGGATGCGGAATTGATTCAACGCTCGTTGAATCTGTGCGGAAGCGCTCGAACAAAATTTGTCGGAGCGGTTTTGAATATGGCCGACGAGTTCGTTATCGGGAGATATGGGGACAAGCTGGCAGGAGCGCAGGCCGCCTTGGCGGCTGGGCGCGAGCGCTCGATGGTGTCGTACAATTTGGTTCAAGTATGGTGGTCGAATAAGATCCGTGAGGTGCTAAAATGAGAAGCTCAGCCCTGGTCAGCAGAGTCTGGCAAATTGCCGCGATCCTATCCTTTCTGCTTGGAAGCACCGGTATTGTCGTCGCCGGTGACTACGTGCTGCGCCCCGACGACAAGCTCTCCATCAAGGTCTTCCAGTTTCCCGAGCTGAGCGGAGACTACACGGTCAGCGGAAACGGCAGCATCTCGATCGCGCCCATCGGGGAGCTGCACGCCGCTGGCTCCACGGCGATCGAGCTATCGAAAGCGATTTCGGACCGGCTCGTGAAGGCCGGCTTCTCTTCCAGGCCCGGAACAACGGTTGACGTCGTGCAGTCGCGGCCGATCTATCTGATGGGCGATGTGCAAAAGCCCGGCGAATACCCCTATCGGCACGGTCTGACCGCCTTGCAGGCCATCAGCCTTGCCGGCGGATGGTTTCGAGAAACCGATCTTGGTGGTCTCGTGCGCATTGGCCGCGAGAACATCTCCATCGGCGGCGATGCCCGTTATCTTGTCACGCGCTACTACCAACTGCTCTCCCAGCGCGCGCGCCTGAGCGCCGAGCTCACGTTAAAGGACGACATGATGGTGCCGGTCGAACTTGTGCGACAGGCCAAGGAAGACCCCACCGTGGCGCAACTGGTGCAGAGGGAACGCGCGCTGCTTCGCGTCAACGTCGAGGCGGTGAAGGAGCGGGTCCGCAACCTTGAGAAGACGCGCGACCTCTACCAGGAGCAAATCGACGCAGTCACCCACCAGATTGAAGCGAGCAAGACGCAGCGGGACAGCGTTCAAAAGGAGATGGGCGCAGTAAAGACGCTGTTGGACAGCGGATTGTCGCCGAAGTCTCGCCAGTGGAATCTGGAACGCATGGAGGGGCAGATACAGATGACCGAACAGGGATACCAATCCCTGATATTGCAGACACGTGAAAACATGACTCAAATCGACCAGAAGATCCTGGACCTCAAGAACGAGCACGAGGCGACGGTCAATACCCAGTTGCAGCAAAACGTGATGGGTCTGGAGGAGGTTTCGGTCAAGCTCGGTACCAGCCAGAGACTCATGGCGGACGCGCAAGTGCGCAGTAACATCCTGCGCGCGTCATCGACCAGTGTCGTTGATAGCCGCAGGCTCACCGTCACTCGGACGGTGAACGGAAAAGAAGTGACGATTGATGCGGATCAGAGCACCGAGCTTCTCCCCGGCGATGTGCTCAATGTAGATGTCCCGGCTGGCCCGGCTCCGGCTGGGGTGTCCGGGATGCCCGGGAAGCGAGGAGCTTTGGGATTGCCAGCCGCTTACGAGGGAGCGATGAAGCAGCCCGCCGCCCCGACCGATGCGGCCATATCGAAGGTGACCGGCGGGTCGGGTGGGTTGGGCGTCGAGACCGTCGAGCAATGCGAGCGGCTGATGTTGCAGGATCAAACGCCTGCCGAGCTGGCGCAGGCCCAATGCCGGGAGCTGTTCGACGTCTTGCGCGCCGACGTCGTTGTTCCTGCCGCGCCAACCAGCCTGTTGACCTTGTCAGGCTTTCAAGTGCAGGACAAAAAGTAATTAAATACGGGTATGCGCGGGTCAGCAGCGCGAGCCAGGATCACACGGGCCAAGTCGACCAGCCGGCGCCCAAGGCGAGTTGGTCGAAGGTCCAAAGAGCAGATCGTGGCACGCATGGGACCGCAAATGAACAAGGCGGCCGAAGGCAGCAAATGCTGCATCGGCCGCTTTGATTTTTCTCGAGCCCAATGGCCGAGCGGCGGTTGAACTGATCACCGGTTGTGGCCCGCCAACTTGCTGACCAGTCCGGCGACGCCTGAGTGCCGATCGCTGCGGAGTAGATGGCTGGGGGACGAGGTAGCGGCGACCGGTGCCGATGAGTGCTTGGTGTAGAACACCGACATCGGCAGCAACTATCCGATACCGAAGAAATCCTGTTTGGGACGGGCTCGTAGATCCGACATTCGGCATCTCGCGCATCCCCCCGGTATCGTGCAGGAGTAACGGCGTGTGGCCGCGCTTCGTGCCCTTTGCGGAATCCTGCAAATTGAAAAGCTCCGACCAGACCAGTGAGGCATCGCGGCTTCGAATGGGATCGATTGTCGCTATCGCGGAAGAGAAGATACAGGAGGTACCCCGAACGCAGTACCCTGCATTTTCGGCCGCCTAGTTGCTGTTCGCACTTCCATGCGCGGTCCGGCGTGGTGCATATTTTGCGCTACAACACGATCCGATCCCAACTTGGCGTTTCTCGGCAGCCGCTCTAGATCGCCGAATTGATATAGTCGCAGCTCGATTTGAAGGAAGAAGATAATGTCGAAAGTCGTTCTTTCCCCAACCGAGCTCGGTGAAGTCGCCAACCGGATCAGATCGCTCCGTCAATCGGCCACGTTGCATGCCATCGAAATCGGCCGCGAACTGCTTCGCGTCAAGGCGAGCTTGCCTCATGGCGCCTTCGTGAAGTGGGTGGAGAAGGAGTGCCAGTTCAAGATCAGAACGGCTCAGGACCTTATGAGGCTCGCGCGTGAAGTCGATCCCGACGCCGAGGTGGCCACCCTCATGGTGCCGTCGACCCTTCGCGTCTATCTCTCAAAGAGCACGCCGCCGGAGGCTCGCCAGCTGGCGAGAACACGACTGCAGAATGGCGAGTGCGTGTCACGGAAGGATATCAACGCGTTCGTCTCCAAGCGGGGGGCTTCTGACGGAACGGCCGCAACTGGTTCTGGCGTTGATCGCATTGCAGGGGCGGAGCTGCTCAGGTCCGGAGACGCCAGCACGGAGTCGGAGATCAACCGATCGCGCAAGATCGCCGAACTTCTCGTCCGGCGCCTGACTCAGGACGAGTATCAATATCTAGTTGATGGAATGACCTGGGGAGTATGGAATCGCGTACTGATCTGGTTGCGTGCGGCAACGATCGCGACGCCGGATCGGACGGGGGCGGTCGCAGCTCTGCCGCACCAGACGCGCGCTCCCGCGGCTCCCACCCCGTAAGCGCGAGCAAAGCAAAGCGGGCTATGCCGTAGGGAGGCTGGGCCTGGCTCTCAAGCGAGCCGAGCAGTACGAAGTGCCGATCAGATCAACGCGCGTTTCCCCCGCTAAAGAGCTTGGAAACCGCTCGTTTAAATGCGATCGGGATCTGTCCAACCAGATATCTGAATGCCGGGGGAGTCTTCCACTCGTGCACCACAGGATGGATCACGTCAATCATCGTTGCCGGCTCACGGCCGGGAAGCGGCTGCCGGGAATAAAGCAGAATGTTTTGCCGATACCAAGGCTCGACATCGTCGTCGGTCCATATCTTCGGCCGTACAACGTCATACGCTGCATAGCCATTGGCCTGAAATTTTTTAGCCCAATACGACTGCCACTGTTCGTTGACGTGATCCGTACCACCCTGGCCTGGCACTGCTGCGCTGAAAAGCACGGCATCGGACAATTTGCACAGGTCTGAGACGAGAGAGCCTGCCCTGGCTTCTGAGATATGTTCGGCAACTTCCAGGCAAGTCGCCAAGTCGAAGCGGTCGGACGACGATACGGCGCGTTCCAAATCAACTGAATTGAAGGTGAAGTTTCCTCGTTCCATTCTCAAGCTACGGACATAATCGCCGTCGAAGCCGACCAATTTCGGAATGCCGAGCTCGCTTGCGACGGAAAGCCAAGTACCGACGCCACAGCCCACATCCACGATCGACTTCGGAGCAACGATGTCGAAGACGATAGGAAGAACAATCCGAGCGCTTCGCCTCGATCCTTCGCGCTGCTGAGCGTAGAAAGCGTCATCATAATTCGACATGGCAATTTGCTTGATTGCCTCGCGAAATTTTGGATCCACCGCGGTCAAGTAAGAATAGTCCTTACGAGGCCTCGCTATACCCTCAAATTGTTGAGCTCAGACTCTCAGGTAGTATCGACGAGCCCGGTGGTGGTCGCCGCCGCCGCTGATTTGTCCGCGGCGGACAGACCGCTCGGGTTTATGTGTGTTGATGACTGAGCCATTTCCAGAAGCGTTCGATAATACCCCGTTACAAACAAGACAGCAGCATAACACACCAAAACTGCGGCCGGCCCGACGATCGCAGCAATTGGGGTCGACGGCTTCAACAGGTCGGCCGACAAACGTACCATGACTGCGCAAATTGCGGACACGCTCAAAATCGTTCCAAGGCTTTTCCAGTCCTGCAAACTCGCAATAGGGAAGCCCATTACGATTGAAAGTCTTCTCAGGCAGAACGCGTACATCACGAAAGTGGCCAGTAGCGATCCTATAGCCGCGCCGGGCAAGCCGTAATACCAAGCGCTGACCAAGCTCGTTATGACGGCAAAGGGAAGGAGTGCGGCTTCATAGCGCATGCTGGCCTTGCCTTGTCCAAACACATTCATCAGTGTGGTAATTTCTGTCGAAATCAATGTCTGAACCAGATAGATCCGCAGCACTGGCGAGCCGCTGACGTACTGCCTGGTAAACAAGAACTGGATGACTTCATCGGAAAAGGCGAATAATGCCGCGATGGCGGGAAACATGACCGCGCTGATGATCACATTGCCCTGGTTGTTCAGGCGCAACAACTCGTCGTGGTGACCAAGCGAATGGAGCTGACTCATTCTGGGCAAAAGCAAATTGCCAAGTACGCCTCGCAAGACCTCAAAGGGCATGAGGAGCATAGTCGCAACTGAGAAAATGCCGAACATCGCCGATGAAAACACCGTGGCTACAATCCATTGCTCGGCTTGTTTGCGCATGCTCCATAGCAAGGCGCCCACGCCGAATGGAAGAGCATAACGGAGCTGGACGCCGAATTGCTCCTTGTCCAGGGGCAGCAGCAGAATTCCGCAATAGCGTGCGATGAAATAAGCCAGGACTCCAAGGCGCAAGCAGGCAGCAATCAAGGTTGCAATCAGCACCTCTTCAAGCCGTTGAAAGATCACCGCTGCGGAAATGATGAGCGCGGCCCTGAGCAAAGCTGTTGTCAGGATAGCTTGTGCCTGCCATCGAATTTGCCCTGCGGCGTTAGGCAACACGTCGAGCAACAAGGCCAGATTCGAGACAAGCAGGAAGGCCGCGAGCAAAAGCCCATGGTCGTGCAGCAAGCTCTTCATGCCCGAGGGAAGGGCGCTACCAAAGACAAAAATCAGAAGCGCCGCAATCGTCGTTGTGGCGAGCAGGAACAGCACCGTCTGCCCGACGTAAAGCTGGCGTCCCTTTGAATCCAAACGCACAAAGAAGAAAAGCAAGCTGCGCGGCATGTCAAAGACGATCAACATGGCCACGGTAGTTACGAGGAGCCCGAACAGCCGATATTCGCCGAAGGCACTGGGGCCGATCGTTCGCACCAGCACGACCGGCGTCAATAGCCCGATGAACTGTTCGACGTAGCGCGCAACCGAGAGCGCGAGACCCTGGCGTAACATTGATGCCATGGATCGGCGACCTAGCGCGGCGTTGAAGAGAACAAGCAGGAGCATCGGTCCGCCCCGCAGTTCCCACGGCAAAGAAGGTCAAAACTCACTAGCACGCCTCCGCAAAAGCAGCACGTGAGATCATCGCATGTAACAAACGATGCCTGAAGACTGACATGCTCAGAGCTCATCCTTTGGCGGACCTTATTCCAACGGCTTCATATGGCAAGCGGTGACTAGCCGATGCATCAACTCAGGAATGGGCGCATCGCGCGACACTCAGGACGCGAACGCGCATTGCTTGCGGATCTGTGATCGTGACGGCTCTGCCGTACTCGGGATGAGGCGGCATCTTTCGGCCCATAATGGTACAAGAATCCAATTGTTTGTTGGGCGACGTTTACCAATCGCGCCCGACGGCTTTCTTCACTCGATTCACGAGAACGGGGGCGCCGCAAACGTAAGCCCGGAACGCGGCGGCCGAAATGGCCTCGTCAGGCACAGAGATTCGCGGCAACGTCATTGCGTCGCTGCCGGCTGTGATGAAATCCGGCCGGGTCAGAAACGCGGTTGTGATCCCCGATGATTCCAGCTCGCGCCTGGTAGCTTGGCTGTGGTACTGGCTGCCGCCATAAGGGTACGCAAACGCGTCGCAACGAGCGACTAACGCCTCGCACAAATGCTTGCTTTCGGCGATTTCAAACTTGCACCGCATCGGCGACGTCTGGGATAAGTTCACGTGAGTGACGGAATGCGCGCCAATGCTTACGCCGGCCCTGGCAAGACCTCTCAACTGCTCCCAAGTACAGCACCTCGCTTTCCGCGAGGCCAGAACGTCGCACCGAGCGTCGCGCGAGGCCAGCCGTTCAATTTTCACGCACAACTCCTCGAGATCGGCCAGCACGTGCTCCCGCTCCGCGATCAGAGTATCGATATTGCTGTCCTTTAAATCCCGCCGCAGGGTCATCCGACGAGAGCCAAACGAAACCTCAACCTCGTCGCCCTCATACCACGCTATGTTCGAAGTCGCGCGCGCCAGCAAATCATCTCCAGTTCCCGCGCTCGCAATCGCGGTCCATCCGGCGCAAGCGAAAATCGAAAGCGGAGCTTTGTATTTGGCAAATTCTTCGGCGACCTCGAGCAGGTCAAGCTCCGCATCGTCCGTCGTCACGAGCACGCTCGAATCAGGCAGCGAACCCTGGCGTTGCCCGGCCACGAACTCCGGCAAAGAGATGGGGACAAAGTTCGCGCAAAGCCAATCGAGGTTGCGGCGCAGCCGGTCTAATCCCGCTCGCCGTGTTTCGCCCTCAGCAAAAAAACGATGAAAGAGAAGTGCGGTAACACTCGGACCGGTTCGCGTTAGGAACGGCAGTTGGCTCTCGAACAAGCCTGCGGTTGAGTAGGCGTGGCGGCGAAGTATTGCTAGCATATCCTGCATTCTGTACGGCGTTCTTCCCACGTGATGCGGCCGAACATTGCATCACCTCCATTGCATCAACCTATAAGAACAGTCTCTTTGCACCTGTCTTGCGGCATCGGATCATTGCGCTTGTTCGCCGGATGTTTGTTCGTTCTCCCGAGAAAACGGCCCATTTGGCACCCGAAGACCTGAAGACGGGTATTGATCTTTTCAAATCTTCAATAGGCATTTACGTAGGCTTCTCTGGAGAAGGCGGTGAGGAGGATGATCCGCAGATCGAGAAGGAAGGACCAATTGTCGATATAGTACAGGTCGTGTTCAACGCGATGCTGCATCTTCTCGAGCGAGTCGGCCTCGCCACGACATCCGTTGACCTGAGCCCAGCCCGTAATGCCAGGCTTTACGTTGTGACGGCGGGAAAATGACGAGATCAGATTAACGAACATTTCATTGTGCGCGGTCGCGTGCGGACGAGGACCGACGATCGACATGTCGCCGGCCAGAACATTGAACAACTGCGGGAGCTCGTCGATATTGGAGCGGCGAAGAAAACGTCCCAGACGGGTCACGCGTGGATCTTGTCTGGTGGCGGGCTTGAAGTTGGCGCCGTCCTCCATGACAGTCATAGATCGGAATTTCAGGACGCGAATTGGCTCGTTGTTGTAGCCGTGCCGGGTCTGGCGGAATAGCACCGGCCCGCGGGAGTCGAGCTTTATTGCCAGTGAAACGATGACGAAAAGAGGGCTCAACAGAATCAGGCCGACGATTGCGGCGACGATGTCGAATGCCCGCTTAACGGCCCCGTTGAAGGGGGTAAGCGGAGACTGCAGGATCCGCATCGTTACCATGTTGCCGAACTGCGTTATCCGCGAAACGGCCATGAGATCGAGAGATCCCACAGGCACGACGTGAACGTCAACCGGCAGGTCGGACAGTGCGCCGGCAAGCGCCAGGGCAGAGGAAGTACGCTGTTGCGAAGTCAGGATGATGATGTCGTCCGCTCGAAGTGGCCGGCATTCCGCGGCAAGTTCGCGGGCGCCGGGCAGCGCTCGGACGACGCTGGAGCGCGCGCGAGAGATGACGCTGGAGCGCGCGCGAGATAAGGCGGGGGCGTGACCCTTCGGGAAGTTAAATGAACGGATGGTGCGGATGCCGGTGGCCATCGCGCGGGCGGCAAAATGCGAGCAGTGATCCGGCTCTCCTATGAGAATAATGCGCCGGGCATCGACCATGCCCGAAGCAATGGCGCGCTGCAATAACGAGAACCATATTGCCCGCGTGCAGAGTACCGCGAGACCGACACTCGCTGCCTGGACGATAACAGTAGCGCGCGAGTAGTCTTCCGAGTGCTTCAGAGCGAACATCGTGGAGAGGAGGAAGAAGAATACGAGGAGCACGCCACTGACGCCGTTCCATAGGAAGATATGGCGGGGCTGCGTCTGAATTCTGGAGTATTGTCGATACCCGATGGAGACAAGTAGATCCAAGGTAGCTATCAGGAGGGCTTCCGGAATGTACTTGGCCGGGTCAGCCACGGACGCCAGGATCAACCGATGGTAGAGGAGAGCTGCGACATAGGCTGCAATGGTGACGAACAAGAATTCGGTGGCTGCCGCTGATATTAACAGGACGGTCAACCCGCGCTTGCCGAGGGAGGCTGAAATTTCCCTACCGACAGCCGAACGCGCCGAAAGCTTGGTGGAGGCCGGCGAGTTGGTAAAGGACGCATAACTCATGTCACTCGACCATCCGTCCTCGATCCGTCCGAGCCAAAGCAGCAATGTTTCGGTACCATTCCGGTCCCGGAGCGGGAATTGCTATAAGTGGGTAGAGTATGAGGGGTAGTTACATCGGTCGTTTGAGCCGCGCGGCAGTCCCGGATCAGGGCGGTGTGAAGTGGACCCTATGCTGAGGACCAATGCGTCCGGAGTTGCTGCCGTTCGTTCTTCCCAATAACTCTACGCTATTGTGCTTGCTGCCGGAGTCCACGCCGGGGGACATGTGGTCCGCAGCAGTTCGCGCGAGCCTCCTGGCCACTCATCGTTCGATGAGACGTTAACTGATCTCGTTCTCCAAACCGGGTGCAGGTTGCGGCTCGGAATCCGCGAAAATATGAGAGTGCATCATCCTGGCGGCAAATATCCCAAGTCCGCCTCCTATCAGCTTCTCCAGCGCATCTATGACATGCGCATCGCGATCTGGAACCACAAGCTGCAGAAGCTCCAGGATAACGGCACTCCCGAGAACAAGAAGGCAAACGAGCGTAGTTCGGGAATAGATCAACGAAAACAGAAAGCCGATGGCGGCGAAGGCGCCAATATGCTCGAAAATGACGATCAAAGCTGGTTCGATTTCCGTCAACCTTGGCCTCAGATAAGCAGGCGAAAGCGTCGCCGCCGCGACAAACAGCAGACAAGCCCATGCCATCACTGAAACGAGTTTATGAAGCATATCGATACTCGCCCTCGGCTTCTCGCTGCTCCGACGCACAACCGCTCCCCTTCAGCCGGTGAATGCGTACAGCGCATTTTGGAGGCTGTGCGAGAGATGGAATGAGAGAGGCATTCGACCGATACGGGCGCATAGATGCCACTGCCAGCCGACGACGTCGAGAGCGATACCACCTCTGCGTCTGGTCATACCACTTTCGCCGTAGGGCTTCGCTCGTTTTCCAGTAAGTACCTCATTTGCGCCCTTATTCGCAGCCGCCGTGCAGAATAGGATCATGAGCCTGCTGGTTTTCGACGGGGCGCGCGGCCGGTCGAACCGAGGAGCTCGAAAAATGCCGCACTTCTGCGTCCGCACTCTGGACGCTCTTGAGCGTCTTCATCCCTGAATGAGCGTGACAAAGTCGATCGCGTATTCACAGGGCGAGCGAGCTTCGTTCGGGCGACATGACCACGACAGAAGCAGGCAGTTGTGCAGCCGTCCAAATGGAGTGCAGTCATGGTTCCAAACAGCAAGTCCGTTAGCCATTCGCCGACATGGACTTTCTTCGAAGGCCGCTGGCATGAGGGCAATGTGCCGATCATGGGGCCGCGTACTCATGGGCTCTGGCTCGGCACGACTGTGTTCGATGGCGCGCGCGCCTTCGAAGGTGTTGCGCCCGATCTTGAGCGGCATTGCGCCCGTGTCAATCATTCCGCGATCAACTTCGGGCTCAAGCCAATCGTCGATCTTGACACGTGGCTCGGTCTGGCGCGCGAAGGCATCGCTCGCTTCCCCGCCAATGCCGAACTCTACATCCGCCCGATGTATTGGCCCCAGAATGGCGTTGGCGGCGGCGTCCTCTTCGATCCGGAAACAACGGATTGGTGCCTGTGCATCTACGAAGCGCCAATCCCCAAGCCTGTCGGCATCGCGATAACCCTGTCCCCGTTCCGCCGGCCGACAGCCGAATGCGCGCCTGTCGGTGCCAAGGCTGCCTGTCTCTATCCGAACAATTCGCGCGCGCTCATCGAGGCTGCATCGCGCGGCTTCCAGAACTGTCTGATGCTGGACATGCTCGGCAACGTTGCGGAGTTCGGTAATTCCAATGTGTTCATGGCGAAGGATGGCGTCGTGTTCACGCCGGCGCCGAACGGCACCTTCCTGGATGGCATTACCCGGCAGCGCGTAATCGAGCTCTTGCGAGGCGAGGGCGTCACCGTGCTGGAGGCCACGTTGCGCTATGCCGATTTTGTCGCCGCCGACGAGATATTTTCAACCGGCAATTTCGCCAAGGTGACTCCGGTAATTCGGATCGACGACCGGCAGCTCAAACCCGGGCCGTTCTACGCGCGTGCACGGAGGCTGTATTGGGAGTTCGCACACGCGGTCAGGCTTGCGGCCTGAGAGGATTGAGCGTTCGCCTCCTGGCGCCACTGGGTCATAGATGCAGTGGTGGTCCTTGGGTAGCGTTTAAGGTCCGTAGATCGCCAGCTCGGTATCCGACAGATCGGCAAGCCGGGGGCGCTGCGGACCCTTGAAGTATTTGCGGCCACGCGCGTCCCTGTAGAAGCCGACCAACTCCTTCATGCGACCGTTGGCGTCGAGAGCGACCGCAATTCGGCCGCGCCGCAGCAGGAAGCGGCCGATCGCACCTGCGCAAGCGATATAATGAGCCACGTCGGGACAATAGATCATCTGCATCGCCGGCATCGCGATCCGGCGGATGAGCATTGGCTGCAGAACAAAGGGAAAGGTGCCGCCGTCGTCTGCACGACACACCAGGCTGAGACAGCCGTAAGCGGCGTGTCGCGCAAGTAGTGCGACGTCGGGTTCGGCCAACCCGTCGACTGCCTGCGCGTCCTTCCGGACGACTTCGATGCGCATGCCCTTCGCAGGACGCGAGAGCGCCGGAAAAGAGAAGAACAAGCCGCCACAATAGGCGCGGAATCCCTGGGCTTCGATGGTGGGCCAGGTCCGGTGCGCCGGGCTGATGTTTACGTAGCTGACGTGCTTGTGGCGCTGCGCCATCGTGCTCAGCATTGGCGCGTAGTTACGGAACGTACGTTCCACATACCAGCTGGACAGGTTACACCGAATCGAGATCCCGGCACCATTGTCATGATCTCGTGCGGTATAGATCAACAACAGAACGCCAACCGGCTTACCCTCATGGTCAAGCATGTAGCCGAAGCGCGGGAAACCCTCGGGCACATCGCGCACGGATTGGCGCTGAAGCCCGCGCGTCCAGTACTCGCGCGAGCGGATTGCGAAACCGCGCGTCAGCAGGTCTGCGATTGCGCTGAGATCGGCTGTTCCGATCTCGCGGCACCGGATCACGAGTCGAACCCGGTCGTGGGATACGACGTCGCTCCCGCGCCGAAAAGCCGTGGCCGGAGGCGTCCGGTGCGCTGCGTTTCGATGTAGGAGAGCCAGTTGCGGTAGATGCGTCTGGCGGTGAGGTGCCAGACGTTCTGCACGTCCTTGGCCAGTTGATCGGCCGGAAAGCTGGCGAGGAGTTCGGGTTTGCGGTTCGACAGGGCCTTGGCCCGGAAGTCGACCATGATCTGTTCGGATATGGTATCGAAATAGCCGCTTGGTATGGTCGGGCACACCTCGTTTTCGCCGCGGAGAAAGCGGCCGATATCCCTGCGGTATTCGCCGAGCAGGCTCTGAGTCTCGTATTCCGGATGTCCCTGAAAGTGGACGAAGAGGCTCTTTTTCTGCTGCTTGACGAAACAATCGACGCCGGCGTCCGCCGATTTCGAGAGGATCGAGTAGCCGCACTCCGAAAGGTCCTCCTCCTGTACCTCGTTCCAGCGCGCGTGCGGTATGCGGAATGTGCGTGACAGTCCGTCGGTCAAGGGATGGTCCGTCGCTTTCGTCTGGGCGAAGATTCCGAAGCATTTGGCCGGCAGAGAACGGCGCTCGACGCCGTCGACGTGCAGGACGACGCCATGGACGGCGAGGCACGAATACACCGAGGAGACGGTGTTCTCGCTGGCCCAGTCAGCGATCTCGGCGAAGTCGGCCCAGTAAGGCTCTTCCGTTAGCCTGGGGGCCTTCGGCTCGGCACCAGTCACGATGATGCCGTCCAGCCTTCTGTTCACCATCTCGGTGGTGGTGCGGTAGTGGCGATGAACGTAGTCGCGCCCCCAGTCCGAGCGCGGCGTCGTCGGCATTGTATAAAAGTGCAGCCTGACGGCATGTTTCCCGGCGGACGCCTCGAGCAGGTCAAACACCTGGCGCTCCGTGGGGATCAGGGCGGAATCCGGCATGTTATTGACCAGACCGATATCGAGACAGCCGCTGCTTTTGCTCTGCTGCGCCTTCTCTTGCCGCGCCCTCGCGAAGAGATGATGGTCTTGCTGCTCGATGTTGATCAGGACAGGCATGGGGACGCCTTCATGGCTCTTGGTAATTCCAGGTTCAGTTCGCGCTGCCGAGCGCCTGATCGAGGTCGGTGAGGATGTCGTCGATGTGCTCGATCCCGACGCTCAGCCGGATCATCTCGGGCCGAACGCCGGCCTTCTCTTGTTCTTCGGCGGACATCTGGCGGTGGGTCGTCGACGCGGGATGGCAGGCGAGCGATTTGGCGTCGCCGATATTGACGAGGCGCTTGAACAGCTTGAGGCGGTCATAGAAGCGCTTGCCGGCCTCGAACCCTCCAGCGACTCCGAAGGTCAGGAGCGAGCAGGCCTTTCCGCCGAGATATTTTTGCGTCAGCGCGTAATAGGGGCTGTCGTCAAAGCCCGCATAGTTGACCCAGGCGACGCGTCGGTCGTCGCGCAGGAAGTGCGCCACCCGGGCACCATTCTCGACATGGCGTTCGATCCTCAGCGCGACCGTCTCGATGCCCTGGAGCAACAGGAACGCATTGAGTGGCGCCAGGACGGCTCCCGTCGTCCGCTGGGCGACGGCGCGGCAGCGCGCGATATAGGCTGCCCGTCCGTAGCGCTTGGCGAACACCATGCCGTGATAGGACTGCTCCGGCTCGGTCATCAGCCGAAAGCGCCGGCCATGATCGGACCATGGGAAATTCCCGCCGTCGACGATGATGCCGCCGAGCGTCGTGCCGTGGCCGCCCATGAACTTGGTCAGCGATTCGATCACGATGTCGGCGCCGTGCTCGATCGGGCGGAGCAGGATCGGGGTCGGCACCGTGTTGTCGACGATCAGTGGCACGCCGTGGGCGTGGGCAGCCTCCGCCAGCGCGCCGATGTCGCAGACATTGCCGGCGGGATTGCCGACGCTCTCGCAGAACACCGCCCGCGTGTCGTCGTCGATCAGCCGCTCGATGCTCTCGGCACGGTCGTCCTCGGCGAAGCGGACCGCGACGCCCTGTCGCGGCAGGATATGAGCGAACAGCGTGTGCGTGGTGCCGTAGAGCTGCGGCACCGAGACGATGTTGGTACCCATCTCAGTGAGATTGGTCACCGCGTAGCTGGTCGCGGCCTGACCGCAGGCGACGCTCATCGCGTCGATGCCTCCCTCCATGGCGGCGACGCGCCGCTCGAGCACCGCGTTGGTCGGATTGCCAATTCTCGTGTAGCGAAACCCGTCCACTTCGAGGTTGAACAGCGCGGCGCCGTGGTCGGCGCTGTCGAAAGCGTAGGAGGCGGTCTGGTAGATCGGCACGGCGACGGCCTTGGTGGTCGGCTCGACGTCATAGCCGCCATGGACGGCGATGGTCTCCCGTCTCATGGTTGGAGATTCTGCGATTCTGCGGTCCCTGACGATTGCGGGCGTTTTCTGATGCATCGAAGGTCCCTAAATGGCTGTGGCGATTACAGGTCGTCGCGCGGGAGGCCGAGCAGATCGCGCACCTCGACGGGCCATTTGTCTACGTTCTTGCCATGAATCTGGAACATGGCGACCGCGAGCCGGTCCATGCCGAAGGCCACGCAGGCGGTGTGGGCCGGCGAGCCGTCCGCGGCGCGAATGCCCCAGGCGAGGCCGAAATGGTCGCGGTGGTAGTTGAAGCTCATGCAGGCGGTCGGCTTGTCTTCGTCGGAGCGCAACGGCACCAGCAGCTCGAACTTGAGCTGTTGCTGTTTCTGGCTCACCGCCTTCATCTGGCCGACTCGCCCGAAGAACGGATCGTTGGCGTAGTCGATCGCAAACGGCAGCCCGAGGTCGCGCGCGATGCTTTGGGCACGCTCCATCCAGCGCTCGCGAAATTCCGAGACCTGATCGGGGGCGCCGATGCAGACATATTCGCGCATCCGGAAGGACTGCAGACGGTCGAGATGGCGCGACGGCTCGCGGCGGAAGCAGTCGGCGGCGACATCGAAATGCCAGCCCTGCGGCGGCACCGGCCCGCGCGCGGCCGCGATCGGATAGACCGGATAGCAGGCGGCCGGCGACAGCACGAGATCGGACGGCGTCAGCGACGTGGTCCAGTCGCCGCCGACCTCGAAGCGGCTTACGGCGGCGTCGATCTCGCGCTCGCCCCCGTGCAGCCCGCAGACGCAGCCGAGCAAATTCGGGAAGCTCTTGAGGTAGCCTGACCTCTCGACCTGCGCGCGGCTCATGACTGGCGGGAAGCGCAGCACCTCGGCCTCCGGTTCGCGGTACTTGCTGATAAGGGCAGCCAGCCGCTGCACGATGTCCTCGTAGAGTTCGGTGCGGGCATAGACGCCTTCGGCGCCTATCCGGCGGAACAGGACGTCGGTGAGGTGATCGAGCGGATCGGCCTGTTCGGTGAAAGCTTCGGACTTCGTGGATAGAAAGGCTACGTTCATGGTGGAGGCTTCCTTTCGCGCTTTTCGTTCAGTCTCGCAGGCTGGCCGGCATGGCGCTCATCAGCGTGGCGGCAGCCGCATTGGCGAGGATGCGGTCGTTGTTGATCATGATGGGCGCGGAGAGCGCGTCCCGCAGATAGCGACTCATGGTGAACTCGCCGTCATTGCGGTAGCCGGCGAGGCCCGTCGTGCGCATCGCGTGCATGACGGTCTCGACCGCGAGTTCGGAGGCCTGGACCTTCAACAGCGTGATCTGGGACTGGAAGTCGAGTGAGGACAGCGCCCGTTCGTCGTGTTCGTTGCGGGCGAACGCCTCCAGATTGACGGCGATGAGAGCGCGAAGCTTGGCGAGTGACATCTTCGCCTGGGTGAAATGGGCGGCTGCCGGCGGCATCTGGCCCCCCGAATTGCGCGCCGCCTTGCGGACGAAGAGCTGGGCGCGTTCCACCGCCGCGGCAGCGTTGCCGGCCCAGACCGAGGACCAGTACAGATGGGCCACGGGCGTCATAGTCTGCGCATGGATCCGCTCATAGGGCGCCGGGAATATCTGTTCGGCGGAACCCTTGAACTCGAGCTTGAATCCGGCGCTGCAGGTGCCTCGCATGCCAAGTGTCTGCCATCCGACTGTCGGCTCGAGCGTATAGTTGTCCTTGACGATAGCGAGCAGCACCTGGTCGGAGCCCGTGGCATCGCCGTCGCGGCGTGCGATGGTGACGATGCCGTCCGCCTGTGCGCCATACGAGATGACCGTGGCGTCGCGCGACAGCGATATCGTGCGGTCGTGGTCCGCACGTTCCACCGCCGCGGATGAGAAGCGGATGTTGCCACCATTCTGGCCTTCGGTAGTCGAGGAGGCCATCAGAAGCTGCTCGTCGGCGATGCGGCGCAGGAGCATTTCGTGCCAATGGCTGCCGATGCCGTGGCGGACCAAACAGGCGATCTTGGTCTGATGCATTGCGAAGATCATGCCGGACGATGCACAGGAGCGGCCCAGCGCGAAGCACATTTCGGCGATTTCGGTGGTCGAGGCGCCGTCGCCGCCGAACTCGACCGGAATCTGGGCACCGAGAAGTCGTTCCCGTCGCGCCGCCTCGATGGCCTTGTTCGGAAAGCAGGCCTCGCGGTCGACCGCTTCGGCCGCCGATGCAGCCGCCGCGGCGACGGCCGCCGTACGCTGCTGGAGCGAGGAGAAGGGGCTCTCTTCCCTGTCCCTGGCGTGATTGCGGAATGTGGCGTGCTGCACGTTCATGGTTCGAGGCCTCCCGCCACTTGCTCCAGACCACCTCCGAAGGACAGGCGGTCGGCGCGACTGCAATGGCGGCAATGTTAACCGAGTGCGACTGCGAAGTCGGTGGCGCGGAAGTGGATGTCGGGGGCCGCGCATTCCCAAACGGGTTACCCCCGCAGTGGAGCTACAGGGGCTGGTCGCGGTCGGCTATCGTCGCGACGAAGAGCCGCGTCGTTGCGTGCGCACGCTGGCCAAGGAGGCCCGATCGATATGGATATGGAACCATCCACCGCGGATATCCGCAGCCGCATTGTGACCGTCATCGGAAACATCCTGAAGCAGAATGCCATCGTCGCGGACATTCATCCGGAGACGCAGCTGGTGGACATCGGTCTGAACTCGATGGACATGGTCGCCCTGATGCTCAGCGTTGAGGGTGAGTTCAACATGATCCTGCCCCAAGACGAGATCACACCCGAAAATTTCAAGTCGGTGCGGACGCTGGAATCCATGATCCTCAAACTCGGCCTGAGTGAAACGAGCGATGTGCGGATGCCATCATGACGGCCGGCACGCTCGAACAGGCGTCGGACGGGATTCTGCGGCGGATTTCCTCGACCGTCGGACCGATGACGGCTGCTCGCCTGGCGAGTGCGGCCTCGCCGGCAAGGACCTCGTCGGCGAAGCTCTGGCTCAAAGCCATTGGATTGACTTCGCGGATTGAGGCCGAGCCGCAGCGGCTGTTCGCCGACGTGGTGGAGGGATGGGCGCAGCAGCAGCCGCAACGCCCGGCGCTGCTCTCGGACACCACCAACTTCACTTACGAGGAGCTTGCGGCGCGGATCAACCGCTATGCGCGCTGGGCGATGCAGGTCGGAGTGGGACCCGGAGTTACCGTCTGTCTATTGATGCCGAACCGCCCGGACTATCTCGCCTGCTGGCTCGGCATCACCAGGGTCGGTGGCACGGTGGCATTGATCAACACGCGCCTCATCGGCCGCTCGCTGGCCCACTGTATCGAGGTGGCGTCCGCCGACCACGTCGTCCTCGCCGCCGAGTGCGCGGAGGCGTTCTCGACGGCGCGGCCCCATTTATCGCGCGTGCCGCGGGTTTGGGCCCTCGGTGGCTGCGACCTGGGAGCCGATCTCGAGACGG
>Ga0134128_10003813_pt1 | contig 18480 bp, 11 predicted proteins | sample KB31754_FD_96462 | JGI IMG/M metagenome (GOLD analysis project Ga0134128, IMG submission 96462) | Terrestrial soil microbial communities with excess Nitrogen fertilizer from Kellogg Biological Station, Michigan, USA - KB3-175-4 | ecosystem: Environmental > Terrestrial > Soil > Unclassified ... | reverse complement strand
ACACGGCGAATAACCGGATTTACCCGGAACTTGCCTGATAGCTGGAAGAAAGCATACCCTCCTTCGCTCCGAAATACCTGGCGGCAGCACCGATAGTACCGCTGGATCGTTGGAGCGAAGCCCGATACCTCAACGCATGAGGCTCGCTGCAACGCTCATGCGACTGGAGCGGGTCGCACCGGGTACGAATCAGACATACAGCTATATGAGCAATAGTAATCGAAGGCGGTTACTTCAACTGCTCATACAGCAGCTTTAATATGCGCTTTGCGTCACCGGAATCCTCCGCCACGCCATCCTTGTTCAACACCGTGACGTCGGTATTGGCTCCCGCTTCGCTTAACTGGATGCGGTATTGATCCGGTTTATCGCTATCCTCGCCCCGCCAGAATGCAAGCTTCGAAAGCAAACCGGTCCCTGCGCCGTTTTCTGCATCCGGATTTACATAGCGCACAAAGTAAACCCCCTGAGAGCGGTTTCGGTCTTCGACGGTAAATCCGATACGATCCAATGCCAGTCCGACGCGTCGCCACGATCGATCGAACGCTTCGGTTACAGTCAGTATCCCACCTTTTTCGCCATTGAGGCGCGCACGCTCCTGAACGCCCATGCTCGCCACTGCGCTTCTGGCGCGCTCCTCCGTCACGCCAAAGCGCATCATCAGGCGGGAAAGCATCTCCGCTTCCAGGTCAGGATCAGAGGGACGCGGTTGCCATACAGTCCGTACGTTGGCGCCCTCGATCACCTCGTCCATGCCACGATGGCTGATATAGATCTCCGTAGTACCGTTCTCACCGCGCTCCAGACGCGTGCGAAACTTGTCACGCTCGCCCGTTGAATACAGGCTGTCCAGAAGCTTGCCGAGCGTATTCCGAAGAATGTCTTCGGGAATTTTCGCGCGATTTTCCGCCCAATCCGTCTCCATTACACCGGCTTCAGGCATTTCAATCTTGATGAGAAAGCCCAGTTCCTGCCAGAAATCCCTGACGATCGGCCATATTTCCTCCGGTTCGCCATTTACAACAAGCCAGCGCTGCGTGCCCGAACGTTCCATCCGTACCCCGGCCTCATCCATCGAAGGCAGGATGGAGGCTCCTCCGGTGGTGATACCTGCCGTCTTGCTGCGCTCCTTGTTGTAAGAGGAAAAAGTCGCAACCCCGGTGGGACTGATATCCGGAACGTGATAACGTTCGTCCGAACCCGGTGCGGTCAGATCAGGTGGAATTTCCAGAGGCGGAAGTTTGCCTGCCGATTTATAATTGATCTTCTTAGCTTCCGGCAAAATGTCCGAGAAAACACTGCATCCTGCAACGGCCGCTGCCAGACACAGCGCAGCCATTATCTGCGATCTCATGTGCAATACTTAATTCCTGAAAATCCTGCCCCCGGCTCTCGAATTCGGGCAGTCATTTAAACAGATATCGCCACATCGATTCCTGCCTCGCTCATCGCTTTCCTGACAGTCTGATGATATCGATCTGACAACGGTGTCAGTGGCAACCGCAGCCCCTCGCCGATCAATCCCATTTGTGCAATGGCCCATTTCACAGGAATAGGATTGGCTTCTATGAATAAATCCAGGTGCAACCTCAAAAGCTTTCTGTTTGCAGTGCGCGCAGCAGCCAGGTCGCTGGCAAATGCCGCGGTGCACATCTCATGCATGAGCTTCGGCGCTACATTGGCGGTGACGGAAATAACGCCATGCCCGCCGAGCAGCAATAAAGCCAGGGCACTGGCATCATCGCCGCTATAGATTGCAAAATCTTCGGGAGCACGGCACAACAGATCGAATCCGCGACCGATATCACCCGTTGCATCCTTGATTCCGACAATGTTGGGAATCTGCGCGAGACGAAGAACCGTATCGTTGGCGATATCTGCCACCGTCCTGCCGGGCACGTTGTATAGTATCTGCGGGATATCCACCGCCTCAGCCACCGCTCTGAAATGCTGGTATAAACCCTCCTGCGTGGGCTTGTTGTAATACGGTACGACTGACAGACTTGCATCCGCTCCCGCATTCTTCGCATAGATGGAAAGATCAATGGCCTCGCGCGTGGAGTTAGCTCCGGTTCCCGCAACTATCGGTACCCGTCCGGCTGCCTGCTCCACTGCGGTTTTGATCAGCAGATGGTGCTCTTCGAAATCCACAGTCGGTGATTCGCCGGTGGTTCCCACCACCACGATACCGTCAGTTCCCTCTGTCACATGAAAGTCGATCAAGGATTGGAAACGCTCCAGATCCAGCTCGCCATTTTCATGCATCGGAGTGACAATGGCCACCAGACTGCCTTTTATTGCGACGTTATCCATGAAGGTAGATTCGAAAAAAAACGGCTATTTTACCTGAATCCGGCACCGGCAAAGCATATTCGCGACGGTACAGGTCGCGTTGTCAGACAACGCCAGGAGGAGCTGGTTCCCGACACCTTAGGTGAATCCGATGAGAGTCAGGGCGAAGGTGTGCTGTAAAGCTGCTCCCTTCCGCGTGGAAGGAGCCTGAATGTCTGATTGCCTCTGGTAAACCTTTCAAGGCAGCCATGACAATGACAGCTTATATGCGCAAACTCTTGACGATCGTAAATGCCGTCATGAAAACCAAAACATCCTGGACGAATTTACCGGCAGCTGGATGGTTGCCCTCCCCCGCATAAGAAGGGGAGGCTGCGCGCAATGATCAAGCAACTTGATGAGCAACAATTGGCTATGGGGCAAGTCATATAGCCGATCCACTCCCTCTCCCTGGCAGGGAGAGGACGGGGAGAGAGCGCTGGCTCCCGGGAAATCTCCTCAAGCCGGCACAGATTCCCTTGCCTTCGAGAAGGTGATCACGCCATTTTTCGAATCGGCTGTGATGGTATCCTTCGCAGCGAAGTGACCCTCGAGAATTTCCTTTGCCAGCGGGTTCTCGATCTGGGCCTGTATCGCGCGCTTGAGCGGCCGGGCGCCAAACATCGGATCGAATCCCGCCTGGGCTACTTCTGCAAGCGCGGCATCCGTCACCTTGAGGTGCATCTCAAGTTTTGCCAGGCGCTTTTCCAGTTGCTGCAACTGTATCCGCGCAATGGATTTGATATGCTTCTCATCCAGCGCATGGAATACCACCACTTCGTCTATGCGGTTGATGAACTCCGGGCGGAAATAGGCCTTCACCTCGCCCATGACCGCCAGCTTGATGACCTGGTAATCATCTCCCGCCATCTGCTGGATCATCTGCGAACCAAGGTTGGAAGTCATGACGATAACAGTGTTCTTGAAGTCCACCGTGCGCCCCTGCCCATCTGTCATGCGTCCGTCATCCAGCACCTGCAACAGGACGTTGAACACATCAGGATGCGCCTTTTCCACCTCATCCAGCAGAATAACCGCGTAGGGTTTCCGTCGTACGGCTTCCGTCAGGTAGCCGCCTTCCTCGTAGCCCACATACCCTGGCGGAGCACCAATCAAGCGGGCAACCGAGTGTTTTTCCATGAACTCCGACATGTCGATGCGGATCATATGCTCTTCCGAATCGAACAGAAATCCTGCGAGTGCCCTGCATAGCTCGGTCTTACCCACGCCCGTCGGTCCGAGGAACAAAAAGGAACCATAGGGACGGTTGGGGTCCGCCAGTCCCGCGCGTGAACGGCGGATAGCATCCGACACCAGCCTTGCCGCTTCATCCTGCCCCACTACGCGCTCGTGCAACTTCTCCTCCATGTGCAGGAGTTTCTCGCGTTCACCCTGCATCATCTTGGAAACAGGGATGCCAGTAGCACGCGAAACCACTTCTGCAATTTCTTCCGCTCCAACCTGGGTTCGGAGCAGCTTCGGCTTGTTTTGCTCCACGGTCTCTTTCTCAGCCTGCCGATCCTGCACCTGAAGTTGCGCCTCCAGTTGCGGAATGCGTCCATATTGCAGTTCGGAAACTTTCTGCCAATCTCCTTTGCGCGTCGCCGCCTCGATTTCGAGCTTGACCTTTTCCATCTCTTCCTTGATATGCTGCGTACCCTGTACCTGGGATTTCTCGGCTTTCCAGATTTCTTCCAGGTCGGCGTACTCGCGCTCGAGTTTGGCCATCTCATCTTCCAGTAATGCAAGACGCTTCTGCGAGGCCTCATCCTTTTCCCTCTTCACCGCCTCGCGCTCGATCTTGAGTTGGATCAGGCGCCGGTCGAGCCTGTCCATCACCTCCGGCTTGGAATCGATTTCCATCCGGATACGTGCCGCGGCCTCATCGATCAGATCGATGGCCTTATCGGGCAGAAAGCGGTCGGTGATATAACGATGCGAGAGCTCGGCAGCTGCAACGATAGCCGGGTCGGTTATATCCACGCCATGATGCAGCTCGTATCTTTCCTGCAACCCGCGCAGGATGGCGATAGTTGCCTCGACCGTCGGCTCCTCAACGAACACCTTCTGGAAACGCCGCTCCAGCGCAGCATCTTTCTCGATGTACTTGCGGTACTCATCCAGAGTAGTGGCGCCCACGCAATGCAACTCGCCGCGCGCCAGTGCGGGTTTGAGCATGTTCCCCGCATCGATTGCGCCCTCAGCCTTGCCCGCGCCCACCATGGTATGAAGTTCGTCTATGAAGACGATAACGCTCCCGCCGGCCTGCGCAATCTCTTTAAGGACAGATTTGAGACGCTCCTCGAATTCGCCCCGGTATTTGGCTCCGGCGAGCAGCGCGGCCATATCCAGCGAAAGCACTTTCTTGTCCTTGAGGGTTTCCGGCACCTCATTATTGACGATACGCTGAGCCAAACCTTCGACAATGGCGGTTTTGCCGACACCCGGTTCGCCGATCAGTACCGGATTGTTCTTGGTACGGCGTTGCAATACCTGGATAGTACGTCGAATTTCATCGTCGCGTCCTATAACTGGATCAAGCTTTCCCGCGCGCGCGCGCTCAGTCAGATCGAGCGTGTATTTTTTCAGGGCCTCCCGACTGGCTTCGGCCTCAGGATTGCTGACATTCTCGCCACCGCGCACCTCGTTGATCGCCTGTTCGAGCGCATTGCGATTGGCTCCGTTCTGCCTCAGCAGATTGCCGGTCTCGCCCTTGTCCTGAAGCGCCGCCCCCAGGAACATTTCCGATGCAATGAATTGATCACCCCGTTTCTGCGCCTCCTTGTCGGCCAGGTTGAGCAGATTACCCAAATCACGCGAGACGTTGATCTCTCCGCCCGTACCCTCTACTTTGGGAAGACGCTCGATCGATTTTTTCAGCGCTTCCCGCAGGGGCGGCACATTCGCACCTGCCCGCTGCAACAACGAAACCGTGCCTCCATCTTGCTGTTGCAAGAGTGCTAGCAGTAAATGCTGCGGTTCAATATAAGGGTTGTCCTGACCCACGGCAATGCTCTGCGCATCGGACAACGCCTGCTGGAATTTTGTGGTTAATTTGTCGAAACGCATGAGAAGCCCTTTATGGGTAGTGAATGGGTAGTGAATGATTCTTATATATGGGGATACAGTGGAATTTTCAAGATATCCCTCACGCGTCCAGATTCTCCGGCGAGATGGAGGTGCAATAAGCAAAGCATTGTCGCATCGGATGATCCAGTACCGCATGCCATGTCAAAGCGACGGTATTTCCGGATAAGGATACAAGATGTTGAGCGCCACGCTTTTCCCGGCGGTTTCCACGATGCGCACATGCTCGCGCTTCAATTGGCGGGCGTGGCGCAAACCGCAGGAGTAGGCAATCATATCAATTTCCCTGTTCATGTTTTTGGCATAATTGGCAACGCGCAAGTATTTCTCCTGCACCACCAGGCCACGCTGCAAACGCCGATTATGGGTGGTGATACCAGTAGGACAGGTATTCGTGTGACATCGCATGGCCTGGATACAGCCGAGTGAAAACATGAAACCGCGCGCGGTGTTGACAAAGTCCGCGCCCGCGCACAGCGCCCACGCCGCCCGTGCCGGTGTCACCAGCTTACCTGCTGCAACCACACGTATGCGGTCTCTCAAGCCGGATTCCAGTAATGCATCCACCACCCGTGGTAACGCTTCCGCAATGGGCAGGCTCATATGGTCGAACAGAGTCTGGGGGGCAGCCCCACTGCCACCTTCACCACCGTCAATGTTGAGAAAATCCGGCGCGTATTCGGAACCCCTGCGATTCACTGCGTCGCACAGTTCGTTAATAAAGCGCCACCCGCCGATGGCAGCCTTGACACCCACGGGCCGGCCAGTGAGATCGCGGATATAGGCGATCTTGTCGAGCAGTTCATCCACATTCCCGATATCGCGATGACGATTAGGGCTGATTGAATCACGATGAGCAGGAATACCGCGGATAGCCGAGATTTCATCGGTTACCTTGGTTCCGGGCAGCAAGCCCCCTTTACCCGGCTTCGCACCCTGAGAGAGCTTTATTTCAAATGCCTTGACCACCTTCGCAAGTTCCTTTGCCCGCTCGGGTGAAAAATTACCCTCCTGGTCGCGAATACCATACTTTGCAGTACCGATTTGCATGACAATATCGCCACCACCTTCGAGATGATAAGGTGAGAGCCCACCTTCCCCCGTGTTCAGCCAGCATCCTGCCTCCGCCGCTCCAAGTGACAATGCGCGGACTGCGGGCGCCGAGATCGCGCCATAGCTCATTCCACTGATATTGATAATGGATTTCGCATGGAAAGGGTGCTCGCAATAGCCCTCGCCAATCATCAGCGGCGGAGTGGGCAACCGGTCGCTCTCCAATACGGGGAAAGCGACATTGACGAAAAAAATAGAGCCTGGCTCGCGCAGATCATTGGTCGAGCCGAAACCGACGATACCACCCTCATTCTTTGCATTCCTGTACACCCATGAGCGGGTAGCACGATTAAAGGGCATTTCGCTCCGATCACTGGAAAAGAAGTATTGCCGGAAATACTCTCCCTGTTTCTCCAGGAAAAATCGCAGGCGCCCGATTACTGGATAGTTACGCAGGATGGAATGCTTCTTCTGGGTTACATCCTGGATGAACCAGAATACGACTATTCCTATCACGATCAGACCGACAATCGTGCCGAAACCGTATGAGATTACTTTCAACGCATCAGACATGCCGCCTCCGTATCGCATTCAGCTAAAATACTCCATTCGTTCCGGTAAACATAATAAAAATGTTTTACGATCATTTCACGTATCTGGAAACCGAAATCAGGAATAACGTCAGCCAGGCGTTGCTCGAAGATGTGGGTGCTGGCGACCTCACCGTCGGCCTTGTTCCTTGTGACGAAACTGCGACCGCTACTGTGATCAGCCGCGAAGAGGCTGTGATATGTGGAAGTCAATGGTTTGACGAATGCTTTCGACAACTGGAACCGCAAGTCGAAGTGCGCTGGCATGCGCGGGACGGCGAAACAGTCGGCGCCGGACAGAAACTCTGTGAAGTGAAGGGTGATGCCAGGGCACTGCTGACAGGTGAACGGACAGCCCTCAACTTTCTGCAACTGCTCTCGGCTGTCGCCACCCAGACCCGATGTTACGTGAATGCAATATCCGGAACGGGTGCAGTCATTGTCGACACCCGCAAGACCTTGCCCGGATTACGGCTGGCCCAAAAATATGCGGTTAAATGCGGCGGGGGAACAAACCACCGGATCGGTTTATATGATGGCATTCTGATCAAGGAAAACCATATCATGGCTGCCGGCGGTATTGAACCCGCCCTGCGCGCAGCGAGGAAAATTGCCGCCCCCGGGATATTCATCCAGATCGAAGTGGAAACACTGGAAGGCCTCCGCACTTCTTTGAATGCCGGAGCGACACTGATTCTGCTGGATAACTTCGATCTGGAAGAACTGAGGGAAGCAGTAGTATTGAACGCGCGGCTAACCAATAAAGGCGCAGTGCTGGAAGCCTCCGGCGGAATTACCCTTGACAATGTCCACGCAGTAGCCAAAACCGGTGTGGACCGCATCTCCATTGGCGGCCTTACCAAGAATATAAAGGCCATAGACTTGTCAATGCGGTTTTCTTCCCGTACCTGACATGGCCCCCTCAACAGGTGCAGTCGGGCCGAGTATGCCAACCAGCGCGTGCATAAGCGAAAATAGCGGGAGTGGCGTTGCGCTCCTCTTCCCCTACTTCCGCTCTTCTTGGCAACCCCTTAGGCTGCAGATCGGCTGGCGCCTGACCGTGGCTCGCTACGACTGTTGTCTTTTGCGGGTAATAGCAATCTTGCCAGGAACCGCTGACGCTTAGTCACCTCCCACAAGATCAAAGACACTGTGATGCTCCAAGCGAGACTCACAATGCTGTTTAGATACACATAAGGGCTTATGTAGTGCAGCGCGTCAAATGCCCGTGTTTGCAGGAAGTCGTGAAAGATCAGGATAAAAAGCGTACCTGATCCCAGGTATGCCAGCGGTTTTCTGAAGGATGGAAAATTTTGCAGTAACGAAGCGACACTGAGTGTTATATATATTCCTGTCACCGCCTCCAGGGTCGACACAACCGCACTATCGTATCCCCTTTCATTAAGATCAATGGTGTCATCAAAATAAAAGTGCAAGGCAACAAACCCCACGGCAGATACAAATAAGCCGGGCAGGTTAAACCTCATCGATTTCGCAGGCCCGGCAAACAGATACCCGAAGATAATGAAGGAAGATGTTATCGGAATAAGATCGACGCCCCAGGGAAGCCCCAGGAATCGCCCTGGTCCCATAATGCTTGCGGCTATTACCGTAGGGTGACGATAGACATCGATAGAACCTATGCCAATCCCTAAGAGCATGAGGGCAGCTGGCGCTATCCATACCTTGTTGTCCGTGCAAGCTTCAATAGCCCTCAAAATGATCAGGGACGCGATCAACGAGATAAAAAGATGCGGTAAGAACCATAAGGCAATCCACGCAATTGTGTCGCCGGTACCGTAAAGCAAGCCTATAAAATACCTGGTGCCGCTGATGTCGGTATCTCCATCCAGTGTCGCCCACACTATCTTGAGTATACCGAGGGCTGTCAGGACAATGAAATAGGGTTTCAGTAGCGATCCTGTCCGCCCTATTGCAAAACGCAGGAGTCCGTGCGGTGCTCTCAAAAATATTCCTGCCAGGAAGAAAAACAAAGGTATGTGAAAGGAGAAAATAACTCTGTGGAGTTCGCTTTTCTCGTGAGTCGACAGCCAGTTGTGCCCAAGCACGACAAAAAATATGCCGATTCCTTTTGCCACATCAATTGTGCTATTGCGGATCGTCATAGCAAATAGCCGGTCTGGAATAATGTGCATCGGTATGAAATATTTCCGGCAGGCGGGGTAATGCATTGCGCCTGAATCGTTGGTGCTTTTAGATAAGAGTTGCGGGATCAGGTTCGAGATTGAAATACGTCAGCAACTGTTGAAAACTTTAGCGCTGATTACAGCGAGTCCGAAATCAATAGGGTCAGAGTCGATTGATCCTAGTCAGAGTCGATTGATCCTAAATGGGGTGATCGATCGGCTCTTTTTCTAATGATCAATCGAGTCTGACTATTGAAATCCATATATATTAAAGCAAGATAATATTGTTCAGCAGGGGCAGCACAACTGATTCTTGCCCTTCTCCGGTATCGGTGCTCAAGGTACCAAGGGACCATGTGGGAAGATGCACCAGAGGCACGACAAATTCAGGAGGCTGGCCGCCTTCAGGCTCGCTGAGACCGAACAGAAACAGGTGCGCGGGTATCCAGGCGTCGTTACCCTTGATACTTAACCTGATCGAGTCGGCGTTCAGTTCCGCCCTTGTAAAAGGAATATCGACCGGGGCGAAATAAAGATTTGCCTGCGCCCGTTCCAGGTCATCCTGAGAAGTGTCAGGAAAAACATGATCTACAACCACGCGGCCATCAGAGGTGGTAATCTGAAGCGCGATATCGTCGTCGGTGCCGGCGTTATCTACGTCTGCGGTAGTCAAGAGCATGAGCAATCGCTGAATAACTACCGTTGAATCTCCCAGTTGAACGCGTGCAGGAGCAAAGGAAAGCTTGCCTTCACCCGGATCCGTGCTGAGCGCGACACCCACCAACTGACCCGCAATCCCTATATCTCCCTGTAATTCAGTATTGAGTGCAAGCGGGACAATTAATCCATCTTTTTGTTCCCCCCAGACGAATACGCTCTTGGGCCGCCACATATCATTACCGCGGATGCCGATCCGGATGGAGGAAGCATTCAGGTCCTGAGGATCGACCGTAGAGCCGACAAAGGGTTGCGGCTCGAAGTCATCCTCCGTTATTTCATAGAGATTCGCTTGTCCTTGTTCCTGATCGTTCTGCTTCGTGTCAGGAAATGTGCGGTGCAAGACATCGAACCTGCCGTCTCTTACATTGATAATTAATACGATGGAACTGTCGGTACCGGAATCATCCGAATCGTCAGTCAGCATTCCGAACCATACGGTTTTAAGATCTGACATGATTGCTCCTCACTTTATATATGGATATCAGGATCTGTTTTAAATATAGCGCATCAGTTCATCTTGATAAGCTTCAATCCAAACTTGGATTTTTGACTTACGGCCGACTAATGGGTGGATGATCCATTGAAATCAAGTGCCATCAAGCCAGGGTTGCCGCCAGCAGCAGTGGTATTCACACTCACTACCCGCTCAGCCGTCAAACGGTATAAGGGCAAATCGGTGCCGGAGGCAGTAATGAATGCGACTAGAGCACCTTCGCGTTCCGCCAGCTCGTTTCGAAGCCGGTACGCCTCGTCTTCAGAGCCTGAATAGAGTACCGCAGAAATTGGTGCGTGGATCCAGTTCCGCTCGACGCGCAATCGCTCCCGCACCTGGAGCGGCAGTTTATCCAGCAACGCGTGTAAAGGCGGGTTATCAGCCACTATAATCTGGTTGCCGGTTGCCAGCGCCGCCGCCATCTGCTCAAGCAGCGCATCTTCGTCTACGGCAATACACACTACCACTCCCCGTGGAGCGAATCTCAATGTATTGCTCTCGCCTGTCGGTCCAGGTAGCAGAATGCTGAATGCGAGCGGTGTGCGTCTGGCATAATCCTCGCACAACGAGACGAGCATGTCCCGTCCGACTTGCCGAGCCCAGTCGGCAAGAGCTTGGAGCTCAGCAGGTGGATTGTTCACCTGTAGGCCACCGTAATCCGCCAGCAACAGGGGCGTCTGAGGCATTAGCCGATGCAGGTAGAGCGGCCCTCCGGCCTTGGGTCCGGTACCCGATTTACCCTCCCCGCCAAAGGGTTGCACACCGACCACGGCACCGATCATATTGCGATTGACATAGATGTTGCCGGCATGCACACGCTGGGTAATGAAATCAATGGTCTCATCGACCCGACTGTGAATGCCATGTGTCAGTCCGTAGCCAGTCGCATTGATCTGGCCAACAAGCTCGTCCAGCCGTTCGCGGGCAAAACGCACGACATGCAGCACCGGTCCGAATACCTCGCGCTCCAGCTCATCTATACGATCAATCTCGATCAGAGTGGGCGCAAGGAAAGTGCCGTTCGTACAACCCAACGGCAGCGCCGGTTGGAACACGGTATGACCTGCCGCGCGCATTTTTTCGATATGATCGAGCAACGCATGCTGAGCATCGGCATCAATTACCGGGCCGACATCGGTTGCAAGCCGCCGGGGATCGCTCACCGTGAGTTCCATCATCGCACCTCTCAGAACCTCCAGCACCTGTTCAGCGATGTCTTCCTGCAAGCACAATACCCGCAGCGCCGAGCAACGCTGCCCCGCGCTATCGAACGCCGACGTCAACGCATCCTGCACTACCTGTTCGATACGTGCTGACGAATCGACGATCATCGCATTCTGGCCTCCGGTTTCGGCGATGAAGAGGATCTCACCTTTCTGCGAACGAAGAGCGAGCCTACGATGAATGAGTTGCGCGACTTCGGTAGAGCCGGTGAAAATAACTCCACGCACACGGACATCTTTGACAAGCTGCTCTCCAATCCTCTCACCCCGTCCGGGCAAAAGCTGCAACGCTGGCCGTGGAATGCCAGCCTCGTGCAGCAGCCTGACGGCAACGGCGGCAATCAAGGGCGTCTGCTCGGCTGGCTTCGCGAGTACGGGATTGCCCGCAGCAAGCGCAGCACTTAACTGGCCAATGAATATTGCCAGGGGGAAATTCCAGGGGCTGATGCAGACTACAGGGCCGAGCGCTGAAGGCGGCCTCGTGTTGAACCGCTCCCGTATCTGTTGCGCGTAATAACGGCAGAAATCAACCGCTTCACGCACTTCCGCGTCCGCATTCGGTAATGACTTGCCGGCTTCGCGTACCGCCAGCCCCATCAGTTCCATGCGGTGCGCTTCCAATGCATCCGCTGCTCGTTCAAGCATCGCAGCTCTGGCTTCATACGATACATTTTGCCATTCGGCCACGAATGCGTGCGCGACAGCGATCGCCACTTCGACATCATGCTCGGTCGCCTCTATCACAATGCCGGCGGAATCGTTGTGATCAGCCGGATTGAGAACTCGTGAACCTGCATTTCCGGCATGCCCACCCTCTGCAAGCACAGGCTCAGCCCGCCATTCACGCCTTTCCATTTCAGCCAATTCAGCCGACAGTGTAGCCAGCGCCTGCTCGTCGCTGAAATCAAAGCCTGCGGAATTCCTGCGCTTGTGACCGTACAAATCGCCGGGTAAGGGAATCGCCGGATGAGGATGCACCCCCTCCTGCTCAATCTGACTGATCGGATCTGCAACCAGCTCTTCTATACTGATATCGTCATCGAGAATGCGATTGACGAATGACGAATTTGCGCCATTTTCAAGCAGGCGGCGCACGAGGTAAGCAAGCAGTGTCTCATAGCTGCCTACGGGCGCATAGATGCGGCACGACTTTGCGAGCCGACCCTCCTCCAGGAGTTCGACCTGGTCGTACAGTGTCTCGCCCATCCCATGCAGATACTGGAACTCGTAATCTTCGATCCCCGCATCCTGTGCTATTTGGCATATGGCTGATAATGTGTGTGCATTATGGGTGGCGAACTGGGGAAAGACCGCCTCCGCCGCGCAAAGAAGCTTCTGCGCGCAAACCATATAGCATATGTCGGTGTGAATCTTGCGCGTATAAACAGGATAGCCATCCAGCCCCTCTACCTGTGCACGCTTGATTTCCGCATCCCAGTATGCGCCCTTCACAAGCCGAACCATGATGCGATGACCGCTTCGGTGCGCAAGGTCGATGAGCCAGTCGACAATGAACAGACATCGCTTCTGATAGGCCTGGACGACAAAGCCGATGCCATCCCAGCCCGCAAGATCCGGGTCGAACACGAGCGCTTCCAGGAGATCGAGCGAGAGATCGAGTCGATCGGCTTCCTCCGCATCCATGTTGAAACCCATGTCATAGTGCTTAGCAAGCAGCAGCAGTGATTTAAGACGTGGCAACAGCTCAGCCATCACACGCTCGCGCTGGGATCGCACATAGCGGGGATGCAGCGCGGAGAGCTTTACTGAAATTCCCGGTCCCTTATAAATACCACTCTTAATACCACTCTTGCCGCGTGACTTGCCGATAGCATGGATGGCCGAGGTGTAGGAAGCCCAGTAGCGCTGGGCATCAGCCTCTGTTGTTGCCGCCTCCCCCAGCATATCGTACGAATAACGATATCCTCGCATCTCGCGCTCCCGGCTGCGCTCCAGCGCTTCCTCGATGGTTTCGCCAATCACGAACTGGTGGCCCAGCATACGCATTGCCAGATTCATGCCTTTTCGAATCAGTGGCTCGCCCCCCTTTTCCATCAATCCGGATAATGCAGTTGACAGCCCATCTTCTCCGTGGGTCGAAACCAGCTTGCGAGAGATCAGTAAGCCCCAGGCCGCCGCATTTACGAAAAACGAAGGGCTGTGTCCCACATGCGCTCGCCAATCACCCGTGCTGATCTTGTCCCGTATGAGACGATCGGCAGTTTCCCGGTCCGGGATGCGCAGCAGCGCCTCAGCCAGGCACATCAGAGCTATACCCTCTTGACTCGACAGGGAAAATTCGTGCATTAGCGCGTCAACGCCTCCCCTATGGCTATGTTTGCCTCGTATCGAAGTCACAAGCTTACGGGCGACTTCCTCTGTTTGCGCGCGGCTGCGCGGCGGCCAATCAAGCTGGCTCAATAAACCATTCACGCTCTCGATCTCGTTGCGCCGAGAGGCACTGGTAATTGCAGCGCGCAAAAATCGGGGATAGATGATCGTTTTTCCCACGTTTTTTCCGTATGAGCGAAACAATTTACTTGGCTTGATCTGCCGATTACCTTCATTCCCCGGATTCCATGCCTCTATCTCACTCATTTGGGGAAGCAGGTTGAGGTCACGTCGCCCGCAGCCTGTGATTTTCGAAGAGAAGGCTGGTTAAGGTAAAAAGGTATAAAAGCAGAGCAAAATTTTCGGACCGTTGCTTCAAAACCACTCCTGAGAGCCTGGATCCCTTTCTGCACCTTCGCTCGCTGAAGAAGGAGCTTAAAAATCATAGAACGCTGAACTCGAATCTGTCTGTTCGCCCCGTCACATACCCCAAACCCCTGCGCAACTGAAAATTGCCGGGAGGAGGCCGCTATCTTGAGAAAACTGTGGCCTGTTCCATGTTCGTCAGCTTCGAAGAGTTATCCCTGTTTCGATTCATGGTTTATAATCCGGGCATCTCTCCCAATATTGACTCAGTACCTCATTCATAATCCAATCCCGCAAAAGCAATAGAAGATACAACGCTTTCTGGAGTCGGTTTCGGGTCTAGCCCGGTTTTTACCGGGATCTGAACAGATCCAATATCCGCATTTGCCTGAAGGAGGCACCGATGTGTCTTACAGTAACGTTTACAACGGTCGGATGAATCTCATGCCGGTTCTTCATTCTCAGGAGTACTTGATCATAAGCGCATGACCTGGTCTGATTATCTTCCAGCTTGGCCGCTTCAAATCAGTCCAGCGCTGTGGCTGGCGCTCACGCTCGTTGTCGCTGTACTTCTGGGCGAAGCGCTGGTACGTCATCTGAGGCTCCCCCGGATAGTTGGCTACATCGGCATTGGCGCGGTATTGGGGCCAGGTGGACTGGGGCTTATCCCTCAACTCCCCCTGGACGAGTGGCGTCTGGTGGTTGATCTCGCACTTGGGATTCTCCTGTTTGAGCTGGGCAGCAAGGTCAATCTGCGCTGGCTGAAAGCCAACCCGTGGCTTGCAGGCACCAGTCTTCTCGAAGCCATCACTACTTTTGGGGCTGTCTTCTCGGTGTTGGTATGGGTTGATGTTACCAGCACTGCCGCCGCCGTCGTTGCAACCATCGCAATCGCAACCTCGCCCGCTATCATAGTACGCACAGTAACGGAATCCCGCGCTCAGGGTCAGGTAACCGATCGGCTCTTGCTCATGACAGCGCTCAACACCATCTATGCAGTGATTTTCCATAAACTGGCGGTTGCTGTCATGCACGGTCAGACGGGTACGAGCTTCGTGCATACCATATTCCCCCCACTCTATCTCCTCGGCGGGTCCGCGCTGCTGGCATGGTTGTTCGGCATTACCTTCGAACGCATCCATCACCACTTGGGGCAGCACGAGGAAACTTTTTCCTTCATCCTGTTCGGCATGATCGCCTTTGCCACCATCATGGCCTCGACGCTCAGGCTCAGCCCGATCCTTGTCCTGCTTGCTGCCGGATTGATCACCCGCTACCAGCGCAAACACACCCGCACGTTCCCGCCGCACTTCGGCTCCGCAGGCGCCGTTCTGGTGGTAATGATGTTTATTGCGAATGGTCTGGCAGCTGATCTCAGAGGCTTGCAGGATGGCTTTTTACTGGTTCTGCTGCTTATCGTCGTACGAATCATAGCAAAGCTGTCAGCCGTGCTACCGCTGGCAACCCACAGCGGCATTGGCTGGCGTCAGGCGATATCACTCGGTATTGCACTGGTCCCCATGTCAAGCGTGGCGCTTCTGCTGACACTGGATACTGCAATCGATTTTCCCGAATTCGCGTTCGGCCTTGGAATGGTGCTGATGAGCTGGATCGTCATACTTGAGTTGGCCGGACCTATTCTGGTGCAAATTGCCCTGCGAAGAGCCGGAGAAACACCGGAAAAAAAAACATGAGCCTGATGTCATGAGCCTGATGCCCTTCGCGCCCTCCCGTCCCCTGAGCATAGGAGTGGAGCTTGAACTGCAGTTACTCGGCTGCAACGATTACAACCTCGCCCCCTCGGCACCCGAGATTTTGCGCCGCGTAGCAAAACGCACCCATCCCGGGGAAATCAAACCGGAGATGACGCGCAGCATGATAGAGATCAACACCTCGGTGCAGCAGGACTATACGGGACTGGTAACGGAACTGCGCGCCCTGAGGGATGTCGTTTCCGATGCCGGACGTTTTCTCAACGTTGCTGTTGCAGGCGGAGGCACTCATCCGTTCCAGCATTGGAGCGAGCAGAAGATTTCCGATGCGCCGCGCTTTCATTACCTCTCGGAACTGTATGGCTATCTGGCTAAACAATTCACGATATTCGGACAGCACGTACACCTCGGCTGTCCCGGTCCGGACGAAGCGCTGCATCTGATGCATATGCTCTCGCGCTACATTCCGCATTTTATTGCCCTGTCAGCCAGTTCGCCGTTTGTGCAAGGGCATGATACCGGTTTTGCCTCTGCGCGACTGAACTCCGTTTTTTCCTTTCCGTTAAGTGGACGAGCGCCTTTTGTATTGCGCTGGAACGATTTCGAAAAATTCTTTGCCAAGATGGCGGGAACGGGAGTGGTCGAATCCATGAAAGATTTTTACTGGGATATACGGCCAAAGCCCGAATTCGGCACCATCGAGGTGAGAGTGTGCGACACGCCCCTTACAGTCGAGATTGCCGCTGCCATTGCCTGCTATATCCAGGCAATGTCCAGATACATCATGGTGGAGCAGCGTATGGCTCCCGAAGAGGATGACTATCTGGTATATACCTTCAATCGCTTCCAGGCATGCCGCTTTGGCCTGGAAGGCGTCTTTATCGATCCTCGCACCCACCAGCAGCGCAGTATCCGGGAAGATATAATGGAGATGCTCGAGCACATTTCCGACCACGCCAGAGAACTGCGCGCGGTGGAAGCGATGGAGCGTATCCGCGAAATACTCATCGTCGGCAACGGTACAAGCTGGCAGCGCAGAGCTTATGCCAACGAGCACAATCTTGCCGACGTCATGCAATTGCAAGCCGAATTATGGATGGGAAACTGATTCTCGTGAGGAGTGTCAAAACTAACAGTTAGATACGGATCGATGAGAAAAACCAGCGGAACAAAGTAGCGCAACGTCGGCTCGATTGCCGCCAGGCCACTGTAAGGAGGGCGCAAAGTTATCCAGGGCGTGTTAACCACCCTGGCTGGCTCTATGTAACGAAGAACACCGCGGAAATTCCAAAATCTAATCACATTCATATTTCTGAGGACTCATTCGTTACCTGAGATGCCCCGCCCGTTACGTATCGGCCTGTCACCCCGTATCCTGCATCAACCACCCCCTGAACTGGGTTTTCGCAATAAAACCCTGCAATACCTTGAACAGACTGTCGCCCACTGGATCATGCGCCGACGGGCGCTGGCATTCATGTTGCCGGCAATAGAAACCGGCGGCGTCGAGCGTTCTCATGTGCGCATAAGCGACTACGTCCGGGAAATCGACGGTCTGGTGCTGCAAGGCGGCGCGGATGTATCTCCCGTTTCCTACGGTGAAACACCTCACAGGCCAGAGTGGTCCGGCGACCGGGTGCGTGATCTTTACGAAATGGAGCTTTTCTGGGAATGTGTGGTACAAAGAAAGCCGGTATTGGGTATCTGCCGCGGACTCCAGCTCATCAATGTAGCGTTGGGTGGAAGCCTATACCAGGATATCGCGACGGATCGCCCGGAATGCCTCATTCACGTAGATGCGGTGTTGTATGACCAGCATCGGCATGCGTTGCTGATTGAAGAAAATTCCCGGTTGGCGAAGCTCTACGGCAATCGCTATCAACACCTTGTCAACAGCATACATCATCAGGCAATCAAGGAGCTGGGACGGGACTCCATGGTCGAGGCAGTGTCCGAGTCTGACGGCATCATCGAAGCAATACGCATGCACGGAGATAACTACGTGACGGGATTCCAATGGCATCCCGAATTCCATGGCCCCGCCACAGACCTGCTCGATTCCGGTCCCATACTGGATGATTTTCTTGCTGCAGCCGAAAAGCAGCGCGAATAATAAAGTGACAGGTCCTTCCTGTCGCTGTTCGTCCTGAATCTGTCGAAAGGAGGCAGTATAGAAGGGGGTGCTGCCGCCCGCGCTTATATTTAACGGCGCTCCACCTCTCGTCTCATCGCTAGCCTATACCGCAGCTGCGGTTTGGATCTGCCCCGCCTGCTCCATAATAAACGCCTTGACCGCTCCCGCATCAGCATCCATGACTACATAGCGCTGCGCTTTTTCTTCAATATTCTCATACCCGGCCGGGCGCAGAGGCTCCTGTCCGATTGCCTCGACAATACTTGCCGAGAATTTGACGGGCAATGCCGTTT
>Ga0134128_10003810_pt1 | contig 18481 bp, 16 predicted proteins | sample KB31754_FD_96462 | JGI IMG/M metagenome (GOLD analysis project Ga0134128, IMG submission 96462) | Terrestrial soil microbial communities with excess Nitrogen fertilizer from Kellogg Biological Station, Michigan, USA - KB3-175-4 | ecosystem: Environmental > Terrestrial > Soil > Unclassified ... | reverse complement strand
ATGATTGACATCAACTGCATATTTGAAGGTGACGTTCAACTGGATGATGATGTAAAAGTGGGTGCTCACACCATACTGAAAGACGTGCGGGTAGCCGCGGGTTCGATAATTGCGCCATTCAGCTTGATAGAGGCTGCAGAAATTGGCCGAAATTGCCGTATAGGGCCTTATGCCCGTATCCGTCCGGGCACCCGGCTGGAGGACGAAGTTCACATCGGTAATTTCGTCGAAGTCAAGAACAGCGCTCTTGCGGCCGGCAGCAAGGCAAACCACTTGAGCTACATCGGGGATGCCGTAGTGGGCAGGAGCGTCAACATCGGCGCGGGGACGATTACCTGCAATTATGACGGCGCCAACAAATACCAGACCATCATCGAGGATGATGTCTTTGTCGGCTCCGATACCCAGTTGATAGCACCGGTCAGAGTTGCCCGCGGTTCTACGATCGGTGCGGGTTCGACCATTACCAGGGATACGCCGCCTGATATGTTGACGCTCTCGCGAGCGAAGCAGTTGAGTATCGATGGGTGGAAACGTCCGGTAAAAAAACCGAAGCCCAAAAATTGACCATAGCCTTTTGCCTTTTTCCATCGGTTTTCTTGAACCACGCCAATTGCTGGTACCTGTAAGAAAGGAGTCTTTTGATGTGTGGAATCGTCGGTGCAATCGCAAAAACCAATATCGTTCCCACTCTGATTGAAGGCCTGCGCCGACTGGAATATCGCGGATATGATTCAGCGGGCATTGCCCTGAACAATGGCCGCCTGAATCGGTTGCGCACCACAGGGCGAGTCGCTGAGCTCAGCAAGCTTGCGGATGAGCAGCACTTCAGCGGGGACGTGGGTATTGCCCATACCCGCTGGGCTACGCACGGCGCTCCGTCCGAGCGCAACGCCCATCCTCATTTTTCCGGAGAGACGCCCAAGGTGGCGGTGGTGCATAACGGCATCATCGAAAATCACGAGGTGCTGCGCCAGCGTTTGCAGGAGGCAGGGTTCGAATTCAGTTCCGATACCGATACGGAAGTCATCGCTCACCTCATTTCGTCTCATCTCAGGGAAAACCCTGATTTATTCGAAGCGGTATGCCGCTCGGTGGGCGAGTTGCGCGGTGCCTATGCAATTGCAGTAATGGAGGAAGCAAGGCCGGATCGCCTCATCGTTTGCCGCAATGGGGCGCCATTACTGCTTGGTCTGGGCAAAAATGGGATCTACGCTGCCTCGGATGCTTCCGCCTTGCTGCAGGTTACGCGGCGCATGATCTATCTGGAAGAAGGCGATGTCGCCGAATTGCGCCAGGATGGCTACCGCATCGTCAATTGCCGTTACGACGGTGCACGCGCAGAGGTCGCACGAGCGGTGCAGGAGAGTGAGCTGACAAACGAGGCGGTGGAGTTGGGCCCGTATGCCCACTTCATGCAGAAGGAAATATTCGAGCAACCGGGCGTCGTGGCGAACACGCTGGAAATGGTGCTCAATGCGCAATCCATTTCTCCGCGCCTGTTTGGCACCGAGGCGGAGAACATCTTCAAAAATACCAGAAGCATTCTCATCCTGGCTTGTGGCACCAGCTATCATGCTGGCGTTGTCGCCCGCTACTGGCTTGAAACCGTGGCGGGAATTCCCTGTAATGTCGAAATCGCGAGTGAATATCGCTACCGTAACCCGGCGGTTGGAGCCGACACCCTGATCGTGGGCATCTCTCAATCCGGAGAAACGGCGGATACCCTGGCCGCCTTGAGTTATGCAAGATCACTCGGGCATCGTCACAGCCTGGCGATCTGCAATGTGGCCGAAAGCGCGCTCGTGCGCCAGACGGATTTGCGTTTTCTCACCCGGGCAGGCCCGGAAATCGGCGTGGCCTCGACCAAGGCGTTCACCACACAGCTTGCCGCACTGATGCTGCTCACCATGACCCTGGCGAAATTGAATGGCAAACTGTCGGGTGAGAGTGAGCGTCAGATGATTGCTGCGCTGCGCCACTTGCCTGTCGCGCTTCAGCATAGCCTCCAGGTGGAGCCGCAGGTGAAAGCCTGGGCGGAGAAATTCGTCGGGAAACGCCACGCCCTGTTTCTTGGGCGTGGGATGCACTATCCCATTGCACTGGAGGGGGCGCTTAAGCTCAAGGAAATTTCCTATATTCATGCCGAAGCCTATGCTGCCGGGGAATTGAAGCACGGTCCGCTTGCGCTGGTGGATAAGGATATGCCCGTGGTCGCCATAGCTCCCAACGACGCGCTGCTGGAAAAACTCAAGTCAAACCTGCAGGAAGTACGCGCTCGTGGAGGTGAACTCTACGTGTTCGCCGATGCCGATTCCCACATTCAGGAAAGCGAAGGCGTGCACATCATTCGTCTGGCAGAACACGCGGGACTGCTCAGTCCCATCCTCCACACCATTCCCCTGCAGCTTCTCGCCTACCACGTCGCGTTGCAGAAAGGTACAGATGTGGATAAGCCGAGAAACCTGGCGAAATCAGTGACAGTGGAATAAGAAGTATCTATTGAACTGACTGTTGGCTAAAGCCGGTTATTCAGACATATAAGCCGTCGCGGCGGCGCGGCACATCCTGCGAACACCCAGGTTGACTCACGCGCTTTGTTCCAGGAGGGTATAGAGATAGTGTACCGCCTCATCCCCTGCGTGGCTGTACCGAACCTTTGCGTCATAATACAGGGCTATAACCGCGGATACGCTGTCCTGATAGATTTCGAACCCATCCACATCTGCTTCACGAAAGAAAAATCTTCCATCCATCGCGGTGACATCTTCGGTCACGGAACCGCGTTCTCCCGGATTATCTTTTTCAAATTCCTGCAAGTGTTCGTTGTGCATTACAAAGTCATCAGAAACGGTGAAACAACCGTTTTCCTCGACCGCGTGGATCAGGCACGACAGCAGCAGGACAAGCCTTCTTCTGTCGAGTCCCGATACTTGCTCCCGGGCTTGCCGGCGCACATAATCATCCGGGTACATCAAACGATCCACCACTGCGTCGATTACCGCATCTTCCATGGCAAAAAAAGACCACGCATAGCGTGGTACAACGGTAACGATGGTGGCATCTGCCTTCAACGTCTCGATAATGGACTCAATTTTTTCCTGCTGCTTTTCATCGTCGGTACAAAGCAGCAGGAAATATCTTTCCAGCAGTGCGTCGTAATCTTTCTGCAATTCGCGAATCTGAGCGCCTATTTTTGACGCCTGATTATCCTCTGCCGCCAATTCATCGCTCGAGATCAGGCGCATCCCGATGAACCGGTCCGTACCTCCTGAAAGAGATTCGCTCGAGTATCTCATCGCTATGTCCGTTCCGCTCTCTCCTGGGCGCCAGAGGTACCAGGTCAGGGGAGTATACTTATCGAAGGAGGCGAAGATACGTTCGGCTTTGGCATAAAACCGGCCATATAGATCCTGACAATTTACGTGACAGAAGCCCTGAGTATCCGCAGGCTGCGCCCGTGCATGACTGACCAGTTCTGCAAGAATCGTTGCCGGCGTAACCTGATCCCTGATCTGCATTTTGTCCGTCCTCATAACCGTGAATAGGAATTGCCCGAGCAAAACAGCCGCTTACATACCATTCTGCCCGCCTGCAGCGGAAAATTAAAGTGGAAAGTTCAAATCGGGAATCCTTCTGCCGCTGCTGGATTGACAGCCGCTGCCGGATGGGGAGCAGGTTTGTGTCGCTTCGCGATGAAGAGGGTGTGCGACCTACCGTGTCAGCAGCACCGGCCTGATTGACAGCGCTTCGGCGATTTTGTCCGCATCCTTTCTAGCCAGGACACGGTCAGGATAAGGACCCGCATGGACCTTGAACAGGCCGTCCTTTGCAACGATATCCAGGCTGGTCATCAGCGATGGTAATTCATTTCGCATCCGGACGACAAAATTATCCGCATTGTCATACGCATTGAAGGCTCCCAACTGCAGGTAGATCCCCGCAGGAACGGTAGCAGGTGTTTCGGGAGATGGAACAGCGGCGGCATCGCCGGTATGGCTGACGGCAGGCGTATCAGCTACTGCCGGCGCAAAAGCAGCCTGGAACAGACCCGGCTGCGCTTCAGTGGACTCCGGTTCGGTAGTGATCACTACTGATTGGTCAGCTACAGCTCCTGCCTCCCCATTTGGACTAGCAGGAAAGCCGGATGGAGATCTGGAAGTACGGGATGTTGAACCTGGACGCTGGGCAGGGGCTGCTGTGGCAAGCCGCGTGAAACTACCCGTTCCGGGCACAATGGATTCCACTTCGACCAGGCCGCTGCCCCCACTCAGTACATCCAGTTTGTATGCGGCCGTATAGGAAAGATCAATGAGGCGACTGGAGAGGAAAGGCCCTCTGTCATTGACACGCACCACCACGGATTTCCCGCTCGCCACGCTTGTCACGCGTACGTAGCTCGGAATGGGGAGGGTGGGGTGTGCGGCCGTCATGGCATACATATCATAGATCTCCCCCGAAGCGGTCTTCTGCCCGTGATAGCGGCGCCCATACCAGGACGCCATTCCCCGCGTTTTATAGCGCTCGTGACGCGTCATCGGTTTATACCGTTTTCCGAGAGCCGAATAAGGCCGCATGGTGGAGGCGCGCAAAGGTTCTTCCCGGGGAACGGCATCAGGAATCAGATGGAGATCGGCAGGCGGTTTGTCGCCGGGACCATCGTCCAGGTAATAACCGCCTTTTTTCTTGCCTTCAAACAGGGTGGAGACCGATGAAGGCTTCGTGTTCTTCTCCTCGCTTTTCTCCAGCTTGAAAAAGGTGCCGCAGCCGGTAAGGAAAACGGGGATGGTCAATGCAGCCATCCAGGCGGCGCATCGCCTGGATGGCTGCGCTATTGGCCGCGCAGCTGACTGTAAAGGGAGCCCGCAGGCAGGGTCTGTATCCATAAGTATCACGTCTTAACAAGCTTCGGATGAGTCTGGATACTCATCAAAATACCAAATCCCAGCAACATTGTCACCATTGATGTGCCGCCATAGCTGATCAGGGGCAAAGGCACCCCTACCACGGGCAGAATTCCGATGACCATGCCCATGTTGACGAAGATGTAGGTGAAGAAAGTCAGCGTGATGGAGGCGGCGATGAGGCGGGTAAACTGGGTGGAAGCGTTGGCGGCAATCACCATCCCGCGGGCGATGAGAGCCAGATACAACAACAGCAGCAGCAAATTGCCGAGCAGACCGAATTCTTCGGAGAATACCGCGAAGATGAAATCAGTGCTTCTCTCCGGGAGGAATGCAAGATGGGTCTGGGTGCCTTGCTGCCAGCCCTTGCCCAGCACGCCGCCGGAGCCGATGGCAATCGTGGATTGAATGGTATGGTAGCCTGCGCCGAGCGCGTCCTGCGCCGGGTCAAGAAGCGTCATGATGCGCTTGCGCTGATAATCATGCAACATGGACCAGAGCAGCGGAAGGCTTGCTCCCCCCGCAATCGCCACCGCCGCCATAATGCGCCAGGATAACCCGGAGAAGAACAGGACATAAAAACCGCTCGAGGCAATGAGCAGCGCGGTTCCAAGATCAGGCTGGCGCAGGATCAACAGTACCGGAGCCAGCAGCAGCAGGGTGGCTACGCCGTAATCCCGCAGCCGTAAGGTTGTCTCGTGCTTGTCGAAGTACCAGGCCATCATCAGCGGCACGGCAATCTTCATCAGTTCGGAAGGCTGGATACGGGTTACACCCAGGTTCAGCCAGCGCCTCGCGCCATTGTTGACCTCTCCGAACAGCGCGACGCAGAGCAGCAGGAAAAGGCCGGCCGCGTATAACGGTAAGGCGATCCGCATGATATGCTCCAACGGAATGTTGGCGACCAGCCACATCACGCCAAGCGCGACCAGCATATTGATCGCCTGACTCGTGACGCGCGCGCTATTGGCATCCGTTGCGCTGAAAAGCGTGATAAGTCCAGTTGCCATGAGCAGGAGAATTCCACAAAGCAGAAGACCATCGATGTAGCGCGTAAAGTAGTGCCCTGCGTGCGGGAGTCTAGCCATGCCCGTCCTCCCGGTTCTGCTGGTGCTCCTCATCCTCCTCTTCGTCCACCTGATCGACAGGCTGTGCAGCTGCTTCTTTAGGCAGTTTACCCAGCAGATAGTAATCCATCACCACCCGGGCAATCGGTGCCGCTGCCGAACCGCCATGGCCGCCATTTTCCACCAGTACGGACAGCGCAATTTTGGGGTTTTCAGCGGGAGCGTAGCTTATAAAAAGCGCATGATCACGATGCCGTTCATCAAGCTTGCTTTCCTCATACTTTTCCCCCTGCTTTACCCCCACCACCTGTGCAGTTCCCGTTTTCCCGGCAAAGGTATAGGCGGCACCTGCACCGGCGACCGCGGCTGTGCCCCCCGGACGGGTTACATCGACCAGCGCATTATGCACCGCCTTCAAATTGGCAGGATCGAGTTTGAGCCGGTACAGCGGACTTGTGCCGAATTCACGTACGATCCGGTTGTTACTGTCCAGCACCTGCTTGACGAGATGGGGACGGAACGCAGCGCCGTTGCCGGCGAGAACAGCGGTTGCAAATGCCAGCTGCAGCGGCGTGGTCAGATTATAACCCTGGCCAATCCCCACAGAAATCGTATCGCCGGCAAACCAGTTCTGTTTATGCCGTTGCATTTTCCATGTCTGAGAGGGCAACAGGCCCGCGGCTTCGCCTTCGATATCGATCCCAGTCTTTTTCCCCAACCCGAATTGACTGGTAAAATTGTAGATATTATCGATCCCGAGGTCATGAGCCAGCGAATAGTAATAAGTGTCGCAGGAGATAACCAGCGATTTGTGGAGGTCCACGAGACCGTGACCGCCGGTTTTCCAGTCGCGAAAACGGTGTGTGCTTCCCGGCAGGCTGAAGTAGCCGGGATCGCTGATCGCGCTTTCCGGCCAACGCTTTTTGAGTTCCAGGCCAGCCAGAGCCATGAAGGGTTTGAATGTTGAGCCCGGTGGGTACAACCCGCGCAAAGCCCGGTTGTTCAGCGGCCGGTCGATGGAATTATTCAGCAATTCCCAATTCTCCGTGTCGATTCCGTCTACGAAAAGATTCGGATCGAATCCCGGTCTGCTCACGAATGCGAGTACGTCTCCCGTTGCCGGTTCTATGGCGACAAGTGCGCCGCGCCGGTCGCCAAACGCCTTTTCTGCGACTTCCTGCAATTTCGAATCGAGCGATAGCTTGAGATTCCTGCCCGCAGTCGGCGGGGTGCGGGATATGACGCGAATTGCACGGCCGGCTGCATCGGTTTCCATCTCCTCGACTCCGGCGATGCCATGCAACTCTCTCTCGTAGCTCTGTTCGATGCCGATTTTTCCCATTTGCTGGGAACCGCGGTAATTGGCGAGTTCGCTGTTGGCCTCCAGTCGTTCCAGATCCTTGTCATTGATGCGTCCTATGTAACCCACCACGTGAGAGGCGAGCCCGCCTTTGGGATACTGGCGGAACGGCCGCGCCTTGATTTCCACTCCCGGAAAGCGATAGCGGTTGACGGCGAAGCGGGCGACCTCCACGTCCGATAATCGCGTGCGGATAGGCAAGCTTTCGATTCTTCTGTTCTCCTCCATCAATTTCTTGAACCGCTTGCGGTCACGCGCAGAGATCTCCACTACCGTCGTCAACTCATTGATGAGGCGCTCTAGATTCCCGATCCTGCTTGGAACAATTTCGAGCGTGTAGGCAGAATAATTATGAGCGAGCACGACGCCATTGCGGTCAAAAATCAGGCCGCGGTTGGGGACGACCGGTGCAATGGAGATGCGATTGGCTTCCGCCAGGGTGTGATAGTGTTCACGTTGAGAAACCTGCAGGTAAAAGAAGCGTGCGAACAGCAGCAGGAAGAGCAGCAGCATGAAGCCGGCGCTTATCGCCAGCCGCAGGCGGAAATTTTCTAACTCACGCGAGTAGCTTCGAAGCTCGATTCTGTGATTCATCTTGCATCGGAAGCAGACCAGAGTTTCTGCGGTGCCCTCAATATGGCTGAGAGAAGCGGCCACAGTAACATGCCGACAATGCTGCCAAGAAAGAAGTTCCAGCCGGGAAAAGGAGAACCGGCAAAGAGGGCGGCAAGAAGTGTGACGATCTGTCCTGAAAGCAGAACCAGTCCTATCTGGGGAGCTTGTTTATACCCGTCGAAGATGCCCACGCGTCGGTTGAAGACCAGTGCCATGAACGCCATTACACTGTACCCAAGCGCGTGCTGCCCGAAAGTGCTGGCATTGCTGAGATCCATGAGCAGACCCATCCAGAATGCCATGCCGATGCCGACACGCTGGGGTTCGTTGACATACCAGTAAAGCATCACCAACGCGACAAAATCAGGCTGCAGCGTCCGCGCAGTGCCTGTCAGTGGTACGAGATTCAGGAGTAGCGCCACGATCAGGCTGAGCATGATGAACCAGCCTTTGACCGGCATCAGGATTTCGTGCCTGGGTGAGTTAGCGAGCGTCACTGTCTTCTCGCTTCCTGGCGTGACTTCATTTTGGTCGCTTCTGCCGGCGTTCCCGCGCGAGGCGCTGGCGTAGAAAGGATTAACAGTTGCCGGTTCTGATTCACGCCGGAAGTGGGCATGCAGGTGATGCGCGCAAAGATATAGTTGGGATTACGGTCGATCTGGGATACTACAGCAACGGGAAGCCCCGGAGGATAGACGCCATCTATCCCGGACGTAACCAGCACGTCCCCTTCCTGAATGTCAGTGTTGATTGCCATATATCTCAACTCTAGCACTCCTTCCCTGCCGGTGCCTGATATGATGGAACGCAGGCCGTTGCGTACCACCTGCACAGGAACAGAATGGTCTCTGTCCGTGAGGAGAGTCACTTCCGAGGCCAGCGGGTAATTGCGGGTAACCTGTCCCACTACGCCGATATCGTCCACGACGGCTTGGCCCGCCTCGATTCCGCTCATGCTGCCCTTGTCAAGCAATACCTTGCGATTGAATGGATCATGCGGCACGCGCAGGATTTCCGCCACCGTTGCCTTGTTTTTAATACGTTGTGTCGCATTCAGGAGCTTGCGCAACTGGGTATTCTCGGCTTCCAGCGCACGCAGCCGGAGGAGCTGGCCTTTGTCAACGAGATGCTGCTGCTTGAGATGCACATTTTCCTCCGCTATCTCGCTATGCTGGAAGAGTTCGCTTGCGGCATCGTACATTGACATGGGCACATGAGCCAGTTTCTGCAGCGGATAAACTATCACGGAGAAAATTTCCCGCGCGCCGCCGAGATATTTGAATCGGCTATCCAGTGCCATCAGGAGCAGTGACAGTATGACAAAGAAAGCCGTTCGAGCCAGTAAACTGGGGCTATGCCTGAAAAACCGGGGGGAGATTTCTATCATGTGCGAAATTTTATGTTCCCGATTTTCAGGTACTGGAAAGTACGGCGCATTGAAGGCAGTAGTGAAAGCTGGCAGTAGCGCAGTTGCAAAGGTTATCAGTCACTGGCGAATATGCCAACCAGTTGATCCATGTTTTCCAGTGCGATCCCTGATCCACGCACGACGGCAGTAAGAGGGTCTTCTGCGATGATGACGGAAAGTCCGGTTTCCTCCATGAGCAGCCGGTCGATGTCGCGAAGCAGTGCACCTCCGCCCGTGAGCACCAGGCCTTTTTCGGCGATATCGGCTCCGAGTTCTGGCGCCGTATGCTCCAGTGCGGATTTGACGGCGCTTACAATGTTGTTCAACGGCTCGGTCAGCGCTTCAAGCACTTCATTGCTCGAAATGGTAAAGCTGCGTGGAATACCTTCAGCCAGATTACGGCCCTTGACTTCCATCTCGCGTACTTCCGACCCCGGAAATGCGGAGCCGATTTCCTTTTTGATCAATTCGGCGGTTACTTCACCGATCAGCATCCCGTAATTGCGGCGTATGTAGTTGATGATGGCCTCGTCAAATTTGTCTCCTCCGACGCGTACCGAACTCGAATAAACGACGCCGCCCAACGAGATCACCCCGACTTCGGTGGTGCCGCCACCTATATCGACCACCATGGAGCCGGTGGCTTCATCGACCGGCAGATTGGCCCCGATGGCAGCCGCCATCGGTTCCTCGATCAATTCCACCTTGCGGGCGCCCGCCCCATAAGCCGCTTCGCGAATGGCGCGGCGCTCGACCTGGGTCGAACCGCAGGGTACGCAGATGACAATCCGCGGGTTGGCGGAAAACAGCCGCGGAGGATTTACCTTTCTGATGAAGTGCTTCAGCATCTGCTCCGTAACGGTGAAATCCGCAATGACGCCGTCTTTCATTGGCCGGATGGCCGCGATGTTGCCAGGCGTACGTCCGAGCATCTGCTTGGCAGCCAGCCCTACTTGCTGGATGATTTTCTTGCCGCTGGGACCCCCATCCTGACGTATCGCTACCACCGAGGGTTCATTGAGGACAATGCCCTGGCCGCGCACGTAGATCAGAGTATTTGCCGTTCCCAGATCTATCGCCATGTCGGTCGAAAAGTAACCCTTCAATACACTGTTATTTAAAAAATTAAGCATGATTTACGGAATCCGTCGCGGAGGATAGTGATTAAAAGCAGGTGAAAAGAATCGGGCTATGATACTCTATTAGCTATTTGAATATAAGGGTTATAAAGGATTTCGCCGGAAATGTCTCTGTCTCTGGATGATGTGAAACGTGTTGCAAATCTGGCGCGCATCGAGATCAGCGAAGATGAGGCGCGCAAGACATTGACCCAGTTATCAGGCATATTTGGCCTCATCGAGCAGATGCAGGAAGTGGATACCTCGGCGATCACCCCCATGTCGCACGCGCAGGATGTGATGCAGCGTCTGCGAGCAGATGCAGTCACGGAAATCGATCAGCGCGAGCTGTTCCAGTCGGTAGCTCCCCAGGTAGAAGCGGGACTTTATCTGGTGCCTAAAGTTATCGAGTAACGCCACGCAGGATTTCTGCGGGCCGCTCCCCTGTAATTCCTATTCTCCTTCCAGGAGTCTTTCCACGTTTTGCTTCATTTTGCTTCATCCAGCGAAAACCAGCCATGTTGAACGCCAGCCTCAAGCAACTTTCCGCAATGCTTGCCGCAAGGAAAATTTCCAGTGTTGAGTTGACCAGCGAATTTCTCAAGCGTTCCTGGGCGCTTAATCCCGCATACAATGCCTTCATCACTCTCGATGAAGAGACGAGCCTCGCCCAGGCGCAGGCTGCGGATACCTTGATTGCATCCGGGCGCGGTCAATCACTGACCGGCATTCCCATTGCGCAAAAGGATATCTTCTGTACCAAGGGCTGGCGCACTACCTGCGGTTCGAAAATGCTGTCGAATTTCATCTCACCCTATGACGCCCACGTGATCGGGCGCTTCCATGCCGCGGGTGCGGTCAATATTGGTAAAACCAACATGGACGAATTCGCCATGGGTTCCAGCAATGAAACCTCTTTTTACGGACCGGTAAAAAATCCCTGGGATACCGCGGCTGTGCCAGGGGGAAGTTCCGGCGGTTCCGCCTGTGCAGTGGCAGCACGCATGGCGCCTGCCGCGACCGGCACGGATACCGGTGGCTCAATCCGGCAGCCGGCGGCGTTATGCGGCATTTCGGGTCTCAAGCCGACATACGGGCTGGTATCGCGCTACGGCATGATCGCCTTCGCATCCAGTCTCGATCAGGGTGGGCCGATGGCTAAATCAGCGGAAGACCTGGCACTGATGCTCAATGTCATGGCAGGCTTCGATGCCCGCGATTCAACCAGTCTCGAACGCGAACCGGAAGATTACACACGCGACCTGGAAAAGCCGCTCGACGGTCTGCGCATTGGCCTGCCGAAAGAGTATTTCGTCAAGGAAATAGACGAGGATGTGGCGCGTGCGGTAGAAGCTGCCATCGGCCAGTATCGCAAGCTGGGAGCCAAAACGATGGAGGTGTCGCTGCCCAACACGAAGCTTTCGGTTCCGGTTTATTACGTGCTTGCTCCCGCCGAAGCTTCGAGCAATCTGTCGCGCTTTGATGGCGTACGCTACGGCTATCGTGCTCCCGATTATCTGGATCTCAATGACATGTATCGGAAAACCCGTGCGCAGGGCTTTGGCGCAGAGGTGAAACGCCGCATCCTGATCGGCACTTATGTGCTGTCGCATGGGTATTATGACGCGTACTACATCCAGGCGCAGAAGCTGCGCCGCCTGATGGCGCAGGATTTCGCCGAGGCATTCGAGCAGTGCGACGTCATCATGGGGCCGACTTCCCCTACCGTGGCATTCAACCTCGGAGAGAGAAGCAGCGATCCGGTTCAGATGTATTTATCCGATGCCTACACCATTGCGGTCAACCTGGCGGGCCTGCCCGCCATGTCCATTCCGGTTGGCTTCGGGCATAAAAACAGACCGGTTGGATTGCACATCATCGGCAATTATTTTGCCGAGGCACAAATGTTGAACGTGGCGCATCAATATCAGCTTGCATCAGATTGGCATACCCGGATGCCAAAGGAGTAGGGGATCAGATTTGGCCGGTTGTGGCGGCTTAATTCAAGCTGCTATTCGTCCCGCGCGCGATTGTTATAAAGCCTCTGTATCAGGAAAGGGTATTCTAAAATGCAATGGGAAACCGTTATCGGTCTTGAAGTTCATGCCCAGCTCTCGACTGAGTCCAAAATATTCTCCGGCGCTTCGACCGCTTTTGGCGCCGCACCCAACGCGGAAGCCTGCGCTGTCGATCTTGCGCTGCCCGGTGTGCTGCCAGTATTGAATCGCGGTGCGGTGGAGCGTGCAATCAGGTTTGGCCTGGCAGTGGGAGCAAAAATCAATTCGCTTTCCATTTTTGCCCGCAAGAATTATTTTTACCCTGACCTGCCCAAGGGTTATCAGATCAGCCAATACGAATTGCCGGTGGTCGAGGGGGGGCACATCCAGCTTCAGATCGTCCAGGATGGAAAAGAGCAGGAAAAAACCGTGCGTCTCGTGCGGGCACATCTGGAGGAGGATGCCGGCAAGTCGTTGCACGAGGATTTTCACGGGATGAGTGGCATCGATCTCAATCGCGCCGGCACACCTCTGCTTGAGATCGTTTCCGAACCGGATATGCGCAGCAGCGCCGAAGCCGTGGCGTATGCAAAGATACTGCATTCGCTCGTCCGCTGGATCGGCATCTGCGATGGCAACATGCAGGAAGGTTCCTTTCGCTGCGATGCCAACGTATCCGTGCGGCCGCAGGGGTCGGACAAGCTCGGTACCCGCTGTGAAATAAAGAACCTCAACTCGTTCCGTTTTCTCGAGAAGGCAATCGATTACGAGGCCAGGCGGCAGATCGAAATCCTCGAAGACGGAGGGGCCATACAGCAACAGACGCGCCTCTTCGACCCGGAAAAGGGTGAAACACGCGCGATGCGAAGCAAGGAAGACGCGCAGGATTACCGCTATTTTCCCGACCCGGATCTGCTGCCGCTCGAGATTTCCGGGAGTTGGATCGAGGAAGTGAAGAAAGAACTGCCCGAACTGCCGCAGCAAATGCAAAGCCGGTTCGAGCATGACTATGGGCTTTCCATGTACGATGCGCTCGCGCTCACCGCCGATCGCGACAACTCGGAATATTATGAGGCAGTCGCGGGAAAACTTCCTTCCGACCCTAAACTGTGCGCAAACTGGGTAATGGGGGAAGTATCGGCCTACCTCAATAATGAAGGGAAGTCGTTCGATGCCTGTCCGCTATCTCCTGCACAGCTTGCCCAACTTCTTCTGCGCATCAAGGATGGAACCATCTCTGGAAAGATCGCCAAGGATGTGTTCAGGCAGATGTGGGCGCAGGCAAATGCGGAGAGCATTTCGTGGAAGAATCGCAAGGGAGTGGATGAGAGCCTTGCAGACCGGATCATCGAATCACAGGGGTTGAGACAGATATCCGATTCAAGCGCATTGGAGAAATTGGTACAGGAGGTGCTGACAGCCAATCCGAAATCGGTGGAGGAATTCAAGGCGGGCAAGGAAAAAGCCTTCAACGCCCTGGTCGGTCAGGTGATGAAGGCCGGCAGGGGCAAGGCGAATCCAGCGCAGGTGAATGAGATATTGAGGAAGAAACTGACGGAATAGGGCAATGATTGGACTGGACAAACCGGGAAACGAGCAGGAATGTTTTATCTTCGCCCTGATAGAAGCACTTGCCAGTCACATAGTCCCATGGAAAAAGAATATACAACGTGAGGCCGGGTTTGCAGGCATTATCCTGCATCGATGGCTACAAGCAGCGGTTACAGCGATTACGGCATCTGGGTCATGCAAGGCGTCAATAGAACAAGGATAGCCAGGTAGCAAGCAGTTTTGTCAATATAGTCCTCTGCCTCACTCTCCGAAGCTGAAATTGCAAAGTTGAACTATTCCGCTTGTCCCGCTTTCTACGAATGTCGCAGGAGGAAGGCGAGGTCCGTGCATTATTGAGTCAGCGAGCAAACAGTACGAAGTACGAACGTCATATCGGCTGAGGCCGATATCAAGTGACGTTCAAAGCACGCCATTGTTGGGCGTGGGCTGGATTCCGGTTTGCTGGATTCCGAGTCAGGCCCGGAATGACGAGATTCATAATATTTTCTGGGCGGGTCAATAACAGTTTTCCCTGCTGCCCGCTATTGCCATATTACCCTTATGCAGCGACCATCACTCCACCGAACCTGGTTCGCCGCCTCAAGCTTCCTCAGCCATTCTTCCGAATCTCAGAAGAAATTCTTTGAAGGGAACCTGGCTGATCAATAAGTGTCTACACAGTAGTATCACAAAAAAATAACAAATTCTTAACAATACAGCTATGATAAACGGGTCTTTCACCACAAGGAGAAAGGGCGATGAAAATAGGAAAACTTCTTGCCGTTTCATATTTGATGGGTATGACGGTAGCACTGGTGGCGACAGCGTTCCTCTGATCGTGAGACCGCGACGGGGAATGGCTCCTCCTCCTGTAACCCCTGAATGGTCTAGATTGTAACTGCTGGCGGTACACCCCATCCGCTTTCATAGGGATGGGGTTTTTGCTGTAAAGCCGGTAGCCAATGAGTAGCCGGATGACTACCTGTTTGAAGATTTACCAGCCCATCACTCTACTTCGCCCAGAAGAAAATTTATTTAATGAAACTAGTCGTTATCACTACTGCTGTTGCGATATCGAGTACTGTGATTGCCGCATGGGTACTGGCCGCAGCCCTGCGTCACAGCGTCTTTTTCTACACAGCGGACGGATATATGTCACCCAGAACCGCAGTACGCGTGGGACTCATGAAAGATGAGGAAGCTTCATTCTCCGGCGGATTGGCGTTCAGAAAGACCGGGGGCGGTGGTTATGATTACCGGGAAGAAATGGCAATTGCCTTCATCGATCGAACAGGCCACACTGATATTGACTTGCTCGCCGAATGCGAACGTCTGGGGGATTGCGAATTACGAAAGTGAACGTATCTCCTATCTCCTATGAGATGACAGACACGCTGCTGCAAATTCTGATGGACGCCCGGTGAATGGATAAGGCGCCTTCCAGCGAGGGTTCGCAACGGGTTATCCCTTGATTCAGGGAACTTCGTGCTTCACCAACACAAGCATAAACCCTCCTGACTCCCGCTCGGCCTTGGCCTGATTATTCAGGGAATCTTCTTTTAAAACCCTTTACTGGCACCGCCTTATGACCAGTGCCGCTCCCACTCTTCTATTCACAGAAAAGCAGTTCCAATATTGCCCACAACCTAGTAATTGCCTGAGCTTTGTCTGCCCCGGGTTTTCCAGTGATGTACTACACTATCATCCGAGATATCAAACACGTCACCCGGGAATATGCTGCGTTTTTTCCAATAAGTAAAAAATATCAGTCAATTTATAAGCTATCCACCGCGCGAACATTCTTTAATTTTTTTAATATATATAGCCCCTGAAAATCATGACATGGGGCCAGAGGATAATCGCGATTGCCGGACAGGGGAAGGACAAATGACAGCTCAATATAAAAGGGTGGATAAAATGAAAGAAGAACTCGACGCGTTGCGCAAATATCGGGACACGCTCCCGGCAGTTTTCAAATTCAACCGCCAGGAGCCGGTGGCAAGAAATCAAGAAGACCGCATGAGCACCCGGCTTGAACCCGAAGCAATCAACGAGATCACCGTCCGTCTCGGTCCGGATATCGACGAGCGGCTAACCCGGCTCGTGGAGGAATACGGCCATAACAAACAATATTATCTGATCGAACTCGCGCGAAACGGCATCGAGGCGCTGGAAGATGCGCTTGAAGCTGACCGGGTAGTCATGCTTTCCCGTCTCAAAGGCGAAAAGATGATTCCACTTGAGGACATCATGAGGAAGTATGACATACAGGATTAGTTTCAATCCGGCGGTGCAAGGGGACCTGGATAAGATGGACTCTCAAGCGCGCCAGCGCCTTCTGAAATACCTGAACGAGCGCGTAGTACTCCTGGAAGATGCGCGCTGCCTCGGCGAACCCTTGCTTGCTTCTCAATTTTTCGGTTACTGGCGCTACCGTGTCGGAGATTACCGAATCACCTGTGACATCCAGGACGAAGAGTTGCACATTCTCGTCGTGAAAGGGGGCAATCGGCGCGTGTGTGGCGTTGGCTAACTTCAACTACATAAGGAATTTTTACTCTTATCGGATTGAAGAGGCGTGAACAAGCTATTCCGCTATTGCTCCGGTTGCTGAATGCGGGCGCCGCAGGGACTGCCAGTTGCATAAAGAATTTGCGACGTGGCTCAGGTGTAGAGGCGAGTTATTGGTCCGCGACGAATTTCAGGACGTTTCCGTTGATGCAATAGCGCTTGTGGCTGGGCGGTGGTCCATCATGAAATAGATGGCCGAGGTGAATGCCGGAGCTTGCGCTACGTACTTCAACCCGTTTCATGCCGTGAGAGTTGTCTTCGTGCAGGGTAACGGCGCCTTCCAAGGGTTCAAAGAAACTGGGCCACCCCGTTCCGCTTTCAAATTTGCTATTGCTGTAAAAGAGGGTTGCGCCTGTGACAGGGTCGACAAATCTTCCGGAACGCTTTTCATCCAGATTGGACGCGGTAAAAGGAGGCTCGGTACCTTGCTTGAAGGCGATCTTCTGCTGCTCGGGCGACAGCAGTTGAAAGCCCAGCCATTTCCAGAAATTGGATTTCTCGCCGTTGTATCCTGTATAGCGAGCAACCTCCTTGCCGTTCTTGAACAGGACGATGGTAGGTGCGGCGAACAAGGGCTTTTCCAGATTCCAACCGCTGGGCGGATTCGAGTTCAACGTCCTGGCAATCGGCACTCCCGCTTGCCAGTGGCTCATTATGTCTTTTTCGAAGCGCTCGCAAAATTCGCAATGCTCGGCCTCGAACGCCACCAGCTGCCGGGCAGGATTCAGATCGTCGCTCTTCAGGGACTCCGCGTCTATTTTGGACATCGCCGGGGCTGAAGAAGTCCCGGAGGAGATCGAGGATGCATGCGTCTGCGCAATTTTCCTGGCCGAACCGGGGTGCTTCACTCCGGTACCACCCAAGCCGCAATACCCATCGGGATTCTTTTTCAGATAGTTCTGGTGATATTCTTCAGCGGTAATGTAATTCTTGAGCGGTTGGATCTCAGTGGTGATGCTGCCGTAACCCGCAGCATCGAGTGCTTTTTGATAAGCAGTCCGGGTTGCCAGTCCCACAGCCTTCTGGCTCGCATCATGGTAATAGATGGCACTGCGATAATTACTGCCGATATCGTTCCCCTGGCGGTTGCCCTGGGTGGGGTCATGGCTCTCCCAGAATTTGGCCAACACTGTTTCCAGCGTTACCCTGGCTGGATCGAAAACCACCTTGACCACTTCCGCATGATTGCGCGCTGTAGTTTTACCGGTACGAAGCGCTCTTTCATGATTCAAAATGTCCTGGTAACCAGCGCCGGGAAGGTTGCCGCCTGCATAACCACTTTCCACATCGACGACCCCGGGAATTTCTCCCATACGCTTCTCCGCGCCCCAGAAGCACCCCATCCCTAGAACGACGTAATCCGTCGCCTGCCCCGGTATCGTGATTTTCTCCACTGCATATGCACTCATAATAATACCCAAGGCCGCTGCCATAGCTACAACCCTTTTCATTTCAAGATGCCCCCATAAATCCTGGTCATAAGATCTCGATCTCGTTTTTTGATACTCCGGTGTAATTTGAAATCTGAAATGAAAATAAATTCCCCTGAGTACAACGATCGGGGGAGAGGATGGGAACGTCTCATGCATTCTTCTCCTTTCCAAGTCTGCGTTGTCTGCCAGATTACTCAAGGCGGCAGAAGCTCGGAAGCAATAACAGAGAGTTTAATAAGGAGGTGTCTTTTGTGTCTTGTGAGCGATATGAAGCGTATGGGGCAAAGGTATTGGCAGATGGGACGGTGAAGATAGCTGAATTATCGGCCGACTGCTGATCTGCTTTAGGAATTCAGGACCAGACAGAAAGTGAGTTTTTCGGCAAACTTGACCTTGAAAGGAGGGGTGTTTGCCATGAAGAAGAAGCGGTTTTCAATAGAACAGATCGTAGCGGTAT
>Ga0134128_10003809_pt1 | contig 18486 bp, 16 predicted proteins | sample KB31754_FD_96462 | JGI IMG/M metagenome (GOLD analysis project Ga0134128, IMG submission 96462) | Terrestrial soil microbial communities with excess Nitrogen fertilizer from Kellogg Biological Station, Michigan, USA - KB3-175-4 | ecosystem: Environmental > Terrestrial > Soil > Unclassified ... | reverse complement strand
CGCGCAGGCATTGCTCTCAGCCTTAAAAAAGAAGTCCTATTCCGTATTCATTGCCGGTAACGAGCCGCACGATCGCCTGTATCACGTGCAGGTGGGCCCCTTCGGGAACGCGAAGGACGCGGAAGCAGCCCGGGCCAAGCTGGTGGCGGATGGATACAACCCTATCTTGAAGAAGTGAGCAGGAGTCAGTTGCGAGGACAGCCACATTACTTGGCTGTGGCGCCATAAGAAAGGCGGGCGGTGGCATTAATCTCTTTGCGCAAGTCTTCAAAAATCTTCGGCGGCATGCCCAGGAAAACTTTGACTACTTCCGGATCAAACTGCCGTCCCGACCAGACCTCAATCTCTTTGCGTGCGGCTTCGATGGGCTGTGCCGCCCGGTAAGGACGGTCATTAATGATAGCGTCCAAAGTGTCGGCCACGGCAAATATGCGGGCTCCAAGGGGTATCTCATTGGCCTTCAGCCCGCGCGGATAGCCGCTGCCGTCATATTTTTCCTGGTGCGCATACACAATTTCCGCCGGTTCCTGCAAATAAGGAATCTTCTTCAACATCTGGTAACCGTGGAAACAGTGTTCGCGCATAACCTCGATCTCTTGCGCGTCAAGTTTTGCAGGTTTGCGCAGGATGTTGTCGGGAATGGCCATCTTGCCGATATCGTGCAGGAAGGCGCCACGCGCAATGGTGCGCATCTCGCGACTGTCGGCTGGAATCCCCATCTGCCGGGCGATAGCCATGGTGAACGCAGTTACCCGCCGGGAATGCCCCTCGGTTTCCGCATCCTTCATGTCAAGCGCGTCCCCCAAGGCCTCGAGCGTGATGTCGTAAGACTTCTCCAAGTCAAAGTTGAGCCGTTTCAAGTCCTCGTTAAAGCGCTCCAGATTTCGGTTGGCGTCCAGCAGATCCTGATTGGCTTGGCGCAATTGCTGCGTACGCTGTTCCACCAGCCCTTCCAACCGGGTCTGATAAGCCCGATTCTCCAGCTTCAGGCGGCGGTTTTCCAGGGCACGACGCGCGGTGGCCAGCAGTTGTTCACGCTCAAAAGGCTTCAGCAGATAATCGTAGGCGCCGTTGCGAATCGCGGTTAAAGCCACGGAAATATCGTGCACGGCCGTGACCATCACCACCGGCATGTCGGGATATTTTTCCTTGGTACGCTCGAGCAGGCCAATGCCATCCAGCTCCGCCATCATCAGGTCGGAGAGAATCAGTTCGAATTGTCCGCCGGAATCGAGAATGGCCAGCGCCTCCTTGCCGGAAGCGGCGGGTTGGCACTTGTAGCCTGCGGAACCCAGCATCGAGGTCACCACATCGCGGATGGGTTCTTCGTCGTCAACGACAAGAATGCGCTCTGCTGGCATCAGTTAACCCGGGCTTTGGGGGAAGCTCATTGTAGCGCAGTTCTGCCGCATAGGAGGTGCAATAACCGGTAGTAACCATGATTCCTTAGGTATTCCGTGCTATATGTGCGGTACTGTTCCCGAATTCGGAAGCGCATGTTGGGGAGGTGCGCCTGCCGCAGGGCGCTCAGCTCGTGGGCACTACTTTGCCAGCGGAATCCTTCGCTGTACTGGCTTTGCTGGCCGCCAGTCTACTTGTGTTTCGCACCTTCCGGGAGCGGTATTTTCTAACCTGGATTGTAGGCTGGCTCGCCTATGTGATTTACCGCGTGCCAGTTATCCTCAGCCTGGGGGGAGCCACACCACCCCGGGCGCTGGCCGATGGCTCCTTCCTGCTAGCGGTTTTCCTCTTCTCCGCCGCAGTCCTGATCTACTCCCAGGCGCAGCGCCTGGTGGTGCCCATTGCTGTAGTGGCCGCTATGGGCGCAGTTACAATCGTAATTAGGAGTGCTTGGTGGCCACATTCGACCCTGCTGCCCTTGGTGGCCGGGGGTCTGATTCACTTGATTACGGCAGTAGCTGCCCTGCAGTTACTGCGCTACACCTGGGCGCGCTGGGCGGCAGGACCCTGGTTTTTGGCTGCCACCCTGGTTCTTCTCCACCCCAAAGACAGCTGGCCCGGAACCCACCTTTTTTTGGCCTGGGATTTGCCTATTGACGTGCTGCTGGGCGTCAGCATGTTGATGATCGTGTTCGACGAATCGCGGCTGCGGACACTCCGCCTGGGCGTGATCAATCACCTGGCTAACGCAATAGCGCAGGCGCAGGACGCCAACTCCATGCTGCTGGTCGCCTTGCAGGAACTGAAGCAGCTGATGCGTGCGCGGGCAGCATGGTTCCGGGTGCTGGAAGGCGAGCAGATGGTATTGACCCAGCACGTCGGCCTGGCGCTGGATTTTCTGAAAAGCCATCGCTCGCGCGCGATGAATGAAACGCTCACCCGTGTGCTGAGCACCGGCGAACCTTTCGTGCAGCGGGTGCGCGACACTGAGGCACCCACGAGAGAAGCCCTGCGGGAGCAAGGTTTCGAACATGTGCTGCTGGTTCCGGTCCGCGGCAAGAAGGCCATTATCGGGGTGCTGGCCCTGGCCGGCGCCAAACACCGGTATTACAGCGGCGACGATATGGCGTTTCTGAAGTCCACCGCCAACCAATTGGGAATTGCGGCGGAAAATCTGCGCCTGTTCGGACAAATCCGGCGTTCGCAGCGGGAGTGGATCAGCACCTTCGACTCCATGGAAGATCTGATCCTGGTGCACGATGCGCAAAACCGGATCATGAAGGTGAACCGCGCGCTGCTGCGGCGGCTGGGACGCACTCCCGCGGAGGTCATCGGCCGCAACTGCGAGGACGTGCTCCCGCGCCAGCATCCAGCCGGGGAAGGTTGTCCCTACTGCGGCCGGGGAACGAGCGATTTGATCGAGGAAGCGGATCCCTGCTTTGGCGGCTTTTCGCTGGTTTCGACCTCCTCCTACGTCTGGACTTCGTCCTACCGCGAAGAAGGCCGCAGGCAACTGGGTACGGTCCACATTATTCGCGACACCACCGATCGCCGCACCGCGGAAGAAAAATACCGCCAGCTCTTCGAGCAGGTGCAGGAAGGGGTGTTCGTGGCGGATGACCAGGGCAAACTGCTGGACTGCAACAATGCCCTGGTGGGAATGCTGGGGTATAGCAGCCGCCAGGAACTGCTGGCGCTCAGCGCCGACGCACTCTATGTCTCTCCGGAGCAACGCTCTGAACTGCTGCGCGCCATCGGCGCCCACAGCTACGTGCGGAGCTTCGAGGTGCAGCTGAGGAAAAGAGATGGTGGCTCGCTGGCGGCTTCCGAAACCAGCTTTGCCACCCGCAACCAGAGCGGGGGGATTGAACGCTATCAGGGATTCCTCCTCGATGTGACGGAAAAGAAGCGGGCGGAAGACGAGATCCGGCGGCGCAACCTGGAACTGCACGCCCTCAATGCCATTGCCGTGATCGCCACCCAGTCCTTCGACCTGGATGAAATTCTTAACCTTACCTTGCGCCAGTTGGTGACTCTCTTCGGCGCGGAAACCGGCTCCGTCTACCTTACCGATAATGGCTCTCCCACGCTGCGCCGGCGCGCCGCCTGGGGCCATCGCAGCGAGACCGCGGTTCGCTCCGCCAGCACCACCACGCTGCCCGCCGATTTTTGGCAGATGGTAGTGAATTCGCACCGGGAGGTAATCACAGAGAGCGATTTGCCAGGGTTGCCCGCGGTCGCGGCCGAGTTCGTCCGCGCCGAGGGCCTGCATTCCTGGATGTGGCTGATCCTGTGGAGCCAGGACCAGCCCATGGGAGTGCTGGGCGTCAGCAGCCGAAACGAGGGCGAATTCAACGCCACCGATGAGAAGCTCCTGATTGCGATTGGGCGGCAACTGGCCACCACCATCGAAAAAATTCGCCTGTATGAGGAGACCACCCGCGCCTACGACGACCTGCGCCGGACTCAGGAGCAGCTGCTGCAAAGTGAAAAGATGTCGGCCATCGGGCAGTTGATAGCGGGCGTGGCCCACGAACTCAACAATCCTCTTACCGCGATTCTGGGTTATGCCCAGTTGCTGGAAAGTGAAGCGCTGGAGGAGCGCAGCCTGGATTTCGTGCGCAAATTGCTTAAGCAGGCGCAACGCACCCATCGCCTGGTGCAGAACCTGCTTTCCTTCGCCCGGCAGCGCACGCCGCAGAAGATTCCGGTGGACATTCGCCGGGTGTTGGACGACAGCCTGGCTCTGCGGGAATACGACCTCAAACGAGGAAATATCGCGGTGCAGCGCGAGATTGCGGAGGAAATTCCCGCCGTTACCGCCGATCCCCACCAGTTGGAGCAGGTTTTTCTCAACATCATCAACAACGCGGTGGATGCGATGCTGGAAATGGAGCGTGGCGGCGTGCTGTCGGTGCGGGTGTATGCCGAAAATGGCGCGGTGTGCGTGGATTTCCGCGATACGGGCAGGGGCATTGCCGATCCCAAACGCATTTTTGATCCCTTCTACACCACCAAGCCGGTAGGCAAGGGCACGGGACTGGGACTCAGCATCTGCTACGGCATCTTGAAAGAGCACGGCGGGGAAATCCAAGCCCGCAATGTGCCTGAAGGCGGGGCGGCCCTGCTGGTGCGCCTGCCGGCGGTGGGCAAGCCGGAACCCATCCCTGCCCCCGCCCCCCCGCCCATCCGGGAACGGGTGCTGCAAGGCCGCCTGCTGCTGCTGGAAGAGGAAGAAGCGGTGTTGGAATTCGAGCGCGAGGTGCTGGCGGGAGCGGGAGCTGAGATAGTGGCCGCGTCTGATTCCGAAAAGGCCCGCGCTTCAATGGATGACGGCGGCATTGATGCGCTTGTTCTTAATGGCTCCATGCCCGATGGCTGGGGCGCGGTACAGATACATGGCTGGCTCTCCCAGCACCACCCCGGCATGCTGGGAAAGGTGCTTTTCACTTTCTCCACCTTGGATGGCGAGACACAAACCTTTTTGGAGCAAAACCGCATCTCTTATCTGGTCAAGCCCTTCGATGTGGCCGACTTGATTGCCTGCAGCCGCAAACTGCTTCAGAAAGCGATGGCGGCCACCTCGGCATCATCGTAGCCCATTAGCGGTGCCCTGGTTCCAACTGTGGGCATTTTTGTACCCATGTCTGGCTCTGCCAGCTACACCCCTATTTGCCTCCGCGACCCTCTATTTCGTCCTTACTGCAGCTTGCGTCAACCATGGGGCCCTAGTGTTAGCCTCGACCCCCTGATAAATGGGCATTTTTACAATGCAACTTTATGCATTGCGGGTGTTTGAACTGATAACAGCCAATCTTTTCGTGGTTTAGGCGAATGGCTGGGAACGTGCAAAAGTACAGGCTGGGTTAGGAAGCCGAACACAACCGCAATAAGCTTTATTAGGGGGGACTAATGGCAAGGGCTTTAGACCAAGCAAAGATTACCGGGTTGACGGCACATTTTCCCGTTACCGCGGAGCAATCCCTCGCGCGTTTTGAGAAGGCATACGAAGAGCACCGGCATCGGGTTTACGCGCTCGCCTTCTGGATGACGGACAGCGAAATGGCAGCGGAAGAGATCTCCTCCAGCGTGTTCGCGCGGGCTTTTGCCAATGGCAACATTCCCAGCGCAGAAGTTGTGGACCGCATTCTGCTCAGCGAGATTCGCGATCTGATGCCGATTGGGGTTCTGCGGCTGAACCTAGCCGCCGCTACAGAGGTGGCTTCGGTTCGCGGGAATGTCAAGCGGGTTGACCTGGAGCGCGCGGTAGTGCAATTGCCGACAACGGAGCGCATGATTTTCCTGCTGCACGACGTGGAAGCCTACGACCATGCCCGCATTGCCCGTACCCTGGGCGTGAGCGAGCAGGAATCGCAATTCGGACTGCATCAGGCGCGTCTGCTCCTGCGCCAACTGCTGGCTAAAGCGTAGTTCCGACCATTCCGAGCTGATAAATGAGGGCACCTCGAACGGGGTGCCCTTTGTGTTTTGGCGTCAAAGATGTTGGTACTCCGCATCGTTTCTCGGCCATGACGATTAGGCCAGAGGGAGCGAAAGACCGACGGTTCTCGCGGTCTTTGCATCTCGCCGCCCGATTGCGCGTCTAACATCTGTGCTGTTCGAAGGCAAAGAGCGCAAGCAACTGGAGCTGGAGATGCAGAAGGCCGGACGGCTGCCGCCGCGCCAAGCGCTCACTCTTAAGTGGCCAGTGCTGCACTATGGCTCGGTGCCGCTGTTCGACCCCGCAACCTGGGATTTCCGCATTTTCGGCCTGGTGGAAAAGCCTATCCGCCTGAGTTGGGATGAATTTAACCGCCTTCCCAGGGCGCAGGTCACCAGCGACTTCCATTGCGTTACGCGCTGGAGCCGTTTTGACAACCGCTGGGAAGGAGTTCTCTTTCGCGAGGTCCTCGAACTGGTGAAGCTCAAGCCGCGGGCCGGCTACGTCCTGGTCCATGCCGAGCAGGGCTACGCCGCGAACGTGCCCTTGCCCGACTTGGACCGGAACAATGTGCTCTTCGCTACCCACCATGACGGCCAACCGCTGGCGCCGGAGCACGGTTATCCACTGCGGCTGATTGTGCCTCACTTGTACGCCTGGAAATCGGTAAAGTGGGTGCGTGGGATTGAATTCCTCGACCATGATGCGGCCGGCTTCTGGGAGCGCAACGGCTACCACATGTACGGCGATCCCTGGAAAGAGCAGCGGTTCGATACGGACTAGAAGCGGGAGTCAGGCGCGCCAGACGGCGCAGGAAGGTGGATTTCTGTCAGCCTGGACGACGAAGTGGCTTCCCAGGCGAGGTTTACTGCACCGCTTCCAGCGATTCAGCGACGCGGTTCAGGGCAATTTGGATTCGGTCCAACTCACGTTGCGCGGCTTCATTCCATTCCACCGCACGCTGCAGGTTCTCACCGAGCCAGCGCAAAGTTTGCCGGCCACGGTCGGTCAGCAACAGCGCTCCCAGGCCGGCCACGCCCAGAACCGCCAATGGGACATACCATTTTCGCATCGAGCCTCCTCGTCGGCTGCTTAAAGCCTTACACAACTGCGCCGCTGCCCGCAATGGCTAAAGTGTAGGGGGTACCTCCCAACCGGCCGACAAAAACACCTGCAACGGAAGGCGCAAGCAGCCGAACGGCCGCTGCCATCATCCAACGGGTCAGCAACTCAGAACAACTTGAGGTCTATTACATGTGGAGACTCTCTACACGCCTGGGGTGTTGTTCCCTGCTGTTGGCAGGACTGGCGGCCGGACAAGGTTTGGGCCAGCATTTGCCGGCAGCAACGGCTGCACCGTCCAACTTGATTCCCGAAGGTACCAAATTCATCATTCGCCTGAGCGACAAGCTGGATACCGGCAAGGCGAAGCCGGGCAAACATTTCCAAGCCAAGCTGGCGGAAGACCTGACCGCTCCCGGGGGAGCCATTATTCCGCGCGGCAAAAGGGTAAAGGGGCATGTTAGCGCGGTGGACCGCGGCTTTCACGCGCGAGTATTGCTCAGCTTCGATGAGATCGAGACCCGGCATGGCTGGATGCCGCTGGTGGCCACAGTGACAGGCGTGCCCGGGGAGCATGCGGTCAAACAGCCCAAGGCTGAGGGCGATATCGAGCGCAAGGGACCGAGCAAGGGACGGATGGTTGAGAGCGCCGCTATCGGAGCCGGGATAGGCGCGCTGGGAGGCGTGGCGGCGGGCGGAAGCCATGGAGCCGCCATCGGAGCCGGCGTGGGCGCCGGCGCCGGTCTGGGCGCGGGTCTGCTGACCGACCGCGACCTCAAGCTCAACAAGGGTCAAATGCTGGAGGTGAGGCTGGACCGTCCACTACAGGTGCCGCTGCACTAGAATGGCGCTTCCAGTCCTGGGGCACAAACCGTGGGGATGCGGCTGGAAAGAACAGGGGACGCGAAATGACCAGCAGGCTTCGGCTGTTAGGGGCCACGATGCTTGTGCTGGCTGCCGCCGCCGGGGCACAGGAACACCCAGCGGTGACGGCGCAGTCCAATACCATCTTCGTTGGGGCAGACGGTAAGTATGAATCGGCACCCGACACCGCGCTGGTGCAATTCAATATTTCGGCGCAGGAGGAGACGGCGAAAGCGGCCTACGACCGAGCCAGCCGCGCCGCTGAGCAGATTCGCCAGATTCTCCGCTCCAACGGCATTGAATCCAAGGCGGCGGAGATAGGCTTCTTTTCCCTCGAGCCGTTGTACGACTACCGCAACCCCAAGCGCAAGCTGATCGCTTATCGCGTGAACAGCAGCGTTTCCCTCAAGCTGAAGGATTTCTCCAAGGTTGCGCCAATTGTTTCCCAGGTTTCCGATATGGATGTAACCGCCGACCAGACAGTGAGCTACACCCTGGACAATATGGATTCGGCCAAGCTGAAAGCCACGGAGGACGCCTACCGGCACGCCCGCGAAGAAGCCGCGGCGGTGGCCGAGGCGGCGGGGAGGAGCCTGGGCGCGCTTTCCTACGCCTCCGTGGACACCTATGAACAGGTGCGCATGGTGGTCCCGAGAATGGCCAGAGCCATGGGTGCAGCCGTGGCAGCGGCCGGGCCCACGGAGCAGTTCACGCCGCAGCAGATCACGGTAACGGCACACGTGAACGCGCTTTTCACCATGAAATAACTAATCGGCCAGCAATTCGAAAACCGGGTAGTTGCCGGCTATCTCCGCAAAGGCGTGGGCCGTTGAGCCCGCAGGCACCGGGAAGTAACGTTGCACTGTGGTTTTAAAGCGGTCAACATAGGCCTTGAGAATTTCCAGTTTGTCGCTGTCGGGAATGGCGCGAATGCGGTAGCGTTGCCGCATCCTTCCCTTCTTCAGCATCACCTCCCCGGCGGATTCGGCATTGCGCACCCACTGGGTGCGCCCGCGCGGCGCCACCAGGAAGCGCTTGCCATTCAGTTCCAGCAGGTCAACGGGGGTGGAGTAAATCTTGCCACTTTTACGGCCGCGCACCTGGACCAGGTAGTTGTGCGACAGTCCCAGGCCCAGGCCTACCAGCACGCCAAAAGCATGATTGAAGAAGCGTTCGACAGCGGTGGCCTTGTGGTATGACGCAGGTTCAGGACACATGCAGAAATTGTAGTCCCGTCCCGCGCGCGGGATGGGCGCTACTTCTTCGGGAAAAACGGGAACAGCTCGCGAATTTCCTGTTCACTGGGCTGGCGGCCGTACTCCGTGATTTCGAAGGCTTCGGCGTGTTTGATGTTCGCCGCTGCCGCGCCATAACGTTTCTCCAGCGCCGGACGCCACTCCGGCAGCACGTTATCCGGCTGCTGTGTGGCCAGCCACTGCTTGCGCGCCGCGGGATCTTTGGGAACCTGGTCGAGCAGGCCATCGTGCCAGGGGAGCCACTCGTAAAACTGAGAAACGTGGGCATCCAGCATGTCGAGCTTTTTCTGGTACACGTCGTCAATCGAGATCACGACGTCGGGACGGAAGGGCTGAGGCCGGGTGAACTGGTCCCAGAAATAGACAAACACGGGATTTTTGCGCAGGGCGGGCACATCGGTCACTAAGTCGGGTACGGTGACCATGTAGGCGGCATCCTGGACCAGCACGCCGGTATAGCGGTGGTCGGGATGGTAATCGTTGGGCCGGGGGGACAGCACGACGTCAGCGTTCCATTGGCGGATTTCGCGAATAATCTGGTTGCGCACCGGCAGCGTGGGCAGCAACTCGCCATCGTGGTTGTCGAGCACCTCGTACTCGATACCGATGCGGCGGGCCGCCTCCTGCGCCTCGGCGCGGCGGCGCTTGGCCAGCGGGCCGCCGCCCATGGATTGGTGTCCGGCATCACCATTGGTCACGGACACGAACTTCACCTTGTAGCCCAGAGCGGCGTATTTCGCCGCCAGTCCTCCGGCGCGCAGATCGCAATCGTCGGGGTGGGCGCCAAACGCGATGATCCGTACCGGCGTATGTGTTTGTCCAAAAACCGGCGAAACGGCGAACAACAGCAGCATCAGTATCCAGGCCATGAGAACCCTCCACAGCAAACTGGCGATTGTACTGCGAGGCGCAACACCGGGATACTAATGCGTTAAGTCTTTAAGTTCTCTTCCCTTTGGGCGCTTACCACCCAAAAGCTGGCGCTCTGGTTACGACCTAGGGGATGTTAAGTGAAAGGCTACGGAGCGGAACGCGGGCGAGGGCGCCCGCGCCACAAGTCCTGAGCAGAGACGACAGATCAGAGCCCTCAATCGGATAAGGACCAGGCATATTTAACAGCAGGTTTAGCTTTCTCCGTGTCCCTGGGTCTCGCGGCGGTTTTTCACTGATGCGAAGGCACGGTGATGCCCTGGGGGCCGCGCTGCTTGGCTTCCAGCTGCTTGCGGGTGGAAATGGATTTGTCCACCCAGCTATCAGCGGTCTTCAGGTCGGCTTGGCGCGCCGCGGGATCACCGCATTCAACATGGGCCTTTTCACGATAAAGCAGGTTCAGATAGGCCATGGCGTCGGGATACTCAGGCCGAAGCTGGACGGCCTTCTGCAGCATCTGCAGACCCTCGTTTACCTTGTCGCCATTGTCCTCTTTGAGCTTCTGGCAGGCCTTGGCGGACTTGAGCTCGTCGGTGGGCTTTAGCCCCTGCTCGGCCCAGAGTTGCATTCGCGGCTGATACACCTGGGTCCAATCAATCACGGCGATGGAGTAGTAAAGCTCGGCATCGTTGGGGTCAATCGAAATGGCCTTGCTGTAGTACTGTTTGGCCTGGTCGAATTTCTTCATTTGCAGATACAGGTAGGCGATTCCCTTCAGGCTGTTGATCTGCTGTTCGCGGGCGGGGTGCAGCTTGAGCACCTGCTCGTACTGGTCAATTGCCCCTTCCGCATTCTTGTTGTTGTCCGGACTGTCTACTCCCGGGACAAACTGCTGGGCGTAGGCGGTAGCCAGATAGAGGCGGGCATTCACCAGGCCTGGATCAAGCGCCACCGCGTCCTTGAAGTAGCTGATGGCCTGGTCGTACTTGGCATTTTTGTAAGCCTGAACTCCCTTATTGAGGTCGGAACGGGCTTTCAAAACGTTGCAGCCCGTTGCCCCGATCAGTAACAGCCCCAGGAGCACAGCCCCGCACACCTGCCAAATTCGCTCATGTTTAACCATCGCCCGCTTACCTCGATGTATTCACGTTCAACAAGCGTCCTCCTTAGAGATGCGCTGGAGAGGGCTGGCGGCAGCCAGCGAATTCTCCGGTTACGGCGCGGCCGAGTTTCTGGCGTGAGTAGCCGCTGGCGTGCCCGGCGCCACCCTGCCTGCGCTTGATTTAGCTGGGGTGTGAACGTGATTTAGATGCGGACACGTCCAGCTTGGAGTGGTGAGAGTTGCTGGTTTTAACTGCCAAAACCAGGAGGACTCGCTGCGAACTCTGAGCTATACTTTGGCGCTCAGCAAAGAAATGTACTTAGGAAAATCACTTTTTGATGACAGGTGATTCTCCGTGTGTGTGCCTGGCAGCTTCTCCCGAATGGGAGGCGGTTTCCTTCATGCAGATCAGAATTACGCTGGCGCTCGCAGTTCTGGCAGCTTCCGCCATTGTGCTGCTGGGCTTGCGCCAGATTGCCACACGACTCCTCATTCGTGGTGGGTATCCTGCATCTGGTCCGGCTTTCGTGGTTATCGAAAGAGGCTTCGGCCGTCTGGCGGCGAAACGACGTGCGCTCACTGTCATCCTTGTTGCTTTTATGGCATTGTTCCTCCGCGGGGCATTGACCCCTCTGTTGGGCATTCCCGTACCTGGCAGTGCAGATGAATTCAGCTATCTGTTGGCAGCGGATACCTTTGCTCACGGCAGACTCACTAATCCCACACCTCCGCTGTGGATGCATTTTGAAAGTCTGCACATTCTGGTGCACCCGACTTACATGTCCATGTACCCGCCTGCTCAGGGACTGGTGCTGGCGCTTGGCCAGGTATTGGGCAATCCCTGGATAGGAGTATGGATAAGTGTGGCAGCGATGGCGGGCGCGCTCTGCTGGATGCTGCAAGCCTGGGTGCCGCCGGGATGGGCACTGCTGGGGGGCATGCTTTGCGTTATCAATCTCGGCGTCTTGAGCTATTGGGCGAACTCGTACTGGGGAGGCGCAGTGGCCGCCACCGGCGGGGCCCTTGTTCTAGGGGCGCTGCCTCGCATCCTGCGATGGACGCGACTGCGGGATGCGCTCACCATGGGCGTGGGCCTGGCCCTCCTCGCTAACAGCCGCATGTATGAAGGATTCGCATTCAGTATTCCTGTAGCCGTGGCCCTCATCGCGTGGTGGCTCAGGCGGGATCAGCAAGCGCGTCGAATCGTTCTTAGGCGGGTGGGACTACCCCTCTTTTTGGTCCTGTTAGCCACGTTCTCCGGAATGGGGTACTACTGGTGGCGCGTCACCGGTAATCCGTGGCATCCGCCAGAGCTGGTCAATCGCGAAACTTACGCGATCATGCCGGTTTTTGTTTGGCAATCCCTCAGCACCAATCGTCCCATTTACCATAACCAGCAAATGCGCGAGTTCTACCTCCATGTGGAACCGACAGATTTCCTCGACAGCAAGGCCCATTTCGTAAGATTCACGGTTGAGAAGGCGGTGACATACTGGAAGTTCTATTCAGCATACCTGCTCTCGATTCCATTTTTTCTGAGTCTTCCATGGATCATCAGAGATAAGAAGCTGAAGTGGGTGCTGGTAGTGCTTGCAGTGGGCGGCGTGGCGGTGGCGGCGGAAATGTGGATTATGCCACATTACGTGGCGCCATTTACATCAGCCCTGTACTTACTATTCATCCAGGGAATGCGCCATCTGCGCGCCGTGGACAAAAAGTACAGAAAACTCGGTCGAGCCCTGGTTCGGGCCGTACCGGTTGGCTGTCTGATGGTACTTCTATGGCGGGTGGCTGCCATCGGTATAGGCCTTCCGGAGGGGCGTTGGCATAACGGCAACTGGCCACGCGCGCTTATCACACGCGAATTGCGGTCCCAACCTGGGACCCACCTGGTACTGGTTCATTACGCGGCCGATCACAACCCAATAATCGAGTGGGTATACAATCGCGCCGACGTTGACACCGCCAAGATCGTATGGGCTAGGAGCCTGGGTCCTCAAAAAGACCTGGACCTGCTGCGCTATTTTCATGAGCGATGCGTTTGGACTCTTGACGCCGACGCACCCCACCCAGAATTATCACTGTATGGTATGGCTGCTAACCGGCGATGCGCTCTCCCACCGACGCACACGGGGAAAAGCAGATAAAAATGACGTGACGGCGACGGTTTAGTGGGCGAAGGCGTCGGATAAGCAAATCGTCATCGGCATGAACAACCTGACCAGGTTTGGCTGAGTTGCGTAAGTGTAATATCCTGTAGGAACTCCAGCGCGAATTCTTGAGGATCATTTCATCTTGAGCTCCCCTGCCGCCCCGGCACTGCAAAGCCAGCCGAATGTAAGCAACACCACTTCCCGGAAGCAGGCCCTGCTATTGCTGGCGATCATTTTTGTCCTGGTCTACGTGGGCTCGATGTTTTCCCCGGCTTTGCTGGACGATGCCGATGCCACCCACGCCGAAGCAGCGCGGGAAATGGTGGCGCGTGGCGATTACGTCACCTTGCACGTGAACGGCATTCGCTACCTGGAAAAGGCGCCGCTTCCTTACTGGCTGGTGGCCGGCGCTTACCGCTTGTTCGGGATCAATGAGTTTGCCGCCCGCTTGCCCACCGTTTTGGCAGTGCTGTTGCTGGCCTGGCTGGGACTGACCTGGGGCCGGCGTGCCTTTGGCGAGCGCGCTGGCACCTACGCGGGACTCTTTGTGCTGACCTGTTCCGGGGTCTACCTGTTCACCCGCATTTTCATTCCCGACGTTCTCTTAAGCCTTCTGATTGCAGCGTCGCTTTACTTCCTGCTGGCTGCGCTGGAGCTTTCAGGAAGAACCTGGCGCTGGTATGCGGGCTATGCCTGCCTGGCGTTGGCGGTGCTGGCCAAGGGCCTAGTGGCCCTAATTTTTGTAGGTATGCCGGCAGTTATCTACCTTGCAATTACCGGGGAGTGGCGGCGCTGGCGGGAGTTTCGCCTGTTCTCCGGTCTGGCACTACTGTTCGTTATCGCCGCCCCCTGGCATATTCTGGCGGGCCTGCGCAACCACGGCTTCTTCTGGTTCTACTTTGTCAATGAGCACTTCCTGCGCTTCCTGGGCGAGCGCTATCCCAAGGACTACAACAAACTGCCGGCCGCGCTCTACTGGACTCTGCACCTGGTATGGCTGTTCCCCTGGAGCTTTTACCTTCCGGCTCTGGTGCTCAACGCCATTCGGGACATGAAGGAACCCCCTTCGGAAGCGGAAACGCGCCGCCGCTTTGCCGCCAGAACGCGCCTGCTGTGCTGGATTTGGGCGGGATTTGTGCTGCTATTCTTCGCCATCTCCACCAACCAGGAGTACTACACTTTTCCGGCTTATCTGCCGCTGTTGTTGCTTGCCGCGGATGCCCTGGCCCGGGACGAGGAGCAAGAGAGCGGCCGCCCGTGGCTGCTCAGTTCCTCCGGGGCGATTGCCATTGTCGGGCTGGTGGCAGGAGGCGCTTTGCTGGCCGGCCTGTGGTATTCGCGCCACCTGCCCTACGCGCCCGACATTGGCACGGTGCTGGCCAAGCACAACATGGCGGAAGACACGCTCTCCATGTCCCATGCTCTGGACCTGAGCGCGGAATCGTTTGCCGCCCTGCGCTTACCTGCGATTCTGGCCGTGCTGGCGCTTATCTGTTCGCCGCTGATTTCTCTGTGCTTACGGCTGCGCCGCCGTCCTTACCAGGCTACCTGGGCTCTGGCCGGAGGCATGGCCCTGCTGCTGTTCGCCGCCCACATCGCGCTCGTCCGCTTCGGACCATATATGTCCTCCAAGGCGCTGGCGCAGAAGATTGCCGCCCAAGAGAAACCGGGCGATGAAGTGATGATTTACGGCGACCAGGCTTTCGGCTCTTCCCTGCTCTTCTACCTGCGGCGTCCGATTGATCTGGTGAACGGCCGGACTACTTCCATGTGGTTTGGGTCCACCTTTCCCGACGCTCCGAAAATCTTCCTAGAGGATAGCGACCTGTTACAGAAGTGGAATGGAAGCGGGCGGGTGTTCCTCTTTGTGCCGGCCTACGAGAAGAAGCGGGTGGATAAGCTGTTGCCGCACAAATACGTGCTGGCGGAAGTTTCAGGCAAGTTCGTCTACAGCAACCGTCTCTGAAGCCTGAGCCAACTCGCCGGCGGCTCCTACCCGAACCATTTTGCCGCCCATTTGCAACTCGTAGCGTTCCCCCCGCCAGACGATGTTGGTACTGGCAAAGCTGGCGCACCAGAGGAAAAAGCCTAGCAGGTCGCGCGCGGGATAGAGCCAGAAATAGCGCAGGGCCAGCGGGTCACGCACCACGCCCCAGCCAGCGAGCAGAGCTTCCGCCATGCGGTTGAGGGCGGCGAACAGGAACAGGGCCAGGCCCAGCAGGGGGTCGCCAATGGCAAAACCGGCGGCCAATCCCAGCAGGCCGAAAGGCATCGCGAAAGTCAGGCCGGTGCCGATGTGGCCCTTAGGCCGGGAAAAGCGCGTGCTCTTCATCCACCGAACCTGGTGCTGCAAGGAAGCGGTGCAGCGCTGATGGAGAGCAACATGATCCACCACGTAATGCGAAAGTACCACCTGCTTGCCGGCCTCGAAAACTCGCTGTCCGAGCACGAAATCATCGGCACAGTAATCCGCCAGCACACGGAATCCGCCGGCTTCTTCAAGCACATCGCGGCGAATTGCCATGGTCGGACCCAGGGCGAATTTCAGGCCTTCCAGCATATCGGCTACGACAACGCCGGCGGTCATCTCCACCGACATGCCCAGCGCCTCCAGGCGTGACCACAAGCCGCTGCTGGGCACGCCGCGATAGAGGCAGGTCACCATTCCCACCTCGGGCTGCAGAAGCGGGCGGGTCACCTCGCGCAGATACTGCGGCGTAACCTGCACATCGCTGTCGCTGACTACCAGGTAATCGGAGGTGGCGGCGGCGGCCATCTTTTCCAAGGAGCAAACTTTGGCGTTGGGGTGGTCGGGCTCGCCGGAAAGGACGATTCGCACCGGAATCTGCGGGTGGCGGTAGCGAACGGCATGCACTACGTCGAGCGCGGGATCGCTCTCCTGCCGGCAGCCAAACACAATTTCATAGTGGGGATAGTCCTGGCAAAAGAAACTTTCCAGGTTCTGTTTCAGCTCGGGTTCCAGTCCGTGCAGTGGTTTGAGCAGGCTGACGGATGGCCACCGCGGAGGCGAGATTTGCGGAAGCGGGCGGCGCCCGAAACGCACAAAAGCGGCAGCCAGCAGAAAGAGAAAACCGGTACAACTCAGCAGGCCGAGAATCGCGCACAACAGGAGCAGATGACCGAACATGAGCATGCGGCCTCGCGACCGTGCGTTTATTTACTAAATGCTGAAAGCGAACAGACATTAACCGCGCGCGCGGAACCCCATCCCGTCCGCGCTTACTGAATAGGGCAAAACGTAACGGCTGGCCGCTGATGGCGAATATTGCCGTAGCGATATTCTAATCTATCCAGCTTCAGTAACAACCAGGCGAGAGCCTGGCCCTGCCTTCCACAAGACCCACCCTCGCCTGGTCTGCAGGAAGCTGCTCACGGCTCCCCGTGCCATTTCTAAGCTGCACCCAGCTAAGCACATCGGCCGTTAGCGGGGCGTAAAGGTTTGTTATGGTCCTGTAAAGATTTGTAAAACCTCCGCAAACTATCCCACTTCGCCACATCGCGGACAGCGGCAGGCCTTGTTGTGCTCCGCCATGCTGTTATTGCAGAAAGGACAGTGGCACCCGCGCTCGTGGGTGCCGCCCAAGGAGCCGCAGGCCGGGCAAACGCAGCCCAGAGTGTGCTTGCCGCCGCTTTCACCGCACATAGGGCACCGGCAGTACTCGCGATGACGCCCGCCATACTTGTACGCCGAGTAGGACATATACCCGGGCCTCGGCTTGCACCCGGACTACCTCCAGCAGAATATCGGGGGCCGATGTGTGTGTATTCTGCCATCAGGCGGTAGCTGCCGCCAGCAAGTATAGAATCATTGCTTAGTGCATGTCGTGGTTCTCCAACCAGGTACTTACGGAGCAGCCATGCACCCTAGAGGTTGCTATGTCAGATGGCCTGAATAAACACGAGCGAGAGACAGCCTGGCCGTCGCTTCCCCTGGAAGCGTGGAAAGACACCTGCGCCACTCTGCACATGTGGGCACAAGTGGCGGGCAAAATCCGACTGCAGCTGACGCCCCGGCTCAACCACTGGTGGAATGTGCCGCTTTACGTCAGTTCGCGCGGCTTTACCACGTCGCCGATTCCATTTAAAGAACGAACCTTCGAAATCCAATTCGATTTTATTGATCACAATCTGGTGATTACGACCAGCGACGGCAAGGTGGACCAGCTGACGCTCAGGCCGATGCCGGTAGCCGAGTTCTACCGCAGCCTCATGTCGCGGCTGTCTGCGCTGGGCATTGAGCTGAAAATTAACAGCAAACCTTGCGAGGTTCCCGACCCTATTCCCTTCGAGCAGGACACCATCCACGCCGCCTACGATTCCGAGTACGCGCACCGCTTCTGGCGCATTCTGGTGACGGTGAACAGCATCTTTCTCGAATTCCGCTCCCGTTTTCTGGGCAAATGCAGCCCGGTGCATTTCTTCTGGGGCAGCTTTGACCTGGCGGTAAGCCGGTTCTCCGGGCGGCGGGCGCCGGAACGTCCTGGGGCCGACGCCATTACCCGCGAAGCCTACTCGCACGAAGTGATCAGCGCCGGCTTTTGGCCCGGCGGGGGAGGCGTGAGCGGTCCCGCCTTTTATTCCTATACCGCTCCTGAGCCCGAAGGTTACGCGGCTGCCCGGGTGCGCCCCAGCACTGCCTTCTACGACCCTAAGCTGTGCGAGTTCCTATTGATGTACGATGATGTTCGCGGCGCCGATTCGCCGCGGCGGGCGCTGCTGGAGTTTCTGCAAACCACTTATGAAGCGGGCGCCAATCTGGCCCGCTGGGACCGCAACGCCTTGGAGATGCCGGCCGCAGCCTGACCGGCAAGGAGAAAAACATCATGGCCGCAGAGTGCACTCACCTGGACCAGATCCGCATCACCACCACCAACAAGCACGTTTGCGAGGAATGCGTGAAAACCGGCGACACTTGGGTTCATCTGCGCCTGTGCCTGGAATGTGGCCACGTGGGCTGCTGCGACTCCTCCAAGAACAAGCACGCCACCAAGCACTTTCACACCACCCGTCACCCGCTGATCCGCTCCATCGAACCAGGCGAAAGGTGGATCTGGTGTTACGTGGACCAGTTGGCGCCCGGCGAAGTGGCCGCCTGACGGGCCGCAACCAGAGGTAAGCTCTCTACCAGCGACGGGGCAAACGGTGGCCATCCTGCTTACAACATCTCGGTCCACCCTTCCCTGCTGTCCGGCTCTTTTATTTCGCGGTGGCCGATTTTTCCGCGGCCATGAAAGCGTCCACGTTGTTCTTGTCAATCAGGGTGGCGCCGGTATCCACAAAAGCGGGTAGAGGTGAAAACGGGTCCTGCGCCCAGTT
>Ga0134128_10003807_pt1 | contig 18487 bp, 23 predicted proteins | sample KB31754_FD_96462 | JGI IMG/M metagenome (GOLD analysis project Ga0134128, IMG submission 96462) | Terrestrial soil microbial communities with excess Nitrogen fertilizer from Kellogg Biological Station, Michigan, USA - KB3-175-4 | ecosystem: Environmental > Terrestrial > Soil > Unclassified ... | reverse complement strand
GGCGTCGGACGGTCGACGCGGAACGACGCGAGAGTTCGGCGGGGCGTAGCGTAGCCCGGTAGCGCGCCTGCTTCGGGAGCAGGAGGTCGCTGGTTCAAATCCAGTCGCCCCGACCATATACAACGAACGGCCGTGCTTCGACTTGCGAAGAGCGGCCGTTTGCGTCTCGACGCCGCGGTGTCACGTGATTGCAACGTGGCCCTTGAGATTCCCGTCACGCCGGAGCTACCGGTCGCTGTGCCTCGCATGATGAGCGTGTTCGACACGAACGTGTATCGTCGGCTGACGGACGACCAGCTCGCCGAACTAATGGCGCTCGAGCGCGCGCGCAGTGTGATTGGAGGCGCATGCTACCAAGTTTGCGAGGAGCTCCTCGCGCACCTCGCGCGGCCAGACGACCCCGAATTCGCGTATTGCCGCGCGGGACTCAGGCGGTTGGCGCTGCACTGCCAGCACTACGACGGCCGACCGGTTCTCCGATTCTTGCCGGATGCGCTCGATCAAGTAGCCCGATCGGTGCACGGCCGTGCGCTAGACGACGGTGACGATATCGCCGCGAGCTTCGGAGCGCTCATCGGAAGTGTCGTCGAGGCCGATGGAGCTGATGATTGGGCCGCTCTGCGGCCGGCGCTTGGGGAGGTATCGGCGCGCGTCGTCGCGAGTCGCGCGGCGTTCACTCGCGGCGTGCGGGAGATCGCCTCGAAATTCGATCGACGGCTCGAGCTGCGGGGTGGAAACATTGAGTCGATCCTGAAGAATCGGGAACGTCGCGCTGCATTGATACGAGCACTTGAATCCGAGGAATCTTGCAGAGCCGTGGCCGGGATGTTTTACCGGAGTGCTGCCGCCAGTCTCGGAATGACAGTTCTCGGTGCGCCGTCCACCGGCATTGTCAATCAGATCATGGCGCGCTTCCCCACTCCGCCGCGTGCATTCGCGAGAGTTGTGCGCAAAGCGATCTGCGACGGCTTCGACGTCGAAAAGCACGAGACGATCGCATACGACGTGCGCATCAGCTTTCTCGTGACCGGCTTTGCCAACTTCGACGGCGTTGCAGTACGCCTCGTCACCGGCGATCGCGATATTCACGACGCTGCAACGGCCGCAGGGACCGCATCGGTGGTTTTTTGGCCGGACGACTATCGCGCGTGGCTCAACGGCAGGGAGGCCGTCCCGGGAGAGAAGCCGATTCGCGCGCGGCGGGGCTGATCGTCGATCCGTCGCCGACAAGCGTATGCTAGTAGTCCGGACCGGCGGCCGATCCGGCCGCTGCTATGACCTGTTGCACAACAAAGATTAGAGCGCTCTAATCTTCGCTTTTCGCCGATGTGTCTGCTAGATTCGGCATCGTGACGAACGGGACGGCAGCGTGGCCGGCGGCAATGCCGGGGATCCGGGGTTTACTCTCGGGCGCGAAACCGAACTGCCGCTCGCCCCGTCCGGTAATCAGGCATGGCTAAGCCGAAGCGTGAGACGCCAGCGAGCGAGGCCATGCGCGACCGCGGCAGCGCCATATTTACGCTGCTCCTTGACACACTGGTCATTCTTACGGCGGTAGTAGGTCGCTGGCTGATCATCGCGGTGATCGATTGGGCTTCGCCGATCGAGCAGCGAAGCTTTGTAGTGACGTCACTGGAAAAAATCAGTGACTATGGCATAGTTCTAACAGCCGTAGTATTCGCCGTCTTCGATCTAGCGAAGGTCATCGTCCGTGCCTACAAGAGCTTTGCGCGCACCCTCAAAGACGAGGAGTCCCATGACTGACGAGCAGTCGTCGGCGCCGATGAGCTTTTGGGCCGACCAGGAACGTCGGCTCGCCGTGCGTTGGATTGTGATGCGCTACGCGCTGATTTCGCTCGCCTTTTGGGGTGCCGCGATTCTGCTCGTGGCCTGGTTGCGCCAGGTGGAGCTCGTGCCCGTTGCGGTCCTGTTCGCGGTCGTATGGCTCTACTTCGCGCTGCCGACGCTGCTCGTGCACTCCCAGTTCATTGTTGACGTGGCGAGCTACGTGCTTTCGGGGCGCACGTATTTCTTCCCCGAACTGCTTCGCTACGTAGAGGAGCCCGCAGCGCGGGATCGCGCGCTTGCCTCGCTGAGTCCGACTGCGCGGTCGCTATATGAGCGGCTCTTCCCATACTTTCGGGCGGCGAGCTTCACTTCGCCCTTGGCCGGCATCGCGACATGGGCGCTCGTCGTTCTGGTCCGCATGCCCCGCGCGGTGCACGAACCCCGGTTGGCGCCTCGCGCAGAAATGCAGCAGACGATCCGTGTCGGCCGCGCCATCGAGCTGGCGGTCACGGAGCGCTACGCCGGCCGCCAGTTTAGGTTCGCTGCGTAGTCGACGTCGCCCTCACGCCGGATCCGGCCGCGACCGCTCGACGTTGAGGCCGAACGGCCGACCCTCGAGCGCGAGCGCGTCGTCGATCGCCGCGATCAGGTTCTTCGCCGCGGCCGCGCAAACGAGGAGCACGTCGGCCGACTCGGTCGCCGCGCCGCGGGCGCGCACCTGCTCGAGCGGCTGCGTGGCCACCGCGAGCTGCATGGTGAGCCGCACCTGGCCGCGCCGGTTGTGCGGCACCTTCGTCGAGTACTCGAACCGGAGGCCCGTGGATCCCCCGGTCTCGAGCGCGTCGAAGGCCGCGCGCGGGACGTACGCCTGGACCGTGATGCGCGGCGCCTGCGCCCGTGCGGCCCACAGGGCTGAGAACCATGCCGCCGGCGACCGCGAAGGCGATCCATATCACGAGGTAGATCATGGGCCCCATGGGATGCAGGGTGGCTGAATCTGCGACCGTTCACTGGAAGTCTCAACATGCTGTCCGGATCCGGCCGCGCGCGCGCCCGCCTAGGCTGATCGCCGACGCGCGGCGAGCTGCCGGAGGATCGCGAACACTTCCCGCCAGCAGGCCGCGGCGTCGGCGAAGACCTCCGCCGCGGTGAAGCGCACGACGACGAGTCCGGCCTCGACGAGCCGCCGCTCGCGGCGATAGTCCGCGGCCATCTGCAGCTGCGTTGCCCGGTGGAACGCGAGGCCGTCGACCTCGATCGCCAGCTGGGTCTTGTCGTCGACGGCGAGGACGTCGACGCGATACCGGCCGATGCGGGCTTGCACCGTGATGACTACGCCGCGGCAGCGGAGCGTCGCGCCCCCGTCGTAGATCGTGGCGCGCGAATCGAAGATGCGCCGAACGAGCTCCGCCTCCGCCGGAGAGCCGACGCGATCGAGCAGCGGTTCGGCGTGCGGCGGATATTCGAACCGCGTCGCGTGCGCCCAGGCCCGGAACTCGAACGGGACGAACGCACGGCCCTGGCTCGAATCAGCCAGGGCCGCGGGCGCTGATCGTGACGGAGCCTACGCATTCACACCGAGTGGCGGCGAATCTCCCGTCGTTCGTCGGCCGTGATGCGGCGCGGGCGGAACTTGAGCGGCCGCCGGCGATCGCGCGGCAGTGAGCGGAGTCGAATCATTTGCGGACCGCCGGCATAACGCGGAGCTCAGGATGGCGCGCGCGGGCCTCGGCGACGAGCGCGAGCAGTGCACGGGCGAAGTGTTCGATGCGGCCGACGTCTACGAGCAATACGTCGAACACTTCATGCAGGCGCGGCGGAAACGCCCCCGCCTCGTCCCGCGCGGGGCCGATACTTGTTAGGCGGCCGTCGAGCTGGACGAGCCCGGGCACGCCGAACGGGCCATCGTACCCAACGGCCTGCGCAACGCTGATTTCGAATTCACCGGGCGCCGTGGCTTCGATCACCCATTGGTATTCGCGTCGCTCGGCTGGCGTGATCTCCATTTCAAGGTTGCGCGAATGAACCAACTCGAAGTCCGCGCGGGGCTGTCGCATTTTCCGTGGCATCTCAGGCCGCCTCGTTTGGAAAGTTCTCCGCGCGTTCGACCATCGCGCGGATCGTCGGTTCGCCTGCTGGCGGCAACGCGCCCGCGACGCGCGCGGCTTCGACCTGCCGATGCAGTAGCTCGAGGAACCGATCGACATGCGCCGTCGGGACCACGAGCCGCGCTTCGGAGTGGATGCTGTCAGGCCGACGATCGTGCACGGTGATCACGAAATCCACGACCGAATCGAGGCTGACGGTCGGCGGGTCCGTTTCCTCTAGCAGGCGGCGGGTGACCTCCAACTCCACACCAATGGTCATGAATCCGCACCACGCCGACTCGCGAAACAGTGCCACGGTGCTGCCGTCGTGATATGGTGACTCTCCAGTTTCCCGCGACATCAGACCCTCCAGGTTGGCGGCGCCAGCGGCGCCTCGGGCAGGAACGGTATCACATCTGATACTAGCCGTCAACGCCCATCATACGGGAACACGGCGCAGAGGGTTGCAGATATGCGCCTGACCGGATACGTTCGGGCAGCATGACCCCCGTGCGCGTTCGCCTCGCGGAGCTCCGGGCCGCCAAGGCCCTGACGATCGACCAGCTCGCCGAAGAGTCCGGCGTGAGCCGGGCGACCATCATCCGGCTCGAGCAGGCGCGAACGACGCGGGTCGACTTCGGCGTTCTCGAGAAGCTGGCCGATGCGCTCGAGGTCGACGCCGGGTATCTGCTTGTGCACGAGCAGGCGGGCGCTCGGCGCGGCGCAAAAAAGCGGTGATCGGCGCGCAACTCCGCGCTTGCGTTCGCCGGCCCAGTTTCACATACTAGGGGTACGCGGCGGTAGGTAGTTCGGCCGCGATCGCAGGACCGCAGTTCACAATCCGTCATCGAGCATCGCGCCCTTGCCGTGGCCCCAAGCCACGCGTAGGGGCGCTTTTCGTTTCCCCTCGATCGCACAGCGAGGTCAGACTATGCAGTTTCCCATGACCAAGCGCGAATACGCGCGCCTCAGAGGTTGGTCCACCGAACGAGTCGAGCGGGCGTTGCTCACCGGCCGACTTGTCGGACACCGCGATCCCGGCAGCGGTTGGTGGATGATCGACCGCGAAACCAACGTCGACGGCAATGCGCTGCAGAATGCGGCGCCGGCGGAGCTCGACCTCGGCGCGGTCATCGGCCGATGAGCCACTCGCCGCCGCACGCGACCGCCGAGAACGTGCTCGCCGCGATGATGGCGACGCATTGGGCGATTCAGCCCGAAGCGCTCGAGACGATGATCTCGATCGCGGAGCGCACGAACCTCGATGTCGAGCAGCTCGAGCGCCAGCGCGGCGAGGAATTGAAGAACGCATACAACGCCACGACGCGCGACGGGGTGGCGACCTTGCCCGTCACGGGCCCCCTCTTCCGGTACGCGAACCTGTTCTCGCGGGTGAGCGGGGCGACCTCGTACGAGGACCTCGCGCGCGACTTCACCGCGGCCGTCGAGGACCCGAACGTTCGCGCGATCCTGCTCGACGTGAATAGCCCAGGCGGCACCGTCGACGGGAACGAGGAGCTCGCGCAGATGGTGTATGCGGCGCGCGGCCAGAAGCCGATCGTCGCCTACGTGTCACACCTCGGCGCTTCGGCGGCCTACTTCCTCGCCGCGGCGGCCGACGAAGTGGTCGTCTCCCCGACCGCGATCCTCGGGTCGATCGGGACCGTCGCGACCGTGCGCAAGAACGAGAAGGATCCGAAATCGATCGAGGTGGTGTCGACGCAGTCGCCGATGAAACGGCCGGATCCGGAATCCGCGCCGGGCCGCGCCGCGATCCAGCGCACGATCGACGCGCTGGCGCAGGTGTTCGTCGAGCGGGTCGCGCTGTATCGCGGCGTGAGCATCGCAACGGTGCTCAGTGACTTCGGCCAGGGCGACGTGTTCGTCGGCCAGGCAGCCGTCCGCGCTGGACTTGCCGATCGCCTCGGAGCATACGAGGGCCTGCACGCTGAGCTGGCCGGCGCTGCCGGAGGGACCAACGGATCGACGTTTTCGATCGGCCGTGCGCGCACTGCGGCAATAGCCGCGCTTCGCACCGAGGCGAACGGGGCGATCATCGATGCCGCGATCGCCGATCCGTCATGCGACCTCGTGACGGCGAAGGCTCGACTGTACGACGCCAAGTATTACGACCCGCGCCAGGCTGGACGCGATGCCGGCGCGCGGGCCCGCGCGATCATCTCAGGCAACAAACACGTCGCCGACAACGTCTCCGCCGAGCGCCTCGCCGGACGCGAGATAGGCCGCCGACTCAACTCCAGAGGAGTGCACAAATGAGCAACGGCAGCGCATCGGGCACGAGCGTGACCTTCGCCTCGGACGAGCTGGTCCAAGGCGCACCGGATGAAACGCTCCTCGACAAGGTGACGCTCGTGTCTGGCCAGAAGCTCACGCGCGGTGCCCTTTCTCCCCTCAGCTGAGGAACATCCACATGGCCACCAACTCCAAGACCAAAAACCAACCGTCGGCCGCACGCTCGCTAATCCAGTCGTTGTTCGGGGGCAAAGCCGACGCCGAGGCGCCGGTGGACGCGCTCGAGCGGGCGCGCAGTTACCACCGCCAAATCGCTGCGCTCGATGGAGAGCACGCCGCGCTCACGGCGCGCGCGGAGCAGCTGCACGAGCAACGCACCGCCGCGCTCCTTGACGCCGAGCCCGAAGAGGTCGACGCCATCGAAGCCGCGCAGCGCGAGACCGATCGCGACCGCGACCGCCTCAAGATCGCTGGGGTCGAACTCGCGAAACGTCGCGACGCCGCGCTCGTCGTGGCGAATGAAGAGCGGCTCGATCGCATCGCCGCCGCGGTGAACGACGCGAACAAAAAGGCAATATCGATCGATGCCGAGATCAAACGTCTGATCGCGCAGCTGTCGACCAAGGCGTTCGCCTTCAACCTCGAACGGGAGATGGCGCTCGCGCTTTTGGAGCACATCGAGGCTGCCTCGCCCGATCGGGCGGCCAGGATCGCAATTCCGCAGTTCGACTCGAAGCGTCGGCTGCACCAGGAGGTACTCACGCGGCGCTCGCTCGGTCTCGAGCACTGGGAATCGCATTCGGGTAGAACGCTCTTCCCGCCGTTCAATGACGACGCGTTCGCTGCTCAGCTGCACGCGTCGATCGCACCGGTGCTCCGCCCCGTCTCACTCGACGAGCCGGCCAGCGCCGGATCGAACGGAACGCCCGTCGAAGTCGCCGACGCCGCGGACTGATGCCACGCGCGCGCTCGCCGCGCGCGCCGGCGCTGCGAACGATCCATCTCGAGGTTCCAGCGCCGGCGGCACGCGCGATCGGCCTAGCTCGCGTCGCGCACTGTGTGCGGCGAGCCGGCGTGCCTGGCCGCGCCCTCCGCTACGCGTCATGGCGCGAGCGGGGTTGCGTGCGCTATCAGATCGCATGCACGCCGGCGATGGCCGCGTTCCTGGTGCAACTCTTCGCCCGACGCGCGCTGATCGACGAGACGCGGGTCGGGAACGCGTGCGCCGACGCCTCGCTGCAACTGCTCGAGGCGATCGACCGACACGACCGTGCGTCGCAGGGGGCGGCACAGTCCGCTCGGCCTCGCCTATGAGTCACTGCGGTTTCCTACCGTCTGGGGTTCGGGCTTCTTCCCCGGTCGGGATCTTCCCCGCGGCGTCTTCAGCCCTGCGCGCCGGTCGGCCGGATCCGGCGGACGTACCCCCACCCCGGCCTCGGGTCCTTCTGATGACCAAACTGATGCGGGGTCGGCAAACCCCGGGTTGAGGCTTGCTCCGAATTTTCCAGACCGCGATTTCCCTTTCCCGTTTTTGTCATACTACTCTAATAAATCGAGGTGCGCTATGCCCGGTGCACGGCCGCTTTCGCCCTCTGAAGAGGCGGAAATTTCCCGCGCGGAGACGCACCACGCGTTCAGTCAGGTACGCGAAATTATCGCCGGCCTCGAGGCGATTCGCCGGACGCTCGATCCAGGCGCGCCGCCCGCCGATCCGCGGGTGATCGCCGCCGCGATCCTCAATGCCGATCCGCGCCTCCCTGCCCAGGTTCGCCTGGTCGGTCCGGCAAACGAGCCGGCCGCTGTGCCTGAAGACGTCCGCGAACAGATCGCCGCGACGCGCCGCGAGTTCGCCGAGCTCGGGCTCGACTTCCCTGACGACGTGCTGCAGATCCTGGTCAATCTGTGGCGCGCGCAGCTGCTCACGCCAAGCGTCGGGCGCGAGCTCGTCGCCGCGTACCGCGCGCGCGCCATAGCGGAAGTGCAGGCACACGTCGAGCGGCTTGAGATCCGCAAGGCGATCGACGACGCCGACGTGAACCGCTCCGCCGCGAGCACCGCGTCGTGACGAAGGGCGGCCGAAAAGTGCTGGCCGACAAGGCTCCCGCGGAACAAGTCGCCGCGGCGCTCGGCGTCGTGCGTCAGATCGAGGCCGAGTGCCACGATCTCGAGGACGGCCTCCTGAAGAGCCGCCGCGTCGCCGACATCGTGCTTGATGCTGAGCGCCCGGGCACGGGGACCAAGCGCGAGGACACACCGCTCGGGTGGCTGTCGTATCGCGATTGGTTACGCGACACGGCCCGCGAGGCGGAACGGCCGGCGGCGCCGGTAAAGGCATCGGCCTCCAGTGATGCCGCCCTCGACGCCGCGCTGAGTGCGGCCGTGGCGGAAAAGCCGGAGTCCGTCCAGTGCAGCGACGGCGTGCACTACGTGTATCCCAAGTCGTACCACGCGCTCGAGTGGCTTTGCTCGCTCGACATCGTGCACCGCGCGGCACTCGACAAGGCGATCGCGGCGGAAGCCCTGCAGGTCCCCGAAGACCGTGCCGTCCAGCATCTCGCACCACTCATCCGCGATCTGCACGTCAGGCTCTGGGTGTGGATTCTCACGCACCGCGGGCCCGAGCTGCCCTTCGCCGAGGATGAACCCCTCCCGCAGGCGCCGGCGTGGATTGATGCGTTGGCTCCGCAGGACCTCATGGCGATTCTCCGCGCGCACCAACGCGTCAACGCGACGCGGCTGTCGATCATCGCCAGGGCCTTCCCGTCGGATCCGGACGTCGCTGGCGGCCCGTCGCGCCTCTCGCTCTCCGGGTTCATCGCCGCCGCAGCCGCTGAACTCGAGCCGAACGCTGCGCGGAAGCTGATGCGCGAGACGAGTCTCGGTCAGTTGTTCGCGACCCGCGTCGCGGCCGCGCAGGCGGCGCGCGAGGCGCTCGCGCGGACGAAGCGTGAGAACGCCACATGAGCAACGTCGTCGAGCAACTCTCCGTTAAGCTCGTCGGCGACCTAAGCGGTCTTGGCGCCAGCGTTGGCCAGGCCGAACAGATGCTGTCCGGTCTCGCCGACAACGCGGAGAAGGCAGGCGCGAGGTTCGTCTCCGGGTTCGGCTCGATGATCGGTGTCGGCACGGCCGTCGGCGCCACGCTCACCGCCATCGCCGTCGGCGCGGCCAAGCTCGGCGCTGGGGCCGACGCGACGTTCCGCACGATCGGCAACAACTTACCGACGTTCAATGCCGGGCTCGATGCGCTGCGCGACAACATCGCCGATCTCGCGATCTCTTCCGGGCGCTCGCTCGGCGAGATGCAGTCGGCGGCGCTAGAAATCTCGAAGCTGGGCGTATCCAGCACCGCCGATCTGCAACAGCAATTGACCGCGGCGACCGCGCTGTCCGACGCGACGGGCGCGAGCCTCGATACGTCGGTGCAGTTGCTCGAGCAGATGCGTCGCGAGTTCGGACTCGTCGGCGACCAGGCACTCGCCACGGCCGCGAAGCTCGCCGAGGCGACGAAGGGCCATGCGTCGATCGACGACATGTTGGCCGCGTTTCAGCGTGCGACGCCGATCTTCCAGCAGTTCGGCATTAGCGCGGACACCGGGATCCGCGCGATCGTCGCGCTGATCCAGAAGGGCGCGACCGCGCGGTCCGTGGGCAAAGACCTGGGTGAGATCGCCGACGCCGCGGGCTTCGAGAAGCTCGCGTCGGAAGCGCAGATCGCCAGCGGCTACATGGACGACTTCAACCGCGAGATCGAAAACACGCGGGCCGGGACGGCGCGGGCGGCCGAGTCGGTCAAGGCGCAGTTCAGCAAGGCGCTCGAAGACCTGGGCGAGCAGCTGCGCAGTGTCATCCTGCCGCTCCTGCAGGGCGTCTCCACGGCGATGAAGAATATCGGCGACATGGGCGCGGCGACGCGCAACATGTCGGCGGGCATGGGGCTGTTCGGCGGCTCCGGCGATTTTCGCGGACACGGCGCGGCGGGCACGTTCGGCGGTTCGGCGATTCCCAGCGCTGCGCTCGACGGGGGAACAACGCCCAACCCGCTCGCCGGCATCACGACCAAGGAGGACCTCAAGAAGCAGCAGGAAGCCGTCGTCGCCGGCGTCGAGAAGATCAAGGCCGTCCTGGAGTCGCTGAAAAAGGAGACCGAAAGCTCCGACCAGGCGATGAAGGCGCTCGGGGACGCTCTCGCGAATCTCTCAGGGGACGCGCTCGCGCATTTCGATCAGTCGGTGAAGGACACGACCGACTCGATCAAAAAACAGATCGAGGCCGGCGACCCGGCGCGAACGAAAGAGCTCACCGATCGGTTGACCCAACTGAACGCGGCGTACGCCGCGATTCGCCCGTCAGTCGCCGCCGTCTCGGATGCGCAAACGGCGTCGCTGCAGATCCAGCACGACGTCGCCGACGGCAATCTCGATATCGAGGGCGGTCTGTCCGACCTGAGCGGGATGCTCGACGTCTACAAGCAGAAGGCCGCGGAGTCGCTCAACCCGACCGAAGCAGAGAACTATAAAAAAGCCGTCGATCTGATCACGGCCGCCATGGACAACCTCGGGCTCCACATCCCGAAGGCACTGCCCAAGGAGGACGACCTCAAGCTCCTCAAAGAGATCGCAAAGGGCTGGGACACGATCGGCCGCTCGATCGTCGCGGCCGCGCAAGCGCTGGGCGGGCTCGATGACAAGTCCGCGGCCGCACTGCAAAACGTCGTCAGCTTGGGCGATGGCATTGCGAAGGTCATCAGCGGCGACGTGACTGGCGGACTCGCCGAAGGGTTGACCTCGCTCGCCGGGCTTGTCTCGAGCTTGTTTCATCGCACGCCGAGCGCCGAGGAGCGGCAGCAGGCGGCCAACGTGCAGGCGAACACGAAGGCGCTCGACGATCTGCGGCTCGCGGTCGAGAGCGGCCAAGCATCGAGCGTGACGGGCGGACTGCGCGGCGAGATCGGCGCGCTCGCGCTCAAGGGCTCCGCTGCAGCGCTCGCCATCCGGGCGGGGACGACGGGCCCGGGCACCGAGCCGCTGACCGATCAAGAACTGCTGGCGATGCAGCAGGCCGCGAAAGCGCTCGGCATCACGCTCGATGGCTCATCCAAAAGCATTGAAGCGCTCGAGGCAGCGATCAATCTCGTGATGCCGAACATCGTGCGCACCGAGAAGGAGGCGGCAGACGCGCAGGCGGCGAACCTCAAGATCGATGTCGACTCGGCGGGCGCGATCACCCTCGCGCAAAAGCAGGCCGTCGCGCGCGAGCAGCTCGCCGAGCAGCAGCGTGAAGAGATGCAGGCGGCGCAGGACAAGCTCGACGACGACGCGGCGCAGGGTCTCGACACGACGGCCGACCAGGCGGCGATCGCGCTTCTCACCACGAAGCACGCGCTCCAGGACACGGCGCTCGCGGCGCAGCAGTTCGCCGACTCCATCTCGGCCATCAACGATGCGATCGCGCAGAAGGACGCGGTCTTCGGCACGGACGCGACGACGTCGGTCGGTGAGTACGCATCGGCGTACAAGATCGACTTGTCGCCGTACGACCTCACCACGAAGGCCGGCGATGATGCGGCGATCAGCTATCTCCAAGGCCTGTTCTCCTCGATCGACGACAGCGACCCCAACGCGGTGACGAAGCGGGCCGAGATTCAGCTGCTCGTTGCCAAGATTCGCGCGCTGCCTCCGGACACCGCGGCCGCGAATGCGGCGTCGACCGTCGGCGTGCCGGCCGGATCCGGCGCCGGCACGGCCGTCGCGAGCGACGGGAGCTCGCCGGCCGAGGTCGCGGTGAGCGAGGTCAAGAACATCACGACGACCCAGGGCGATATCCTGATCGACACGGACCGCGCGCAGCTCGCGGTACAGCGCGGAATCCGCGATCTCCTCGGCTCGATCGCACGGACGATCATTACGCCGCCGCAAATCCCGTTCGGCTTCGGCGCACTCGGCGCCTTCGCCGGCGCGGCCGGCGCCGGCGGCACGGTGACGATCGCGGTGAACGTGCAACAGACGTTCAACGGGCCAGTGGGGCAGGTCGATCGCGCAGCCGCGCTGGCGTTGGGCAACCTGCTCATCGAAGAGATCAACGCCGCGCTCGCGAGTGACTTCCTCAACGCGCAACGCATCCAGGGCGTGGTGATCCAAACATGATTGGCTTTAAGGTCACGCGGGTCGGGCGCGTCATCGACGTACCGAAGCAGGCCGCGTTCGCGCTGTCGAAGGCGATGAACTCGGCGATGGTCGACGGCCAAACCGCGCAACGCGGGATCGTCCGCGCGAACTTCGTCGATCGCACGAATCGCAACTTCCTTCGCAACCTCGTCAAGATCGGCGCCGGCGATCGCGCCACGCGTGACCGCCTCGAGGCGACGATTCGCATCATCGGGCCCGAAGGATCGGAATCGGCGGGCCGTCTGCTTGCGCGCCACGAAGATGGCGGCGTGCAGACGCCGAACGGCATCGGCTACTCGATCGACCCGAGCGTCCGCATCGGGAACTTCTGGGCGATCCCAACGGAGGCGATCCGTCCGACGTTCGCATCGCGCGTCCCGGGCAAACTGTATCCCAAGGCGTTGCATCTCATGGCCAGCCGCGACGTCGTCGGCACGCGCGCGGCGCACGTGCACACCACCTCACGCGGCGTGCTGCAGCTCAAGGGCGATGATCGCACCTTCGTGCTCTTCGGCGCCAACGGCGGTCCGCCGATCGGCATCTTCCAACGCAGCGGCACACGGAAGTTCGGCGGCAAGGGGAAGAGCGGCGGCAAGCGCGTGGTGTTCGCCGCCGGCGGCAACATCGTGCGCGACGATATTCGCCTGATCTGGGCATTCAAACCGACGATCACGCTCAAGCCGCGCCTCTTCTTCTTCAGCACCGTGACCGAGAGCGTTCGGCAGCAGCTGCCCAGCTACTTCCGCGACGCGTTCGCGCAGGCGATGGGGACGGCGCGGTGAGACTGCCCACGCCTCTTCGGCGCCGCTGCACGAAATGCGAGCGTATCCTCCCGCTCGTCCGCTTCCGCGCGATCGTCACGCGTCACGGGAAGCGCTCGCTGTACTCGATGTGCCGGCGATGCGACAACGCTGCGCGGATCGCACGCCGGGGCCGCCGACCACGCACGCCTGAGAGTCGCCAGGCCGAGCGGCGACGCGCGGCGATGCGCCGAGGTCGCACGTACCGGACGCGGCCAGAGCTCGCCGCGCTGCAGCGCGAGCGCGCCGCCGGATCCGGACAACGCTCGCGTCGACGCCGGCACTCCGCGGCCTGAGACGAGACCCCCTACCCCGGCCTTGGGTCCTTTGCCAACAGAGCATGCCCTCGGGGTCGGAACAGCCTGGTCTTCGTCTATGTGCGATTTCCGCCGGCGAGCCGTTTCGTTTCGCTTTGGCGCGCGCGGCCGGATCCGGCCAAAAATCGGCGTCAATTGTTAATGGAAGTTAATTCTTTCGCCGACGCCGACTGAGCTCCGCAACGCGGTGGTAGGCGTCCGCGCGGCGAAGCAGAACGCGCTCCGCCTCAAGCGAGTGCCGCAGGAACTGGCGCAGCTCCGCGGTCGTCAACTCCTCCGCCCGCCGTTCGATAAAGGCGCTGTCCGCTGCATGAGTGAGGCGCGCCAGCACGCGTTCGATTCCCAGACGGATGCGCGCCGGCTCATGGCCCGCCGCGGCGTGCACGGACGTGAACTCGCGTAGCAGCCTCGCACATATCTGATCCTCGCGCATGCGCCACTCGACGCGACTCCGCGCCCTCCACCGCGCGTGCCGGAATCCCGGGTCGCCCTCGAGCTCGCTGATGAGCTCTGGGCCGCGGACGCCAAGCCGATATCGACGCACTGACGCCGACGGCGGGGGCGGGTTCGAAGCCTCGATGAGCCACGCGTGGTAACCGGCGAGCGTCGCCTGCACGTGTGGCGGGTCGAACGCGTTACCCCAATCACGGAGCGCTCGACTGCTCCCCCGCACCGATGAGCGATCGCGGAGCATCCGAACCATGCCGTCTTGCGCCTTCACGCTGAGGGTACCCAAGCGCTGGCAGGCCAGCTTCGACAGCGTCGGCTGCAGCGCGCGCACGTGCGCCTTGGTCTCGGCCCAGGGCATATCCCAGTGGTCCGGTCGTCCGCGATGCGCGATGAGCCAGTCAGCCAGGGACGCCATTGCGGACCGGTCCATGATGACCCGGTACTTCCGCGTCAAGGGCATGGTTTCCCCACGCCGCACTTAAGCAGATCGGCTTCGAAAGTCAGCGTCCACCGCATAATGGAAGATGTTACCGTGCGCCTTGTCGCCGGGCAAGTCGCCTGGTAACGATCTCGGGGGTGGTGTCCAATGATTCTCGAACGCGACGATCTCACCACGTGCGCGGAAGGCGCCAAGCTCGCCGGTGTCTCGAAGCCGACGATCCGATCCTGGTTCTTCGAGGGACGCATCGGCGGCGAGCGGATTGGCGATCGCATCTTCGTGTTGAAAACCGATTGCGAGCGCGAAGGCCGCGAACGCCAAGGTCGCCAACGTCGCAACTCGCGGACGGCGCGCGCAGCCGAACAGCGGTAACGTGGCGTCTCAGTCAGGCGACCGCACTGCGCAGCCGATCTCGTCGTCGCGGTTGTCGGCCGCGATTTTGACGAGCGAGGCGCTGCGCGCAGATCGGCGGCCCGCCGAGGTCGCGCTCCTGGCGCGTGCGTTGCTCGATGAGACAATCATCGTGTCGGCTGGCGCCCGGCGGTGCCTGTCCGTGGCAGCGATCGCACTCCTGGAGCTGCTGGACGACGAGGGCGCGAGCGCGCGTGCGGCTGGCCTTTCTGCCCTGGCGTGCGCGCACGGGCTCGAGCACGAGTCGATTGTCCTCGCCGCCAAGATCGACGCGGTGCGCGTCGCGGAGCTCGCCGCCGTTGGCAGCGCGACCCTCCTCCTGGCGGCATTCGTTCCGCGTCGCGGCAGCGTCACGTCGCCGCGGCGCCCCACGAACGCGATCGCGCAGGATGACAGTGAGCTGCGGGCTGCATCGTGACGACAGCGGCTCGCGTTCGACGTGCCGGAACCGAAGCCGCTCAAGCCGAGCAGTCGATCGACATCGAACGCGCTAGCGGCACGGAAGTGTTCGAGAACGCGCCTTCAGACGAATATCGACTGTACTCGGCCGCGGAGCTTGACGATCTCCCCCCGGCGGAATGGCTGATCGACCAGGCGATACCGCGGCACTCAATCGTCGGGGCGATTGGCGCGAAGGGTCACATGAAGACGTTCGCGGTCCTCGACATCGCACTTCACGTCGCGACGGGCCTGCCGTGGCACGGGCGAGTCGTGAAGCCAGGCGCGGTCGTGTACATCTACGCCGAAGGCCCGTTCGGTGCGAAAGCGCGCGTTGATGCATGGTGCGATCGGTATTCGACGCGCGAGTATCCGTTTGTCCGTCGCGAGCTCCCGATCTGGTTTCTGCCACGGCGCCTGACGATGAACAGCGCGACGAGCGTCGCCGCCCTCACCGCACAGATTCGGCGTAGGATCCCGACGTCGCCCGTGATGATCGTCGTCGATACGCTCAATCAAAACCTCGAGGGAGACGAGGATGGAAAGGGCATGACCGGGTTCGTCGCCGGCTGCGCGCGGCTCCGCGACACGTTCGCGGCGACCGTGATCGCCGTCCACCACACGCCGCTCGGCGCCGAAGATCGCGGCCGTGGGCACACGGCGTTTGACGGCGCGCTTGACACGCGACTGCTGATCAGTCGGGACGCGAGCCGCGTCACAGTCGAATGCTCGCATCAACGCAACGGCGAGGACGGATGGACGGTCGCGTATCAGGCCGTCGACTCCGCCGGTTCACTGGCACTTGAACCGAGTGGCCCAAACGGCGGAAAACTCGAGGGCCAACGGCGTCAGTTGCTCGAGGTGGTCCACCAGCAAGGGCCACTAAAATTCAAGCCATGGCACACCGAAACCGGCCTGGGCGGATCAAGCTTCAAGAAGGCTCGAAAGTGGCTGGCCGATAAGGGTTACGTGGCGCAGGATGGCAAGAACTACGTCATCACTGAGTCAGGCAGGCTCGCTCTAGGACACCAGGGCCACCACAGGGGCCACCATGGCCAGTAGCCCGCGCCGCCACGCAGGGCTACTCCCTGGGGGGTCTTTAGACCCCCAGGGTAGCCCACGCGGTGACCTGAAAGCGAGTGGCTCGATCTCAACCTTCGGGCAGCTCACCGACGCCTGGCCAGAGCTCGTCGGCGACGCCATCGCGCGCGACGTGCGCATCGTCGGTATGGACTTCCGCGGCGCGCTGCACCTGTCCGTCTGCACGGGCGCCGAGCTACCGCTCGAGAAACTCGGCCCCGCGCTCCTACGTCGCTTGCCGGCGAGCGTCGACGGCGTCGCGGTGCGCCGCATCGTGTGGCACGGCCGACCGAGTGCGGCGCGGACGCGAGGATGTGCGCGATGACGCTCGATGAGCTCGGCCCGAAGTGGGAATCACGCGCCGATGCGCTGGCGCCGTACGCACCGGCGGCTGCCGAAGCGTTTCGACGCGCGGCACGTGAACTCGCAACTGCGATCGCGGCCGGCTCCTCCGCGTCACTCAGTCTTACAGAGGCCGCGGCGCGTAGTGGGTTTCACGCGGACTCGATCGGCCGCATGATCCGACGCGGCGCACTGACGAACGTCGGCACGCCGGCGCGCCCGCGAGTACTTGTTGCCGAATTGCCGACAAAGCCAGCGGCGGGGGTTGCGCACAAACGACTGCGCGCCGCAACATCAACCACGACGTCGCCGGCGTCGGCCGAGCTGACGCGTGACGCAGTCGCCGGCCGGATCCGGCGCACATGAGTCCGCGCCACGCCGACAATTTGCCCCGCGAGGATCGCACCGAATCGATGCCGCGTCCGAAGGCTTGCTGGTCTGCGACGTTCGGAACACACGGCTACCGCGTCACGACGTACGAGCGCGTGTCAGGCGGCCCGCTGTGGATCCGTTGGTGGAATCCCGGCTCAACCGACGTCAAAGGCCGGTGGCGCTACCGCGCGCTGAAGCACAGAGATCGCGAGCTCGCGTCGACTGCAGCGAAGGAGATTGCCGGGCAGTTGCTCGCTTCTACGCTCGCCGCGGCAGCGAATCGCACGACGGTCGCCGAAGTGTTCGCCGCCTATGAGTATGACGTCGCGCGGCACCTGAAGGGCCAGGGTCCGCGCGAAGCCGCGCGACGGATCGCGATCTGGACGCATTTCCTCGGCGCTGCTCGGTTAGTCGACACGATCGATGACCCCACGTTGGCGCGATACGTCCGCGAGCGGCGGGCCGGCGAGATCAAGCTCGAACCGTACGCGCTCGGCGCGGCACCATCCGACCGGGCGATCGGCGCCGACTTCACACTTCTCCAGGCCGCGCTCAATCACGCGACGAAGGTGAAGCGCGCGAACGGGTCGGCGCTGCTCACGGCGAGTCCGCTGACCACCTTCAAGGCGCCGAAGAAGAATAAGGTCGTCCGGAGGCCTGTGGCGACTTACGACCGCTTTCTCGCGCTCCTTGAGCATGCTGACGCGGTTGACCCGCAACGGCTCTTCGGCGCTTTCCTTGAGCTCGTCGAAGGCCTCGGCTGGCGCGTGACGCCAATCTGCTCCCTGCGCGCCTCTGACGTCGACCGGCGGCCCTCTGCGCACGCGCCGCACGGGCGCATTCACAAGCGTGGCGCGCTCGACAAGCAGGGCGAGGACGCGTGGGTGCCGATGGCGGCGACCGTGCGCGCGGCAATCGATCGCGTGCTCGCCGTCAATCCGGCGATTGGCGACTGGCCACTCTTCCCTGCCCCGAAGGCAAAGGCGAGCCGTGATCCCAACGCGATTCCGAAGGCCTGGTCGCGCCATCACGCGCGCGCGCTACTCGAGCGTGCCGAAGCCGCGGCGGGCCTCGAAGCACTCGACGGCTCAGACTTCCATGCATACCGGCGGAAGTGGGCGACTGAGCGGAAGCATCTGCCCGCGAAGGACGTCGCGGCCGCCGGGCAGTGGAGCGACCTTCGGACGCTCGAGACGGCGTACACGCAGGCCGATGAAGCGACGATGCTCGCCGTCGTCACCGAGCCGCGGAAGCTGCGTGCCGTCAATGATCCGACTGGTGATCGCGGGCCCGGAGCGGTGTAGCGTAGGTGTAACGCAGCCGCTCGACAATCGGTCGGACCGGGCTCTTGAACGCCGACAGCGCGTCGTGGTCGTGAGGCGAGAACCCGACTCGGCGTCGGACTCCTCGGTCGCCTGTACCTGCTTCGGGAGCAGGAGGTCGCTGGTTCAAATCCAGTCGCCCCGACCATTCAAACGTGACGGCCACACCGCGAAGCACGCGGTGTGGCCGTTCGACTTTACAAGCTCGCGGCACCACAGCG
>Ga0134128_10003806_pt1 | contig 18487 bp, 16 predicted proteins | sample KB31754_FD_96462 | JGI IMG/M metagenome (GOLD analysis project Ga0134128, IMG submission 96462) | Terrestrial soil microbial communities with excess Nitrogen fertilizer from Kellogg Biological Station, Michigan, USA - KB3-175-4 | ecosystem: Environmental > Terrestrial > Soil > Unclassified ... | reverse complement strand
TGGCTCTGCTCGACGAGCACCGGCGCGACTTCATCTCGTGCTCGCTGGAATTCGACCGCTGGTGCACCGAGAACATCAAGCCGTGGTTCTCCGACCACGTGTACTGGGACGCCGAGCTAATCCGCCGCTGGTCGGGTCATGACGTCGACCTCACCCGGCCGCTGCCTTCCGACCTGATCATGGCTGCCACCCAGGTCGATCCTGAGATGCTCAAGGTCGTCGGTCCCTACATGGCCATGCTCGCCCTGCCGGCCAGCCTCGCCACCGTTGAACCCCGCGCCCGAGAAATGTACGCCGGCGGCTGGCGCCCACCCGTTCCCGACGGGCCCACCCGCGACGAGCTGGCCGAGCTGGTCGCCGCGGCAGCTGCACGTCGCATCAGTGCGTGAAGTGGCGGGTTCCGGTGAGGTACAGCGGCACCCCGGCGGCCTCGGCGGCCGCCGTCACCTCGGCGTCGCGGATCGACCCCCCGGGATGCGCCACGGCGCGCACACCGGCGTCGAGCAGCACTTCCAGCCCGTCGGGGAACGGAAAGAAGGCGTCGGAGACGGCCACCGCGCCAGCTGCTCGCTCGCCCGCCCGGCTCACCGCGAGCCGCGCGGCGTCGACCCGGTTCACCTGACCCATGCCGATCCCGACGGTGGCCGCATCCGCGGCGAGCAGGATCGCGTTGGAGCGCACCGCGCGGCAGGCTCGCCACGCGAAAGCCAGGTCAGCCATGGTCGCGCCATCCACGGGCGACCCGGTGGCCAGCGTCCAGGTCGCCGGATCGTCGCCGGGCGCGTCGAGCGCGTCACGGGTCTGCAGCAGCAACCCGCCCGACAGGGCACGGAACTCAACACCACCCCGCTGCGGGGGCGAGGCCAGCAGCAGGCGCACGTTCTTCTTCCGGGCCAACACATCCAGCGCGCCTTCGGCGTACGACGGCGCAAGCACCACTTCCGTGAACACCTTGCTGATCTGCGCGGCCAGCTCGACAGTGACCTCGCGGTTGCACGCGATCACGGCACCGTAGGCGCTCACCGCGTCGCAGGCATGCGCCCGGCGGTGCGCGTCGGCGACGTCCCCGGCGGCCGAGACGGCGATACCGCACGGGTTGGCATGCTTGATGATCGCAACGCAGGCGGCGTCGTGATCATGCGCGGCCCGCCACGCGGCGTCGGCGTCGACGTAGTTGTTGTAGGACATCTCCTTGCCGTGCAGCTGCTCGGCGTGCGCCAGCCCACCCGGTGTACCCGCGGTGTACAGCGCGGCGTGCTGGTGGGGGTTTTCCCCGTAGCGCAGCGCCGCGGCCTGCCGCCAGGAAGCTGCCACCCAGGCGGGGAACGTGCCCGTCGCCGGTGACGACCCCATCCAGGACGCCACGGCGATGTCGTAGTCGGCGGTGTGCCGGAACGCGGCGACGGCCAGCGCCTGGCGCTGCGCCAGCGTGAACCCGCCGGCCCGGACTGCGTCCAGCACATCGCCATACCCCGCCGGATCCACCACGACGGTCACCGAGGCGTGGTTCTTCGCGGCAGCACGCACCATCGCCGGGCCGCCGATATCGATCTGCTCGACGCACTCGTCGAAGCCGGCACCGGAGGCCACCGTCGCCTCGAACGGGTAGAGGTTGACCACGAGCAGCTCGAACGGCGCGATCTCCAGGGCGTCCAGCTGATCCAGGTGCTCGGGTTTGCGGGTGTCGGCGAGCAGCCCGGCGTGCACCCGTGGATGCAGTGTCTTGACCCGCCCGTCCAGGCATTCCGGGAAACCGGTCAGTTCCTTGATCCCGGTCACCGGGACACCCGCGTCGGCGATCACCGCGGCAGTCGATCCGGTGGAGACAAGCTGGACGCCGGCCGCGTGCAACTGGGTGGCCAGCTCCCGCAGGCCGGCTTTGTCCGACACGCTCAACAGCGCCCTGCGCACCGGCCGGCGGTCCTCGGCGGTCATACTGCCGCCTCCGCGGGACCAAGTACGTCGGCGGTCATATCGCCGCTCATGAAATCGACACCTTTCGTCCGGTGATAGTGCAACCGTGGCGGGTCAGGTCGGCGACGATATCCACCAGCAACTGGCGCTCCACGACTTTGATCCGCTCGTGCAGCCGCTGCTCAGTGTCGTCGGGCAGCACCTCCACGGCGCGCTGAGCCACCACCGGGCCGGTGTCCACGCCGGCATCCACCAGATGCACCGTCGTGCCGGTCACCCGCACGCCATGTGCCAGCGCGTCGGCCACTGCGCGGGGGCCGGGAAAGGCGGGCAGCAGCGAAGGGTGGCTGTTGAGGATGCGGCCGCCGAAGCGGTCCAGGAACGCTGGGCCTAACAGTTTCATGAATCCGGCCGTGACGATCAGATCCGGCGCGTGTGAGGCGACCGCCTCGGTGAGCGCGGCGTCCCAGGACCGCCGATCGGGATGCTGGGCCAGCTCGACGACGAAGGTGGGCAGCCCGAAGTGTTCCGCGCGCCGCAGCCCACCGGCGCCGCGTCGGTCCGCGCCGACGGCGACGATCTGCGCGGGGTAGTCAGGGCCAGCAGCGTCCAGCAGAGCTTGCAGCAACGTCCCGATTCCGGACACCAGGACTACCACCCGGGCAGGGTTCGGCAGGAGAAGCTGGTACACGGTGTCCTGATAGTAGCGGACGGAGATCACGCGACCCCGCCAGACTAGCCATAGTGACCACTCCGGCTGGACGTCGCGGTGTCTCCGGTGCTGCGGGTGTTGCGGCTGCCCGAGCATGGGCTGTGCTGGTCACATGCGCCCGCAGTGCTCGCACACTCGCCGCGCCGTATACGTCCTATACGTCGTATACGTCGTATGCGTTGGTAGGAGTTCAGGTCACCCGCTGCGTAGAACCAAGTGAACGATGGGCCATCAATGACAAACGTAACCGTTCTGGATCTTGCGGGTTTATCGCAGTCTGGATGTCGTGCATTACCTCGATTTGTCGCCATCCGTCCTGGTGCGGATCTGACGATGAGCTCGGGGCCTGGACGCTCTGCGCCGCGCATTCAGCTCGCGCCTACCGCGTTTCTGGAGCTCCAGCACGCGGTCGAGTGAGGAAGCTGGGGGCTTTGATCGCATGGTGCAGGGTGACGATGCCGCCAGTGAGGTCGCGCCAGGCGACGTCCGTCCAGCCCGCCGCGGCCACCCGCTGCGCGAGCTGCTGCTGAGTGGGCCAGGCGCGGATGGATTCGGCGAGGTAGACGTAGGCGTCCGGGTTGCTGCTCACCCGCCGGGCGACCGCCGGCAGCGCACGCATCAGGTACTCCAGATACACGGTGCGAAACGGGGCCCAGGTAGGGGTGGAGAACTCGCAGATCACCAGCCGACCACCCGGACGAGTCACCCGGGCCATCTCCGCCAGCGCGGCGTCGGGATCCGACACGTTGCGCAATCCGAACGAGATCGTGACGGCGTCGAAGACACCATCGGCGAACGGCAGGGCCAACGCGTCGGCTCCGACCAGCGGAACCTGGCGATGCCGGCCCGCGCGCAGCATTTCCAGCGAGAAATCGGCCGCCACGCTCCACGCCCCGCTGCGGGTGAACTCGACGGTGGACACCGCGGTGCCCGCAGCGAGGTCGAGCACCCGCTGCCCGGCCTTGGCCGCCACGGCGATCCGGGTGCACCGGCGCCACCACCGGTCCTGGCCGAACGACAGCACAGTGTTCGTCAGGTCATAGCGACGGGCCACCGCGTCGAACATCGCCGCGACATCGCGCGGATCCTTATCCAGCCCGGCTCTCGACACAGCGCCACCCTACGGCTGGTGGCTCTTCAAGTACCGCCAACCTGCTCCGCGCGCGCCGCCAACCGCTACCAACCCGACTCAGGCGTGCCGTGAGCTTCCCGCCACATCATCGCGGGTCGCTGAAGCTGCCGGGGCTGTGAGGCGTGACGCCCCACTGCGGTGCGGTTGCGCGTTGGCCTTCGACAGCGCCCGCGGTACGCCGTCGGCGTCGTGGTCGGTGGTGCAGACCGGGGTGCCGGGCTGCTGGCGTCAGGACCCGTCCAGGGCGCCGGCGTCTACGGCGTCGAAATCCGAGCTCGTCAACCAGTTGCATGACCACCGCTTCTCGTAGCTGTCATCACCTGCCACTGGCAGCGCAACGCGTTCGGGCGTCCCCGGTGGGCGGCCGTAATCACGCAAGTGGTCCGGGTAGATGTTGTTGAACGCCGTCTCGTTACTGAGGGTAGTAGTTGCCGGTGTCGACGACGATCGTGTCGGCGGCGCCGGCGAACAGATCGTCCGGCAGGGCGGGGACGTGATACCAGGCGCCGCGCAACGTGCCGCCGATGTTTCCTGCGCCGATGGTACCGATCTTCATTATGCGCTCCTGGTCGCCTGCGGTCTGCCCAGAGCCTGCCCGCATCGGCCCTTCGAGATACGTTGACCACGTCGACAACGCGTACCACTGGACGCATGGCATGCTCATTGATCGGGCAGCGCCGCCGGCAAGGCCAATGCTGGCCCCATTAGTTCCGAACGCTTATCGCCGCGGAAGGGTAGACATATGTATTCGTTACTGTTCTATGATTACGTGGACGATATCGTCGAACGTCGCGCGCCCTTTCGAGAGGCACATCTGGCGCTGGCCGGGGAGATGCATGATCGAGGCGTCCTGCTGATGGCCGGAGCCCTTACCGATCCGATTGATGGGGCTGTTCTGGTGTTTACGACCGGTGACCGCGCGGTGGTGGAGGATTTCGTGGCGCGGGATCCCTATGTACGCGAGGGACTGGTGACGTCGTGGCGGGTACGGCCGTGGAATGTCGTCCTCGGCTGAACAACAGCACCTGGTTACCGCACTCTGCATCGGGAACGTGGGAGCCACTGGCCAGTGAATCGGACGGCCCCGGGGATCGTCCGAAACGATCACCCGGGTCGCCCGTCGGATTTGCCCGATGGCACGTATTCGCGTGCCCGGGCACTCGGCCTGGCGGCTGGGCGTCCCGGCGCTGCGCCCAGGTTGTGTGACCGACAATCCATACGATGCCGCAGCGCGCCGTGACCCACATGAGGGTTCTCCCCTACCGGATCCCTGGTTGAGCGCCCGGGGTTGGCTGTGGTTGACAGCACCTGGTGGCCGGGTTGGCGGTACTTGAAGAGCTCACAACGTCAGGCTCTGGCGCCATGGCGGTGGCGCCGGCGCAGCCACCAGGTAGCCGGACCCAGCACCGACCACAGCACCGCCAGTGTGATCACCGCAGGGGCCACCCCCCGCACCCAGGTGCGCCCGGCAACGCGTACCTGATCGGGATCGGCCCGGTCGTATTCAACCCGCACCAGCTGGCCCACCTGCAGCTGCGACGGGTAGGCAACGCCCTGATCCGGGCGGTAAACCTTGCCCCCAGGCGCTGCGAACTGCACCAGGGTGCGCATCGAGGTCACGGCGAGCACCTCGGCGGTGGCATGCCCGGTACGGGCGTCGATGCCGGCATCGTCGAGCGCGGCACCGGCGAGCGCCATCGTGATGAGCGCTGTCAGCACACCCGCCGTCGCAAGCGGCACCCACCACACCGCCCGGCGGTGCCGGCCGGGAACTGGTCGGGTGACCCCGGCAACGGGTCCGGTAACCACAGCGGTCATCGCGCGCAGCGTAGCGCTGCCACTACCCGGATCGACGCGCGCGGCATCATCCGAGTCGCCCTAATACGCTGACGGGGTGACCACCGCCCCGCTGACCGACCGGCTGGTCGTGCGCTCGCATCTGGTGCCGGGTGGGACCGACCTACTCGACATGTTGCCCTCCCCCCGCGGGGTGCTGTCCTGGATGAGAGCGGGTGAGGGACTGGTGGCCTGGGGCGAGGTGGCCCGGGTGTGCACCGAGGGCCCGTACCGCTTCGCCCGGGCGCAGGACTGGTGGCAGTCCTTCTGCGCGCAGCTGGACACCCATGATGAGGTCGGGCTGTTCGGCAGCGGTCCCATCGCCTTCGCCAGTCTGGCCTTCGACGAAGCACCGGGCAGTTCGGTATTGGTGGTACCGCGAGTAGTGGTGGGCCGTCGGGACGGCCAGACCTGGGTCACCGAGTTCCAGACCGGTGTCGCGACCGGGCCGGTGGTGCCGGTCAGCCGTCCCCGTGGGCTGCGCTACTCCGACGGCGAGCTGCCGGTAACCGCCTGGCGCGACGCAGTGGCCCGCGCGGTCTCCCGGATGCGCGACGGGTCAGTGCCGGCGAAGGTCGTGCTCGCCCACGACCTGCTGGCCGTCGCCGACGAGCCGCTGGATCCCCGGTACCTGCTGCACGGGCTGGCCGCCCGGTACCCGTCCTGCTGGACGTTCGCGGTCGACCAGCTAGTCGGTGCCACCCCGGAGTTGTTGTTGCGCCGGCGCGGCACCGAGGTGCTCTCCCGCGTGCTGGCCGGCACCACCTGGCCACACGACGGGGCCAACGCCGAGTCGCTGGCGGCCGAGCTGCTCGACTCGGCGAAGGATCGCGACGAGCACCGCTACGCGGTGGACTCGCTGGCCCATGCGCTGCGCCCGTTCTGCACCGATCTGACTGTGCCGACTGCACCCAGCGTGCTGCAGCTGCGCAACGTGCTGCACCTGGCCACCGAGGTGCGCGGGATCCTGCACCCCGCCGGCCCGCCGTTGCTGACGTTGGCCGACGCCGTGCATCCCACCGCCGCGGTGGGCGGCACCCCCACCCCGGCCGCGGTCAGCACGATCAGCGAGCTGGAGGCGATGGACCGCGGGCGCTACGCCGGACCGGTCGGCTGGGTCGACGCCGCGGGTGATGGCGAGCTGGGCATCGCGCTGCGCTGCGCTCAGGTCGTCGGCCGGTTCGCTCGCTTGTTCGCCGGTTGCGGCATCGTCGCCGGTTCCGACCCGGACTCCGAAGTCGCCGAAGCCGCCGCCAAACTCGTCCCCATCCGCGACGCCCTCGAAGGCGTCCACTAACCCCGCATCCCCGACACCCCTGCCAACCCCGACATGGAGACATATCGGGGTTGTGGAGGCCTGATCAAGCCCGATATGTCTCCATGTCGGGGTTGGCTGGGAAGGGGCAGGTCAGCTGGGCGGGGCCGGGGGGCGAGTGGGGGCGAACAGCCAGGTTTGGGCTACGTCGTCGATGTTCTTGCCGGAGACTCGTTTGACGGTGGCCAGGAAGTCCTGCACGGAACCGTTACCGCCGGCCCGGTCGGTGGCCCAGGCGCGCAGCGAGGCGAAGAAGTTCTGGTCACCGACCGCAAGTCGAATCGCCTGCAGCGCCATCCCGCCGCGGGTGTAGACCGGTCCATCCAGCACGGCCGCTGCGCCAGGCGCCCCCGGCGGGATTCGCCAGAAGTCATCGTCGGCGGGATGGCTGGCGTAGTTGCGCGCGGCGATCTCCTTGGCGCTGGGACCACCGGTTCGTTCGGAATAGAGCCATTCGGCGTAGGTGGCGAAGCCTTCGTTGAGCCAGATATCACTCCAGTGACGCACCGAGACGCTGTCCCCGAACCACTCATGAGCCAGCTCGTGCACCACCACCGTCACGTCCGGGCCGGCGCCGAAGAACCCTTCGCCGTATACCGGGCGGGTCTGGTTCTCCAGCGCGAAGTGCAAGGCGGGTGCATCTGGTACCACGCCGCCGAGCTGGTGGAACGGGTACGGACCGAAGATACCGGAGAGGAAGTCGACGATTTCCGGCGTCCGCTCCACCGAGGCGCGCGCGGCCTCCGCGAGCTGCGGGTCGAGGCCACGGTCATAAGCGGACAGGTACAGGCCGAAGCGGGTATCCCGGCGGACGATGTCGTAGTGGCCGATCGCGACGAAAGCCAGGTAGGTGGCCATCGGTTCGCTTTCCTGCCAGCGCCACTGCTCCAAGCCGGAACCGGCCGGCTCGGGCCCACCGAGCAGCGCCCCGTTGGAGATGACCTGCAGGCCGGTGGGCACGATCGCGGTGATGGTGAACGTCGCCTTGTCCGAGGGGTGATCGTTGGACGGGTACCACCAGGCGGCGATGTCCGGTTCGCCCACCGCGACCGCGCCGTCCGCAGTGCGCACCCACGGTGAGGGGTCACCGGGTCCGCCTGGGATGGCCGAGGGCACCCCGGCGTAGTCCACCCGCACCGTCATGGGCGTTCCGACCGGCACCGAGGCAGCCGGCGTCACCTGCAGCTCACCACCGAGCTGATGCAGTCGCGCCGGCTGGTCGTTCACCGTGGCGGCCAAGGCGGGCAACCGCAGATCGAGATTGAACCGGGACAGGTTCTCGGTGGCCCTGGCGGTGATCGTGGTGTGGCCGTTGATCCGATCGGTAGCAGGGTCGTAGCGCACCTGGATGTCGTAGGCGGTGACGTCGTAGCCGCCATTGCCCGCGAGCGGAAAGTACGGATCGCCGATGCCGTCGGTGCCGATCGCCGGCAGCGCGGACGCCGGCGAGGGGGATGGCGCCGAGGAGGCCGGCGCGGGCGCCGTGTCCGAGGCCCGCCACGGGACTGCCAGCGCGATCAGAACCAGCAGCACCGCCAGCGCCGGCCCGATCAACAACACCCGCTTGCGCATCAGTACCTCCCTCGTGCGTGCGTAACAGTGTTCCAGCACCGAACGCCACCCACGAGCACGCGCTAGCGTGCCTGTCCATGGTCTCCGAGCTGTTTGATTCGTCCGCTTGGCGCAGCGTCGAGCTTTTCGACTTCGCCGATATCACCTACCACCGAGCAGTGGCGCACGGTACGGTCCGGATCGCCTTCAACCGGCCTGAGGTGCGCAACGCGTTCCGCCCGGCCACTGTAGACGAGCTCTACCTCGCGCTGGATCACGCACGGATGACCCCGGATGTGGGGTGCGTACTGCTGACCGGCAACGGGCCCTCGCCGCGCGACGGCGGCTGGGCGTTCTGCTCTGGCGGCGACCAGCGCATTCGCGGCCGGTCGGGCTACCAGTACGCATCCGGGGAGACCGCCGACACCATCGATCCGGCGCGAGCCGGCCGGTTACACATCCTGGAGTGCCAGCGGCTGATCCGGTTCATGCCCAAGGTGGTCGTCGCGGTGGTACCGGGTTGGGCAGCCGGTGGCGGCCACTCCCTGCACGTGGTCTGCGACCTGACCCTGGCTTCAGCCGAGCATGCCCGGTTCAAGCAGACCGACGCCGACGTGGGTTCCTTCGACGGCGGGTTCGGCTCGGCCTATCTCGCCCGGCAGGTGGGCCAGAAGTTCGCTCGCGAGATCTTCTTTCTCGGACGGGACTACAGCGCGGCCGATGCGCACCGGATGGGCATGGTCAACGCCGTGGTGCCGCACGCGGCGCTGGAGAAGACCGCCCTGGAGTGGGCCGGCGCGGTCAACGCCAAGTCGCCCACCGCGCAGCGGATGCTCAAGTACGCGTTCAACCTGATCGACGACGGGCTGGTCGGCCAGCAGCTGTTCGCCGGTGAGTCGACCAGGCTGGCGTACATGACCGACGAGGCCGTCGAAGGCCGGGACGCCTTCCTGGAAAAGCGCACGCCCGACTGGTCGGCGTTCCCCTGGTATTACTGAGGCGCAACAAGGGGCTACCGGGGTTTCCAGAACGAGATCAATCATACCCCTGAGTCCCCGGCACGGTGACCCACACGCGCGCCGGGACAGCAACCACCCGCACCACCGTATCCATGACCTGCCCCATTCCCTCCTCGGCACACCGCCCTTACCGCAGCGAGAAAGTGCGTGGTTACGGGTGTTGATTGCACCCGTTTGTCCAACAGGTGCAACGGGAAGGCTTGCGCTGTTGCGCGCGTAGCGGTGGGCGGAGGTGTGGGTGCTCGTCTACCTGCTGGCCATCGTCGCCGCGTTGATCGTGGCGGTGGGTGAGGTTGTTCAGCAACGCACGGCCGCGAACGCTCCTCCGGAGCACAATCTCTCGATCCGATTGTTGCTGTGGCTGGTGCGGCAGCCTCGGTGGTTGGCTGGGCTGGTCGCATCGGTTGCCGGCAACGCGGTGTTCGCGACCGCGGTCGGGCGCGGCAGCGTCGCCCTGGTCGAGGCGGTCTTCGTGGTGCGACTGCTGTTCGCGGTGGTCATCGCGGCGCTATGGGGACGCCGCCGGGTGCCTGCCCGGGATCTGCTCGGATCTTTGGGGATCACCGTAGGGCTCGTCGCGTTCTTGCTCGCCGGGCACCCGAGCAAGGGGTCCGGCAGCCAGGTGCCCGACCTGCGATGGCTGATCGGCGGGAGCGGCGTCGTCCTGGTGGCTCTGGTGTTGACCGCGGTCGCTCGCCGGTCGCTCCCGGTGCCGAAGGCGGCGATGCTGGGGGTTGGTGGCGGGATGCTGTTCGGGTTGCAAGCCTCGCTGACCCAGAGCGCGCTCCAGGTGCTCCACCGCGAGGGAGTGGTCGGGTTGTTGGCGACCTGGAATGGCTACGCGGTGGCCGCGGTGGCGTTGTTGGGCATGCTGTTGATGCAAAGCGCGTTCGAGGCGGCTCCGCTGACCGCCTCCTATCCCGGCGTCGTGACTGCGGAGTTGATCAGTGGCGTCGCGATCGGCATCGTGGTGCTCGGTGGCTCGGTCCGGCTCGCACCGACCCCTCTGGCCATCGGGATCGCCGGGCTGCTGGCCATGATCGCCGGGGTCTACCTGTTGACGACCTCACCGTTTGTCACCGGCCAACTCGATGAGCTGGTGCGCCGCCAGGATGTCGGGATGGCGCTGCGGGTCGAGCAACGGCTGGCCCGCGAGATACGCCGTGCCGACCGCACCGTTGCGCGCGCCAATCGACTGAGCGGGGGTCGACGCCGGCGCTTGGAGCGGGAGCTCGCCCGCATCGATGCCGGCATCGATCGGCTCTGCCGCCTCCAGGACGACATCCGCCTGCATCGGGAGGCGGAGCAGGAGCGACTACATGAGCTGCCGCAAGATCAGCAACGGCAGGTGGTGGACTCCCACAACACGCTGATCGAGCAGGAGCGCACCATCGACGAGCAGGCCCGCCGGCTTCAGGACCAGACCGCCGCGCTGCTCGAGCGAGCCAACCACCAGGCCCCAACGAGGTCTGTGCGCAGCTGACACAACGCCGGCGACGGCTCAGGGCCCAGTGCCGTGGACCGGTGAGGTTTCCTGCCGCGGGGCTTGCTGCGCTGAGGGCTGGTCGGGTTCGGAGCGGGTGCGTTCGGACCCGTGCAGCAGCGGGGAACGGGCCAGCAGCACGGTGCAGGCGATGATGAGCGCCGCGCCGAACAGGGCGAGGACCAGCCATGCCCCGGTCCGGAGGTGCTCGTCGAACACCGCGACCCCGAAAGCAACGGAGACCACCGGGTTGGCCAGCGTGAGCGCGGGTTGGGAGGCAACTAGTCGGCCGGCTTGCAAGGCCTTCTGCAGCAGAAAGAAAAATCCCGGGCCCAGCACGATCACCAGATAGGTCTGCGGCGCCCTGAGCACGCCACCGATGCCCGACGCACCGTAGGCTGCCCCGATCCCGGCGACGAGCGCGGCGATGAACCCGAAACCGATACCCGTGGCAAGCCCGAGGTAAGCGGCGCGGCGGATGCCCTGGGCGCGGTAGCCGAGCACGACGAACACGCCGGCTACGGCGAGGCTGACCGCGATGCCGGTGACCCATCCCCAACCGGACGCCCGTTGTGGGGCACCACCGCCGGGCTTTAGGGCAAAGAGCATGCTGGCGAGCCCGACGGTCATCCCGGCGATGGCAGTCCATTCCCGGCCATGCAACCGGCTGTGGAAGACCATGCCGGCCAGCATCAGGGTGAATGCCAGCTCCAGCACGAGGATCGGCTGAACCAGCGCAATGGCGCCGGTGGACAGCGCGGCGGCTTGCAGCAGGAACGCGACAATCAGCACAGCGATCCCTCCCTGCCAGGCTGGGCGGTGGACCAGATGCCACAGCAGGGCCAGGCCGGTGGCCTGGCCTTCCGGCTCTTCCCGGTCGGCCTTGCGTTGCAGCACCGATGCCGTCGCGTTGCCCAACGCGGCCAGGACGGCGAGGGCGACGCTCAGCATGAGCGGGGCGGGGCGGGGCCAGCGGGTGTCGCGCTGCGCCTGGTCATCATGATCCCTTCCCGTGGTGCGGTGCTAAGTTGCCGCTGGCGGCTACCGCCGAATTTCCCTGCTGGGAGGCCCGCTCCTGCTCCTTTTCCTCGACACTGTGCTGGCGACGCACGGCGCCGGAGGTATCCAGCGCCACGATGCCGACGATGAGCAGCACCAGGCCCGCCGATGCGCCGGTCAAGCCCCACCAGCTGGTGTTGATCGGCTCACCGAACAGGCCGATGCCCAGCGCGATCGCCACCGTGGGCAGTACCGCATCCATCACGGGCATGCTCGCGGCCAGCGGACCGGCCTGGTAGGCATTCTGCACCAGGTACAGCCCGAGGAAGCTGGCGACGATCAGCGCGTAGGCCTGCCAGTGGGTGAACACCCCGAGCTTGTCGCGCTCGAGTGCGGAGATGGTGGCCTTGTACAGCGCGGACTGCAGGGCCATCACCGAGGCGCCGGCCAGGGCGAACATTGACGCTTTGGCTGGACCGGTGAGCTGGCGCCCGATCAGCAAGGCCAGCGCCACCAGCACGGCGATGCCGCCCAGGGCGTACGCCCACAGCTCGATAGGCACCAGCGGGTCCGCCTTGCGGGGGTGCGCGGCGGCGATGCCGATGCCCAGCCCGGCGACGACGGTGACCATCGCGGTCCACTCCCGCCTGCCCAGCCGGATGCCGCGCAGCTTCGCCGAAACGGGGACGGCGAACAGCAACTCGGAGACGACCAGTGGCTGGACCAGGGCCAGCGGGCCGAACGCCAGTGCCAGTGCCTGGAACCCGTAGGACAGGACGGCGGCACCGATGCCCATCAGCCAGGTCTTGTTGCGCGCCAGCCTGGCCAGCATCCGTAGCGAGAACTGCTCGTCGTCGGGGCGGCTGCTGGCCGCCCGCTGTTGCAGCACACCGGTCGCGGCCAGGGCCATCCCGGCGGCGATTGCGGCAACAGCGGAAATGATGATCGATCCCATGGTGGCCTCAGCTCGCATCCGTCAGGGGGTGCCGTCGATACGACTCCGCAGCGGTAGCGACGTCGCGGGGGTAGCTGCGGATGGCGGACAGCGACAGCGCCGCGGCGGCGATGAGCACGATGAGAAAGACCAGGAAGGTGAATTCCAGGCCATGGCGCCCGCCACCGAACACACGCTCGGACATCCACCCGAACAGCAGCGGCGACGCCGCCTGTGCCAGGGTTCGGAGCACGGTGCGCACCCCTTCGGCGCGTCCCCACAGCGCCGGATGAATGATGTCCAGTCGGGCGGCATCCAGCGGCGGGTTGGCCGCGCTGAGCAGTCCAGCACCCAGGGTGAGCAGCGGAAGGGCCAGCCCGATGGATGTGGTGGCCACCGCCGGGGCGAACACGGCGACGACTGCGAACAGCGCCACCGCGGGCACTGCCACCCGAGCATTGATTTGCCCACGGCCGAGCAGCCGATCGGCGGTGCGGCCGCCGAGGTAGACCCCGGCGACCGCCCCGATTCCCACCACCAGCGTCAACACGCTGGCTACCGACTTGCTGATGCTGTACTGGCTGGTAACAAAGATGATCGCGAAAGCCTGCAGGCCGGCGAAGTAGAAGTAGCCCAACGCGGAGGCGATGATGATCAGAACATTGGTGCGCACGCGCAGCACATAGCGAACAGCCCACCAGAGGGATCGGTCCGTCGGGTCCTCAGTGAGTACCAGCTCAGGCTGCGGCTCTACTCGTTTGCCGCGGACCACCTCTCCGGCGGAGACGTCGGCCTCCTCGGCTTCGGAGTCGGCGCCTGGAGACGGTGTGCCGGAAGTGCCGACCTCACGCTCGTCGGGAATGTCGGTCTGGCCCGGTTGCAGGCGGCTCTGGCCATCACGGGCGGGCTCGGGCAGCTGCCAGACCAACCACACCAGCGCCGCGGTGGGAATGACCAACCACCAGAACGCGAACCGCCAGCCCACCAGTGCAGCGATCTCCCCGGAGATGGTGAAACCGATCCCGGTGCCGACCAGTTCCCCACCCAGGATGTAGCCCAACATCCGAGCTCGACTCCGGGCGGGGAAGAAGTCGCCGGTCAACGAGGCGATCGTGGGCCCGACGGTCGCAGTGACCGCCCCGAGCCCGACCCGGGCGATCAACAGCCACCCGAAGGACGTCGCGGCGCCGGCGAAGAGCATCGCCACCGCCCACAGCCCGATACTGATCGCCAGCAGCCGAGTGCGGCGCGTCCGGTCAGTCAGCACACCTATCGGAATTGTCCCCAGCGTTCCCGCCAATGCGGTCACCGACACGAGCAGCCCGATAGCCGTGTTACCGATTCCGAAAACCCGCTGCAAATCGTCTGCGGTGGCGGACAGCGTCGCTACATCAGCGCCCTGCAAGCCAAGGGCAGCCGCCAGAAGCAGGATCACCCGGGCGCGGGCCGGTCCACCGACCAGCGCGCTGCCCCGGTCGAACAAAGCTTGCGCACTATGACGAGTGGCCCGGCCGAAACCGGCCACGCCTGTCTCGGCACTCATGCTGAGCCAGCCGCAACGCGTCGCTTTGTCACGTTCCCCGCCCACCGGCCGCAGGCACTCCCTGCGGTCCGGTGGTAAGTACCCCAACCGCCGCCCGACGAACTCGGCGTGGACCCAACCACCCGGACCGTGGCGTGAGGTATGTCACAGCATCCTGCGGTATGACGTTACGTGCTGTTGACCGGCAGCGGCGCGACCATGGCGAGCAGTTCTTCCGGACGCGCAAGGTCTACCACCACATCGGGCAACGCAGCGGGTACGGTTGACGATCAACCGAGCGTGATCGGGAGGGAGACCGCTGCGCGGTGCTGCCATGCGAGTAATCCCCTGTGACGGGTCGCCCGAGCGGGTCGGCGAGCTGGACGTCGCGGTGCGGGCCATGTTGGCGGGCGGCGAGGCAGTGGCCCCGGTCGGGCCGGGGCAGGCGGGGCCACCTCGAGACCCGGGTCCCGGCCAAGCAGTTCTGGGCACCTCGGGCTCGTCGGGAGCAACTAAGTGGGTGCAGCTCAGCGCGGCCGCGCTGATCGCCTCCGCCGCCGCCACCCATACCCGGCTCGGAGGTGCCGGCGCGTGGTTGCTGGCGCTACCCGCCTACCACGTTGCAGGGCTCCAGGTACTGGTTCGGGCCTGGATGGCGGGTCGGCGACCCGCCATCCTGGATCTGAACGGTGGTTTCGACCCGATCGCTTTCAACGCCGCCGCGCAGCAACTGGCCAGTGAACCCGCGCGGTGCTACACGGCGCTGGTGCCCACCCAGCTGGTCCGGCTGCTGGATACCGATCCGCAGCCGGTCGCCGGCTTCGACGCGGTGCTGCTGGGCGGCGCCGCGGCAGCGCCGCCTCTGCTGCGGCGAGCTCGCGCAGCCGGCGTGTCGGTGGTCACCACCTACGGCATGACCGAGACCGCGGGCGGCTGCGTCTACGACGGGTGGCCGCTGGACGGCATGCAGGTCCGGCTGGACGGCAACGGCAGCATCGAGCTGACCGGTCCAACGCTGGCCACCGGGTACCTTGATGCTCCCGAAGCAACCGGGCAGGCGTTCCACGGCGGCTGGTTTCGGACCTGCGATCTGGGACAGCTCGACGCACAAGGCCGCCTGCAAGTACTCGGCCGGGCTGACGACGTGATCGTCACCGGGGGACTCAACGTGGCGCCGGCCGATGTGGAGGCCGTGCTCACCGGCCTGCCCGGGGTCGCCGCAGCCTGCGTGGTGGGCGTGCCGGACCCGGAGTGGGGTGAGCGCGTCACCGCCGCCGTGATACCCGCCGATCCCGGGCATCCCCCGGACCCCGGTGCGTTGCGCGCGGCAGCCCATCATCTGCTGACCGGCGCGCAGGTACCCAAGGAGATCATCCTGGTGGACGCGATCCCGCTGCGCGGCGTCGGCAAACCCGACCGCAGAGCCGTCCGGTCCATTCTGGCCGCCCGCACTCGCTGACTCGGCACGCTGAGTACGCGTTCACCCACTCTGGGTATGGACGGCGTGGCATCGGCGGGGTTCTCTGGATAGCAACAACCTCATCCGTAACAGAAACCACAGTAGTCACAGCGGAAACCGCTGCCCCCGACAGTCAGGAGCCTTCCCGTGACGCCGTCGGCTCGTCATCACCGGCGTGTCCGCAGCGCGGCCCGGGTCGCCGCCCTGACCGCCGCGGCACTACTCGCCGCGCTGGCCGGCGCGGATCTGCCGGCTCTCGCGCAAGGCAGTGGTCCCGCAGCGGGTGCCGGCAGGGTCACCACCTGGTTGGCTCACCTCGTCCCGGACGCCGACGACACGAACGTCCGGTTCGACGCAGGCGGCCTGCGCCTGGACTCCCGCCCGGCCGGACCGGCGAGCATCAGATCCGATCGCCCCGAGGGCATGCTGATCACTGCGGTGCAGCCGCTGACCCAGTTCAGCAGCCAAGTCGTGGCGCAGGTGGCCGCCGAGCGACCGGCCGGCTCAGCCGTCGATGTCGATGTCCGCGGCACTCGCGGCGACGGATCGTGGACCGAGTGGGTACCGGCGGGCACAGCGGCTCCCGCGATGCTGAACGCGGTTGTCACCGCCGTGCAGGCCAGGGTCGTCCTGCGCGCCGCCCAGGGCGGCGCAGGCCCGGTGGTCAGATCGTTGCGGCTGACCGCCGAGCCCGGCGTGCAATTACTCGCCGCACGCCCCCGAGACGCTCGCACCTACCAGGTGTTCGCCACCCGCGAAGGCCTGGTCGGCGCCACCACGGCCAATGGCCACCTGATCCATGAGCGGGACCATTTCGTTGCGCTGCCCTCACGGCGCGGGTTGGCCCCCCGCGGCTCGGGCGACTACACGGTGAAGATCTGTGCGACCAACGGGCGGTGCGAATGGGCGCCGGTATGGGATGTCGGGCCGTGGAACACCACCGATGACTACTGGAATCCCTCCGACGCCCGCCAGTCCTGGTCCGATTTGCCGCAGGGTCAGCCCGAGGCGCAGGCCGCCTACCACGATGGCTACCACGACGGCACCGACCAGTTCGGCAGGGACGTGCGTAATCCGGCGGGCATCGACCTGGCGGATGGCACCTTCCTGGACGGCCTGGGGCTGCACGACAACAGCTGGGTCACCGTCAGCTACCTGTGGGTGCAGGCCGGATCGCCGGCGACCGTACAGATTCCGATCCTGCCCGTGCGCAGCGGACCCGGCGAGAAGTACCCGGCGGTCGGCCTGGCCGCCCAGCGAGCCAAGCTGATGGTCGAATGCACCATCCGCGGCCAGCGCGTCACCGGCAGCGCGGGCAGCAGCGACCAATGGCTGCGAATCGGCCCGAAGCAGTACATCCCCGCCGCGCATGTCAACGCCGATGGGGCGGCCGACGAGCCGGACGGAACCGCCAAACGCCACGACGACCAGGACGCTCAAGAAGTATCCGCCCAGCGCTGCACCACCCCGTAGGGTTGGCTCGTGGCGAGCGTGGCGCAGTGGGTGCAGGGGGCGCGGCCTCGAACATTGCCCAACTCGATCGCCCCGGTGCTGGCGGGCTGGGGCGCGGCAGCCGCGCTGGGCTCCTCCCACTGGGCGCGCGCGCTGCTGGCTCTGGTGGTGGCACTGGCCTTGCAGATCGGGGTCAACTACGCCAACGACTACTCAGACGGCATCCGGGGCACCGATGCCGTTCGGGTGGGTCCGATGCGGTTGGTCGGATCCGGTGTCGCGGCACCCGGCGCGGTGCGCACCGCCGCGCTGGTCAGCTTCGCGGTCGCTGGGATGGCCGGTCTGGTGCTGGTCACGCTGGCCGGACGGTGGTGGCTGCTGCCGCTGGGCGCTGCTTGTATGGCCGCGGCGTGGTGCTACACCGGCGGACCCCGCCCGTATGGCTACGCCGGGTTCGGTGAGCCAGCCGTCTTCGTCTTCTTCGGTCTGGTTGCGGTGCTCGGCACCCAGTACGTGGTCAGTGGACGGATCACCCTTACCGGCGCAGTGGCCGCGATTGCGGTAGGGGCGATGTCGGCGGCAGTGTTGGTGGCCAACAACTTGCGCGATATCCCCACCGATGCGCTGGCCGCCAAGCGCACCATCGCGGTGCGCCTCGGTGACCAGCGGACCCGCACGCTCTACACCGTGCTGCTAGCCGTCCCGCTCGTCGTGACCCTCGGCCTGGCGACAGCCCGCTGGACCACCCTGGCAGGCCTGCTCGCGCTGTTTTTCGCGGTGCCCGCCCTGCGGCGCGTCCGCGGCGGGGCCAACGGCGCCGAATTGATCCCGGTGCTGCGCGACACCGGACTGGCCATGCTGGTGTGGGCCATGGCGACAGGCGCCGCGCTGGCCTTCTAGCTGTCGCGCAGACTGGCGCACTAGTCGCCCCGCAGCTGACGGCGTAGCCGATCACGCTCGGCACGGCGGCGCGCTCCCTGCATCGCCAACCCAGCGTTGACCCGGGTGCGTAACGACCCGAGCAGCACCATCGACAGCGGCAACGCCACCACCAACGCCAGCAGGATCGATACCAGCAACGGGACACCGGCCAGCACCAGCAGCATCGCCGCGACGACCACCATGGCCAGCCGCGCCACGGTATAGAGCGCCACATCCC
>Ga0134128_10003804_pt1 | contig 18492 bp, 12 predicted proteins | sample KB31754_FD_96462 | JGI IMG/M metagenome (GOLD analysis project Ga0134128, IMG submission 96462) | Terrestrial soil microbial communities with excess Nitrogen fertilizer from Kellogg Biological Station, Michigan, USA - KB3-175-4 | ecosystem: Environmental > Terrestrial > Soil > Unclassified ... | reverse complement strand
GCGTTGACCAGCGCCACCTCCGCCGCCTCGACTTCGTCAATGGTTCCCTTGCCCAGCGAGTACTTGGAGCGCGAATCGTCGAGCGCCTGCTGGAACAGCGTCTGGGCGTTTTGGGCGGCTTGCAACTGCGCCATTTGACCGGCCAGTTCAATGCGGTCCTCGTTGACTTGTTCGGTGATGGCGTTCTCATCCTTCTGCAGCGTCACGCGCGAGGCGGCGGCCTGCAGCTCGGTGGTGGCTTCGTCCGCGCGATTGGTGCGGTTCCAGACCGGGACCGAAAGCGCAAAGCCGACGCCATAGTCGGGCGCCTTATAGCTGAAGATGTCGCCGAAGGATCGGCCGAAGCCGGCCGGCGTCGTGCCCAGCACGCTGCCGGCCGGACAGGGGAAGGAGGCCACCGCACAGTTGACGCCGACGCCCGCCACACCGCTCGAAGTGTAGCTGGCAAAGAGGGTCAGCGAGGGAAGGAGGGTATCCTTGCGGACCTTGACCGCCAGATCGTTGTTGCTGACGTTGATGCGGTCCTCGGCCAGTTTGGGGCTGAAGCTGACAGCGCGGGTCACCATGTCCTTGAGTTCCGGGAGTGGTGTGGTCTGCTGCGGCATGGGCAGCGTCTGGGTGGTAACCACGCGGGCGGTGATGATGTTCGGACTCCATTGCTTCACCAGGAACAACTTCAACTTCGACGCTGCCTTGGCGTAATCCGTTTTGGCCTGCAGCACGGCCGTGCTGGCGGTGCTGAGGCCGGTTTCGGCGGTGATGCGGTTGGCGGCCGGGACCTTGCCGTACTGAATCAGCGCGTTGGTGTCATCCAGAGTTTTTTGGGCCTGCTGCTCCGCCTGCTCGGCGACCTCGATCTGACGCCCGGCGGCGGACAGGGTCCAGTACTGCGTGATGGCCTCCGCCACCACGGTGGTCACCTGGTCCTTGTAGTTGGCGTCGGCAAAGCGAAGGCTGTTTTCGCCGATGACCATGGTGGCACGGTTGACGGAGCGGCGGCTGCCGCGCAGCAGCTCCTGCTGCATGCCTATGCTCACGTCGCTGGCCACCTGCGGGTTCAGAAACAACTGGTTGGAATTCTGGTAGCTGCGCTGGCTGGCGAAGCTGACGGAGTATCCCGTCCCGGTGGTGAAGCTCTGACCGAAGCTGGCCACCCCGACGGCGCTGTTCAAAATCTGCTCGCTGGTGCCGAACAGGACGGCGTTGTTGAGCGGCTGGCGCGAATGCTCGTCGGCGAATTGAAAGTTAAAACTGGGGTCGTAGCCGCCGCCGCCGCCGTGGACGCCGGCGCCGCCGCCGCTGACCGAGCCGGCGCCGCTGCCCCCACCGCCGCCGCCGCCGCCGCCGGAGGCGCCGATGGCGCCGGAGAAGATGGCCGAGGTGATGGTTTCCCCCGCCACGCCGCGCGCCGAGCCGCCGGCCAGCGTGCGGAGATAGTCAGGCTTGGCCTGCAACTGCGCATTGCTGGCGTTGGCGATGTCCAGATTGGAGGTCAGCGTCAACTGCAGCATGTCGTGCAGGGAGAGATAGAGCGTACCCTGGGCCGCCTGCTGCTCGAGTGATGCCGGGTTGCGCAGGTCGGGCTGGCCGATGTTGGCCGGCTGATAGCGCTGCCAGAGACTGAACCAGCCGCCGCGGTTGAGGAAATCCAGTTGCTGCGGCACGGCGGTGTTGTTGGCCACCAGAGGCGCGCCTTTGGCCTGAGCGGGAGCGGGGGCGGCGGTGGTACCGGATTGCGCCAGGGCGGACGCCCCAAGGCACAGAGACAGCGCGGTCACCGTTAGCCAGCGCATAGACACAGAGTGAGCAGTCATCATCCTCCTCAGCGCACGTCAGGGGCCATTGCAAACACTGGAAAGCACACGGGTTGGATACATTTCCGCGGCGCCTTCCGTTCACTTTCGCGAAACCACTGTCCGAATTTGAACAGCGCTTTCCGGGGGCGGCGCGGGCGCAAAAATGGGCCAGTCTGTCACCGGCGGCTTCGGCGGGGAAACCGAAGATCGCACCATCCGCTGCGGAAGCGGGTGGCAGGGTGGCGGACTGGCCCGGTGATAGCCGGTGGCTGGGGGGCCGCCGGCTAACCTCGAACAAACTTAGCCGCGGCTGACCACCGCCGATTGTTCCTGGGCCTGACTCTCATCCACGATCTGGCCGTCGAACAAATGCACGGTGCGGTCGGCGTAACGGGCGAAGCGCGGGTCGTGGGTCACCATGCAGATGGTGGCGCCGCCCTCGTGCAATTCATGCAACAGGTCCATGACCGCGTCGCCGTTTTTGGAATCCAGGTTGCCGGTGGGCTCGTCCGCCAGCAGGATGCTGGGCTTGCCCACCAGCGCGCGGGCCACGGCCACGCGCTGCTGCTGACCGCCGGAGAGCTGGCTGGGCAGGTGCTTGGCGCGATGGGCCATGCCGACGCGTTCGAGCGCCGCCTGGCAGCGCTGCTTGCGCTCGGCCGAGGGCATGCCGCGGTAGGTGAGCGGCAGTTCCACGTTCTCGTACACCGAGAGGTCGCCGATCAGGTTGAAACTCTGGAAGATGAAGCCGATCTCGCGGTTGCGGATGCGCGAGCGCTCGCCCAGGTTGAGGTTGGCGACCGGCTGGTTGTTGAGGATGTATTCCCCGCCGGTGGCCGTATCCAGCAACCCGAGAATGCTGAGCAGCGTGGATTTGCCGCAGCCCGAGGGGCCGCCGATGGCCACAAACTCGCCGGCGTTGATCTGCAGGTGGATGCCGCCGAGCGCGTGCGTCTCGACCTCATCGGTGTAGAAGACCTTGGTGATGTCCTTGAGCGTGATAACTGCCGGTTGATCTGCCATTTCCCCTCCCTTTGCGGGTTTCCTGCTTCGTTCTACGTATACTGCTGCGGCTCGGTTCGGTTACCTGGCGATTTCAGTGTACCGCCGCCACCGGCGGGCTGAATCGGATCACATCGTGGCTGTTCTCGTTCTGGGTGTCGCTGAGCACCACCCAGTCCCCGACATTCAGCCCCTGCAGCACCTGGATGGTGCTCACGGAGGCCTTGCCCAGCTTGACCTTGACCTGGGTTCCGGTCCGGCCATCGGGCGAGATCTTGAACATACTTACGGTTGTGTCGGGCAAACCGAATGCAGGCCGGCCGACATAAAGCACGTCCTTGAGCGTTTCGATGTTTACCGTTCCGTCCACGCTCAGGTCGGGACGCGCGCCCGGCGGGAGCGCGCCGTCCAGTTCGACGTCCACGGTTACCGTGCCGTTCTGCGAGTTTGGATCAATCCGCATAACGTGACCCGGGACGATGCCGTTGTGGGTGTCCACCGTGGCCGGCTGGCCAATGGCCACGTCGTGCACCTCGGTTTCGGCGATCTTGACTTGGGCTTTGAGCTTATTGGGCTGCACCACGCGGGCCACCGCCGTGCCGGCGGGCACCCACTGGCCGACTTGCAGTTGGGTGCCATTGCCCATGTCGAGGTCTTCCAGCAGCCCGGCGATGCCGGCACGCACGGTGAGCGCATCCACCTGGGACTGGGCCAGACGAACGCCTGACTCCATTTGCGCCACTTTGGCCTGCGCGGAGGCGATTTGAGCCAGGTCACTGGTAGCCATGCGGTCCAACTGTTCTTTGCCGAACGCCACCTGTTGCTTCAGTCCTTCGGCTTTGGCGGCGTCGCTCTCAGCATCCAGACGCGCCACCAGGCCCTTGGATAGCAAATTCTGGTCGCTTTGGCTGACCAGATCGGCGGCTTTGTAGGTGGCTTCGGTGTTGGCCAGCGTGGATTGCTGCGCCAGTCGGTCGCTTTGCAGCTTGGCCTTGAGATTGTTGAGATCAGCCTCGGCCACCTTGAGCTGGGACTGGGCGTCGGCCATGGCCTTCTCGGTCGCCGGGTTGGTCAATTGTACCAGCACGGTGTCCGGCTTCACCGAGGAGCCAGGCAGGACGGGGATCGCCTCCACACGCCCTTCGGTGATTGCAGGGATGGTCCGGATCTCCTCCGGTACTAAGGTTCCCAAGCCATGCACTTGGCGAATCAGGGTGCCCCGCTGAACTTCGCCCGGCCACACAGAACCGCCGTCCACGGTGGGAGGGGCGGGTTTCAGCTTGGAGACGAAAACGGTTACCACCACCAGCGCCACCACAGCCACCACGCTGTAGGCGATACGCTTCATGCGGCGCTGCTTGAGGAACTTGGGATCGCGGGCTTTATCCATGGCTACTCTCTACGGTGCACGCCGGGGGCCAGAGCCATGCCCGGCTTATGCACTGTGTTTGCAACAGATTAAGCTACGCACACGATCTCAAAATGTTCACTTTCGCCAGCCTCCTGTCCGAAATCGGACGCTATTCGCTACGCAAGGCCCTGAGCGGATCAATGCGCATGGCCCGACGCACGGGTAGCAAACTGGCCAAAGCGCCCACCAAGAGAAGTAATGCGGATACGGCCACCAGGATCAGTGGATCGGTGGCCGAAACTTCGAACAGGCTGGCAGCCAGCAAACGGCCGATGGCCAAGACACCGGCAATACCCATGGCGATGCCCAAGGCGACCAGACGCAGGCTGTCACCGCCGATCAAGCGCGCCACCGCGCCCCGGCCCGCACCCATGGCCATGCGGATGCCGATTTCAGCGGTGCGTTGTTGGGTGGCGAACGAGACCACGCCGTAGATGCCGATGGCCGCCAACAACAACGCCACGCCGCCGAAGATGCCCAGCAACCACAGTGTGGCGTGGGGGTTGGCCACCGAGGCGGCCAGCACCTGATCCAGGCTCTGTGGGTCCACCATGGGGGCGGTGGCGTCCACCGCTTGCATGGCCGCCGATACCGCGGCGCGCAAGGACATGGGCGGCAGGGAGGTGCGCACCACAAACTGCGGCGTGTCCGGCGGGCCCTGTTGGTAGGGCAAATAGACCTCCATGCGCGCCGGGGCGTCGAGACCGTACTGTTGGGTATCGCCCACCACGCCAACCACTGTGTAGGCCTGATGGTTGTCGGGCGCGGGGTGACCGCCCAGGAACTGCTTGCCCACCGCCTCACCCTTGGGCCAGAAGGCGGCAGCGAAGCTGGCGCTGACCAGCGCGACTTTGGGTGCGGACGGACCGTCTTGCTCGGTGAAGTTACGCCCGTAGAGCAGCGGCAGGCCGATGGCGGCCAAGTAGCCGGGACTGATGCGGTGCATATCGGGATGGGGGAACTTGCCCAGCTCCGGCAAGGGGCGGCCCAGTATGGTGACATCGGAACGGCTGTGATTGCCGGTGAGCGGCAGATTGGTGCCCAGACCCGCCGCCTCCACGCCCGGGAGCGCCTGGATCGCGGCCAGTACCTGCTGCTCAAAATGCAGTCGAGCCGGCTGCCGGCCGTCATAGCGCGGACCTGCCAGGCGTGTGCCCCAGGTGAGGACGTGCTGGGGCTGGAAGCCGGGATTTACCGCCATGAGACGGGTGAAGCTCTTGATGGTGAGTCCGGCGCCCGCCGCCAGCATCAGGGCCAGCGCCACCTCCACCACCACCAGGCCTTTGCGCCCGCGTTGTGTCGCCGGACCGCGGCTGGCGGTGTGCAAACTTCCCCGCCCCGCCATCAGTGCCGGACCCAGGCCAAAGACCAGCGCGGCCAGCAGGCCTGCGGCCGCGGCAAAGCCGAGCACCGGCCAACTCATGTCCGCCTGTCCTGCCCCGGGCAGCAGAGCCGCCAAGCCGCGCATGGCGGCCCAGGCCACCGCCAATCCACCGGCGGCGCCGGCGAGGCCCAGCACCAGGCTCTCGACCAGGACTTGCCGCAGCAGCCGCCGGCGGTCGGCGCCGAGAGCCTGCTTGATGGTCCACTCCTGCCGGCGCGCGGCGGTGCGCGTCAGCATAAGGTTGGCAACATTGGCACAGGCGATCAGCAACACCAACCCGACCGCGGCCAGCAGCAGCCACAGCATGGGCGCGTCGCTGCCCACGAAGGCCGCGCGCAGCGGCATCACCGCCAGCCCGACGTCACTGTTGGTCTGCGGATAGCTCCTGGCCAGGCGCTCGGTTACCGCAGTGAAGCGCTCGCGTACCGCTCCCAGCGATGCTCCCGGCGCCATGCGGGCGATCACGGCGGTGTCGCCGCGGTCACCGCGTTCCATGTTGTCCTTCAACTCCAGCCCGGCCGGGATATAAATATCGGTCTGGTCGGGGTCACGGTAACTGGGACTGAGAACGCCGATGACGCTGAAGGCGCGGGTATCGAGATTGACCGTTTGCCCCAGTGCCCTGGCGGCGACGCCAAACTGCCGCCGCGCCAGCCCATCGCTGAGGATCGCCTCCGGCCGCGCGGCGGCGGTATCGGCCCCGGGGCTGAAGAGCCTGCCCAGGCGCGGCGCCACCCCCAGGGTGGAGAAGAAGTCGGCGGAAACATCGGCGGCATTGACCACCTCCGGCAGGCCCGCGCCGCTGAGATTGAAGTTCAGCGCCTGATCCCAGGCCATCGCCGCCACCGGCGAGCCGGGTCGCGCGGCCTCGGCTTTCCAATCGAGATAATCCGGATAGCTGACCGAAACATTGCGTCCGTGGGCGGTGGACAGCATCTGCACCAACTGCCCCGGCTGGCGGAACGGCAGCGCCCGTACCAGCTCGGCGTTGACCCAACTGAAAATGGCGGTGGTGGCGCCGATGCCCAGCGCCAGGGTAAGCACGGCAATGAGAGTGAATCCGGGCGCCCGTCGCCAGCCGCGCAGGGCATGGCGCAGGTCGTGGGCGGCGTCACACCAGGCCAGGGTCCGCGGCGGGAGGTGAGACTCAACCGGTGCTTCGGCGCGGGCGATGGAGTGTGCCAGACGCGTCCAGTCAGTGACCTGCGCCGCGGCCGCGGCACGCGCGGCGGCAGGGGCCAATCCGCGCGCCAGTGCCTCCTGTTCGGCCTGTTCGAGCTGCTGCGCCAACTCCGCCACCACCTCCAGCTGACGGGGGGCGGCCAGGTGCGGCAAGCGCAGGCGCTCGCGGACGAATGCCTCCCAGTCCGCGCTCCCGCTCATGACAGCGCCTCGCCGCCCAGCGCCACCGCGGCCATGCCCTTAAGGAAGCTGCGCCAACTGGCGCGCTGCTCGGCCAGCGCCTTGCGGCCGCTGGCGGTCAGCTTGTAGAAACGGCGGCGGCGCTCGCCCGCCTTTTCCACCCAGCGACCTTCGATCCAACCGCGCCGTTCCATGCGATAGAGCAGCGGATAGAGCGACGCCACATGGAATTCGAGTGCGCCGGCGGAACGCTGCTCAATCAGTTTGGCCAGTTCATAGCCGTGGCGCGGGCGGGCTTCGAGCAGCGCCAAAAGCAGCACCTCGGCCGCGCTCTGCCCGGCTTTGGGTAGGGTGTCCATATATGGCAATCATACATATATGAAAACCACTGTCAACCACCGGCAACCGGGCGCGGCCGCCCGGTTGCCGATCTGAGTGTTACCGCCGGCCGCCGCCGCTCAGGCGCTGGTAGAAGGGCGCGTCCGGGCCGGTTCCCTGGGTGTAGAGCAGGCTGCGGTCGGCGTTGCGGTACGGCAGCACGTCGTAGAGCGGTTGGGCGGGCGTCAGCGGCGCCGCGCCATCGCTGACGGTGGCGGCGAAGATGCGGATGTGCGGGTTGGTGGGCAGGGTCAGGGTGTGCGCGCCCGCCGGCACGGCCAACTCATATCCGAAGATGTAGCTGTAGCTGTAGGCGTCATTCGAACCGTCGGCGAGATGGTGATGGCTGGCGAACCAGGCCACCGGGGCCCGTTTGATGAAGCCCGGGTTCAAGCCGGCGTAGAGCTCATAGTGCTCGGTGCGCTCCTGCCCGTCACGCCGCTTGACCTGGGCGGTGTGCTGGCTCCAGTCGCGGAAGTCCCACTGGCCGATGAGACCGGTCCAGTCCTGTACGGTGAGCGGGGAGGTGACGGAGCCGACAGTGAAGTTGGCCGTCTGATCGCCGCCGTCGGCCGCCGCCAGCACGTACAAGCGGGTGTAATGGCCGGCGGGCAGCTGGATGGTCTGGCCCTGGGCGGAGATCGCATCGGGCCCGGCGGGGCTGCCCAAATGGAACTCGACGCCGGCGTAATCCAGTTGGCTGGGCAGCATTTCGGCCGGGTAGCTGTCGCCGTGGCCGTCAAAGCCGGTGGTCGAGGGGGTGTGGTCGGGCGTGGCGGCGGCCAGGTCGTAGCTCAGCGCCACCGGGGTGCTGTGGAGGCCGCTATGGCCCAGCGGCGCCAGACGGACTTCGAGAGAGCGCGGCTGGTAGGCGGTGAAGTTTGCCACCACTTGTCCATTGACGATGCGCGCCGGCGAGGCGGCCTTGATCGGCATTTCCTGGCCGTTGACCTCGCGCACCGTGAGGGCACGGGTGGCGAAGCCGATGTGCACATCCGGTTGAGCCTGGCCGTTCAACTCCACCAGGCGCACCACGACGTCACTTCCCTGTTCAGCCTTCTTCAGAGCCAGCACACGGATAGCCGGATTGTCCACATGCAACAGCGAGAGGCGGCGTCCGAGCGCGCCGGCGTGGCGGGGAGCGGCGAAGGCCACCTGGGGAACGTTGAGGCGATAGGCCTCCCATTCGGTGTTTCCCTGCCGCCAATCGCCGGCATGGCCGGCGAGGCCGAAGGCCATGTCGTGATGGCCCCAATCCTGAGTGGCTTGGTCGCTGTAGTTCCGATTGTGCAGGCCGGGGGTATAGAGAAGGGTCAGGCGCAGAGTGTGGTCGTTGGGCTTGTCGGAGCCGTTCTTAACGTCGGTGAGCACGGTGGCGCCGTAGGCGTCGCTGCTGTCGGTCAAATCCACCCACTGATGGGAGGCGACCTCGAACTGACGCTCGTTGTCATTGGGACGCTGGATGGTGCCGATGTCCCAGTTGTAGGTGGCGACCGGATCGGCGGCGGTGAGCGGGAAGTCCGCCATCAGCGCGGAGTGGCCGGTCTTCCAGTCCACATGCGCACCGAAGTCCACCCGTTGGCTGCCGGCGGCCAGCGACACGGTTTGCACGAAGTGCGAGCCCTCGCTGTCGCGGGTGATCTCCACCGTCACCCGTGCCGGACCGTTCTCGCTCACGCGGATTTGGGCCGGACCGCTGACGTAGGCGCGCGGCGGCTGCTTCTGGTCATTCCAATCCATGTTCCAGGCGGGCCACACCGAAGGCGCTTCGGTCTGGAACGAGAGCCGCATGGGGGCGGCCAGGAGCTCCTTGTGGAGGGCCTTGTCGAAGACGGAGGAGACGTCGCCGTCGTCGTTGATGGTCACACGGTAGCGGGCGTTCTCCAATTGATGGGCGCTGACCTTGAGGCTCGAAGCCGGGGCTTGGGCGGCGGGAGCGACGCTGTACACCGCGTAGCCCACCGGAGGGGCAGCGGCCACAAAGACCACGGACCCATCGGCTTCAATCTGCGCCGGGACACTGCGCCCGTCAGGGCCGGTGACGCGCACCGCCGCCGGGTTTCCCTGGGGAAAGTTCACCCGCACCGAAACCGGATCCTGGCGGGGGATGTTGAGCGGGTTGAAGACCACCACCGGCGTGCCCGCCACCTGGGTATCGAGCTTCCGGGCGACGGTGTCGCTCGAGGTCTCCAGAACCGAGGCGAGCTGGTTGGCGACGATGGTGTCGTCATTCCAGGAATACTTGTAGCTGCTGGCTTCGGCGGTGCCGGCCATGATGTCGTGGAACTGGCCGCCGAGCAGCAGCCGCCAGGCGTGTGTCAGACGCTTCTGGGGATAGGGCTGGCCCAGAAGTTGCGCCCCCACCGCGGCTTCCTCGGCGGCATGGGCGAGGATTTCGTTCTTGCGGTTCCAGCGCTTGTGGGCGGCCTCGGAGGTGAGTGAGCCGGCGGAGTGATTGATCAGTTCCAGGTCGCCGGTGTAACGCGGCAGCTTGGAGAGATCGAGGTTCTTCATGTCGAGGAACATCGAATCGGTGTCCGCCCACTGGACATGGATGGGGCCGTTGCCGACCTGCTCTTCGGGACCGAACGTCTCCGGCTGGCCGCGGCGGCGGGGTTTGGGGAGGGCGATGCGGCCCTTGTCAATGGTCGCCTCCATGATCTTGACCGACTCCTCGTCGGGCGCGCCGCCGATGTCTCCGGTGCCGACATAGTGATAGTCGGTGTAGATGCCGGTCAGTTGTCCGTCAATGGTGACGGCATCGCGGCCGCCTCCGTAGGGCACCAGACGGGTGAGCGGGTCCACCGTCAGATCGCTGTCCACCCCGCCGTCATAGCTGCCGGGGTTGACCGCGCCGAGGATGCTGGCGCCATCGGGGCCGGTCCATACGCCGACGTTGAAGGGAATCCCCTCGGGCGTCTTCTCGGGCGAATCGGGGCCGCCGACGCGGGCCGCCGGCTGCCAGCCGGCGCTCAGCTTCTGGGTGGAGAAGCCGAGCAGTCCGGCGTGGCTGAGGATGCTGGGGAGCGAGGCCGGGAACCCGAAACAATCGGGCAGCATGTAGTCCACCCCCGCCGTGCCGAACTCCTGACGGAAAAACTCGTTGCCGTACAGCACCTGGCGCAGGATGCTCTCGGCATTGGGGCTATTGACGTCGTTTTCCTCCATCGAGGCCCCGCCCGGGAACCAGCGGCCGGCGGCGATGTACTTTTTTAGCTCGGCGTAGCGCTGCGGGTAGTACTCCTTGAACATTTCGTAGCGGTTGGCGCCGGTGAAGTTGAAGATGTAGTGGGGGTATTTCTGGATCAGGGAGAAGTTCCGGTCCAGGGTTTCTTTCAGGTATTCGTTGATGACCTGGGGGTAATCCCAGCGCCACTCGGTGTCGAGGTGGGCGTAACCGACCACGAAGAGAGTCGGTGTTTTGGTCAGGTCCGGGGCATCGGCGGGCGCCTTCTTGGCCACCTCGGCCAGCACCACCGGCGGCTGACCGCTCTTGGTGGCTACGGCCGCGGGCGCGGGCGGGGCGATTTTCGAGGCGGGCATCTGCGCCGCCAGAGCGGCGGCCAGGGTCAGGGCAATACATCCGACGGTGACAGGTGTGCGCATGGGACTGGTTCTCTCCCCCGCGCACAGGATACAGCAATCATGACGACATCGCTATAAGTGCCAGCCGCCGTCGAGGGTCACAGTCGAGCCGGTAATGAAGCCGGCGCCGGCGAGGAGGAAGGCGATGACCTCGGCCATCTCCTCCGGCCGCCCCATGCGGCCCATGGGGGTACGGCGCATGATCTCGTCGCGGCGGGGCGCGAAAGCGGGACCGCGGGCGGCGATCTCCTCGGTGTCAATCAGGCCGGCCAGCAGCGCGTTGACGCGGACGCGCGGCGCCAGCCGGCGCGCCAGATATTCAGTGAGCACCGGGATGGTTCCCTTGCTGAGGACGTAGTAGGAGGAACTGCCGTCACCGCGGGCGGCGCTGCCGCTGCCGATGTTGACGATGGCCGAGAGCATGGGGGCACGCTCGGCGGCCAATAGCGCCAACTGCAGCGGGGCGCGGAGGTTGACGGCGAGGGTCTGGTCGAACAGAGCGGCGTCCCAGGGCGCGGCCGGCGCGCCGGTGGAAAAGCGGGCGGTGGCGCCCTCGCTGGCGCCGAGAGGGGTGAGGGCGGCGTTATTGACCAGATAGTCGAGCCGGCCATGGCGGTCGAGGACCCGCTGGAGGAGATCCCCGGCGGCATCCACCTGGCTCAAGTCGGCGGCGAAGTCCCCGCCCTGTCGTTGGTGGCGGGCCACCCTCGCCCCGAGGGACTCGAGGGCATCGGCGGCGGCGGCGCCGATGCCGCGGCGCGCGCCGGTGATCAGAGCAACCTTGCCGTGGAGATCCACGCTATCCATTGTAGGGGCTTGCGTTACCATGAAGAACGATGAACAAAGTTGTGGCCAGCGCCGCCGCCGCGGTCGCCGACATCGCCGATGGCGCGACGGTGATGATCGGCGGTTTTGGGTTGTGCGGCAATCCGGAAAACCTGATCGCCGCCCTGCACGCCCAGGGAACGAAGAACCTGACGGTCATCAGCAACAACGCCGGCGTGGACGCCGAGGGGATCGGCATTCTGCTGGCGGCGGGCCAGATTCGCAAGATGATCGCCACCTATGTGGGCGAAAACTCCATCTTTGAGGCGCAGGCGCGCAGCGGTCAACTGGAGACCGAACTGGTGCCCCAGGGCACCTTCGCCGAGCGCATTCGCGCCGCCGGTGCGGGCATACCCGCCTTCTTCACTCCGGCCGGAGTGGCGACGGTGGTGGCCGAGGGCAAGGAATCGCGGGAATTTGCCGGGCGTACCTACCTGATGGAGCGCTGGTTGCAAGCCGACTTTGCCCTGGTGAAGGCGTACCGCGGGGATCGCTGGGGCAACCTTACCTATCGCAAAACGGCGCGCAACTTCAACCCGGTGATGGCCACCGCCGCCCGCGTCACCATCGCCGAGGTGGAAGAGTTGGTGGAACCCGGCGCACTCGACCCTGAAGCCATCGTCACCCCGGCCATCTACGTCAAACGCATGATTGTCGGCCAGGCATATAAAAAGCCGATCGAGCGGCGCACGCTGAGCGCCTGAGGACCCTTATGGCCGACCATGACAAACGCATCGGCATTGCCCGGCGCATCGCTCAGGAGCTGCGGGACGGCTACTTCGTCAATCTCGGCATTGGCCTGCCGACGCTGGTGGCCAACCACGTGCCGGCGGGTATCGAGGTGGTGTTGCAATCGGAGAACGGAATGCTGGGTGTCGGTCCTTATCCGCGGGCCGGGCAGGAAGACCCGGATCTGATCAATGCCGGCAAGGAGACGGTGACGGAGATACCCGGCACGTCGTATTTCTCCAGCGCCGATTCCTTTGCCATGATCCGCGGCGGCCATATTGACATGGCGGTGATGGGGGCGATGGAGGTGGCCGAGAACGGCGACCTGGCCAACTGGATCATCCCCGGCAAGATGATCAAGGGCATGGGCGGGGGCATGGACTTGGTGGCTGCGGCGCAGCGGCTCTACATTGCCATGGAACACACCACCCGCGAGGGCAAGCCGAAGATTCTGCACCGCTGCCGGCTGCCGTTGACGGGCGCCGGGGTGGTGGACTACATCGTGACGGAGATGGCTTTCATCCGGGTGGCTTCCGACGGCCTGGTGGTGGAGGAACTCATGCCGGGGTTCACTCTGGTGGATGTACAAGCGGCCACCGAGGCCAAGCTCCACGCCGGCCCCGGTGTCCGCGCCTAACTTTGCCGCGCTACTGACCGCCGCCGGCCAATACCTGCACCTCGACCTGGGTACCGCTGTCGAGATGGAAGTTGTCTTTCGGGCTCTCGACGATGCCGCCCAGGTCGGTGCCCGTGCCATTGAAGGTGTTCATCAGGGCGTAGGAGATCGGCTTGCCGTCGCTCGAGTGATCCCAGGCAGTGTTGAGGCCAGTGGACACGCCGGCGGAGGCAATGGGCATCCCGGAGCCTCCCATCTCGGTGGGGACGGAAACCTGGGCGTAGTCCATGCTGTCCGGGACGACGTGCATAATCGCCCCGCGCAAGTGCAGGAGGACGGTTCCCTTCTTGTCGGTGGCGGTGGTAAACAGGACGCCGATCTTGCCCGAGCTGCCGTGGTCGGATTCGTCCACCTCGGTGACCGTGCCCTCCAGCAAGCTGTTCTTGGGCAGCACGACGGTGTCACCATTCTTGATGTCGCTCTTTACCTGGGCTTCGACTTTGTCGCCCACCTTGGATTTCTTGCTGTCAATTTTGGTTTTTAACTGCACCTTGATCTTGGTTGACGGCGCCAAGGTCGAGGCGCTTTGAGCGGTCGCCGGGACCGACACCAGCGCCATTAATGCGCCCATAACCACTGCCGGGAAACACCAGGACAAACGCATAGCTGACCCTCCTGGCCACTATCTTACGCCGCGAGCCAAACCATAGGACACCCGGTTAAGATGAATCGTCATGCCTCCGGCGCTTCCCTACCCTTTTGACCATCGCAAGGCTGTCCGGCACCTGCGCCAATGCCATCCCCGGATGGAGGCGCTGATTGAGAAAGTGGGCCGCTTTCGCCTGCCGCTCGATCAGCAGGCCAGCCCCTATGAGGCGCTATTCCGTTCCATCCTGTACCAACAACTGCATGGCAATGCCGCGGCGGCGATTCTCGGGCGGGTGAAGGATCAGATCGGCGGCGGCGGTTTCCCCCGCCCCGCGGCCATGCTGGCGGCCAGCGACGACGCCCTGCGGGCGCCAGGTCTGTCACGTCAGAAGATTGCCGCCCTGCGCGACCTGGCGGCCAAAGCCGAGGCGGGCATCGTGCCGGGTTGGGAGGAGATTCAACACCTGCCCGACGACGACATCGTCGCCCGGCTGACCCAGGTGCGCGGCGTGGGGGAGTGGACGGTCCACATGCTGCTCATCTTCCGGCTGGGCCGACCCGACGTCTGGCCGACGCTCGACTATGGCGTTCGCCACGGCTACCAGATTGCTTTCCACAAGCGGCGTATGCCCACCCCGAAAGAGTTGGCCAAGGCGGGCGAGCCGTGGCGTCCCTACCGCAGTGTCGCCGCCTGGTATTTTTGGCAGCAGGTGGGGCTAACCCGCGGCGACTAATGGGGTTCGCGTTTTCCGGTCAGGCGGCCACCAGCACCGGCGTGTCGAGGGGAATCATGCCTGGTCAGAGGGGTGGAGCCGTCCCGGCATTCTCCTCACTGCGCGCAGCTCTTTCAATTCGGCTTTGACCTCCAACTGGGGCCGGGTGGGTGGCTGGGCAGCAATGCGGTCAATCACCGCCAACATGCGATCGCGCTCGGCCTCGCTCAGCCTGTCGAATTGGCGGTGATATTCAGCGATCGCCTCTCGTACCACCTGGCTCTTGGGCTTGCGCAAGCGCCTGGCGGTGAGTTCCAGCTTGTCCAGGGTCTTCCGGTCCAGGGTGAAGGTCACCTTTATGGCTGCCATAACGCCATAACGGATGCCCGCCAAGGCGTGGCCGGCTAGAAGCTCAGCCGGGCCGAAAACTGAATCTCGCGCGGGGTGAGTTGGGAGCTGAGGCCGATGGAGTTGGAACCCAGTCCGGCCGGGGCGGCGATGCCGTTGCCGTAGGTGCCGTTGAAGCTGACGAAGTTGCCGTGGTTGAACACGTTGAAGGCTTCCATGCGCAGGCGCAGGTTGTAGGTTTCACCCAGCCGGAAGGGCCGCTCAATGAAGGGATCGAAGGAGTAGACGGGGGTGCCGGTGGCGCTGTTGCGGGCCACCACCACGCCGTTGATCACCGGGCGGTCGGCCTCGTCGCGGCCGTTGCCGCCATTGGAAGTACCGGTGAGCAGGTTGTAAGGCGTACCCGAGGCCAGGGTGGCGATGCCGCCGACGGTGATCTCGAAGGGCGCGGAGTAGATGCCGCTCATCACCAGGCGGTGGCGCTGATCGAAGATGGTGTTGCCCTTCTCCGCCAACCCGGTCACGGCGGCATCGTTGGGAGCCTGCTTGGTGTAGTCGGGATCCACGGTGCTGAGCGCGTGCGACCAGGTATAGCTGACGAGTGCCTGCAGGCGATCGGAGAACTTGTGGTTGGCGTTGAGCGTTAGAGCGTCGTACCAGGCGATGCCGTCATTGACGGTGACATCCACGACGTCGTAGGCCGGCGTAATGCCGTGAGCGGCGTCGTAGATCCACAGCGGCCGGGCCGCGTTGGCGGCATTGGTGGCGCAGGTGGTCAGTTGCGCGGTGGTGAGATTGCCGGTCTGGCCGTTCGCCTGACAGGTAAAGCTGCCGTCGGGGTTGTTGGTCACCCCGCGCCACTGGTTCTGGGCCGTGCGGGTGAAGGCTGGCGGAGCATCGAGGTCCAGTGGGCGGTCAATCCGCAGCGTGTGGCTGCCGATGTAGTCAGCGCTCACCACCCAGTTGCGTGGAAAGCTGTGTTCGAGGCCGAAGGTCCACTGCGATGAATACGGGTTCAGCAGGGCGTTGGGGTAGCCGTTGAGCACCGAGGTGGGCAGGAACTGGTTGTAGTAGCTGGCCATGCCGGGCTTGAGGGTCAGGCTGCGCCGCGGCACCGCGGCCCCGGTGGGGAAGGAACTCCAGGGTTGGACACTGGTGGGAAAGCCGGGATCGCCGGGCTTGGCATTGAAGGTGAAGACACCGGTGGGCCCGCCCAGGGTGTAGTCGGCTTCGGAATTGTCGTGGATTTGGGAATAATAAATGCCATAACCGCCGCGCACGACAGTGCCGGACCAGGGCGAGTAGGTGAAGCCCACACGCGGAGCAAAGTCACGGGTGGCATTGGTGAAGGACTGGCGCTCATAGCGCAACCCCAGGTTGACGGTGAGATCGGGCCGCAGATGGACGTTGTCCTGGGCGAACAGGGCGGTCATGGTGTCGTTGACCGTGTAAGTGCCGGTGCCGAAGCTCTGGCTGAAGCGGGTGACGTTGCCGAGGTTGCCGGTGTAAGCCGAGCTTTCGCAATAGGCGACGCTCTGCCCCGCCGCGGTCGGGTCGCAGGGCGCGTAGGTAAAGGTACCGAGGTACACCGGGCCGCCAAATTCCTTGCTGTTGCCGCCGTTGTGGCTGGCGATGACGTCCACGCCCAAGCGCACGTCGTGGTTTCCCCAGGTGGCGGCGACGGTGTCGGCAACCTCGTACTGGCGGTTGAGCAGCAGCGCCGACTGCGAAGTGCCGCTGGTAAAAGTCTGGAAACCGGTGATGGGCACCACGAAAGAGGTGCCGTAGTTGACCGGGTCAAACTGGGTGATGGGCGACGCCAACTGGAATTGCAGCCGCAGCGAGTTTACGACGTTGGGGTTCAGCACCTTGGTGTCGCCGAGGAGGGCTGAAAACGTGCGGCGCTTGAAGACACGATCAGTTGAAGGCAGGGTGTTGCCGCCCACCGATCCGTTGGGGTTGGTGTCGAGGAAGCTGTCTTCGCTGCCGCGGAAGAAGATGCTGTGGCTGTCGCTGAACTGATGGTCCAGACGGCCGGAGAGCAGGCCGGCCCGGTAGTGCCCGTCGAAGTTGCCCAATGCGAGAGGGGCGGTCACGGGAGAGTCGCGGCGGCGCCAGGTCATCTCGCCCGAGATGGCGTACTGGGTCTTGCCGGTAATGGGACCGCTCATGCTCCAGTCGGCCTGGTTGAAGATGTCGTTGGCCGGATGGGCGGAGGTGCTGCCGGAGCCGTAGCCGGACAACTGCGCCGCCATGCCATTGGGTCGGAAGGTGTACTGTGCATCGCCATGCACCTTCTGTCCGCCGCTTTTGGTCACGAGGTTGACCACGCCGCCGGTGGTGGCGCCGTACTCGGCGGAAAAGGCGTTACTGAGCACCGTCATCTCCTGCACGGCGTCGGGAGGCAGGGCGGTGAAGATCGTCTGGCGCCCCCAACTGTCGTTGGCGGTCGAGCCATCGACCGAAAAGGCGGTCTGACGGCGGCCGGCGCCGCCGGTGTTGATCAGTGTCTGGTTGGTGAAGATGTCGCCCTGGTTGATGGCCGGGGCGTTGATGGAGTTCAACAGCGGCAGAGCGGTGATCTGGTTACCGAGCAGCGGGGTGTTTTGAATCTGCCGCGCATCGAGATGGTCGCCCAACTGCGGCATATCGGTGCGCACTTCGCCCACCGTGCCGGTGACGGTGACCTCATGGGACTGGCCGCTCACCGCCAGATGCAGGTCCACGGTCGCGGTTGAGCCGCCGATAAGGGTGAGGTCGGGGGTCTGGCTGGTTTGGAAACCTGGATGGCTGGCCGACAGTGTATAGGCGCCGGCGATGGGCAGGGCCGCAAAGGTATAAACACCCTGGGCGTCGCTGGTGGTGGTGCGGACCGCGCCGGTGAGGCGGTTGGTGGCCGTTACCTGGGAACCTGCGAGCACGGCCTGGGTCGGATCGAGAACCCGGCCGCGGAGGGTGGCCGTATCCGAGGTTTGCGCCGGGGCGAGAAGCGGAAGCAGAAACCCAGCCAGCAATAGAAAACCACGTGCAGTTCGCAGCATGAGTCCCAAAGTACACAGGGACGGTTGCTACTACCACCGGCGTTGGAAACCCGGCCGGTTATGACAGCGAGGCCATGACTTCCTCGAGCACCGCGCGTGGCGGGCGCACCGTCTCCAGCGGCAGCCGTGCCAGCGGCTGCTCGACGATGCCGAGCTGGTCAATGAAGTCGGGCTTGTCGCGATCAATATAGAAGACCCCGGTCAGCACTTCGCCCTCGTGGTGGGCGGCGGTGAGCACGCGCAGCGCCTGCTGCATGTCGGTAGGGTTGAAGTCCTCGCGCAATTTCCGCAGCCGCAGGTGGGAGCCATCGTGCATCTCGACATCCATCGTCGTGCCCGGGTCGTAGTCCACGGTGATGTCTTCAAAGGAGGGGACAAAGCTCAGCTCCTGCAGCGCCTCCTCATGTTCCAGCACGTATTTGTAGCTTTTGGTCGAGCCTTCGTGGTCGTTGAAGGTAACGCAAGGCGAGATGACGTCCAGCATGACCGTGCCGCGGTGGGCGAGCGCGGCTTTGAGGATGGCGGTGAGTTGGCGCTTGTCGCCGGAGAACGAGCGGGCGACGAAGGTGGCGCCGCTGAGGATGGCCAGGGCGCAGGTGTCGAGGGCCGGCAGATCGTTGATGACCCCGTTCTTCTGCTTGGCGCCCAGGTCGG
>Ga0134128_10003803_pt1 | contig 18493 bp, 19 predicted proteins | sample KB31754_FD_96462 | JGI IMG/M metagenome (GOLD analysis project Ga0134128, IMG submission 96462) | Terrestrial soil microbial communities with excess Nitrogen fertilizer from Kellogg Biological Station, Michigan, USA - KB3-175-4 | ecosystem: Environmental > Terrestrial > Soil > Unclassified ... | reverse complement strand
ACATCGCCGTACTATCACCCCATTCTGCCGCTGGTGTGCGATACGGATGCAGGCGCGCAGTCGCACAGCGGCTTGCCGCTTCCGGAGCGGCGCTTCCGCCATCCGGAGGACGCGCGCGACCAGATTGTGCGCGGTATGGAGCTGCACGAGAAGGTATTCGGAATTCGACCGCGCGGGATGTGGCCGTCGGAGGGCAGCGTGTCGAATGAAGTCCTGCGGCTGGCGTGCGAGGCGGGATTGCACTGGGTGGCGACAGATGAGGGCGTGTTGGGGCGCTCTCTGGGTTACCTTTTTGAGCGCGACGGCCGCGGCAGGTTGTTGGCGGAACCGGCAGAGAAGCTGTACAAGGTCTACCGGTGGGAACAGGGCGATGCAAGTATGAATATGGTATTCCGCAACCACTCGCTTTCTGACCTGATCGGCTTTGTGTATTCGGGAATGCCGGCGAAGGAAGCGGCAGAAGACTTTATCGGTCGCGTAAAAGAGAGCGCGAAGTCTGTCCTGGAACGAGGGAAAGATGCGGTGGTTTCGGTGATCCTGGATGGCGAGAATGCGTGGGAGACGTATCCGCAGTCGGGAAGGGAATTTTTGCGTCGATTGTACGACGCGATCCAGCGCGATCCGCAGTTTGAGGCGTTGACCGTCTCAGAGGCCCTGGAGCGCGAGAAATCACCGGAGACTCTGAAGTCTATTTTTCCCGGTTCGTGGATCAATGCGAATTTCGATGTGTGGATCGGCGCTCCTGAAGACAACACCGCGTGGGATTATCTGTCAGACGCGCGCGACTTCTACTCGCGGCATGAGGCGCAGGCGCCCGAGCAGAAGAGAAAACTGGCGCATGAGGAATTGCTGATCGCCGAAGGAAGCGACTGGAACTGGTGGTATGGGCCGGAACACCATTCCGAAAACGATCTGGATTTCGATGATCTGTACCGCAAGCATTTGTCTAACGTGTATCACGCGCTCGGCGCTGCGCCGCCGGAGGTGCTGGCGCAGCCAATCACGGGCAGGGATGCGAAGCCGCAGTTTACGCCACAGACGGCCTACATTCGTCCGCATGTCGATGGTAGGGAAGTCGGGTATTTTGACTGGCTGGGCGCGGCGACGCATGTGGCGGATCGACACTCCTCGTCAATGCACGGCAAGCTGCTACTGCTCGATACCGGGTATGCCGGTATCGATGAAGAGAACCTTTACTGCCGGCTTGATTTTATGGAGCCGGTGGAAGAATGGTCCGCTGGTGAAAGCACGCTGCTGGTCTCGGTAGAAACGGTAGCGGCGGACGGCAAGCCTGATCTGGCTTACAGGTTGCAAGCGACCATCGCACAAGGGAAACTCACGGTCGTGAGCTTCAGCGAGAGCGGCCGAAAAGAAGCCAACAACAACAGAGTGGAGGCAGGTCTCGATTCGATCTTCGAATGCAAGCTTCCGCTAGAGTTGCTCGGCGTGGCTGAAGGAAGCACTTTGCGAGTTCGATTCTCCGTCTGGCGGGACCGCCTGCCCCTCGATGTCCTTCCTCAGGAAGGCGCGATTGATGTGCGCGTTGTGCCTGAAGACGAGTTGACGGCGCTGCCGTATGCGAAACCATGACAATGCGCGGCGAGCACCGCTGTAAGTGGGAACATTGAGATCGCAAGCTGGTCAATGCTCGTTAGCGGTTTCGGAGTCTTCGTGGTATTTCAATTTTGCCCGTGCAAGGTGCGAGGCCGAACACGCGTCGAGCACCGGTGTGATAGGAGCATCGAGGAAGAAAGTTGGTCGATGCTGGTTAGCGGTTTCGGTGCGCAGCGACAGAAATAAAACGAGGCCCGCCGAAGCGGGCCTCTGTTATTGAGAGTTGTTGTTACTGGTTGTTATCCACGCGGGTGGCAGTCATCGTGTAGTTGGTTCCATCGAACAACACGATGCCGCGGACGCGGACTGTTCCGCCATTCACGGGCGTGGTTTTCACGTTGGCGTTGGGATCAATCGTGACGGCAACGCTGGTTGCGCCGCTCAGGCTGCCAAACGCCGATGTGGAACTCGGCGCCAAAGTAAAGCCGGTGGAAGTCGCGTTCGACACGGTTCCAACCAGGGCCTGTTCACGCAGCCGGACCTTCTTGGCGACGACTGGGGCGGTTTGGCCGTCAGCATCAGCCTCAATGCGCTGGCCTTTGCCGATGTGCGTCGCGTCAAATGTACCTGTCACGGTCAGCTTGTCTGCGTGGATTTCGTACTGCGTCGTGTTGTCCACAGAGATATCGACCGTGGTTGGAGCCGAGGCGTTCTTGTTGGAATCGAGCTGGTGCACGATGGTAATCGTCGTCAGCGGGTTATCGAGGTTCTGGATAAGACCCTCCATCTCCTCGCCGCCTTCGTTCTCTTCGCGCTCAACTCGGGTGGCCAGCTTGGTCCCGTCGGTTTGCGTCGTAGAGCGTACTTCCACGATGTCGCCCGTCTTCAGATCACTGAGCTGGGTAAGGCCGTCTTTGAAGCGAGTATTGGCATCGGTGGTGAAAGTGATGCTGGCGCCGGCCTGGGTCTGAATCGTGAACTGCGGGGCCGTGATACCGGTTACGCTCCCGTGGACTTCGGTGTCGCCGTCATCGTCATCTTCGTTATTGGCATTGGCCGGAACGTTCGTTGCGGTCATGCTGAATGTGGGATTGATCGTGGCGCTGGTTCCGTTAATTGTGACGGAGCTCGCCAGGTCCATGTCGAAGTTCAGGAAGTTCGCCGTATCGCTAATGGTCACGCTGGAAGTCACGTTCGCTGTGCCTGAGCTCGGCGAGACTGTCAGCTTGGTCGGAGTTCCGGCGTTGACGGTTACGATCTCTGGATCGGACCATGTGATCGTCGCGGCGGAGTAGGTTCCCGCCGGAACTTTGGACAGAGACACCGGCTCGAGCGCGCCGGCAGCGTGTGAGAACTCAAATTCAACCGGCGAAGCCAGCAGGTTCGCCGTGTTGGCTGTACCATTCGCCCCGGTCAGAGTGATGGAGCTGACGGTGATTTCGAACTTCGCGATCTGGTCGTTAGTAGCGTCGCCAAACTGCACTGTGGTGCTGGCGCCGGTAGCCTGAAGTTGAGAGTTGTTGCCGCCTCCGCAGCCCGCAACCGTTAGAGCAAGAGCAAACACAATACTGAAAAGTGTTACAAAAAGAACCCGTTTCATTGGGCCTCCAAAATTTGAATCTGAACAGAGGAAATCATTTTTGGAAGTGGCACGTGGAACTAGGGTACTACTTAGGCCTATGGAATGGGGTGGAAATCTTACTTAATTTTCTCTAATCCATCGCCCATCGGTACATGGCCCCGGCACAAAATGGGGATGGTACACGCAGGTGGGTGTTGAAGGGCCAGATTGATGGCCTCCATTCTGATCAGTCCTCAGACCGACCAGCAACAGTGTGTTCCGTAGACAGATGTAAAAACGGTAAAATCGCGGCAGCGCTCGTGGCGTGGTTGGACGAAGATTGCTTTCACCGAACAGAGTCGGTACGGGTTGCTCCGCGCTGTTCGGCAACTAACTTGTCCATTATGGCAAGGGCACTGAGTCCATCAGGAGCGTAAGCATCTGCGCCGAGTGATCGCCAGACTTCCTCTCCCATGTTGGCCGCATAGCCGCCCACAAGAATTGGCAAACCGGGAAGGGCTTGCTTCAGCTTTGCAATGAGCTGCCGCGTGCTGCTTAGGGCCATAAACGTTGTGATTGAAATTCCAATTACTGCGGGTTGCACCTGAGTTACGAAATCCACTGCCGAGTTGAGAGGCGTATTGGGGCCGATCACATAAGGGTCCCATCCCTCCAGCCGGCTCAGGCTGCTCACCATGTGCATGCCCACGCAGTGATGCTCGCCTTCAGGACAGAGAAAGAGCACGCGAAGACCCCGGCTCTTGTCCGCGGCAACCGCACAGGAAAGGATCTGGAGAGCCCGTTCCGCCACAGACGTGGCATAGTGTTCCACAGCCACTGAAATTGAATTGATCTGCCATAGACGGCCAATTTCTCTCTGAGCAGGCTGTAGGACCTCAAGATAAAGATCAATCACGGACCTCGCATCGCTCGCACGAGATTGCAATAAATGAATGGCTCCTTCAGAATCGAACGCCAGGATACGTTGGAGGTAGTCAGCCAGTAGTTGCGACCGGGCCTTGCCGGCCGGAATTGGTTGAGGTTCGTTCGGGTACATCGAAAGGCGCTCAATCGCCAAATCAAGATGGCCAACGATAACATCAGCCACGGTTTCAGGAGCCGCCTTGAGCAGCGCGCTTCTGAGTTGCTCAAGATTGTTCTTCAGGTGGGCTTCGGCAATTCCTCTCCGGCTGAGCACTACTTTCACCCATCCGCAGTAATCCGCAAAAATTTGGGGGCGCGCGGCTGAAACCGACGCAGTCAGGTAATGAAAGTGGAAGCGATTGTCTTCAAGGCACCGCTGCCGTGATGGAGGAGTGTTCCACGGGGAATTCTGAGACGCGGAACATTGGCGCTCCACCACTCGGGCGATGATTTCCTCTTCGTGGTCTGAAAGGAATTCCACTGCTTTAACGGTTTGGCGATAGTCGGTCATTCGTCAGGAACTGATGTGATTGAAAACCCGCACCCTGGTACCTGCCGGATCCAGTCTCAGGCCCTTTGGAATGCCTTTATGTGACTGGTGGTGCGCGGGACTCTGGTGCCACTGCTCGTAGCTCGCGAGGTCATGCCAGTAAGTCAACAGCCAGATTTCATCCGGTTCGTCAACCGGGCTCACCACATCAAGCCTCAGAAACCCCGGAGCATTCTCCACCTGATGAGGCCGGTTCATAAACGCGCCCTTGACTTCCGCGCTCATTCCGTTTGCCACTTTAAACTGGCTGAGTACAAGAACCATATCTGCTCCACAAAGCCCATTTAGATAGATGCAACGTCTTGTGCTTGCATTGGGCGCAACCCTGATGAAGCCAAGAGGGGCTACTGACAGAAGTGGAGGATTTCCGGTCAGGGCATGCGTGCACTTCAGGACGCGGAAACGCGCAGCCGCCCTCAGATGAGCGGCAGCGCAATTCCTCTTTTACTTAAGGCTCCTCACTGGAGAGCTGGCAGATCCTCCAGCGGATGAGGTAACCGTGATGTTCGGCGGCTGCGTCAAGCCGGTGAAGATGATGGTATAGGATCCTGCAACCGGCGGAAATTCGTTGGACCCATGGTTCCAGTCCAGGGCTGCCCGGTTGCCGGGTTGATTGTATTGAGCGTGCACGTAAGCGTCACGCCAGGCGTTGCGTCAGTGACATTCACCGTGAGAGACGCTTTGCTTGTTTTGTAGGTGGCACTGGTGATGGTTACTGTGTCGGCAGATGGGTTCACGGTGACGCTTACATTCGCCATTGAACTCAGGCCAGTGGATGAACTGGTTGCCGTCACTGTGAATGACAAGGTGCTGGGGGCTGTATTAGGCGGAACGGTGGGAGCCGTGATCCTGACGAGGAAGGCAAAATTTCAAGTTACTGTGCGAAAGGAGGGACTTCGAACCCTCACGGTTTTACCCGGCAGATCCTAAGTTGAGCCGTTTCGCGGGCGTTTGCGCCCGCAGGCGAAATCCCGAAGCTCTTTATGGGAGGGATTTATTTTGTCAGGGAAAGCTGGTGCGAAAGGAGGGACTCGAACCCTCACGGTTTTACCCGCCAGATCCTAAGTCTGGTGCGTCTGCCAATTCCGCCACTTTCGCATTTGCCGTTCGGGCAGCCAGTGATGGCTGCGCCTCTTCAAGTCTAGCGGAAGTTGTAACCGTGAGACAAACGAGCAGCACGCGCTCGGAAGAATGCAGTGCTGATGAGATAGTTGGTTGCAGGCGGTGACTCTTCTACGGTTTTCGAAAACGCCTCACCCGGTCTGTTGCGCTGAATGCCCTTTGTCCGCTTGTTTTGCTTTTCTCAGCTTCATCAACCAGTAATGGATCTTTGTTTTCCAGTCGCGTTCTGCGCGCAGGGTAATTGCCTCAGATTGAGGCCGAAAGACGGGTTGAAATGGCTTCTCGGCGCTATTGCTTCGGGTGGCGGGACGGGGCAGCGGAGCAGGGGCATCGGGCAGCCCATTCTCCAGAATTTTTTGCAGAGCCATGAGGGTTTCAACGGAATAGCTGCATGCAGGCCGGGTTACTTCTGTCGTTCTGTTTTTTTCTTTGTTGAGATCTGGTGCATGCATTTTGTTTACGCTCCTCGCTGGCATTCAATCCCGCTCGGCCCGGTCAAGAACGATTCGACCCTGAGCAGGACGAGTTGACCATCAATGACTCAAAATCCAAGCCTCTGATTGTGGGCTGGTTTCCTCAGCAACTGTTATAAGGGAAGCCCCGCCCCTGCTCCTGGTTGCCCTCGCGTCCGCGTATATATCGTATAGCGATATGAAACAGCCACCTGGAAATCATCTTCAAAGTGTCGCAGCCTAGAGATATTGCTGAAGTGGACTCGAGCCGGCAGGGATGCCGCGAAACCAAACTCTAACAATCGCTTATAAAGAAAAGATGCGTCTTCGAGCACGCGGGATGCCGTCGAGCGAGGTGAGCGCGTTTCACCAGCTCAGTCCGTCAGCGATACCGCAAACACGCGCATCCTACAAGGAAGGAGCTGATCAACTAGCGCACAGTGAAATCAAAATATCTGCCGAACGGAGAGCTGCAATGAAGACAAAACTGCTTCACCAGGAAAACGGGTTTCGAACCTTTGCCGTTGTCTTCGAGAAAAATGAGGACGTTCGAGAACCACTGCTGGCCTTCGCCCGCGAGCAGGGAATCTCAGGCGCACAGGTCACTGCCATCGGTGCATTCAATGAGGCCACTCTCGCCTATTTTGATCGTCAGGCGAGGCAGTACAAGGAAATTCCTGTTCAAGAGCAGGTTGAGGTATTGTCGTTGGCAGGGAATCTGGGGCGGCAGGAGGAGAAGCCGGTACTGCACGCGCATGCTGTCGTGAGCAGAGCGGATGGAACCACCTTGGGCGGCCACTTCCTTCGCGGGAAGGTCTGGCCGACACTGGAGATGATCATCCTGGAGACACCGCAGTTCCTGCACCGCGTTCATGATGAAGAAACCGGGCTCGCTTTGATCGATCTCACGGCGTGAACTTTGATTATTACCACGCAGGCCTCCACGCCTTCGGCCAGCCACTAAGTACGTTGACAGAGATTTTGCAGCCGCGCCGCATAGCTGCGCCTCCAGCAATGGGGCCGCGATACTAGCGTGTGAGGTTGGTGTAGAAGAAAATCCCTCCAATTAGCACGATGAGCACCACGGAGCATGTGCCCAGAATACGAACCCATGGAGTCAGTCTGTCCATGCGGTTCATTATGTCCTGCTGCTCTTTCTGCATGTGGGCTTCAGCACTGTCCAGAAAAAGCTGATCGTCTTCGTGCATGGTGAGGGTGCCGCGATAAATCAGCAGAACCACCAGGACCAGTGTCAAACCGCCCCAAAGGATAAGCATTGCTTCCATCATAAACACCACCTCAGCTTGCGCTTGGAAGCGTTCCCGCCTACACGACGCCGCAAACCACTTGCGGCCGGGTATGTGGAACCTCAAATTGGATTATAGTCCCGGTTTTGCAGGCATTTTGCAGGTTTTTTTGCATGTACCGCAAGTCCTCACCTGCGACTCCGAGCTCTTGTTCGGCATCAAAGTGGTATGCCTGGGGAATCTGTACTATAATGGTCTTGATTCCGAGCACCCAAATTTGAAGGAGATTTGAATGGCTTCCACAACAACCCCCAACGTTGAGACGACTCCCAAGAACCCGGTCAGCCTCACTACAACCGCGGTTTCCAAGGTCAAGGAGATCATGAAGCAGCAAGATCCGGTTCCCGCGGGGCTGCGCATTGGTGTCGTCGGCGGCGGCTGCTCTGGTTTCTCCTATTCCATGTCCTTTGAGAATGCCCCGGGAGTCATGGACAAGGTACTCAATTTTGACGGATTGAAAGTGTTTGTGGACGCTACTTCAGCCATGTATCTGAATGGCTGCACCGTCGACTATGTGGAGACTCTGGAAGCTGCCGGTTTTAAGTTTGAGAATCCCAACGTGAAGAGCACTTGCGGCTGCGGATCATCGTTCAACGTCTAAGCAGCCCTAAGATTTCAAAGAGCCTCGCGGATTCGCGAGGCTTTTTGTTTTGCGAGAAAAGTCTCAGAACCCTGGGCTGGGATTGGGCGTGGCGTTCGAGTTGGGTGTGGCATTCGGGTTGGAATTGCCAGCCGGGACAGGACTTCCGCTGGGGGCGGGGCCTTCGCCATTGGAGGCAGCACCCGCGCGTGGCGCGGCCACGATTACTCCGGCGTCGGCTGCTGCGCCGGAAGAAGCAGTTGCCTGTTCCAGCTTGGGATCGTAGACAAAGAGCCACTGATCGTATTCGCTGTTGTCGTTGAATTCCTTGATGCCGGTCTGTTTGCTTGTGCTGGCCACGCCGATAATGCCACCACCGCCAATCGGCTGTCCGGTGCCGATATTCGACGTTGTTAGGGCGCCGATCTGGTTCTGGTTAGGCTGAGTACCACCCGAATTCAATCCGGTAACCCCGGTAGGCGATTGTGACAGACCTGACGATTGTGACAGACCTGTGGATCCAGGTTGGGTTCCAGCAGAGGGAGTGCTCCCCGTCAAGCCGGGATTACCGCTGCCTTCCAGGCCCGGATTTTTGTTTTGCGGGATTTTGATTTCCGCTTCTCCCACGTGAATTAACTTCCAGTCGGCTTTGCCGGTCATTGGATCGTTGTAGCGCTTGCGCAAAAAACGTATGTGGTTCGTATCCTCGAGCTGTTCCAGCGAAGTCGGGTAGTTTCCCATCTTGTGAACGTACTTCTTGATCGCGATGGCGTATTCCTTGCCCCGATGAACCAGTTCCTCCTCTTTCGCTCGTTTGATCTGCTGCGCCACCCGCGGCGCCTCCGCCGTCAGCATGATCAGCATAAGCGTGATCAGCAGCATGACCGAAAGGAGCAGATAGCCCCGTTGGTTCCGTTTTTTTGAGCAGAGAAACTTCATCGTTCCCTACCGGGCGGTCAGGGGAATGCTTTGCTTGTTGTTGTAGAGCACGTCCTCAATCTGCACTGAATTGGCGCTGATCTGCAGCACACGGTAGCGGCGGTCTACTATATCGCCCTGCTTGGCAATGAAGACGACTGAATTCTGCGGCTCGCCTTCAGCCAGGAATATCCGCCTGGTTTCGCCGGGTTTGTTTGCGAATCCGTAAAACTTGAGCGGAATGGGTGGGGGCGGAGGCGTGGGCGTGGGTGTCGGCGGCCCCTGCGGCACGATTTGCCGAACGGACTGCATCGGGGTCGGCATCGGCGGCGCTTCCATGGTGAAGATGTTCCGTCCCGGCTCGTATTTGATCCTGCGGCTGGCCTCAAGTTTCTGCCAGTGCAAAGTCGGATCCAGATCATTCTGCGCTTTCTGCTGGGAACCCTTCCTCCCGCGTTGTGCCGTCTGCGACGGAGCTGCCGAGCTGGTTCCTGATCGGCCGAAGTCGTAAATCACGATCGCTGCAAGAACGGCCAGCAGGACGCCCATGGTGATCAGTTGTTTCTTATTTGTGGCTCCTATCTTCACTCTGCCCAGTCCTCTTATCAGCTCTGCGCCTGTTCCGTGGGCGCTTCCTTCAAAAATGTCTCAAACTTGATTTGCAGCGTAACGGTACCGCCTTCCTGTCCGGACAAAGTGACCTGCTCGATGATGAAAATCAGCTTGTCCTGCTCCAGAGAGTTGATGAACCGCGCCACTTTGGCGTATTCCCCGGAAACCGAGGTATCAATTTCCACCGGCTGTATGCCTTGCAAATCATTCTTGTCCGAAGTCTTATTCGTACTGTAGTGGATGTTTTGCGGCACCACTCCGGCATCGCGCGTCAGCTTATCCAACTGGCTGGAAATCTCTGACCAGCGATCAGGAACCCGATCCTTGTAAAACGTAGCGATATCGGAGCGTGTCCTGACCAGAGTCTTGTCGATGTCCTTGAGCGGTCCAACCTCCTGATTGAGGCTTTGGAGCTTGTGCTGCAGCTCGGCCTCGCGCGCCTTTCGTCCGGCATTACTTGAGCCCGGCCAGAGCAGATACCCGAGCAGCACGACATCAATGACCGTGAGCACAGTCAAGACAGTAAAGAAGCGCTTCCTGATTCGAGAGAGATTTCTCATTAGAGGCCCTCCCTTGAAGCTGTTTGTGCCTGGCCTTGGCCTGCCGGTATGTAAAAGGTTTCAATTTCAAATTTATGCAGCGGTGGAGCGCCAGGACGCGTTTCCTTCTGCGTGCTCTCTGCGTTTAAGAGCGTGTGCCGGAATTTTTTTGAGTCTTCCATGCGCTTTACCAGCGCGTTCAGGTCATCCGGCTTCTCGCCGCCTATGGTGAGTTTCAGTTTTAGCTGATTGTCGGTCGTGAGCTCAGGGGCCACGGAAATCACGTACACTCGCCCCGGCATGATCTTCTGGAGATCGTTAAAGAGCTGAGTCCAGGAAAGCCCCCTGCGCGCGATCTGGCGGTTCCAGTAATTTTTCTGTCCGGTAACATCGCGGTTCTCAGGCATGTTTTCCACTGCGATTGCATTTGCGCGCTGCTGCTCGAGAACGTTGATCTTTTGCTGAAGCTCCCGGATACGCCCGCTCGAGTTCCTGGAACCCGAGTAGTTGAACCAGCCCAGAACAAGCAGCAGTAGGGTAAAAAGCGAGAGAATCGCGGTTGCCGCGCGAGCGCGAGATACGAAGATGCGTACGTCTTCGTACTTCTGTGAAGCGAGGTTGATATTGATGCGCATTATCCGAGCAGCGCTCCTGCAATGCCGGCCATGAGAGATGGCGGAAAATGTTCTCCACTGAGATTTTGTTCTGACGAGAGATCGGGGGCCAGTTCCTGCACCTGGGCGCCGGTATGCTCGTGCAACAGCGGGCCTACCTCGTCCAGGCGCGCCGCTCCTCCCACATAGATCTGCTCCACGTGAGCGGCAAAGGTATCTTCAAAGAAGACGATGGACGGCAGTACGCCTTCAGCCAATTCCTCCGCGCTTACCTGTGCGCCGTGCGGATTATCCAGTGTGCGAACCAGCCGCAGCTCATGGCGTTCCGCCGCGGCGATGATGATATTCGTGGGATCAACCTTCAAGAGCAGGCTTGGGCGTTCTCCATCCACAGTGCCGAGGGCCGCCAAACAAGAGGGAAGCACCACGCCGGGGATGTATCCCAAATCGCGGAATGCCGACTCGTACTCTTCAATGATGGCCCGTGGCGAAACCGCGGCAACCACCCGGACTCCATCAGTGCCGCGCTTTACCTCATAGGAAACCGCAGCTCCATCTACGTCAAATGGCAGTGACTTCTTGAGCCGGAAGCGGATTACAGGTTCAATCTCCTGCGGTTTGCTGGGCAACGCTTCAAAGTCCAGCAGAAGCACGCGAATGGCGGCATCGGGAACAATCACGATAACGTCGCGCAAATTGCCGCTGACCGCGCTCAGAGCGCCACTGATCGCGGTTCGCAGCGCCTCGGGGTTGAGGACGTTCGGTCCGCTCAGGCCGGGCGCGAGTGCGCCGGGAGGCACCTGCCGGGAGGTGAACATGTCCAGCCGGGGCTGACGTTCCGACGCGCGGGCGGCAATCACACGGTCCAGCGTGATCTCGCAGGCAATGCGCGGGCGCAGTGTTTTTTGTTTTTTCACAGCAGTCATCGATTTATCGCGTCGTCTCAATAAATGTAACTTTGTTGATCTCTTTCATGGTGGTGATTCCGGCGCGAACCTTGGCCAGAGCGGACCCGCGCAGAAATTGCATGCCCTCCTCATGAGCTGCCTTGCGGATCTCCGAAGACGGGCGTTTTTCCAGAATCAGTTCGCGTACGCGATCAGATAGGTCGAGCAGTTCGTGAATCGCAGTTCGGCCATGGTATCCGGTTCCGGCGCACTCAATGCACCCAGGCCCTTCATAGAACGTGACGTTTCGCCATTCTTCAGGATTCAGACCGTTGTCTTTCAATTCCTCGGCTGAGTACGGGGGCATGGGCGTTTTGCAATGCTGGCAAATCGTCCTCACCAGCCGCTGCGCCAGCACGCAGTTCAATGCCGAGACGAAGTTGTAGGGCTCAACGCCCATGTTGAGAAAACGTCCGAGCACGTCAACCACATTGTTCGCGTGGACGGTGGTGAACACCAGGTGGCCGGTCAGCGCCGACTGAATTGCGATCTGCGCTGTCTCCGTGTCGCGGATTTCCCCCACCATGATCTTGTCCGGGTCATGCCGCAGGATGGAGCGCAATCCGCGGGCAAACGTCAGTCCCTTTTTCTCATTCACGGGGATCTGCGTGATGCCGTGAATCTGGTATTCCACCGGATCTTCAATGGTGATGATCTTATCTTCATCCGTCTTGATCTCATTCAGAGCGGCATAAAGCGTGGTGGTTTTGCCGCTGCCCGTGGGGCCTGTCACCAGAACCATGCCGTATGGCTCGGCAATGTAGCGCCGGAACTTGCGAAGATCTTCGTCATCAAAGCCCACCACATCCAGGACCAGGTTGCGGAACTTCTCGCTCATCGACTCCTTGTCCAGAACGCGCAGCACGGCGTTTTCGCCGTGAATGGTCGGCATGATGGAGACGCGGAAGTCGATGAGCCGGTTGTTGTACTTCACGCGAAAGCGCCCGTCCTGGGGAACTCGCCGTTCGGCGATGTCCAGTTCACTCATGACCTTGATACGCGTGATGATGGTGGAGTGGTGCTCCTTGGCCATGGGCTGCATGGCCTGCTGCAGGACGCCGTCAATACGGTACTTCACCAGTACTGAATCGCTCTCTGTCTCAATGTGGATATCGCTGGCGCGCTTCTGCAGCGCGGTGAAGATGGTGGTATCCACCAGCCGGATGATCGGGCTAACATCGGCTTCCGCGGTGCCGGTGATCTTGTCAATAGTGATGCTTTCATCGCCGGCGGCCTCGTCTTCCCGAACCACGTCGAGTACAAAGCTCTCGCTGGCCTCTTCCAGCACGCGTTGCGACTGCTCAGTCTTCTTGAGAATGTCATTGATCTGGCCGAGAGTGGCGACCTTGGTCTTGATCCGCCGGTTCAGCATCCAGCCGATCTCGTCGATCATCATCAGCTTGCTGGGATCGGCGATGGCGATCCACAGCGTACCCTCATGCTCCTCCAGGGGAACAAAGTTGTAGCGGAACATCAGGTCCACGGGCACGGACTTGAACAGCTCCGCGTCCAGGTGATAATCACGCAGGTCCACAAATTCGCAGCGATAGCGCGCAGCCATTTCGCGGGCGCGCTGTTCCGGAGTCGCGATCTGCCCGTTGGGCTGAGCGCCTGGGTCCACCGTTGTTGTCAAATTCCTTTGATCCATAAACTTCCACGTTCCTAAAACTTGTTACTGCTGCATCTGCGCCCCAAGCGAAAAAATCGGCAAGTAGAGCGAAATCAGGACGAGTGCCACCGTTACGCCCATGAAAATCAAAATGAACGGTTCAATCAATTGCATTGCCGCGGCGAGCGCGTTCTGCACGTCTTCCTCAAAAAATTCCGCCACGGAGTTCAACATGGCGGGCAGCGCACCGGTAGATTCGCCGACCTCGATCATCTCGATTGCCAGATCAGGAAAAAATTTCGTCTCTTCCAGGCTGAAGGAAAGCGACCGCCCTTCGCGTACTCGCCTGGCTGCATGCCCGACGTTATCTGAAATCTTGAAGCTGTTGATCGAATGGCTGGCTGTCTCCAGTGAAGGCACAAGGGGTAATCCGCCTGAGAGCAACGTAGAAAGCGTGCGGCTGAACATTGACACCTGGTACTTCATCCAGATTTGCCCGATCAGCGGCAGACGGTATCTCACTGAATCCAGGGTCCGGGACCCGCTTTCAGAGCGCGACCACATCACGGTCCCGAGCACGATGACCACAATTCCACCCAGGATCAGGTAATAGTAATTACGGATCCCGGTGCCGATCCCCAGCATGAACACCGTAATGGCGGGCAGCTTTGCGTTGAGCTGCGAGTAGAGGTCGGCAAATTGCGGAACCACATAGGTCATCAGGAATGTGAGCATCACGGCCAGGGCGCTGATCAGCAGCGCCGGATACCACAATGACGACATCAGCTTTTTGCGGAATGAGAGTGTCATACGCTGGAAGGTGATGAAGCGTCCCAGCACTTCTTCCAGGTTGCCGCTTCGTTCGCCCGCCAGCAGCGTAGTGGTGTAGATCTTGGAGACCGATCCCTCAGCGGCAAACGCGTCAGAGAGAAGCTCGCCACTCTTGACCCGGTGCTGAATGTTTTCCAGCATGGTCTTGAAGTAGGCGTTGCGCTGTCTTTTGGCCAGCAGTTCAAGTGATTTCAGGATCGGCAATCCTGCTTTGATCAATGTAAGAAATTGCTGGTTGAAGATGATGAATTCGTCATTCCGGATCTTCTTGCGCGCCTTTCCCAGCCCCAGGGAAAGGACACCCTGGCGGCCCTTTACCGAGTACACAAGAAAGCCCTGCTGGGCCAGGCGCTCGCGGATGTCGTGCTCCGAGACACCGCTCTCCACCTGTTCGAGCACATGACCGCGCTCGTCTGCCATTTTGATCAGGAATTCAGCCATGGATTGTGACTGTGAGGAAGTCCTACTCCTTATCCAAGTCTAGCATTTTACGGGCGTTGTACCCGCACTTTCATAGAATGTGGGGAGCTCTTATTATTGCGCAAAACGCTGATTAATTTCCCTAATTCTTTGCCTTTCGACGGTAACTAAGGTTAATTATTGAGCTACCCGCTCGGCCTGAATGGTCTCCACGCCGGGAGGCGGCGTAAACCGGAAGAGACTATCCTGCATGGGCAGGTTTTCTTCAATCTGGGAGAACTGAAAGTCCGTCGTAGTGCCGTCCACCTCGCGAATCAGGATCCTGAGGATCTGGCGCGCGGGAGAAATTTCCAGCACCACCTCAGAGATGCGGTCTTCCATCCCTTTCGGCACGCCGCGCAAAACCGTGTCACCGGCGTGCAGCGGAGCCACATCAGGAGCCATGGAAAGGGCGTTGAACTCCTTCTCCAGTTTGGTCTTGCCCAGTAGATAGCGCACCGGCGAGCGAAGATCGTCCAGGTTCTTGATCGGCGTCTTTCTCGCCTGCTTCTCGCCGGGAACGTAGAAGTAAGCTGTGTGTGAGTCCGCGAGGAACAATTTTTCCCGCGGCTCGCGATATTCCCATCTCATGCGGCCGGGCTTTTTCAGCCACAGGGTGCCGCTCTCTGTGCGGGAGATTCCCGGCGCCTGATAAATTTCAGTGAAGGAGCACTTCAGGCTCTTCAGAGCGTTGTAGTGCTGGTCCACCGCATGGGCCAGCGTCTTGGTGTCCTGCTGTGCCGGTGCAAAGCCGCGCAGGTGCGGCACAAACATAAGCACAACGGCAAGTGGCAGACAGAATCGCATCAACGTTGGATTGGAGCAGCGTCAGTACATCTGTTCTTCGTTGTAACGCCACTCCCCAAGATAACGATACTTGGTTGCGTCTTGAACTTCCACTGACCCGTTCTTGAGCACGTAGGGCTCGCCATAGGGTGCCAGCGGAGTTCCACGCAAAAGGCCGGCCCGTTCAAGGTCCTGCCAAGTCTTCGGCACAGAGCCGGTCCGCTGCTCGTACATTCTCACCAGGCGTTCCAGTTCGTTGATGTCATGATCGGCCTGTATGGAAGCCAGATGCAGCCTGGCGGTTTTCTGCATCTCCTTGTTTGTTGTAGTTTCGAGCAGTTGTTGCCAAAGCGCCGCCGCCATGTGGATGTCCTTGCTGCGTTCGGCCATGCGGGCGGCCATAACCTTCATCCATGGCTGCGCACCCGGAATTTCAGACCCTTTTTCGAAGGCTTCGCGTGCTGATTTGGGATCCTGGCGATCAATGTAATCAACAAATCCCAGCGTGAAATAAAGCCTCCAGTAATCAGGATTCTCGCGGATTCCTTTTTCCACCAGCTTCACTGCTTGATCCGGCTGGCCGGCTCCGTCAGGAGGCTGCTGAGAAAGGAACACAGAGCCATACTCGTATGCAACGATGATGTGCGGATCCAGGTCAGTAGCGATATCCAGCAATGGATAGAGAAGATCGTAACGCTGAGAATGCTTTATGTGCTTTGCGCCGAAATACTGTACTGCCCTGGTCCAGTAGATGTCGGCCAGCAGCCCAGAGTATCCAAGGCTGAGCCGCTTAATGGTCTTGCTGGACGGCAGGTACAGAACATCTTCCAGGGTGGCCTCGCGCCCGCGTGAGGCCTCCACGTTTCGCAACGCGAATACTGAGCCGGTAAAAAACACGATCAGCAACACTGTGGCGATGGCCGTGATTTTTTTGTGCTGCCTCATTTCAGGTTGCGCCGCTCGAAAATGAGTACCGCTGCCGCGGCCACTGCCCCCGAATACAGAAGAGCGTAGATGCTGTTGTAGAGCACAAGCGTACCGGCGACGTGCTGATCATGTGCTACACGGGAAATCACATTCAACGATGCGAAGTTCGGGACCGCATAAGCCGCTGCCGTGGAGAGCCATTTCGTCAAACCATGCGCCAGGCCGGCAAAATTTCTGAGGTCGTCGGCAAAGGTTCCGATGGCAAACAATGCGAACGCGAAAATGGCTGAAAAAATCGGCGTAGAGAAAGACGAAAACAGAAGGGTGATGGCGGTCACCATCAGGAATTCGAGCAGGATGAAATAGATGGCGACCAGCATGAGCCCGTCAGCCCGCTTAACACTGTGGTCTGTAACAAACAATGCAATGTAAAAGCCCACGGTCATGAGCCCTGCGTTGACCACCAAAGTCAGCATCAGGCCGAAGTACTTGCCGATGATGAATTCCCAACGGCGTACGGGCCGGGAGAGGATGGTGTAGAGCGTGCGTTTGTCAATCTCTTTGGAAACCAGCCCGATCCCGATAAAAATGGCAATGATGACGCCGAAAAGGGAAATCGCGCTCAACCCGACATTCACGAGTATCAGCCGCTCCATGCCAATGGAGATTTCAGAAAAGAGCGGAGCGCTGGCCACCAGCAGCAGAACGAAAATCACAAGGTTGTAGAGCACCCGGTCACGAACAGCTTCCCGGAAGGTATTCAGGGCGATGGCGGAGAGACGTGCGCTCATACAGTTGCAGTCTCCGGCTCAGAGGTTTTGGCGAGGAAGTACTCCTCAAGGGTGCCTTGCAGCGGCGTGACAGAAACCAATCTTGCACGCTGCTGTCGCAATGCCTCCAACAGGCGGTCGAGCTTGTCATTCGCTGTTTTGGCCCGCACCAGGGCTCCCGTGACATGGGATTCTGTTACAAGCGTACCCACTCTTTCCAGGGCGCCCGCGCCTTCCCATATCACCTCAACATTGCCGGTGGCGCTCGAACGAAGCTCGTTCATCACTCCAATGCCGCGCAGCTCGCCTTTGTGAATGACTGCCACTCGATCGCACAGCGCCTCGGCATCGGAAAGGATATGGGTTGAGAAGAAAATCGTCTTCCCGGCATCTTTCAAGCTTTGAATGAGTTCGCGGATTTCATGCCTGCCGATGGGATCCAGGCCGGACATGGGCTCGTCCAGGAAAACCACCTCTGGATCGTGCACAATGGCCTGTGCAATGCCCACGCGTTGCAGCATCCCTTTGGAGAACTTGCGCAGTTGCTTGTTGCCGGCATCTCCGAGCCCCACTTGCTCCAACAAGTGTGGGATCCTCTGTTTCCGTTCCGCAGCGTCCACACCGGAGAGGCTCGCGTAATAGTCGAGCAGCTCAGTTGCGCTCAGGTAATCGTAGAAATAGGGCTGTTCCGGCAGGAAGCCGATCCGGCGCTTGATCTCAAGATCGCGAAAATCTTTTCCCAGAATCGTGGCCCCGCCCGCCGTGGGGAAGATGATGCCCATCAGCAGTTTGAGAGTGGTGGTCTTCCCGGCGCCGTTGGGGCCTATAAACCCGAACGTTTCGCCGGCCTCGACCGTCAGGGTGAGGCCTTTAAGCGCTGGCCGGAGTTGCTTTTTCCAGAACCCCACCGGATAACTTTTGGTCAGATTATGTATTTCAATTGCGTGCATGTGCCGCTTGACAATGAAGGAAGTTATGTGATCAGTCTAGACGAACGGGCAAACGCGATCAATTGGTGGTTCGCCTAATTACGTAAGGCGGAGTACTGTGCGGGATCGATGCAGTTACCGTGCAGCTCCCCGGCAGCTAATGGGCCTTTCGCTCCGATTTGAAACCGAACCACTCCATCCTCTGTTGTGCAGAAATTTCGCGTGCCTGTTTTATCCCAGGTGTTGGGCGTCCCGGAGACGGTGAAATTCGTGACGAGCGCTGGACTCGGTACAGTCGTCAGATAGAATCCGTATCCGCCCTTAATGCAGGGTTGCGCAGCGCATCCGATCAGATCATCCGTGAGGCAGGCATGTGTTTGATCGCATGGCACTCCGGGACCAAGCTGGGCCAGCGTGCTGGCATAGCCGACCCCGGCAAACTGAAGAACATAGACGGCTTGGGAATTATGGAGGTTCCGCAGAACTGAAACTGCCGAAGCTT
>Ga0134128_10003802_pt1 | contig 18494 bp, 16 predicted proteins | sample KB31754_FD_96462 | JGI IMG/M metagenome (GOLD analysis project Ga0134128, IMG submission 96462) | Terrestrial soil microbial communities with excess Nitrogen fertilizer from Kellogg Biological Station, Michigan, USA - KB3-175-4 | ecosystem: Environmental > Terrestrial > Soil > Unclassified ... | reverse complement strand
GTGTGCGTGGCATCCGCCAATTACACTATCAACGAATGGCTCGATCGGAATTCCGACAAGTTTCATCCCACAAAGTCGCAGCGATCTGCGGTGCAAACGCAGTTGCACGGATACATCGTGTTTTTGGAGTGGCTGGCCTTTCTTTCGGTCGGCCTCGCAAGCGCCTTGGCCACCAGCAAAACAATGTGCCTTCTTGCCGGCATCTTCGCGCTGCAAGGCGTTGCCTATAACGTCCCGCCGATCCGAACGAAAGACAAGGCGTTTCTCGATGTCATTTCGGAGTCTGTCAACAATCCGATACGTCTGATGATCGGATGGGCGATGGTCGATCCGACGACGCTGCCCCCGTCGTCAATAATCCTGACGTGCTGGACGGGCGGCGCGTTCCTCATGGCGGCCAAGCGACTTTCGGAATTCCGGGAGATTGTAAAATCCCACGGCAAGCCTCTGCTCGAGCGATACCGAGCCAGCTTTGCAAGTTACTCGGCCGAGTCGCTGACCGTCTCATGCTTCGTCTACGCGCTTTGCTCCACGTTTTTCCTCGCGGTCTTTCTTATCAAATATCGTGTGGAGTACCTGCTGACTGTTCCTGTCGTGATCGCGCTTTTCGCGCAATATCTGGTTCTGTCGATGGAGCCGGGATCATCGGCACAGAAGCCGGAGAAATTGTTCCGGGAGAGAAGCCTCGCGGTATTGATTGCTTTGTTGACCGTGGTGTTTTTCCTGGCGACCTTCGTGAATATTCCTCCACTTCAGGCCTTCGTGGGTCAGCGATTCATTAGCGTCATATGATGCGAGCATGGCGCGCGTCCGATGCATCCTTTGCCGGAAACGCCGCGCAAGGATCACTGGCTAGGCTCGCTCCCCAGGCCAGCGACGACGGCCGTGAAAGCTGCACGGTCGCGGGAAATTTCGGACGGCGTCCGCGCGTGAAGATCCTGCCAATGGATTGAAATGCTCTGGATCACCGGTCCAATCTCATCGGATTTGACGTCGCGCCGGAATGAACGGCGCAGCATCGTGAAATCAGCGCCGAGTCGTGCAAGATCCGCGAGCAGAAGCCGGCATGGGACCGGATGGCCGCAATCGACACGTGTGGCCCCCGCGATACCAAAACGCAGGGAGCCGACCTGGTCACGAATTGAGTCAACGGTGCCGTTAATCATCGGCTCGAACAGATTCGAACCGCCGCTCGATATCATGAGATCGTTCAATCCCACATAGACTCTGCTCAACGGCATTCGGCTTATCTCTGGTAGACAATCGAGAATCTCTTTGGTCTCGATCATAATTCCGATCGGGACGCGCGTGCCGACTACGGAAAGCAAGTGTTCGACTTCTGCGACCGTGCGTACCATCGGAAATATGAGTTCGCATGCACCACCCGCGATCGCGCGCTCAACGTCGTCAATGGTTCTGTTGTGCAACGAATCGAGTCGGCAGATCGGCTGGATTCCGACCGTTGCCACAAAGGTTGAAAGCTCATCGAGCGAAGAAGCCGTGATGTCGGTATCGAAATTGCGCTGCCGGTCGCCTTTGCCGCGACTTTCGACGTCGAATATAAAGCTGGAAACCCCTTGGGTACGCGCCGCAATAGCGCGTACAGGATCAGTTTCAAATAAGATGAGTTCAAGTGGCCGCATCGGCAATGCTGCAGTACCAACTTGATTGATGCAATATATTCCATAAACTATATACTTAACCCTCATGAGTCCACACGTTTGCATCGTCATGCCGTCGTATAATCACGCGGCCTTCGTCGGCGAGGCAATTCAAAGCATTCTTGACCAATCGTTTCAGGACTTTGAGATCAATATTACTGATGACGGCTCGCAGGATGGAACGCCCGACGTCATCCGAAAATTCACCGACCGGCGAATAAACCTGGAGGTTTTCCCCGAAAATCGCGGCGGCGTCATCGCCGGCAATTCGGCTATTCGGCGCGCGTCAGGAAAATATATCGCCCGGTTGAATTCAGACGATTTCTTCCTGCCCGGCAAGTTGGAAAAGCAGGTTGCGTTTCTCGATGCAAATCCTGAAATTGCCGCGGTCTTTTCCATGCCTCGCTTGATTGACGAGCGAGGCAACCCGCTTGCGGATGGCTATCGTGAATTTACGTTTCCATTTTCCCACCCCCGGCCAAGTCGCGGGGAATGGCTTCGGCATTTCTTTCTTTACGGAAATTGCCTTTGCTTTCCTACGGTAATGATACGACAGACGATTTTCGACGAGGTCGGATTGCTCGACCCGCGCCTGGCAATTCTTCCGGACTTCGACATGTGGGTCAGGCTCTGCATGAATCACGAGATCCACGTGATGGAATCCGAGCTGACCGCGTTTCGAAAAATGGACAATAACCGCAATATGAGCGCGCCACGGACCGATACCGTCGTGCGCGTGGCGTTCGAAGTCTTTCAGATTTTGAAACACTATCGCGGATTAAATCCGGAATTTGCCCGCAAGATTTTTGCGAACGACCTCGCCAAATGGGGCATCGACGCAAACCAGCGCTTTGAAATCTGGCTCAGCGAACTCGCGCTGCATTCTGGATCGGCCGGACGTTCCTCTGCCCGTCGGCTCTTCGCTTTGGATACGATGTTTGAAGCTTCCGCGATGGCCGAAAACGAATGCCGTCGGCTGATCGAGTGGACCGGAAAGATCGATGTCTTCAACATTATTGCGGCCAGACAATTGCACGAACTTCAAAGGCAACCCGATTCCGCGCAACAGAATGCCGGCGGCGTTTTAAACCGCCCCGGGCAAGGGGCTGAGTCTCGCCGCAATGCGATGTGCCATTGCGGCTCCGGCAAGCGCTTCAAGCATTGTCACGGCCGGCTCACTTGAGGCGATGACGGTCACCCTATGGCGCAGCCCACGGCGGGTCACGTGGAATATCTGGCGCGCTCATCGCTTCTTGATGCCTGCTTTTTCGATCACCTGCGACCATCTCGTGACGTCGCTCTTGATCCGGTTGCTCAAATCGCCGGATGTCATGCTGCGTGCGTCCATGCCGGCTTCATTCGAGAATTTCTGCACCTCGGGTGATTTCAGCGCGCTGTCCACCGCGCGGTTAAGCAGTGCGACAATTTCAGCGGGCGTTCCATGGGGCACGGCGAGTCCGTTCCAGCTTGTCACCTCGTAGCCGACGAGGCCGCTTTCAATTACCGTCGGAACGTTTGGCAGGTTGCTCGCGCGCTCGCGCCCGGTGGTGGCGAGCACGGTCATCTGGCCGTTCGTGATTGGCGACTGGAATCCGACGAAATATTCGAAAGCGGCGTCGACGTCACCACGCAACACCGCATTCGCCAGTTCCGGCGTCGTCTTGTAGGGAATGATCGTGACGTCGAGGCCGGCCATGGTCCGAAACAACTCGGCGGAAAGATTCTGCGCGCTGCCGGCATTGATCGTGCCGAAGTTCAACGTGCCGGGGTGGGCCTTGGCGCTGTCGATCACGTCCTTGATCGTCTTGTAAGGCGAGCCGGCTTTGGCCGCGATAACGAGCCCGTACGACGCGGTGGTCGAGATCGGGGTGAAATCCGTCTCAATATTGTATGGCAGCGACTTGAAGAGCGCTTTCGCGATCGTGAGGCCGCCACCCACCATGACGAGGGTATATCCGTCTGTGGGGGCCTCACGGGCGGCCTGCATTCCAACTACGCCTCCGGCACCCGGCCGGTTTTCAATGAAAAACTGCTGGCCGAAACGCTTGCTGAGATCCTGCGCCACAAGCCGCATAGTCACATCGGCGATGCCGCCCGCACCGTAAGGCACGATGATACGCACGGGTTTCGAGGGGTAGGGGTCAGCGCGCGCCGGCGCGTACGTCACTGCGATGAATAGCGCGAGCGACAGCGCGCAAGCGACGAATGACGTGAATCGCATGAACCGTCTGACTGCAAGAGCGATGAGAGGGGGCATTTTTTGTTCCTGCCAAGACGCGGCCAATGGCGAGAATAGGAAGGCGCGGCACGCCTGACAACGTTCATTGAGTCTGTCTGACAGAACCTGCCGCGAGCATGGGCGCCCCATTTCGCCGGCAGCGAAGCGATGCCGCTTTACGGTGAAGGACCGTTGCTCTACAGAAGACGGTCGCTCCAAAGCCGCTCAAAGCACCGTCATCCTGCAATGCCAAGCTGCCAAGCCAAGCAGTCATGCCATCGACTACGATTGATATCCATCCGCACATCATCGCCGGCGATATCGAGCGCTACCCTTTGGCGCCACTCGGCGGTCATCAGTCCGACTGGTCGCGTACGCGGCCGGTGACACTGGAGCGGCTTGTTGCGGCTATGGACGCCGCCGGCGTGCAGAAGGCGGCGATCGTGCAGGCGTCGACCTGCTACGGCCACGACAATTCATATGTCGCCGATGCGGTGGCCGCCTATCCGAAACGCTTCACGGGCGTGTTCTCGGTCGACGTGCTGGCACCCGATGCCACGGCACGCATGCGTTACTGGCGCGACAGGGGCCTGACGGGCATGCGCCTATTTACGTTCGGCAGTACCATGTCCGAGCAGGCCGGATGGCTAGATGATCCGAAGTCATATCCTGCCTGGACCTGCGCGGGCGAGCTTGGCCTTTCGGTTTGCCTGCAGATGTCGGCCAAGGCAATTCCGCAGGCGATCAGCATGGCCAAAGCCTTTTCGAACGTGCGCATCATTCTCGACCATGCCGCGCGGCCGGCGCTGGAAGACGGACCGCCCTACAATGCGGCCGGCAGCCTGTTCGAAATGGCGCGCTACCCGAATATCTATCTCAAACTCACGCCGCGCATTTTCGCCGAATCCAGACGCGGCAAAGCAGCGCCCGATACATTTTTTCCGCGCCTCGTCGCGACGTTCGGCGCCGCACGGCTGGCATGGGGATCGAACTATCCTTCCAGCGAGGGCAATCTGCCTGCGCTGCTGGCCGTGGCGCAACAATCACTGGCCTGCCTGCCAAAGACCGATCAGGATTGGATTTTCGCCAGGACGGCGCAGACGCTTTACCCGGCGCTGGCAGATTGAGGAGACGATCAGTGACGTCGACGCTCGCGAAAAGCAAGTTGTACACGCTGCTTGGGGATTATCCGAACACGATGTCGCTCAAGAAGGGCGAGGTGACTTCCGGTCTCGTCGACTTTGACTTTGCCGACGTAAAAGTTTCGAACACCGCGTTCAAGCCGCTGGTACGCGAAGCGAAATTCGATGTTGGCGAGCTGGCGATCGTCACTTTTTTGCAGGCGAAGGCCTATGGCAAGCCCTATGTGCTCATCCCGGCCACGGTGCTCGGGCGCGGCCAGCACCACACCATCGCGTACAGTCCGCAGCGCGGGCCTTTGGACGCATCCGAACTTATGGGCAAGCGCGTCGGCGTGCGCGCCTACACGCAGACGACAGGCGCCTGGGTGCGTGGCTTCCTTGCCGACGATTACGACGTCGATCCTGCAAAGATCCGATGGGTAACGTTCGAGGATCCGCATCTGGCCGAATACAAGGATCCGGAATTTGTGTCGCGTGGGCCCGAGAACAGGACTTTGACGCAGATGCTGCTCGACGGCGAACTCGATGCCGCCATTGTCGGCGATAAATTGCCAGACTCGCGGCTGGCGCCGCTCATTCCCGATGCCGACGCGGTGGCGCGAAAGTGGGCGCAGACGCACGGCGGCGTGCCAATCAATCACATGATGGTCGTTCGCGACACGATTTCAAAATCCCGCCCCGATGTCGTGAAGGAAATGTACCGCATGCTGCGTGAGAGCCGGCGCGCGGCGCCGCCACCGCCGGACAACAGTGTGCTTGACCCCTGGCGTTTCGGCGTGGAGGCCAACCGCCGCTCTCTCGAAATCATCATCGACTATAGCTTCCGGCAGAAGCTGATCCCGCGAAAATTTTCCGTTGACGAGCTATTCGACGACTGCACACATGCGCTGATTTGAATTTGCCGGCCCGGCGCTGATTACCGCCCCTGCGGGGCGCGAATTAGGCCGGGCGTCGTCAGCGGCGAACCGCGATCTCGATTTTTTCCAGAAGGACCTCGAAAGCGTCCATCATCTCGCCAGCGGTCAGATCGGACAACGCCGGGTCAGGGATAGGGAGGGTCATTTTACGCAGATATTTGCGCAGCATTTCGTGTTCTTTTTGCACCTCTTTGTAATGCGTTTCGCTCATCGCATAAAATTTCTTGAACAGCTCTGCGATCATGTATTCGATGGCGCCGAGCCGAGCCTCCAGTTTAATTGCTTTTCTGTCCATGTCGGCCCTCTGATTTTCGCGCTGGCGATTGATTGTGCTTATCCGGTCTCGAAAACGCAACATTGTGCCGGCCACGATCCGCGCTCGACGTCGGGCTTACCGAACTACGCTGCTTTTCCCATTTTGGTGATGAGATTGCTGACCTCTGGCCAGTGTTTTTCCCCGTGCTCCTTCATGAGCTTCAGGTAGTCCGGATTTTCCCATCGCCGGATCGCGTCCTGGAAGCTTGGCCTTTGCTGGCAGCGAGCGTACCAGTCGGACAATTTTGCATACGGCTTGACCATTCGGAGTAGATTGAGATGTTCGAGCCGGGCCAGATACGGCGTGAAAGCAACGTCGGCGAGCGTGTAAGTTGCGCCCGCAAGCCAGCTGTGTTCCGAAAGGCTCTGCTCCATCTCTTCGAGCAATTGAATCATGCGTTGAAGCGCCACAAAAAAGTGTTGTGATTGCGGGCCCTTCTCGATGACGTCTCGCCGCCTTTCTCTTTTAAATATGTTCGGGATTTGCTCCAGCATCTGGCGGCCCATTTCTCCCCTTTGAAGGTACTGATGCCGAAAAGCGATGCCAAAGCTCAAGATTGCGGCGCTCGCATCATGGATGTCCTCATCGAGCTGTTTTATCCAGAGACGGACTTTTGCGCGTCCGTAAGGGTCCTTTGGCTGAAGTGGCGGGTCAGGAAACCGGTCTTCGAGATACTCAAGAATGACGTTCGATTCCGGTATGACGTAATCGCCATCGATCAAAGTCGGAACGACTGCGCGGCGGTTTAGTTTTCGATACCAGTCTTTCTGGTGCTCACCGGACCGCAGCACAATATGCCGATCTTCCCATTCAAGTTTTTTCTCCGCCAGGCAAACCCGGACCTTTTGTGCGCAGAGAGACATATCATTGTGATAGAGCGCGAGCATCGTTCCCTCGAATTTTGGCCCTGAAAGTCAGCACGCTAGTAACGAGCCTCGATATCGTCAACGAGATTCAAGTTGCGGCTCGCAGTAGAAGGTCACTGCGGCTTCTGGTACTTCAAAACGAACTCGTCGACCGGCGTCGGCGCGCGGAAAACGATAACGTCGCGTTTGTCCTCAGGATGCCGCAAGAAATCGCCCTGGGCGACAAGATTGAATCCCGCCGCTTCGACTTCTTTACGCAGGGCACTTTCCTCAATGCGATGAAAAGTTTTCCCGACCGACGTTCCGTCCCCTGCATTCGCCGAGTGATCGGCAATCAAAAGATAGCCGCCAGGTTTGAGCGCTGCGAACAGCTTGCGGTTCATCTCCGCACGATCGACTTTCATATACGTGATGTCATGATAAGCAAAAAAGAAAGTGATAAGATCAAGATTGTGTACGTCCGGCGGTAGCGGATCATCGTAGTTGCGAATTACATGAACGACGGCCTTCATCACAGGCTTCTGTGCGCGGAGGTCAAACTTATCCTTGACCTGACGTTCCATTACTTCGGCTGAATCCTGCGCGTACACGACGCCGTTGGGACCCACCGCCCGCGCCAGGAGTTCAGTGGTGTAGCCTGCGCCCGCTTCCATATCGAGCACTTTCATTCCTGCTTTCACACCGGTGAAATTCAACAGTTTGACCGGATCGCGACGCTTGTCTGTATTGCGATCGGCGTCACTGCGATCCGGCGCGGCAACGATGGCCGCATAGTCCTGCGCGCATGCCTGCACCGGGATTGTGGCAGCAAGCACGATCAAGATTAATGTTGCGAATGCGCGTTGCACTGCAATCTCCTTGCTTTGGTGCGATGTAGCGGTGGGAGCTAGGCTAGCGGTGAGGGAAGTGTAGCAAACATCGCATATGAATTCTGGAATTTCGTAGCGCTATGTGTCGCGTGTCACGAATAAATTACAGCCACCTTAATCTGCCCGTCATTGCGCAGGGCCTGAAGCGAAACGTCGGCTCCATGCCGGCGCAGCCTTAGGTCTATTGCGGATTTGCCAATGTGCAGATTGTGCAAGGTTACCTCATCGAGAAACGACGGTAATTGTGGCTTGTGCAATAGGATTTCATGGCGGTCCGGATTGACTTCGAGGCCGAGGGACGACTGCAATAGAAGGAGTGGTGTCCCCGCGGCCCAGGCCTGAGGCGAACAGGCGACCGGATAGAGAGTTGGTCCGCGCTCGCGTCCGCGTTGGAAGCCGCAATAAAGTTCAGGCAGGCGCCGCAAATCCATGTAGCTCGCGGCCTCGAATAGACCCTTGAATACACGGTCTACCGCGTTCTTGTGTCCGTAGCGAGCAAAGCCAGCGGCGATGAGTGAATTGTCGTGGGGCCAGACCGAACCGTTGTGGTACGACATCGGATTGTACCGGCGTTCTTCGCGGGCCACCGTGCGGATGCCCCAACCTGAAAATAGCGATGGTCGCATCAACTCGCGTACCACCGCTTCTGCGCGTTCCGGCGCGGCGATTCCGCTAAATAGCACTTGTCCGGCGTTTGATGTTCGCACGCGACACGGTTGTTTCTGTCCATCCAGAGCAAGCGCATAGGTACCGATATCTTCACACCAGAAGGCAGCTTCAAACCGTTCCGCGAGCGTCCTGGCCTGCGCCTTAAGCGCGTCGCCGCGGGTATTCTTGCCAAGGCGGTGCGCGGCACGCGCAGCGAGAAGCTTGGCCGCATAGACGTAGCCCTGCACTTCGCAGAGGGCGATTGGACCTTGTGCAATCGCGCCATCGGCATGGAAGATTGCGTCATGGGAGTCCTTCCAGCCCTGATTGACAAGACCCGTTTCGTCGGCGCGGCGATACTCGACGAAACCGTCCCGATCAGGATCCCCCGGCCCGTCCATCCAGCCCAGCGCCGCTTCAATGTTGGGCCATAGTTCGCGCAGTGTTTCGACGTCGCCCGTGTGTTCGGCATAAAGTCCGGCCAACATCACATACAGCGGTGTTGCATCCACGCTGCCGTAGTAGAGGCCGAAGGGGATCTCGCCCAGCGCGGCCATCTCGCCGCCGCGCATCTCGTGCAGGACTTTCCCAGGTTCGGCGTCAACGAGCGGTTCGAATGAAGTTGCCTGAAAGGCGGCAAGCCGCCGCAGGACGCCTTTGGCGATCCTGGGTTCGCACCACAACATCTGCAAGGCGGTAATGATGCCGTCACGGCCGAACGTGGTCGAGTACCAGGGAATACCGGCATAAGGGTAGGGACCTTGCGGCGTGTTTGTTGTCAGCATGGCAAGGTCGGCCATCGAGCGGCATATCATCTCATTGAAGATTTGATTTGAGCTGGTGATCGTTACCATGCCGCGGCTGGCGGCCTGACGCTGCTGGAACGCCGCACGAAGTCCCTTCCGAAACGGAACAGCGATGTGCGCATCGGCGTCAGCCTCGCAACTAATAGTCAGATAGATCGACCGGGCCTCGTTGGGCTGGAGAACGAATTCGTAGCCTGCAAAATCGTCAGACAGCCGTTCTGGCGCCGGGTCGAATTGAATCCTCGTGCGCCGCTGTTTGCCGTCGAGACCCCGATAGGTCAGCGCAACTTTGCCCCCACCGACCTCGGCGCTGGCAATACCACGGCGTTTGCGCTGCATTCCGCGCACCTCGAACAGGTCTGCGAAATCGCTGGCAAATGCGAACGAAAGGTGGACGTCGAAAGGATGGTCGCCGTGGTTCTGCAAGCGCAGACGTTGATATACAGTGCCGTTCAGGAGGAAAAGCGTCCGCACGACGTGCAGCATGTCCTTCGGTTGCACAAGCTTTTGATTGAGATAGATGTCTGGGTTTGTCAGATCGACCGTGAGAAATGAGTTGTCGTCGCGGACGACCGAACCCAGCAGCAAGGGCTGTTTCCCGCTCAGGAGCAATTCCAGGTGGGAAAGATAGCGGGTGTCGCAAAAGAAAATGCCGTCGGGCCCGCCCGGCGCAACCCCGATGTCTGCATGGCTGTCGAATACAGCGAAGCAATCGCCCTGCTTGAGCGTACGGCGGGGCCGCGAAGATGACCCTGTCCCCGGAATGTAGAAAGGTGTTTCGGGGACTTCTTCGACTGGCCATTCGATCGAGCTGTGGTTAAGCAACGAGAGGCCTCAAAATCTTCAGATCCTTGTTGTTCGGCGCAGGCTCGACTTTTCCGAGTCGAGCGTGCCGGATCCCACAAGTAGCAAGCGATAGATACCAATATAGTCTTTTGCCATTGGCGGGAAAGCGTTGGGAATGCTGATGCATCTTTTTTCGATCGCCTGCAACAAAGTGCGGCAGCGGCGCGATCACCTCGTCTGTGGTCTAGCGATTTCGAGAACGTAGCCGCAGCGAAAGGCCAGTGTCGGTATTCCCCAAGCCATTAGAGGGCGAATTTACCATTCAGACGGGAAGAGTAGATCCGATGTGATTTCTTCAGGTCAAATATCCGATCTTGCTCGGCACTACTCGGCGCTGGTGACAACTTTGAGGTGCGGCGTCTCCACATGCATGATGTTTCGGTACGCCGCCATATAGTCCACCGCCATCCGTCGTGCCGTGAAACGCTCTTCAAACCGCGTGCGCACCTTTTTGCGATCTAATTGGTGGATCCGATTGACCGCACTGACGGCGGAAATCTCGTCTTCCACAATGAATCCGGTGATGTCGTCTTCAACGATTTCAGGAACAGAACCGCGATTGAACGCGATCACTGGCGTGCCACAAGCCATTGCTTCGATCATGACTAATCCAAATGGTTCGGGCCAATCAATCGTTACCAGAAGTGCAATCGCGCCGCTTAGAAATTCCGACTTTTCGTGGTCGCTGATCTCGCCAATATATTCAATAAACGGCGGATCCAAGAGTGGTTTGATAACCTCGTCGTAATACTCCTGATCGACGCGATCGACTTTTGCCGCGATTTTCAACGGAATGCCACATCGTTTGGCGATTCGAATGGCGCGATCCATCGATTTTTCCGGTGCGATCCGGCCAAGCGCGGCGAGATAGGTCGGCTTCACCGCGCGTGGCGTCAACAGTTTCTCGGGGACGCCGTGGTAGATCGTCCGGACCCAGTTGACGTGAGGAACGGGCCGCCGTTGCGAGTTTGAGATCGACACGAGTGGTGTCGTGCGGAATGCATTGAAAACGGGTTGATGCTCCGGCAGATCAAGTCTGCCATGCAGCGTGGTAATGAACGGAGTTTGTTGCCGCGCGAAAAGCGAAAACGGATAATAGTCGAGATGGAAATGTAACAAATCGAAATCGTCACTTAGCCGCCGCACGCGTTCCAACATTACCATATGGAGAGCATTTGGATCGCGAATCGACCCGTCTAATCGGAGGGCCCTTGGCCACGTTGCCTCGAGTTTTGCCGAGGTACAGGAATCCCCGCTCGCGAAAAGCGTTACATCGTTACCGAGGGCGACCAACTCTTCGGTCAACCAATAAACGACCCGTTCTGTACCGCCATAAAGTTTGGGAGGGATTGCTTCGGTCAAAGGGGCTACCTGCGCAATGCGCATTAATTCCTCCCGTTGGGCATGAAAAGCCGCCCCGATTGAAAAGCCCAAGCTGGGAACGTTTTCTGGTTACGGTTGTTCCCAAAAATAGGAGGGCGGCGATGAGATGAGAGAGGAGGTATTCCAAGAGTGCATACGATCATATTTTTGGCGAGGTCATTGAATGTAATACGAGCGACACGCCGGAATGATTGAGTGCCCCGGTCATGCCGTCCGCGGGCGTTATGAGGGATGAAGCGCCAAGCATGCACAACTTTTCCAGCTACGCGGGGCGGCCTTTTGCGTTTGTCGGCCACTATTTAAGGTCACGATTGCGTTCACATGCGATAATTGTGATAGCGGTTACGGCCGCCGTGATGTGTTCGGTCGGCACGCAGTATGGGCTCAAACTTCTCGTTGACGGTCTGTCGTCGGGACTTTCACATACGGTCTGGTTGGCCTTCCTGCTGCTGTGCTTTTTCATTGCCGCCGACAATCTACTTTGGCGCGCCGCCAGCTGGGTCGCGAGTTCAACCTTCGTCAAAGTCACTGGCGATCTGCGCCGCGACCTCTTTCGTCATATGACCGGTCATGCGCCGAGCTTTTTCACCGATCAGTTGCCGGGGACGCTCACCAGCAGGGTTACCGCGACCTCAAATGCCGTCTTCGGCATGGAGAATATGTTCGTTTGGAACGTGTTGCCTCCGTGCTTGGCGACGATTTCGGCAATAGCACTGGTTGTAACGGTCAGCGCGCCAATGGCGGCCGTACTCAGCGTCGTTGGAATTGTGGTTGTGGTTGCAATGTTTCATCTGGCAGCGGCTGGGAAACATCTTCATCACGATTTTGCGGCCAAGGCGGCGGCCGTCGACGGCGAAATGGTCGACGTCGTCAGCAATATGTCACTTGTGAAAGCATTCTGCGCGGTAAGGCGCGAGCTCGATCGCTTCGGCGCAACGGTTGATTGTGAAATGGCGGCGCGCAGTCGAAGCTTACTCTATTTGGAAAGGCTTCGCATCGCGCACGCCGTATTAACGGCGGCCTTCACGATTGGGTTGGTGGCCTGGGCGGTCACGCTTTGGCAGCGAGGTCTGGCCACGCCTGGCGATGTTGTTCTCACCTGTACATTAGGACTTTCGGTCCTGCATGCGACGCGCGATCTTGCGGTCGCTCTCGTTGACGTGACACAGCACGTGGCGCGTCTTTCAGAGGCGCTTGCGACCCTCTTGGCTCAGCACCAAATGCAGGATCATCCTGACGCTGGTCCGCTCGTAAAGCGTGGCGCGTCAATTGAGTTTGAGAATATATCTTTTAGGTATCCCCAGGGCCGGCTTGTGTTCAGCGGATTGCGGTTGCGCCTCGAATCCAATCAGCGCATCGGATTGGTCGGCGAATCCGGTGGCGGCAAGTCGACTTTGATAGCTCTTCTTCAGCGTTTCTATGATGTGCAGGATGGTCGGATCCTGATTGACGGGCAAGACATTGCTCGCGTCACGCAAGATAGTTTGCGTTCGGCAATCGCGCTGGTCCCCCAGGATATCTCTCTTTTCCAGCGTTCGATCCTGGAAAACATCCGTTACGGAAGGCCGGATGCGACCGACAGCGAGGTTGTACAAGCGGCCCGCGCCGCTCGATGCGAATTTATCGATGAACTGCCGGCAGGTTTCGCAATGGTCGTCGGCGATCGCGGTGCGAAGCTCTCCGGCGGCGAGCGCCAGCGTATTGCCATTGCACGGGCCTTCCTGAAGGACGCGCCAATCTTGTTGCTTGACGAGGCCACGGCGTCTTTGGATGGCGACTCAGAGGAAGCGGTCCGCGAAGCCCTTGGGCGCCTCATGCAGAAACGTACCGTGATAGCGATTGCACATCGTCTTTCGACCTTGCGTAATTTCGACCGTATCGTTGTGTTAAAGGATGGCCGTGTGGTCGAGGATGGTTCGCCGGATTGGCTGATGAAGCGCAAGGGCGCCTACTACGATCTTATGTGCCGCGAAATGAGTCGTCTGACCAGGCGCGCCGCATAGTCTGTAATTCTATTCTCAAGCAAGCAACGCGGGCCTGATGTCTGGTCAAGTTGCTAACCAATCGCGGTTCGCAAAATCCATTCACGATCCGGATCACTGGATCGATGGAACGGCCGCGCAGTTCGCTCGAGTACGAGCCGGTACTGTGCGATGGAACCATTATCAATCAAATTGGGTTCCTTGTCTTCCATCCTCCGTTTGAACAAGGAGGGCGTCGTGCGCGCAAAACGATCTGCCATCGGCGTCATTCTGGCCATCAGTTGTCTACTCGCTATTCCAAAACTACTGCTGGCCGCGAATGCTCCGCAGCCGGATGTGCCGCCGACGACGTCGGAACCCTCGATGACCGTGATTGATGGTTCGGCGGTGCGGGGGATACTTGGCCGCACCGTTCAAGGTGCCGACGGAAAAGATATGGGGCGCATAGTGGACATTATCGTCGATCCGACAGGGCATGTGCGTGCTGCCATAGTCGATTTTGGCGGGTTTCTCGGCGTTGGCAGCCGCAAGATTGCAGTGGAGTGGAACGCGTTGCATTTCGGCGATGCTTTCAAACACGGCGGCGGTCTCGGGCTCGAATTGACTCAGGAGCAGTTGGCGCCGGCGCCCGAATACAAGGAGGGCAAGCCGGTTGTTGTTATCGGTTCAACGGGCGCGCTTGAGCCTTTGGATTTTCCACCCCCAGCTGCTCCGGAGAAATGATCTGTTTGTCCACGGAACACAGCTTATCGAGAAGGTTGACGATCGCCGACGCGCGCCCCGCGCCAGCCATTGGTCGTCAAGCGCGCATGCGCGCGGCGGGCCTTCGGTGCGCAGCACGCGTGGGCTCGACTGGTTTGTATTTTTCCTTGCTGACGTGCAGACGGGGTTCGGCCCGTTCGTCGCCGTTTATCTGACAACGCAAAAATGGACCCAAATTGAGATCGGTCTGATTCTCTCCGTGGGCGGGTTGATTGCTCTACTGGGCCAAATTCCAGGTGGAGCGTTGGTCGACTGGGCCCGGTCCGAACGATTGGTCGCCGGTGTTGCGGTGTCGATGATCGGGGTAAGTGCATTGGCGTATGCTGCCTGGCCGATTTTCCCGATTGTTCTATCAGCTGCGGTGCTCCAGGCAGCCAGCAGCTGTGTATTGGGTCCGGCGATTGCCGCCCTCAGTCTGGGTCTGGTCGGCCGATCGGCGATCAGCTGGCGGTTGGGTCGTAATGCCCGCTTTGCATCGATCGGTAGCGGGGTCGCCGCGGTGGGGATGGGAACCTGCGGGTATCTATTGTCAAGCCGGGCCGTGTTTCTCGTGACGGTTGCTCTGACAGTTCCGGCAATTTTGGCAATCACGCGCATACGAGCAGACGAGGTCAACACCGAGCGGGCGCATGGGGCTATCCCAAATACGGATAACACAGGTTCACAAACAACAAGTGTCGCGATGCTCGGACGCAACCGCCCGCTGCTGGAATTCGCGCTGGTGCTGATGCTCTTCCAATTTGCCAATGCGGCGATGCTTCCGCTGGTAGCAAGTACTGTGACCAGGCAATCTAGTACCTGGGCCCCTGCGCTGATCGCCGCCTGCATGGTTATGCCCCAGATTATGGTTGCGGCGATGTCTCCCTGGGTTGGCGGACGCGCGCAAGCCTGGGGGCGTCGTCCGCTCTTGCTAATCGGCATAGGAGCGCTGGTGATCCGTGGACTTCTCTTTTCGTTCGTGCGCGATCCGCATTTTCTCATTGCCATCCAGGTTCTTGATGGCGTAGCCGCATCGGTCTTTGGCGTTTTGGTGCCATTGGTTGTCGTGGATGTTACTTACGGATCCGGCCACTTTAATCTAGCTCAAGGAATTGTCGGCACCGCGACGGGACTCGGTGCTTCGGCGAGCATGTTATTCGCTGGATACCTCAGCGACCGCTTCGGCAGCGAAGTCGCTTTTTTGGCGCTCGCGATGGTCGCGGCGATCGCGCTTGGGATGGTATGGCTGGTGATGCCTGAAACCCGACCGCGGACGTCCGAATTTCCGCGCGCCAGCCAAGCCTCCGGTCAACATGCGAGCTAGATTGATTGTCGCGTCCAGATGCCCGCTTTTGTCACTTAGACGGGTATTTGCCGACGGCCCAAAATTCCGAAGGCTTCGATAAATCCCCTCCGGTTTTCTGTATGGCCGCGCTTACTTCACGTGCATTTGGCCCTTTGCACCCCTTCCAATCGCATTGACACGCTCGCGTGATGGCCGGAACCGGCCCGAAGGCACTCGCGTTCCTTACCTGAACCGTTAGGAACAAAACATGCCGTTGCTATTCTATTTTCCGCTGATCGTTTGGATCGGCATGATGGAAGTCATGCAGGCGGAAATGCAGCCAAACAAAGCAGGCGAACGTATACGACAGTAAATCTCGCAGAGATGTTACGCAGACGCAGCTGCGCGTGTGACTTCGCTGATTTTCACATCTGTCAGGAGTTTCTGCACATCCTCTTCGCGACACAGCTCGGTACCTGGCGACAGCACCGCAGCCGATGCGGCGGCAACTGCTACACGAAACGCCTGCGGAAGGGATTTGCCGGAGGCCAGGGCGCCAACGAGCCCCCCGAGAAAACTGTCGCCGGCACCCACCGTGCTGACGGGTTCGATGGTGAGTGGTTCTGCGCGCCAGACTTGATCCGGCGTGACGAGAAGCGCTCCATCCTCACCGAGCGTGAGGGCAACCATACCCACGCACCCATCCTTGATCAGCTTGCGGCACGCGGTAATGCGGGCATCGTCGGTTGTCAGTGACGTGCCGATGAGATCCGAAAGTTCCACCAAGTTCGGCTTGATCAGCGCCACGCCTTCCTTCAGTGCCGCCTTGAGCGCAGCCCCCGACGTGTCGATTACGCATTGTGCGTCGAGGCGTTTGGCCTCGCGCGCGACGCGCGCAAAAAAATCTTCGGGAACGCCGGGCGGTACACTACCGCTGGCGACCACGAACTTCGGTTTTTCAGGCAGCGTTGTTAGCTTGTCGAGAACTGCTTCCCATTCCGGGCGATGCAGCGCCGAACCGGGCAGCACGAAACGGTACTGCTCTCCGGTCGTCTCCTCGTAGGCGGTGAAGTTTTCGCGGGTTTCGACGTGCGATGGCGTGACCAGGCTGTCGATCCCTTCGCGATCGACAAGGCGATGCAGCAACTTTCCGATCGCGCCCCCGGTCGGATAAATTGCGACGACGTCACTGCCGAGGCGGTGGGCGACACGCGCTACATTGATACCGCCGCCGCCCGGGTCACGCTTGGGCGCCGAACACCGCATTTTGCGCGTCGGCTCGACACGGCCGACATTCACGAAGATATCGATGGCGGGATTGATCGTCAGCGTTGCAATATCGGGCACATCGGCATCCATTCTGGCAAATAGCGATGTTTTAGGCAGAACACGTCACGATACCGAACGATATAGGTATTTTTTGGTTGCTTTCACCCCGCGCAGGATTCGCAAAATCGCGGGGAACAGGCATGCCATTTCGGCGTTTCCAGTTTTCGCCACGATGACGCCGGCTCGGGGTCGTGCCTAGATTAAACGACGATCGCCTGTCGCGACGAGGCCCTTTTGATGATTGACCCGCTTTATTCGCTGTCGGGTTTTGCCGTCGGCCTCCTGGTTGGCATGACCGGCGTCGGTGGCGGCGCGTTAATGACGCCAATCCTGATCATGCTGTTCGGCGTGCATCCGGCGACTGCGGTCGGCACGGATTTGCTCTACGCCGCCGCAACTAAGACCGGTGGCAGCCTCGTTCACGGGTTCGCGCGAAGCATCGATTGGCGTGTTGTCGGCCATCTTGCATCCGGCAGCATTCCGATGACGATCGTCACGCTAGGCATGCTGTCGCATTTTAATCTCAGTGGAGAGGCTGCGCGCAGTCTGATCACGCTCGTGCTCAGCGTCGCATTGTTTACGACTGCGCTTGTCCTGGTCTTCGGGGGGCCGATCGTTGCGGCCTATCGGGCGCGGGTGGCCGAACTCGATCCGTATCGCACGGCATTTAATACGGTCCTTGTCGGTGCGCTGCTCGGCTGCCTGGTTTCGATTTCATCAGTCGGCGCCGGCGCCATCGGTGTCATCGCGCTGGTGATACTCTATCCGCAATTGCCGATGGCCAAGATCGTTGGCTCCGATATCGCGCATGCTGTGCCGTTGACGCTGATCGCCGGACTGGGCCATTGGATGATGGGCTCGGTGGATTGGGCCATCATTGGCTCACTGCTTGCCGGTTCGTTGCCGGGGATTTTCGTGGGCAGCTATTTCGCTATCCGCATTCCCGAGCGCGCGCTTAGGCTGGTGCTGGCGACGACGTTGTTTATGGTGGCGACGCGCATTGCATATGATCATGCCACTGCGGCTTCGTCGATCTTCACCGCCTTCTCGCGGCGGGCGGTGCCCTAAATTTCGAGCGTTCCGGCTAGTGGTCCTTCGGGCCGAATAGTGGCGATCCCAAAAGAACTACGATCCAAATTGCAGCCAGTGCGCCGAAGGCAATGAGCAATACGCTCATGTGCGACCCCCTAAGTGGCGAATTCTGCCGTAAGCAGAATAGCACAGGCGCGGACCTTGACGCGCAAAAAAAGCCGGCCGCGCTGATTTGGGCGGCCGGCCTGATGCATTTGCGGAAGTTTAGTTTCCGCTAATGGTCTTGATCACGCTCGACATCGGTCGCGCTTCGTCGAGCCCGCCGCCGATTTCTTTGAGCACGGCGTCCACATATTCCTTCTTCGGCTCGACCGGTGTCTTGCCGGTCACCTGAACGACCTTGTAACCGCCATCCTTGAGCTTTTTGAGGATCTCGGGCAGCGCTTCGGAGGT
>Ga0134128_10003801_pt1 | contig 18495 bp, 20 predicted proteins | sample KB31754_FD_96462 | JGI IMG/M metagenome (GOLD analysis project Ga0134128, IMG submission 96462) | Terrestrial soil microbial communities with excess Nitrogen fertilizer from Kellogg Biological Station, Michigan, USA - KB3-175-4 | ecosystem: Environmental > Terrestrial > Soil > Unclassified ... | reverse complement strand
GCCGTAATTGCTGGTCATGCCGCCGAAAGCGCGTTGATAGATTTTCCCGTCCTCGGTGCGCGAGAAGGGCATGCCGAAATGCTCCAGCTCATAAACCGCCTCCGGCGCATGGCGGCACAGATATTCGATGGAATCCTGATCGCCCAGCCAGTCCGAACCCTTGACGGTGTCGTACATGTGCCAGCGCCAATCGTCCTGACCCATATTGCCCAAGGCCGCCGCCACGCCGCCTTGCGCAGCGACCGTATGGCTCCTGGTGGGGAAGACCTTGGTGATGCAGGCAGTCTTGAGGCCCTGGATGGCGCATTCCAGGGTCGCGCGCAGTCCCGCGCCGCCGGCGCCCACGACGACGACGTCGAAAGTGTGATCGACAATTTCATAGGCGGCCATGGAGAACCTTTGGACGGACTGTCAGGTGGAAGCGGCGATACGAATAAGGGCAAAGAGACTGGTTGCTCCGGTGGCGATGGCACCGGCCAGGATCGCGAGGCGCAGAAACACTTTCATACCCGCGGTGTGGACGTAATCGTCCACGATGTCCTGCAGCCCCAGCACCATGTGATAGAGCAGTATGACCGCAAAGGCCGCCATCAGGAGCGCATTCCAGGGCCTGGCCAGAAAGCTCAGCACGGCCACTTCATTGGTGCCCGCCAAGCCTAGCATCGCGAAGCCAAACCAGAGCCCCAGCGGCACGAGCGCCACGGCGGTGATGCGCTGGCGCCAGAAATGGCCGGTGCCCGAATGGGAAGCGCCCAGGCCCTGAACCTTGTGCAGCGGGGTTTGCAGCGAACTCATTGCAGATACCCCGCATGCCCGGTCCAGACGAAGGCGAAGATGTCGAGCGCCGCCGCCAGTGAGAGAATATAGACCAGCGAACCTGTCTGGGTTGCCGTGGTCTTGTTGAAGCCATAGCCCAAATCCCAGGCCAGATGCCGGATGCCGTTGAGCAGATGAAAGGACAAGGACCAGGCGAAGCCGAACAGGATCAGCAAGCCGATCGGCGTGATGGCCACCGCCATGAAGCTGTCATAGCCCTCAGGCCCGTTCGACACCGAAACCAGCCACCAGGCCAAGACCAGCGCGCCCACCGCCAGCGCCATCCCGGTGACGCGGTGGGTGATGGACGCCAGCATCGTGACCTGCCAGCGATAGATCGTCAGATGGGGAGAGAGCGGGCGCTCACGGCCCGGCTTTTGCGGCTGATCCGCCATCAAAACCCTCAAAAAAATGCTGCTTTGCGAACCGGGCGGAGTTTAGGGGTGAAGCCCTGTTAGTCAACCGCGCAAAACCGCCATTTTTGCTCCCTTTAGCAGTCGCGTCCCCATTCGGTTTGCGGCATTGTCGCCCACCCTTGGGGCGTGGACATGGTTTTTCCGGTGGCATTCAGACATGGCCGCATGCGCGCGGCTGAATTCGCGCTGGGATTGCTGCTGCTGACGCTCCTGTTTCTTGCCATTGCGCTATGGAACGGGTTTCCCCTGGTCTTCTATGACACTGGCGGATATCTGGCGGAGGGATTGCAAGGTGCCTTTCTGGCCGAGCGGTCGCCGGTCTATTCGCTGCTCCTCTTCGCGACCGGAGGCGCTTTCAGCCTGTGGCCGATGGTGGCGCTGCAGGCGCTGGCGACGGCGTGGTTCCTCGCCGAGAGCGCACGCGCCGAACTCCCCAACCTGTCGCTGAGCGCGCTTCTGGCGTTGGCGCTGGGCTTGATGCTGGCCACCGGCATCGGTTGGTACACCGCCCAGGTCGAACCCGATTGCATGGCCGCCTTGGTGATCCTTGGCGGCTATCTGCTTTTCTTCCGAGCCGCCGCATGGAGCCCGATACGCCGCATGCTTGCGATTATCGTCACGGGCTTGGCGGCGGCCAGCCACCCTTCGCATCTGGGGCTGATCGCCGGGCTGCTTCTCGCGGCATGCATAATGCGGCTCTTCTTCCGTGCGCTGCCGATCAAAATCCTTCCCGCGCTTGGAGCGTTTCTGCTGTCGCTGGCGCTGATCCTCGCCAGCAATTACGCGCTCACACGGCAGGTATTTCTTACCCGCTCAGCGCCGTCTTTCGTTTTCGGCCGCCTGATGCAGGACGGCATTATCAAACGCCTTCTGGACGATACCTGCCCGCAATCGGGATATAGGCTTTGCGCCGCCAGACATCACCTCAAGACCCGCGCCGACGCGTGGCTCTGGGCGCCCGACAGTCCGTTTCGCGCCCAAGGGGGATTTCACGGCGACCACACGGAAGAAAGCCGCATGATCGCCGACAGCATGGCGCGTTATCCGCTGCTGCAGGTGAGGGCCGCTCTCACCGAATCCATCCGGCAATTCTTCACCTTCAAGACCGGCGACGGCATCGAGTCGCAGGAATGGATCCTGAAACCGGAATTCGAAAAGGCGGCGCCGGCGCAAATTCCCGCCTATCTCGCAGCCCGCCAACAGCAAGGTCATTTCCGTTTCGCCGTCCTCAACATGATTCATGTGCCGATCGGATTCCTGTCGCTGCTGGGTCTCGCTCTGGTGCTCAACCAAGCCTTGATTCGGCGCAATTGGGAGGAGGCCGCACTGCCGGGGCTGGTGCTGATCGCGCTGATCGGCAACGCCATCATCTGCGGCACCTTCTCCAACCCGCACGACCGTTATCAATCGCGGATCATCTGGCTTCCGTCGCTGGTTCTGGCTCTGGCACAGATGCGAAATCCAAGGACCTTGCGGCCCCAGGCGGAATCCGGCACTTAAAGCCTTGATAGAAAGGCAGTTCCATGGCCCGCGGCATCAAGATTGCGCCCTCGATTCTGTCCGCGGATTTTTCGCGGCTGGGGGCGGAGATCGAAGCCATCGAGAAGGCCGGCGCCGATCTGATCCATGTTGACGTGATGGACGGGCATTTCGTGCCCAACATCACCATCGGCCCGGCAGTGGTGAAGGCGCTGCGCCCCCACGCCAAGAAACCGTTCGACGTGCATCTGATGATTTCGCCGGTCGATCCTTATCTGGACGCCTTCGCGGAGGCGGGTGCCGACGGCATCACCGTTCATCCCGAAGCGGGTCCGCATGTGCATCGCACGCTGCAGCATATTCGCAAGCTGGGGAAGAAACCTGGCGTGGTTCTCAATCCCGGCACGCCCATCGATGCGATCGACAATCTGATGGATCTGGTGGATCTGGTTTTGATCATGAGCGTCAATCCGGGCTTCGGCGGCCAGAGCTTCATCGAAAGCCAGCTCACGAAAATCGTAGCCGCGCGCAAGCGCATCGATGCCCAGAAAAAAATAGACGGGCGCGACATCGCATTGGAAGTCGATGGCGGCATCACGCCCGAAACAGCGCGGCGCGCCATCGCGGCCGGCGCGGACACGCTGGTGGCGGGCACCGCCGTCTTTCAGGGCGGCCCGTCGCGCTATGCCGCCAATATCGCGGCGCTGAGGGGCTGATGGCGGGCGCGGCGGTTCCCCTGAACCTCGTGCCCGAAATGATGCAGGCTGGCGCGTGGCGCGTGGCTGCGCCCTTGCGCATCTGGATTCGCCGCACCTGGTTCTATCGCCGATTGCTGCGCGGTCCTTTGCCGGACCGTATTCTGTTCAATCCGCACGATGCCAGGCCGGGGCGGCTGGAAGACGCCGACGCTTTTCTGAAAGGCCGTTTCCGTTTCGGCGGTGAACAGCTTGACGTGCCGAACGGCCAATCGGTGTTCGACCTGAGGCCGCCGTCCGAGGCCTGGGCGGAGGCGCTCCACGCTTACGCCTGGCTGGGGCCTTTGGCGGGCGCAGGCGGGGAGGCGGCGCGCAACCTCGCCACCGAACTGATCGCGCAATGGATCAAGCGCTATAATCGCTACGACGAACCAGCCTGGTCGCCGCATGTGATCGGGCGACGGCTGATGAACATTTTCAGTCATGAACGATTCATGATTGCCAACTCAGAGCCGACCTGGCGCTCCAAACTCTTTGTCAGCCTGCGGGAACAAGCGCGCATGCTGGAGCGGATTGCCGCCGAAGCGCCAGATGGTCTGCCCCGGCTGGAAGCGGCCGCGGCGCTGGCGCTGTCGGGCATCTGCATCGACGACAGCCCGGCGCGGTTGGAATCCGGCCTGGGCCGTCTGGAAGTCGAGATCGAAAGGCAGATCCTGCCCGATGGCGGCCATGCCGATCGCTCGCCGGAAGATCTGCTGCACGCCTATCACTGTCTCACCATGGTGATGGATGCGCTGGTCGCCGCCGAATTGGAGCCGCCACATGTGTTGCGCAACGCGCGCGACCGCATGGCGCCGATGCTGCGTTTTTTCCGTCACGGCGACGGCATGCTGGCGCTGTTCCAAGGCGGACGTGAAGGCGATCCGCGCATGACTGCGAGCCTCTTGGCGCGCGATGACGTGCGCGGCCAGCCCTTCGGTCATGCCCGCCATTCCGGCTATCAACGTTTCGCCGCAGGACGCACGCTGATCCTGCTGGATTGCGGGCGCGTGCCCGACGGCGCTTTCGCGGATCAAGCCCATGCCGGATGTCTGGCTATCGAAATGAGCGCCGGGCCGCATCGCCTGGTGGTCAATTGCGGCGCGGACGGACGGCGCGGCTGGGACGCTGCGCTTCGCGTGACCGCCGCGCATTCGACGCTCGCACTGGCTGATCGTTCCAGCGCACAGATTCTGCCGCCGGGCCTGGGGCGCGATTTGCTGGGACCGCGCCTGGTGGGCGGGCCGCACCAGCCCTTTTCTCGCCGTAGCGAGACCACGCAAGGCTGGGTGGTGGAAGCCAGCCATGACGCCTATGTCGCCGAGTTCGGCCTCAGGCACGAGCGCAAGATCACGCTGTCGCCGCAAGGCACGATGGTGACCGGCGCCGACCGGCTCATACCGGTGACGGCACGGCGCGGCGCCCTGGACTTCACCGTCCGCTTTCATATTCATCCGGAGGTGCGCACCTCGCGGCTGGAAGGCGGCGGCATCCTGCTCAAGCTGCCCAATGGCGAGGGCTGGCGGTTTCGCAGCGGCGGCGGCGAGTTGACGGTGGAAGAAAGCATTTACCTGGGCAACGAAACTGTCCGGCGGACGGAACAATTGGTCCTGACCGGGCAGGTGCGCGACACCCCTGTCGAAGCCGCATGGGTGTTCGAACAAATCGTTGTTTGAGGCCCCTCCGGCTACTGGCTTTCGCGTAGCTGCCCGCTGCGTGGGCGTTCGGCCGGCGAAAGCTCCCCTGGAGCTTTCGCTCGCCGGCCTCACGGGGAAGAAAGTCAGTGTTCTGTATCGGGAATTGCGCGACGCAATATGGCCGTGCAAAATAGGCAAATCACGTGCTTTAGGAGCGGTTTATGGTCGAGTTCACATTGCCCAGGAATTCCAAGGTCGGGAAGGGCAAGGTCTGGCCGGCCGAGACCGCCGCCAATGGCAAGAAGCCGAAGCGCTCGAAGGACTTCAAAGTCTATCGCTACGACCCCGACAGCGAAGGCAATCCCACGGTGGATATCTACACCGTCGATCTCGACAGTTGCGGCCCCATGGTTCTGGACGCGCTGATCAAGATCAAGAATGAGATCGATCCCACGCTGTCGTTCCGCCGTTCCTGCCGCGAAGGCGTGTGCGGCTCCTGCGCCATGAACATCCAGGGCGGCAACACGCTGGCCTGCACCAAGGCGATCAGCGACTGCTCGGGAGCCGTGGCGGTCTATCCTTTGCCGCATATGCCGGTGGTGAAGGATCTGGTGCCGGACCTCACCAATTTCTATGCGCAATATTCCTCGATTCAGCCTTATCTGCAGACCAAGTCGGCGGCACCCGAAAAGGAATGGAAACAATCTCCGGAAGACCGCGCCAAGCTGGACGGTCTTTATGAGTGCATTCTGTGCGCCTGCTGCTCCGCTTCGTGCCCCAGCTACTGGTGGAATTCCGAGCGCTATCTGGGCCCGGCAGCGCTGTTGCAATCCTATCGCTGGCTGGTCGACAGCCGCGACGAACAGACAGGCGAACGGCTGGACGGGCTGGAAGACCCGTTCCGGCTCTATCGCTGCCACACCATTATGAATTGCGCCCAGACTTGCCCCAAGGGGCTTAATCCGGCTGAAGCCATCGCCGGCATCAAGAGCATGATGGTGAAGCGTAAGACCTGACGGCTGATTCAGACCGCCGCCGCAGCCTTCCTTTGCATGAAGCGCCACAGAAGCGCGCCGCCCCAATTGGCGAGCACCCCATGCGGGTTGGCGCCCACCACCTTGGCCACCATTTGCACCAGCTTCTGGATGTGCTGGCGGCGATAAATGGTCATGCCGGTCTTGGCCGCCAGGCGTGAATAGGTCGCCCGGTCATAAGGCTTCGCCGCTTCCTCTTCGGGTCGCACATTGGCGCAATAATAGGCATAGGCGAGTTCGTCATCGTCGGACTCGCGCACCCGGCTAACAGCCACCCAGAGCTTCCTCCAGAACGACATGTCCGGTTCATTCTGTTTGTGAAGTGTGTCGTAGAAGAGCTTGTAATGGCGGTATTCATCGGCGGCGATGCGGCCGGCAATTTCCTTCAAGGCCGGCTCGTCGGTCGCATCCCGGATGGCGGTGTAATAGGACGAGGTGCCGCTCTCCACCACACAGCGGGCCACCATCTCGGCTCGCCGCGAGCCGCGCACCGAACCCTCGCTGTCCTGGTCGGCAAAGTGAGCCGGCGTATAGCCTTTGCGAAAGCGGGCGAAAGCCTCCTCCAGCCGGAAGTCGGGATCGGCCGTCTCCGCCCAGCGGCCGAGCGCGCGGCCATGCTGACTTTCTTCGATGCCCCACTGCTCGATATTGGCCAGGGTTTCAGGACCGGCGTCGTGGAAGACACGCTTCAAGTAAGTGACATAATCTGGGGCATTATATTCGACCAAGGCGGCGGCCTTGATCGCCGCCAGCATGACAGGGTCGACCGCCTGCGGCTGGAACGCGTCCCAGCAGACGTCTTCCAGTTTCCAGCCTTGGCGATAGACGGGCTCTGCCGTCATGTCTTCTCCATTCCCCAACAGTTGGAACGGCTTATAACAGGATTGGGAGCCCGGCCAGAAGCCGGTTTCGATGTTAACACCGACACTATCGGGCGACTTTAGGCCTAAAAGAAGGCCCGGACCAGTTTCAGATCGTCCACCAATTGGGCGGCGCGGATGCGGTCGGCGTCGGTCTTGGCCGCAATCTCATCTTCCTGAGCGTCTGCGATGCTCTGGTCCAAGGTCGCCAGCTGAAGCTCGCTGAAGGGAATGGCCTGTTCGGCCAGCACCGTGATCTTGGTCGGATTGATTTCCGCGAAGCCACCCCGGATGAAAAAGCGCGTGTCTTGGCCTTCGTCCTGCATGTCGATCATGCCGGCCCGCAAGGTCGAGACCAGGGGCGCATGGCCCGCGATCACGCCCATATAGCCCTCGGTGCCCGGCACGGTGACCATATCGACCCGCTTCGACAGCAAAAGCCGTTCCGGCGAGACCAGATCGAAGAGGATTTTATCGGCCATGGGTGCTTAAGCCGCCTTGGCGGTGTCGGCAGCCATCTTCTGGCCCTTGGCGACGGCTTCCTCGATGGCGCCCACCATATAGAAGGCCTGCTCGGGCAGATGGTCATATTCGCCGTCCACGATCGCCTTGAAGCTCCTAATGGTGTCCGGCAGCTCCACGAATTTGCCGGGCGAGTTGGTGAATTGCTCGGCCACGAAGAAGGGCTGCGACAGGAAGCGCTGGATCTTGCGGGCGCGCGCCACGGTCAGCTTGTCGTCTTCCGAAAGCTCGTCCATGCCAAGGATGGCGATGATATCCTTCAGAGCGCGGTATTGCTGCAGCACTTCCTGAACGCGGCGAGCGACGGTGTAATGCTCTTCGCCGATCACCTGGGGGTCCAAGATGCGCGAGGTGGAGTCGAGCGGATCGACCGCGGGGAAGATGCCCAATGCCGCGATATCGCGCGACAGAACGGTGGTGGCGTCCAGATGCGCGAAAGACGTCGCGGGCGCCGGGTCGGTCAGGTCGTCGGCCGGCACGTAAATCGCCTGAACCGAGGTGATCGAGCCCTTGGTAGTGGAAGTGATGCGCTCCTGCAGATTGCCCATCTCGGTGGCCAAGGTCGGCTGATAACCCACGGCGCTTGGAATACGGCCCAGCAGCGCCGACACTTCCGAACCCGCCTGGGTGAACCGGAAGATGTTGTCGATGAAGAGCAGCACATCCTTGCCTTCCTGGTCGCGGAAATATTCCGCCACCGAGAGGCCCGTCAGCGCCACGCGAGCGCGTGCGCCCGGCGGCTCGTTCATCTGGCCATAGACCAGGGCGCATTTGGAGCCCGCCGCCGAGCCCGCCTTCTTGGGATCGATATTGACGTTGGACTCGATCATCTCGTGATAGAGGTCGTTGCCTTCGCGGGTGCGCTCGCCCACGCCGGCCAAGACCGAATAACCGCCATATGCCTTGGCGATATTGTTGATCAGCTCCTGCATGGTCACGGTCTTGCCCACGCCGGCGCCGCCGAACAGGCCGATCTTGCCGCCCTTGGTGTAGGGGCAGAGCAGGTCGATCACCTTGATGCCGGTGACCAGCACTTCGGCGCTGCCCGCCTGCTCGGCGAAGGTGGGGGCCTCGCGATGGATGGGGGAGGTGTGTTCCTGGGAAATCGGACCGGCTTCGTCAATCGGCTCGCCGATCACATTCATGATGCGGCCCAAGGTGGCGGGACCGACCGGCACGCGGATCGGCGCGCCCGTATCGGCCACAGGTTGACCGCGGGTGAGGCCTTCGGTCGAGTCCATGGCAATGGCGCGCACCGCGTTCTCGCCCAGATGCTGCGCCACTTCGAACACCAGGCGGACCGTCTTGCCGGTGCGCGGATCGATGTTGGTGGTTTCCAGCGCGTTCAAAATCGCGGGCAGGGCTCCATCGAACTCGACGTCGACGACGGCGCCGATGATCTGGATAAGACGACCTTTGGATTGGCTCATGGCTTGTCTCTTTCTCTTAGACGGCGGCGGCGCCGGAGATGATTTCAATCAGCTCCTTGGTGATCTGCGCCTGACGGGTACGGTTCATTTGAATGGTGAGCGCCTTGATCATGTCGCCGGCATTGCGGGTGGCATTATCCATCGCGGCCATTTGCGACGCATAGAATCCGGCCTGGTTGTCCAGTACAGCGGAGAGCAACTGCACCGAGATATTCTGGGGCAGAAGGGCTTCCAGGATCGTGTCTTCGTCCGGTTCGTAATCGTAGAAGGTGGCGCCTTCAGTCTTCTCCACCACGGCCGGGATCAGCTGGCGTACCGTGGGAATCTGCGTGACCACGGATTTGAATGTGGAAGAGATCAGGGTGACGACATCGAATTCGCCGGCGCGATAAAGCTCCAACACCTTTTCGGCGACCGGCTTCACCAGGCCGAAAGTGGCGGGCTTGATGCCCAGCTCATAGCTTTCGACAAAGCGATTGCCGTATTGCCGCTTGAGCTGGTCGCGGCCCTTGCGACCGACGACGAGGAGCTTGACGTCTTTGCCCTCGGCTAACAGCGACGCGATCTTCTCGCGCGCCGCACGCACAATGCCGCCATTGAAGCCGCCGGCAAGGCCGCGGTCGGACGTCGCCACGATCACCAGATGACGCTGGTCCTTGCCCGTGCCGGCCAGCAACAGCGGCGCGGAGGGACCGGAAACGCCAGCCGCCAGATTGGCGATCACATTCGCCATGGCGCGGGCGTAAGGCCGGGCACTTTCCGCCGAAGCCTGGGCGCGGCGAAGCTTGGCCGCCGCCACCATCTGCATCGCCTTGGTGATCTTTTGCGTGGATTTCACGCTCGAGATCCGCGTGCGCATGTCCTTTACGGAAGCCATGGGCGTGTTCCTTAGGCCGCGAAGCTCTTGGAGACGTCGTTCAAAGCGGACTTCAGCATGTCTTCCAACGCCGGGCTCAACGCTTTTTCCTTGCGCACGCCTTCGAGGAATTGCGGATAGCTGGTCTTGAGCTTGCTGATCAGAGCGTCCTGAAAAGCGCCGACCTTGGCGGTGGGGAAGGGATCGAGATAGCCGCGCGTGCCGGCATAGATCACCGCCACCTGCTCTTCGACCGCGAAGGGCTTGTATTGCGGCTGCTTCAGAAGCTCGGTGAGGCGCTCGCCGCGCGCCAGCATCTTCTGGGTGGAGGCGTCGAGGTCCGAACCGAATTTGGCGAAGGCCGCCATTTCGCGATATTGCGCCAATTCGCCCTTGATCGGGCCGGCGACGGTCTTCATCGCCTTGATCTGGGCGGAAGACCCAACGCGCGACACTGAGATACCGACATTCACCGCCGGGCGAATGCCCTGATAGAAGAGATCGGTCTCCAGGAAGATCTGGCCGTCGGTGATCGAGATCACGTTGGTGGGAATATAGGCCGACACGTCATTGGCCTGGGTTTCGATCACGGGCAGCGCAGTCAACGAGCCAGCGCCATTGTCTTCGTTGAGCTTGGCGGCGCGCTCAAGCAGGCGGCTGTGGAGATAGAACACGTCGCCCGGATAGGCTTCGCGGCCCGGCGGACGGCGCAACAACAGCGACATCTGGCGGTAGGCGACGGCCTGCTTGGACAGATCATCATAGATGATGAGCGCGTGCATGCCATTGTCGCGGAACCATTCGCCCATGGCGCAGCCGGCAAAGGGCGCCAGGAATTGCAGCGGCGCAGGCTCGGATGCGGTGGCGGTGACCACGATGGTGTAGTCCATCGCGCCGGCGTCAGTCAGCGTCTTGACGATCTGCGCCACGGTGGAGCGTTTCTGGCCGATGGCGACATAGATGCAATAGAGTTTGGCCTTCTCGTCGGTGCCGGCATTGACGTTTTTCTGGTTGATGATGGCGTCGATGGCGACGGCGGTCTTGCCGGTCTGGCGGTCGCCGATGATCAACTCGCGCTGGCCGCGGCCGATCGGAATCAGCGTGTCGATGGCCTTGAGGCCCGTCTGCACCGGCTCATGCACGGATTTGCGGGGAATGATGCCGGGCGCCTTCACATCCACGCGGCGCTTCTCGGCCACATTGGTGAGTTCGCCCTTGCCGTCGATGGGATTGCCCAGAGGATCGACCACGCGGCCGAGCAGGCCCTTGCCCACCGGCACTTCCACAATGGCGCCGGTGCGCTTGACGGTATCGCCTTCCTTGATGGTGGCGTCGGAGCCGAAGATCACAACGCCGACATTGTCGGTTTCGAGATTGAGCGCCATGCCCTTGATGCCGCCGGGAAACTCGACCATCTCGCCGGCCTGCACATTGTCGAGGCCATAGACGCGGGCGATGCCGTCACCGACCGACAGGACCTGGCCGACTTCGCTCACTTGCGCGTCATTGCCGAAATTTTGGATCTCGCGCTTCAGGATCGCGGAAATTTCAGCGGGCTGGATATCCATGTTTCAATTCCTTCATTCGTATTCAGTTGCCTCACCTGAATCTGGTGAGGAGACTTATTTCATTCCTGCCCTTCGCTTGCGCTTTGGGCGTCCCTGCCTCGCGGCACGCTTGGTCGCGTGCTGCTGCGGCGTTCGTCATTCAAAACGATCCGCCGGATCGTTTTGTCCGCCGCCGCTAGCGCGGCCGCGGACCATTCCTCGTTCCTGCCCTCGCTTGCGCTCGGGCGTTCGTCACTCGAAATGGTCCACCGGACCATTTCGTCGGCTTCGCCGACCGTTCCTCACCCTCTCATGGCGGCGCGGATGCCGGCCAATTTGGTGCGAAGGGATGAATCGATCATGCGCGAGCCGACCTTGACGACAAGGCCACCGAGCAAAGCGGGATCGACGCGCGCGTCCAGACGCGGCTCGCGGCCGAGCTTGGATTTGAGAACGGATTTGAGCTCCGCCGTCTGGGCGGCGGTCAGCGCATGGGCCGAAGTGATTTCGGCCTCGACTTCGCCTTTCAGCCGCGCCACCAGCCGGCCATAAGCAGCGATGATATTGGCAAGGGCGAACAGGCGGCGCTTGCTGGTCAAGGTCAGTAGGAATTTCACGGTCAACGCATTGACGCCCATCTTCTGCAAGACCGGCTTCAGCGCGCGCGCCTGGTCTTCATGGCCGAAGAGCGGCGATTTGATCAAACGGGTGAAATCGGCGCTTGCCGTCATGGCGGCTTTGAGGGCAGCGAAATCCGCCGCAACCACGTCCACCAGACCCTGTTCCTGGGCCAGTTCGAACACGGCGTTGGCATAGCGGCCGGCCAGTCCGGTTTCGTGAGCCTTTTCGGTCGCCACCTTCACCTCGTACGGGCAGGGGCGCGGATGCTTCCATCGGCCGCCGGATACCCGATTTAAGAGCTTGATTATATTGACTAATATAAGGTACGGGCGAGTCACCCCCGCCGCGCGGCTGCCAGTTAGCACGGGCCTTACGCGCACGCAATATTTGGCGGCGGGCAGGGTGTCGCGGCTGGGCTTGTTCCGGCCCGTCCTTGACCTTCCGAGACCGAAACGCGATATGCCGGCCCGACACGCACTCGGCACACTGCAACCAGGCCATGATCGAACTCTCCCAGCGCTTCAGCTTCGACGCCGCCCACCATCTGGGCGCGGGCGCGATGGAAAACCGCCGGCTGCATGGTCACTCCTTTTACGTCGAGGTCACATTGCGGGGCGAGGCGGATCCCGAAACGGGTTTCCTCCGGGATTTCGGGGAGATAGACGCTGCTCTTAAACAGGTGCGCGATCTGCTGGATCATCGCCTGCTGAACGAGGTCGAGGGTTTGGCCAACCCGACACTGGAGACCTTGGCGCGGTTCATCTTCGCCCGGGCCAAAGCGGCTTTGCCGGAGGTGGCGAAGGTCCGGATCGAACGGCCGTCTTACGGTCAGGCCTGCGTTTACGAGGGAGGCTGAAGCCATGGCCAAAAAGCTCACCCAGCTTGGCCGGGCCGTGGCCCAGCCGACTTCGCCGGACAAAGCCGCGCTGGAAAGCGTGGCGAACCCGCATGCCGACGCCGATTATGTGGTGCGCTTCACGGCGCCGGAATTCACCACCCTATGCCCGATCACCGGCCAGCCGGACTTCGCCCATTTCGTGATTGACTATGTGCCGGGCAAGGCCATCTTGGAATCCAAGTCGCTGAAACTGTTTCTGAACAGCTTCCGCAATGCCTCCGGCTTTCACGAAGCCACCACGATCTCGATCGCCAAGCGCATCGCCACCGTGATTAAGCCCAAATATCTGCGCATTGCGGGCTACTGGTATCCCAGGGGCGGCATCCCCATCGACATTTTCTGGCAGACGGGAAAATTGCCGGCGGGCGTTTGGTTGCCCGACCCCGGTGTATCGCCTTACAGAGGCCGTGGCTGAACTTAGGTCGCTGACTTCGCGGGGACGCCAGCCATTCTAGTTCGCTTCGCTCACAAGAATAGCTAGGCGGCTCCCCGATCCCGGCGTTTCTCCCTATCGCGGCCGCGGCTGACCCACCAATGCACCGGCTTGCCGACGTTGAACGGATAAGATATCACTGGTTGAGAGCATATGCTCGTAATTACACCAGATGGGAGATATTCATGCGCACCAAGCTCTTTGCCGCATTCCTGGTCACCGCTGGCTTGTCGGCCAGCGCAGCGTCAGCGCAAACCCCGCCGGCTGTGCCCACCACCAAGATCCTGGCCATCTCTCATTCCATCGGCTCGCCCATGACCCCGGCCGAGCGCGCCCAAATCATGCCGCATGAAGTGCATGACACAGTGAACGCGTATCTCGCCGGCAAGATCGATCAATGGTATTTCCAGACCGACGGCAAAGGCGTGGTCTTCATCGTCAATGCCTCGACGCCGGAGGAAGCAAAAGCCATCCTGGAGAAATTTCCGCTGGGGCAGGCCGGCAAGATGGGTTTCGACTATATCCCACTCGGGCCGCTCAACCCGCTGCGCATCATCAACGACATGGTGAAGTAAGATTTGCCAAGGTGGGGACCGGCACCCGGTCCCCAATCTTGATTCCATCACATTCCCCATCTCTTGCCGCAATCTAGCCCGATTGAGCCGTTTATCTGGCCGCAAGCCGCGCGCTTTTTTTTGCGGCCGCCACAATTTCGCACACCACAAGGGATAGGCTTTTTCCATCGCCGCGATGCCCAAAGCGACGATCTAAGAGCCTTCCCAAGGCCCCTTGCTCTTGCGGCAGAAGGGAGTTCTTGCATGGGACAATATCGTTTCGATTTGATCGATCCGGCTGGAGAAATCGCGCAAAGCCAATTTCACGCCTGCGCTGACGATCTCGATGCGCTCGACAAGGCCGAATCGCTGTCCGACGGAAACGCAGTCGATGTCTGGGACGGCGCCCGCCGGGTACTGCATGTCAAGCGCGGTAACCTGATGGCGACGCCTAGCGACGGATTGCCGGGCTGAAACGCGCGCGCGGCCCGAATCAGCTGCATCTGCGCGGCTTGTTTCCATCAGATTTAACGCCTGACAAAGACGTGATTTCTTGGCATCCTCTTCCATCAGGGACGGGGACGCTGAAACATGAACAGCATCGTTATTCGCGGCGTGCTGGTGGGCGCGCTGGCGGGGCTTCTCTTCGGCTTCGATACCGCGGTGATCGCGGGCACCACGCAGGGCCTCAAGAGCGTCTATCAGCTTAGTCCCGAAGGACTGGGTATCACCGTTTCCAGCGCGCTTTGGGGGACGCTCGCAGGAGCGCTTCTGGCAGGGGTGCCGGGCGACCGGTATGGCGCGCGGCAATGTCTGAAGGCGATCGCCGTCCTCTACATCATTTCCTCGGCGGGATGCGCGCTGGCCTGGAGCTGGTCCGCGCTGCTGGTCTTCCGCGTGATGGCAGGCCTGGCCATCGGCGCCTCGACCGTGCTCGCCCCGGTCTATCTCACCGAGATCGCGCCGCCCAAATGGCGCGGCGCCATGGTCGGCATGTTTCAGTTCAACATCGTGGTGGGCATCTTGGTTGCCTATCTCTGCAACTATCTGATCGGCGGCCTGCAATTGGGCGCGGATGAATGGCGCTGGAAATTCAGCTTGGCCGTTCTGCCGGGCTTCATTCTGATCACCTTGTTGTTCACGATTCCGCAAAGCCCGCGCTGGCTGGCGCTCAAGGGCCGCATTGCCGAAGCAAAGCAAATCCTGCATGACATCGCGCCGGATATCGGTTCCGCAGAAGAGAACGCCATCCTGCTGCACGAACCGGCCGAGGATGGCAAATTGAGCTGGGCCAAATACAAGAAGCCGATCCTGCTGGCATTCGCCATCGCAGCCTTCAATCAGTTGGCCGGCATCAATGCCATTCTCTATTATATCAACGACATTTTCGCATCGGCGGGCTTCAGCAAAGTCTCCGCCGACCAGCAGGCCATCGCGATCGGGGCCACCAATTTCCTGTTCACGCTGCCCGCGCTTTATCTGATCGACCGCATTGGCAGGAAAACGCTGTTGCTGATTGGCTCCGTCGGCCTCTTCGCCACCCTATCCGGCACGGCGGCGATCTTGATCAGCGGGCAGCACCAGGATCTGCTGTTGTGGATGCTGATCGGCTTCATCGGCTCCTTCGCCTTCTCTCAAGGCGCGGTGATCTGGGTCTATATCAGCGAGATATTCCCCACCGAGGTGCGGGCACGGGGGCAGAGCATCGGCTCCTCCACCCATTGGGGCATGGATGCGATCATCGCCACGCTTTTTCCCATAGTGGCGGCCTATTCCAAAGGCGCACCCTTCATCTTCTTCGCGGTCATGGTGGTCTTGCAGTTCATCGTCGTGCTGTTCTTCTTTCCGGAGACCAAGCGTGCGCCGCTGGAGAATATTTCCGCCATCGTCACCACCAGTTAGGTTTTTTGCTTGTCTTCCGAAAATGATGCCCTTGCCGCATGGTCCCGTCGTTTCGATAATTGGCTTTTCGACCGGGCGTTTCCGCTCTGGTGGGAAAAAGGCGCCGATCATGTGCATGGCGGCTTTATCGACACGCTGAATCTGGACGCCAGCCCGGCCGAGACTCAGCGCCGCGGTCGCGTCCAGGCGCGACAGAGCTGGGTCTATGGCGTCGCGGGCGAGATGGGATGGACGGGTCCCTGGCGCAAAGGGGCCGTGCTAGGGCTCGATTTTCTGAGCGCGCATCACCTAAGGCCCGATGGCCAATTCTCGACCAAGACCAGCGCGGCCGGTACGATGCTGGACGCCACTGCGTTTCTCTACGACCAGACCTTCATCCTGCTGGCTTTCTCACAGCTTCATAAAGTTATGCGGCGGGACGCCGACTGGTCCGCCAAAGCGTTGGCGCTTTTGCAGGCGGTGACGGCGGCGCGCACCCATCCGCAAGGCGGCTTTGTCGAGAGCGGCGCCGAGCCATTTCAGTCCAATCCGCACATGCACCTTTTCGAAGCCGCGCTCGCCTGGTGCGAGGCGGGCGGCGGCAGTGCATGGCACAGGCTCGCGGACGAACTCGCCGAGCTTTGCCTTTCGCGCATGATCGACCCTGCCAATGGCGCCATCGCGGAATATTACGACGCCGCATGGAAGCCCCTGCCGCCGGGCGGCGTGCAGCATCTGGAACCCGGTCATCAATTCGAATGGGCCTGGCTTTTGGGCCGCTGGAGCCGAATGCGTGGACATGTGGGCGCCGAGAAGGCGGCCAAGCGTTTGTTCGAGGCAGGAACGCGCGGCGTCGATCCGCTCCGTCAGGTCGCGATCTTCGAAATGTCGCTGGATTTTCAGGTTACGCAGCCGTCCGCTCGCCTCTGGGCCCAAGCGGAGCGAATCAAGGCGGCGATCCTGCTGATGGAGACGGCTGACGGCGCCGAGCGCGTGCGTTATCGCGAGCATGCCATCGCCGCGGCCCATGCGCTCTGGCGCTATCTGGAGACGCCCACAGCCGGCCTCTGGCATGACCGGATGACACCGGACGGAAATTTCATCGAGGAAGCGGCGCCCGCCAGTTCCTTCTATCACATCATTTGCGCTATCTCCGTGCTCGGGCAGGGGAGCAGCAATGGCTAAGGATGTGATCGGCGTCGGCCTGGTCGGCTATGGATTTGCGGGAAAGACGTTCCACGCGCCGCTTCTTCGCGCGGTCGAGGGCCTGGACCTGAAAGCCATCGCATCCAGCGACGCCGCCAAGGTCAAAAAAGACTTTCCGGGTATGACGGTCTTCGCCGACCCGGCCGAGTTGTTCGCGCGAAGCGAGATCGATCTCATCGTCATCGCCACGCCCAATGACAGCCATGCGCCCCTGGCACGCGCCGCCATCGCGGCGGGCAAGCATGTGGTGATCGACAAGCCCTTTACGCTCGACATGGAAGAAGCGCGCGACCTCATGGTGAAGGCGGAGCGTCGTGACCGGCTACTCAGCGTCTTCCACAATCGGCGCTGGGACAGCGACTTCCTGGCGGCAAAGTTCGGCGTGGAAAGCGGCGTGCTGGGTCGCGTGACCCATTTCGAGTCCCATATCGACCGTTTCCGGCCCGAAGTGCGCGACCGCTGGCGCGAGCGCAGGGGGCCAGGGGCAGGGGTCTGGTACGATCTGGCGCCGCACATGGCCGATCAGTCCTTGCAATTGTTCGGGCTGCCGGAGGGCGTCCTGGGCAATCTCTTCCTGCAACGCGCAGGCGCCCAGGCGGATGATTGGGCCCATGCCGTGCTGATCTATCCGCATCTGAGGGTGATCCTGCACGCCAGCATGATCGCGGCGGGCGGCAGCCCCCGCTTCCTGGTGCATGGCGAGCGCGGCAGCCTGGTCAAGCGCGGCATCGATCAGCAGGAGGCCCAGTTGCTGGACGGCATGCAGCCCGGCGCGCCGGGCTGGGGCGTGGATCTGGATCGGATGGAGATCTGGAACAGCGCCCGCGAGTGCCGAGGCATGCCCACACCGGCAGGCGACCATCGCAAATACTATATGGGCATCCGCGACGCGCTGAGGGGGATTGCGCCCAATATCGTGCCCCCGATCCAGGCGCTGGCGGTTATGGCGGTGATGGAAGCGGCGGCGGCATCCTCGGCGGAAGCCAAGATGATGCCCCTGCCGCTCACAGAAGAAGAGCGCGCCGCTTTTTCTGCGTCGCGGGCGCCCAAGCCGCGTCTGTCGGCAGCCGAAGTCGCCTGAGGGAACTCACGCGGGGTTCCGCCGTTTTGCGCAATGACATTTTTTAACGCATCCTTTTGCGCGGCACACCGTTGCGTTCCTATTGCAAGGAAACTAGCGGCGCATGGCCAATCTCGATCTGGAAAATAACCCCGAACTGATCGCCTCCAACAAAATCGAAGGCACCCCGGTTTTCGACAATGATGGCGCAAGGCTGGGCGCGATCCATGCGCTCATGGTCGACAGGCGTTCAGGCCTGGTGACATTCGCCGAGGTCCGGGTGGGCGGCCTGATGGGGATAGGATCGGACCACCAACTTCTGCCCTGGAGCCAACTCGACTTCGACGAGGAATTGAACGGTTATGTGCTGGAGGGCGACGAAGAGACAGCGCAGAAAGCCGGACCGGGGCAGCCTATATCGCGCTTCAATTACGCCATTGGAGCCGAGCCGATCGGTCATTATGGGTTGGGCGGCCCGGACGAGACCATGAAGTAGCGGATAGCGAGGCCG
>Ga0134128_10003799_pt1 | contig 18496 bp, 17 predicted proteins | sample KB31754_FD_96462 | JGI IMG/M metagenome (GOLD analysis project Ga0134128, IMG submission 96462) | Terrestrial soil microbial communities with excess Nitrogen fertilizer from Kellogg Biological Station, Michigan, USA - KB3-175-4 | ecosystem: Environmental > Terrestrial > Soil > Unclassified ... | reverse complement strand
GGCGGCGATGCGGCGGCGGATCGCCGGCAGCGCCTGGCCGAACTCGAGCATGTGCTCGTATTTCGTTTCATCCCGGGTGTGTCGCCAGCGCGCGTGGTAGCGATACTGTTTGCGCCGCCGCGCGTCCCGTCCCGTGGCCTGGAGATGCCCATTCTCGAGGGGGCAGATCCATACGTCGGTCCATGCTGGCGGAACGGCCAAAGCCCTGATGCGGGCTAGCTCCGCGGCATCCCTGATTACCTTCCCCTTGGGGCTTCGATAGATGAAGCGTCCCGCACCCCCGTGGCGGGTGATGCCCGGCTGCCGGTCGCTGACGTACCGCAGCCCTGCGACTCTGGCCGCGGAGACGTTTTCGGGTGAAGGAACCGGGATATCCGGCTGCGAAGACCTGCTGTCCATGGATCATCCGGCAACGCTGAAGCCGTCGGACCGGCTCATTGAAGGTTCAACGTGCAAAGCGGCAGATCGGGTCCGGGCAGGATTCGCGGCCCGGGCGGCGGGACCTCTTGGCCAGGGGTCCCCTCGGCCTGGCCAGCGTTCCCATTGTCCGGCCGGATGGCGCCACGGGATAATACCGCCCGGACATTGCCCTCATACCCATGGATTCCGCCCAGCAGCTCAATCCCGCGACCGCCCGCACGGTCTTCCTCTGGCAGATGGCCTTTCTTGCCGTGCTGCTCTCGGCCAACGCGGTCTCCAACATCTTTACCGCAATCGATGATTGGGGCCGGGGCGGTACGCACCTGGCTGCATGGGAGCCGGCGACGTGGGAGATTTCGAGCATCATATGCGTCTGGCTGCTGGTGCCTGCGATTGGCTGGTGGCTCAAGCAGTTCCCCATAGTCCACGGCGGCTGGCTCCGCAGCCTCCCCGCGCATCTGATTGCGACGCTGCCTTACTCGCTGCTGCACGTGGGCGGCATGGTGCTCCTGCGTGACCTCGTGTACAGACTCATGGGCACGCATTACGACTTCGGGGCGTGGTGGCCGAACTGGTTCTACGAATACCGCAAGGATTTCGTCAGCTACTGGCTGCTCCTCGTCTGCATCGTGGCGTTCCGGTTGTATGGGCTCTGGAAGGACTCGCGTGAGTCCCTCGCCACGGCCCCGCAACGACAGCCTGTATCGAGTGAGCCTGCGCCGGGTGAGTCCACGGGCGACGATCCCTCGCTCGAGCGCCTCATCGTACGCAAGCTCAATCGCGAATACATCATCGCCGTCACCGATGTCGACCGGGTGGAGGCTGACGGCAACTATGTAAACGTGTACGCTCAGGGAAACGCCTACCCCAGGCGGGAGTCACTTGCGGCCCTGGAGAAGAAACTGGATGCACGGCGCTTCGTGCGGGTGCATCGCGGACACTTGGTCAACGTCGATCGCATCCGCGAGATCCAGCCCTGGGATCATGGCGACTACCGCATCGTGCTGCAGGATGGCACCTGCGTGAACCTCAGCCGCCGCTATCGCGCCCGCCTCCAGCACCTCCTGCGCTGAATTTCACCCGAAAGTCACCCCCATGACGCGCAAAATACTTTCCGCGGCACTCGCACTGACCGGCTTGTTCATCTTTCTCGGCGGCTTCGGCCACAGTTTCATGGGCCGCAAAACGCTGGATATCGGCCTCGCCCGAGTTGCGCTCGACATGCACACCGAGAAGCTGATCTATCTGGTGTGGTACTTCTGCGGCGGTTGCATGCTGGTGTTCGGACTGGTGGTGATCGCAAGCGCGTGGCGAGCCTGGCGCGGCGAGAAGAGCGGCCTTGCCGCATCGAGTTGGATCGGAGTCTTCTATCTCGCGACGGGCGTACTGTCGCTCGCCTACATGAAGGAAGCGTTCTGGACCACCTTTGTGGTTCTCGGCGGTCTCGCGCTCATCCTGTCGCTGACGCTGGCTTCAGCACGGAAAGAACCTGTCCTTTAGCTCCCGCAGGCTCCCGATCACCGCGCAGGCTCCCGCCCGTGTCAGATCCGCGGCGCTGAAGATGGCCGCAGGCGGGCGCAGCCCGATGACCCGCATGCCGGCTTCACGCGCGGCGATGATTCCCACCGTGGAGTCTTCCACGGCGATCGTGTCATCGCTTCGCGTCTCCAGCAAACGCGCGGCCTGTAGATAGACGTCCGGGGCCGGCTTCGGGGCGGGTACGTCATCGCGCGTCACGATGCGATCGTCGAATAGGGGCGCGAATCCGACCGCTTGCAGCATCTCTCGAACCAGGCGCCGGCTGGAATTCGATGCCACGGCGAGCCCGATCCCGTTCGCGGCCAAGTGCCCAAGGAGCTCCCCAGCCCCTTCGATGGGCCGCACCTCCTGCACAATGAGCTGCGACGCAATGTTCTCGACGATCATTTCAGCGTCCTCGGGCAGCGGCACGCCCCGCTCCCGTGAGACCCTGCGGAGAAAGTCGTCGTTGGCAATACCTGTGCTTTGAGACCGGACCTCTTCCACACCCAGCACGATTCCCCACCGCGCAAGGGCTCCTTGCAGCGCTTTCGCGTGAACCCGCTCGCTGTCGATCAGCGTGCCGTCGCAGTCGAACACCACCGCGGCTGGAACCCCCGCGACTGGGGACATCATTGAAGGCATGACCGGATCGTACCGAATTTCGGCTGAGCGGAGCCGGCTGGAGCATGTGTTCCCCTGAGATTGGTCATCCCCGGGGCGCCGCTCGTCCTGGCGCAGCGCCGCTCGTCATCAGGCCGGTGGCGCAACGGCGGGCAAGGCCGTAGGGTCGGCGCGCACTACCATGATGGAGCCGTGTCGATGAGACGAATGCGCGCCTCGGCCGCCAGCCTCCCCGCCGCTTTGCCGCTCGCCGCTTTGCCGCTGGCCATTCTGCTCGTCGCCGGGTGTTCCGGCCCAAAGACGCCGAGCGGCGCCGGTGACACCGCGCGCGGTCTCTCAATGGCGCCGCAAAAGGCTACCGCTGCCGCGCACGAGGCTCCCTCCGACTGGTCAGCCTATGGGGGCGACCCCGGTGGTACCCGCTATTCATCTTTGGCGCAGATCACGCCCGCGAACGTTCGCGAGCTTCGTGTGGCCTGGACGTTCCGTACCGGAGAGCTGGGCAAGGGGGTCATGGACTGGACCCGCTCCGCCTTCGAGGCCACCCCGATCCTGTACCGCGGGATACTGTACTTCACCACACCTGGCACCAATGTGCTCGCGGTGGACGCGGCCACCGGCGCCCTTCGCTGGCGCCATGACAGCCAGAACAATGACCACCTTCACTATTCGGATGGTGTGTCGCGAGGCGTGTCCTTGTGGGTGGACGCCTCGAAGGCACAGGGCGCTGAATGCCAGGCCCGCATCTACGCTGCGACGCTCGACGGCAGGCTCCTCTCTCTGGATGCCGCTACGGGCAAGCCCTGCCAGGACTTCGGTCGGCAAGGTGCCGTCGATCTGCTCCAGGGCATCCGATTTGCCGATAAGGCAGGCAACGAGTGGCGAGACTACCTGGTGACCTCGCCTCCCGCGGTCCTGGACGACAAGATCGTCCTCGGCTCCTCGGTCGGCGACAACCGGGGCGTCAGCCTCGAGCTGGGTACCGTACGAGCCTTCGACGCCAGAACGGGAAAGCTGCTTTGGAGCTGGGATCCGATTCCGCGTGATCCCTCCAACCCCGTGTACAACCAATGGAGCGCGCAGGGCGCGAAGCTCACCGGCGCGGCCAACGCATGGGCGCCGCTCTCGGCCGATCCGGCGCGGCATCTTGTCTTCGTACCCACGGGCTCCGCGAGCCCGGACTTCTTCGGCGGCGAGCGGCCGGGCGATGACCGCTGGGCAGACTCCGTGGTTGCGCTAGATGCCAACACCGGCAAGCTCGTGTGGGGCCGCCAGCTCGTCCATCACAACCTGTGGGATTACGACACGGCCTCGCAGCCGACGCTCGTGGAGTTGACACACGACGGCAGGCAGGTCCCCGCGGTCATTCAGGCAGGAAAGACGGGCTTTCTCTTCACGCTGAACCGGGAGACCGGCGCGCCGATTTTCCCCATCGTGGAGAGGCCCGTTCCCCAGGACGCCGCGCCCGGTGAGAAGCCATCGCCCACGCAACCCTATCCGGTGGCACCGCCCGCTCTGACGCCCCAGGGTCCCGTGACCCCCGCGGACGCCTGGGGAGTCGCGTGGCTCGACACACGCGCATGCCGCAAACGCATTGCGGCCGACCGCTCGGAAGGCATTTTCCAGCCACCGTCCACTCACGAGTCCATCTACAACCCCGGCTACGCCGGTGGCTCCAACTGGGGCGGGATCGCTTTCGACCCGCAGCGCCAGCTCGTGATCGCCAACGCCATGAATCTCCCGTGGCTCATGGCGCTCGTGCCGCGCAAAGAGGTCGCCGCCCAGATGCACGACCCGCAGTACCGCGGCTGGGAATTCGGGCAGATGGAGGGAACTCCCTACGCCATGCGCCGCCGCGCATTCCTGTCCCGTCTGGGCATACCTTGCGTCAAGCCGCCCTGGGGCACGCTCACCGCCATCGACATGACGCACGGGACGATCAAATGGCACGTACCGCTCGGTGACTCGCCGCTGGTGCATCTCAACCTCGGCATGCCCAACCTTGGCGGTCCCGTGGTCACCGCGAGCGGTCTCATCTTCATTGCCGCGAGTTTCGACGATCGCATGCGGGCATTCGACGTCAACACCGGCAAAGTGCTGTGGCAGGTGAAGCTGCCGGCCGGCGGCCAGGCCACGCCTATGACCTACAGCATCGGCGGCCGCCAGTACGTCGTGATCGCCGCCGGCGGATACAAGGATTCCACGACCCGCGGCGACTATGTGATCGCCTACGCGCTGCCCAATTGAGCGCGGGCTCAGGCGAGCGATGCCTGCTTGCACGTCCACCTAAGAGCCCAGCATGCATCGCCTCGCGCATGCGAGATCGGTCGTGTAGGCTTGCCGCATGACGACAACACCCGATCGCTGCGGATGGCAATGGACGGACACCCAGCGCGTCACGGCTCTCGGCGAGCCGCTGCTGGAGCTGCAACCCGCGGAGGACGGCGGGGTCAGCATGGCATTCGGCGGCGATGTCGCCAACTCCATGACCTGTCTGTCCAGGATAGTCGGCGCGGGCGCACGGCGGATTTCGCTGGTCACTGCGCTGGGCGACAGCAGCTACTCCGCGTGGCTGCGCGAGAGACTGACGCGCGAAGGGATCCAAGTCATCGAGCCGCCGATCCAAGGCGAGCCCGGTATTTACGGACTGCCGCTCGATCCTGCGGGCCCTCCCGGCTTCTCGTACTGGCGTGCGCAGTCAGCCGCGCGCGCCTTTCTGCAGTCCGCCGATCTCGCGCGCTTCGAGGAGCTGCTCGGCGAGACGCAGCTTCTTCTCGTCACCGGGATCACCCTCGCCCTCTGCTCCCGCGCCAGCTTCGAGCACCTCTGCCGCTGGGCGGATCGGCACCGTCGCGGCTGCCGTATCGTTTTCGATTGCAACTTCCGGCGGCGTCTGTGGGATAGCGATGCTGAGGCTCGGGAGCGGATCGGCACGTTCGAGGGGCTGTCTTCATTGATCGCGACCGGCGCGGAGGACGAGAAGACTCTCTGGGGCGCCGAGGGCACGGCGCAGATCATCGAGCGGGTCAGCCGCCTCTCGGCGGAATATCTGATCCGTGGCGGCGCCGAAGGCTGCTGGGTCGGCTCGGGGCGGGAATGTCAGCACGTCCCGACGGAGCCCGTGGCAGTCATCGGCGATACGGCGGGCGCCGGAGACGCGCACCTCGCCAGTTACATGGCCGCCAGGATTTCCGGGTGCGGCAGGGCGGAGGCCGCTGCCTACGCGAACAAAGCCGCCGCCGTCATCGTGAGCCAGCGTGGCTCCGTGCCAAAGGCCGACGCGCGGTTTCCGGCGCTGCCCATCCGCGTACCCGGGTAGCCTCCAGCCGGATGCTTCTGTGCCGGCGCGACGTGATTGCGGATGCGTCACCGCGCTATCATCCATAGACCATGCGCCTAGGGCTCCAACACAGCTACGCCGGCCTGCCTAGCCGCTTCTACGCGCGGATTGCTCCGACGCGCGTACCGGACCCGAAACTCGTCATATTCAACACGGGCCTGGCCCGGGAGCTCGGCCTCGACCCCGATGCGCTGGAGCCCGAGGCAGCCGCACTGCTGTCCGGCAATGCCCTGCCCGAGGATGCCGACCCCATCGCCATGGCCTACGCCGGACATCAGTTCGGCGGCTTCGTGCCGTCGCTGGGTGACGGGCGCGCCATCCTCCTCGGTGAGATCCAGGCGCGCGACGGGAGCCTGCGCGACATTCAGCTCAAGGGAGCCGGCCGCACGCCTTTCGCTCGCGGCGGCGACGGCCGTGCGGCGCTCGGACCCATGCTGCGGGAGTACCTCGTCAGCGAAGCGATGCACGCGCTCGGAGTTGCCACGACGCGATCGCTCGCCGTGGTCACGACAGGCGAGCAGGTATATCGCGAGAGCGCGTTACCCGGGGCGGTTCTGACCCGCGTGGCTGCCAGCCATGTCAGGGTAGGCACGTTTCAGTACTTTGCCGCCCGCCGGGACCAGGACGGCGTGCGTGCGCTGGTGGAGTATGTCATCGCGAGGCACTATCCCGATGCCCGTGATGCCGACGTGCCCGCGCTCTCGGTACTCAAAAGCGTGGCGCAACGCCAGGCCTCCCTGATCGCTGACTGGATGCTGGTCGGCTTCATCCACGGAGTCATGAACACGGACAACATGTCGATCGCGGGTGAGACCATCGACTATGGTCCCTGCGCCTTCATGGACGCATACGATCCCAGCACGGTGTACAGCTCCATCGACCACCAGGGACGGTATGCTTTCCGGAACCAACCCGTCATTGCCCAGTGGAACCTGGCTCGGCTCGCGGAGACGCTATTGCCGCTGATCGACCCTGAGCCCGAGAAGGCAGTTCAGCTCGCGACGGCTGCGATCGAGCCCTTCATCGCGCAGTTCGACGCGCGTTTTCTTGCAGGCATGCGACGCAAGGTCGGTCTCTCCGGCTCCGCGGAGGGCGACGCCGACCTCATCAAGCGACTGCTCACGGCCATGGAACAGTCGCACGCCGACTTCACCCTCACCTTCCACAGACTCGCGCTCGCCGCGGAAAATCCCGATGAGGAGCCTCGGCTGCGCGAGCTCTTCGCACGGACCGCCGACATCGAATCGTGGTTGCGCGACTGGCGGTCCTGCATGGCTCGCGACTCGAGGCCCCTCGCCGGGAGAGTCGCCGGCATGCGGACGGCGAGTCCCGCCTTCATTCCGCGCAACCACCGCGTGCACGCGGCACTGGAGGCTGCCGAGGCGGGCGACTACCAGCCGTTCCGCACCCTTCTCGGCGTGCTGCAGCACCCCTTTGACGCCCAGCCGGAGAGGGGCGAATACTCACAACCACCCGCTCCGTCGGAGCGTGTGCTTCAGACATTCTGTGGCACGTGAGACCCCGTAAGAGAGACCCTGATGCATTGGCCAACGACACTCTTCATTGCCGCCGTGGCGATCACCACGGCAGTAGAGCTGTGGCTCGCCGCGCGTCAGATCGCGACCGTCGCGGGGCACCGCGATCGCATACCGGAGCCTTTCGCCGGGCGGCTGTCGCCGGAAGATCATCGTAAGGCTGCGGACTACACGGTGGCCAAAGCCAGGCTCGGGATGGTGAGCTCGCTGATCGGTGCGGCAGTCACGCTGTGCCTGACCGTCGGCGGCGGCATCGCGGCCCTGGACGCTCTCTGGCGGCATACGGGTTGGGCCGAGCCCTGGCTGGGGATGGCAGTCATCGCCACCGTTGCCACGGTAGTGGGCATCATCAGCCTGCCCGTATCTCTGCTTCGCACCTTTCGGATAGAGGCTGCTTTCGGCTTCAACCGCACGACAGCGATGATCTACCTGGCCGACCTCGGCAAGGGCCTCGTCCTCGCGGCAGTGATCGGCGGCCCGTTGGTTCTGGCGATCCTCGTTCTGATGGATCGCGCCGGCCGCTGGTGGTGGCTGGCAGCATTCGGCTGCTGGCTGGCGGTGACGCTGCTCATCACGTGGGCGTGGCCTGCCTTCATCGCGCCGCTCTTCAACAAGTTCTCGCCGTTGCAGGACGCTTCTCTCAAAGAGCGCATCGAGGCGCTGCTGGCGCGCTGCGGCTTCCGCTCGAGCGGCGTCTTCGTCATTGACGGCTCCCGCCGGTCCGCCCACGGCAACGCCTACTTCACCGGGATCGGGAGCCACAAGCGCATCGTCTTCTTCGACACCCTGCTGCAGCAGCTCGCCTCGCCCGAGATCGAGGCCGTGCTCGCGCACGAGCTCGGGCATTTCCGCCTGCGTCACGTCCGTCAGCGGCTGCTCGTCTCCTTCGCCACGATGCTCGCCGGCTTCGCGCTCCTCGGATGGCTTGCCCGGAGCCCGCGCTTCTATGAAGTGCTCGGCGTTCCGACGCCGTCCCCGCACGCCGCGCTCATCCTCTTCGCGCTGGTGGTACCGGTGGCGCTCTTCTTCACCACTCCGCTCAGCTCACTCTGGTCGCGCCGCCACGAATTCGCGGCGGACCACTTCGCTTCCCAACACGCGAGCGCGCAGGAGCTGGCCTCGGCCCTGGTCAAGCTCTATCGCGACAACGCGAGCACGCTGACGCCGGATCCCCTCTACACGGCCTTCTACTACTCGCATCCGCCGGCGCTCGCGCGTATTGCGCGCCTGACATCCGCCTCGGCGGCAAGGTGAAAGGCAGGCTCAGGCGCTGAGGATGGCCTGCGGCAGGGTCTCCAGCGACAGCACGCGCTCGACGGCCTGCATGCGAATGGCTTCCTTCGGCATGCCGAATACCACACAGCTCGCCTCATCCTGTGCGATCGTGTCCGCCCCGGCAGCGCGCATCTCTTTGAGGCCGCGGGCGCCGTCGTCGCCCATGCCCGTCATGATGATGCCGAGCGCGTTGCGGCCGGCCGCTTTCGCCACCGAGCGGAACAACACGTCCACGGACGGGCAGTGCCGGTTGACCGGCGGCCCCTCGCGAACTTCCACGTAGTACTGCGCCCCGCTGCGTTGCAGCAGCATGTGCCGTCCACCGGGCGCTATCAGCGCGCATCCCGGTATCACACGGTCCCGATCCCGCGCTTCACGCACTTCGATCTGACACAACGCATCGAGTCGTGTCGCAAAGGCCGCCGTGAACTGGGGCGGCATGTGCTGAACGATCACCAGGCCGGGACAGACCTTCGGCAGCGCGGTCAGCACCTCCTGCAGCGCCTGGGTGCCACCGGTCGACGTGCCGATCGCAACGACGCGCTCAGTCGTGCGCGTCATCGCCTGCTCTCCGGCCGGAGAGAGGATGACATCCGCGGTGTATTTCGCAATAGGGCGCAGACCCGCTCCCCCCGGGGCCGCCGTTCCCGCCGTGCTCCCCGAAGTACCGCTTACCGCCGCGCTCGATCCCGCCGGGCCGGCAGCGGGTAGGCGCGCGGCCGCCGCTCTGCGGATCAGACCCTTCAGGTTCGCGCGCGCCGCTGTACGAATGGCCCCCGCCAGTTCCGCCGCCGACGCGTGCAGGAATCCCTTCAGATCCGCTTTCGGCTTGGTGACGATGGAGACGGCGCCCGCCGCCAGCGCCTCGAGCGTCATCGGCGCGCCAGCCTCGGTCAGCGTCGAGCAGATGATGACCGGTGTGGGCCGCTCCTGCATGAGCTTGCGCAGGAAGGTGATGCCGTCCATGCGCGGCATTTCCACATCGAGAACGATCACATCCGGCCAGCGCGCCTTCATCCGCTGCATCGCGAAGAGCGGATCAGCGACCGCCGCCATGACCTCGATACCCGTCTCCTCGCGCAGCAGTTCCACGAGCACCTGACGCACGACCGCCGAGTCATCGACGATCATGACCTGGATCGCGCTCATCGCGGCTTCCTGTAGATGGCGGGCAAGACCATCTCGACGCCGTCACTCACATCTATGAGGGTCTCGGAGTGCCCGATGAAGAGCCACCCGCCCGGTTTCAGGGATTCCAGGACGCGGGCGACGACACCACGCTTGGTCTCGAGATTGAAGTAGATGAGTACGTTGCGCAGGAAAATGACATCGAACGTCCCCAGCCGCGGCAAGCGCGCGTTCAGATTCACCTGCAGGAATCGCACACGCGACCGCAGCTTGCGCTCGACGAGCAGTGTGCCCTCCTGCGCGCCCGTCCCCTTGAGGCAGTAGCGCTGCAGATAGCCGCGCGGGAAATTCGACAGGCGATCGAGCGGATAGTGTCCGGTTCGGGCGCGAGCGAGCACTCGGGTGCTGATGTCGCTGGCGACCACGTCCCATGGTCCACCGCCGAGGCAGTCATCGAGCACCATGGCGATGCTGTAGGCCTCCTCCCCCGTCGAGCCGGCCGCGCTCCACACTCTGAATGCCGCCCCCGGGCTCCGCCGGCCGCGCAGTATCTGCTTCAGGAATTGGAAGTGCTTGGGCTCCCGAAAGAAGTAGGTCTCGTTGGTCGTGAGCAGATCCACGGCCATCTGCAGCTCGTCCGGCGACTGACCGCTCTTCAACAGGTCGAGATACTCGCCGTAGTTCTTCAGCTGACAGGCATGCAGGCGCTTCGCCAGCCTGCCGCACACGAGCGCCCGCTTGGCATCGCTCAGGGTGATTCCGGCGGACTGGTAGATGAAGCGCTGGAACTGTGCGAATTCGGAGTCCGAGAGGCTGAACATCAGGCGTTGTGTGCCGGCGGGCTCTCGAGCGCTCCCGCCAGCGATTCGAGCTCGGCCGGCGCCAGCACATGCCGCGAATCGAGCAGGATCACGAAGCGGCCATCGATCTTACCCATGCCGGCGATGAAGTCGGTGCGGATGCGGGCCCCGAAGGTCGGTGGCGGCTCGATCTCACTCGCCGGGATCTCGACTACGGCATTGACGGCATCGACGACCGCACCAATGTCATAACGCTCTCCGTCGAGATCGACCTCCACGATGACGATGCACGTGCGCTTCGTGACGGGACTCGCCGGCTTCCCGAACCGCACGGCGAGATCGATCACCGGCACGACCAGGCCGCGCAAGTTGATCACTCCGCGCAGGTACTCCGGCATCATCGGTACGCGGGTCGGGTTCGAGTATTCGATGATTTCCTTGATGGCGAGGATGCCGATCGCGAACACCTCGCCCGACAGTACGAACGTCAGATATTGCTGGCTCTGGCCGCCGGCGCCCATTTCAGGCGCGGCGGACTGGCTGGCGGCATGCTGCATTTTGCTCTCCTACCGCCGCTCACTGGAACTTGGCGAACTGCAGCTCATCCGGCTCGGCGGCCGTCATCGCAAGGCCCGCGGCGAGCTTGGGTCCGCCCGCGAGAGGCGCGGAGCGCTGTGTCAGCTTGGATTTGAGGGTGGTCTTGCGGGTCATCGGCCGACCGGCGTCGGCCGGCCTTCTCGCGCCCGTCTTGAAGAACGCCATGGCCTGCTGCAGCTGTTCGGCCTGGCCGCTCATCTCCTCGGCGGTCGAGGCGAGCTCCTCGGCCGAAGCCGCATTCTGCTGCGTGGTCTGACTCAACTGCGTGACCGCGGAGTTGATCTGTCCGACACCCGAGGACTGCTCCTGCGAGGCGGCGGCGATCTCCTGGACCAGATCCGAGGTCTTCTTGATGCTCGGCACCATGGCCGCGAGCAGGGTGCCCGCCTTCTCTGCGAGCTCGACGCTGTTCGACGCGACCGTGCCGATCTCCTGCGCCGCCACCTGGCTGCGCTCGGCGAGCTTGCGCACCTCGGCCGCGACAACGGCGAAGCCCTTGCCGTGCTCGCCCGCGCGCGCCGCTTCGATTGCCGCATTGAGCGCGAGCAGGTTCGTCTGGTAGGCGATGTCGTCGATGATGCCGATCTTCTGGGCAATCTGTTTCATCGCCATCACGGTCGCCTGCACGGCCTCACCGCCCTCGCTCGCCTCAGTGGAGGCTTTGGCCGCCATGGAGTCGGTCTGCTTGGCGTTGTCGCTGTTCTGCGCGATGGAGGCCGTCATCTGCTCGATGGAGGCGCTGGTCTCCTCGACGCCGGAGGCCTGCTCGCTCGCCGCCTGAGAGAGCGACTGCGAGGTCGTGCTCACCTCCTCCGCGGCACCAGCCAGCGCATCCGCCGATCCCATCACCTCCGCGATGATCTGCTTGAGCTTGTCCGCCATGCTCTTCACGGCATAGAGCATGCTCGACTCATCGCCCTGGCGAGTCTCGACCTCCACCGTGAGATCGCCCGCGGCGATCGCATGGAGCACCTCCGCGGCGTAGGCGGGCTCGCCACCGAGCTGCTTGAGAATGCTGCGTGTCACGACGAGCGCCGCGACGATCGCCAACACAGTGGCCACCACACCCAGAATCACCATCAGCGTGCGGGCGCCGACATAGGTCTGCTCCGCCTGCGCGGCCGCCTCTTCGTTCTGTTTGTCCTCGAACTCGACGAGCTGCTGGACTACGGGCTGCAGCGCCTCGCCGCGCGGATCGAACTGCTGCCGCAGGAGGGCGGTGGCCTGATCATCCTTGTTCTGGACGCCGAGTAGCGCCACCTGCTCGGCCGTCGCCGCGTAATCCGGCGCGAGCTGCTTGATCTTGGACATGAGGTCCTTCTCGGTGGCAGTGGTGCTGCTCAATGACTGGAACAGCCGGTCGAGCGCCTCGACGTCGGCGGCGAGATCCTGCGCGCGCTTGCGTACGGTCGTATGATCGGCCTGCAGCGTGGCGGGGTCATTGTTGATGACCAAGTCACGCACCGACGAGCCGATCCTGTCGACATCCTGACGTACGCTGACCGCGTCACGCGATTCGACGTTGTTCTCCGAGGTGATCGAGTGAAGCATATCGTTCACTATTGCCATGCGGCTGACGCCGGTCACGACGACCCCGATCAGGAGCACCGCCACGATACCGAAGGCTATCGCAAGGCGCTGCGCTACTTTCATGCTCTCTAACATACGGATTCTCCGACTCGCTTCCCCGATGAGTGCCGATTGCGCGCGGCCGCTCTGCGGACCAGCGCAGGCACGTCGAGGATCAGGGCGACCTCGCCGTTGCCGAGAATGCTGGAGCCGGTCACGCAGTCGACCGCGCGGAACATCTTTCCGAGCGGCTTGATGACCGTCTGCAGCTCACCGAGCAGCGCATCGACCACCAGGCCCGCGCGCTGCAACCCATGCCTCACCACGACCACGCTCTCGCGGCGCACCGCCGCTTCCGGCGTGCCAAACACCTGCCGCAGACGCACGAACGGCAGAACCTCGCCGCGCAGGTCCATCAGGTCGTGGCCGTTGACGGCTCCGAGCTCGACCACCTCGTCGATGACCTCCAGAGGCAGCACGAAGCTCGACTTGCCGACTCCGACCTGGAAGCCATTGATGATCGCCAGGGTGAGCGGCAGGCGGATGCTGACCGTCGTGCCCGCTCCCTCCACGCTGCGCAGGGTGACATCGCCCCGCAGCGCCGTGATGTTCCGCTTGACCACGTCCATGCCGACACCGCGGCCGGACAGATTGGTCACATGCTCGGCGGTCGAGAAGCCGGGCTCGAAGATGAGATCGAACGCCTCGCGGTCGGTGAGCTCGCGACCGGGCTCGACGAGCCCGCGCTCGAGAGCCTTGGCGAGGATCCTCTCGCGCCTGAGGCCGCCGCCGTCGTCTCCCACCTCAATGACGACACTGCCGGAGTCATGGAAGGCGTTGAGCGTAACCGTTCCGGCCGGTGGCTTGCCGCGCGCCGCGCGCGCGTTCGCCGCCTCGATGCCGTGATCCATTGCGTTGCGCACCAGGTGCGTCAGCGGGTCGGCGATCTGCTCCACCAGCGTCTTGTCGAGCTCGGTATCCTCGCCCTTGATGACGAGATGGATTTCCTTGTCGAGCTCGCGCGAGATGTCGTGCACGACCCGCTTGAAGCGGTCGAAGACACCGCCGATCTTCACCATGCGAAGCTGCAGCGCGCTCTCGCGGACCTGCTCCACGAGCCCGGCGAGCGTGGAGGTATGCTCCACGAGCTCCCCATCGCGCGCCTGGCGGGCCGCGAGCTGTGCACCGGCGGCGGCGATGATGAGCTCGCCAATTCGGGTGATCAGATGATCGAGCTTCTCGGCATCCACACGGATCGAATGCTTGGCCGCGCCGCGCGCCGGCTTCTTTCTGTCCCCCTCCGGGGCCGCAGCGGATCCGGCAGCCCGCTCCGCCGGCGGTGTGGCGTCCTGGCGCGCGGCCGGCTCGGCATGCGCGGCCGGTGTAATGCGTAGCGTGCAGTCATCGCGCACCAGCTCGAAGGCCGCCTCGATGCGCGCCTTGCTCTCCGCGGTGCGCAGGTCGATCTCGAACCCGAGATAACAGGTTTCTGGGTCGAAGCTTTCGGAAGGCGGCAGGTCGTCCTCGGTGACCGTCACTCGCTCCAGGCTGGCGAAAGTCGCGAGATAGCGGATGAATGCGAGCGGATCCATGCCGGCCTTGAGCATGTCGCGTCCAAAGCGCATCGAAACGCGCCATTGCGCGGTGGTATCGGCGCCGCGACTCCCCTCGGCCGCCGCGGCCGAGCCGCTCAGCCGCTTCAGGGCACCGGTGATCTGCTCGCCGGAGGGCTCGAGCTCCGCGGCGACTCTGTCACCCGACTCGACCCGCGCCACCAGCGCCGCGATGTGATCCTTGGCGCGCAGCAGCAGCGCGAGCAGATCATCGCTCATGGCCAGCTTTCCGTGCCGCACCGCATCCAGGGCGGTCTCGACCACGTGCACGAAGCGAACGATGGCATCGAGCCCAAAGAGGCCGGCCGACCCCTTGATCGTGTGCGCGCTGCGGAAGATCAGGTTGATCGTCTCGGGTGCCGGCGCGGCCTGCGAGCACTCGAGCAGCCCCGCCTCCATCCCGACGAGCAGATCCGCCGCTTCGACGAAGAAGCCCGGCAGAGCCTCATCGACATTCATGCGACGCTCTCCCGGCGCGCACGGCTCACGATCATGTCCTCCAACCGGCACAGACGCAGCAACGCCTCCACGCGCGGACTGGGATCGATGAGAGCGAGCCCGGCGCGGGCCCGCGCCAGCTTGCGCGCCATGAGCAGGATCTGCAGCCCCGCGGTGTCGATGTCGGTGACCTGCGAGAGGTCCAGGCTGGCCACGCCCGACGCGTCCGTAACTGCGGCGATGACACGCGCCGCAAGCGCCGCGGCCGAGTAGATCGTCATCTCACCCTCGATCCGCAACGGCTGCTGACCGTCATTCGCGCGCTTGTCCATTCGCGCTGCCATTTGTCTCAGGCGAGCACCAGCTTCGCGACCGCGTCCACGAGGGTCGCGGGCTGGAAGGGCTTGACGATCCAGGCTTTCGCGCCGGCGGCGCGTCCTTCCTGCTTCTTGTCCTGTCCGGCCTCGGTCGTCAGCATGATGACGGGCACGAACTTCGATGTCGGATGACTCTTCAGCTCCTTGAGGAAGGCGATGCCATCCATCACCGGCATGTTGACGTCACTCACGACGAGGTGCACGCGTTCCGCCGAGAGCTTTTCGAGCGCTTCGCGCCCGTTGCCTGCTTCGACGACCTCGTAACCCTGCTCACGCAGGGCAGTCCGCGCGATCGTCCGCACGGAGCTCGAGTCATCGACGATGAGAATCTTCTTGGCCATGCTTCACCGGTTCAGAAAAAAGTGACGTCCTGTGAAGCCGCGTTCCGCTGACGCTCACCGCGATGATTGCGGCGCTGCTCGTCGGTGGTGTAAGTGCTGGCCATGCGCGCGAGATGCTCGCCCACTGCGGCCGTGGGCTCGCCGGACGCCTGAGTGGCCCCTTGCGCCGTCAGATCCGTCATGGCGGCGACGACCTGCGCGAGAATCTGACTCGTACGGTCCTGGAATTGCAGCTGCACCAGCGAATCGCACACCTCGTCCTTGATCGCGGCGCTCTCCGCGCCCGACTGCCTGGCGGCGGCGACCAGCCGTCCCGTGCGCTCGCGAAAGCGCTCGAGCACGGTGCGGATGTGCGCCTCGGATTCCGTGACCGATTCCTGATCGCGAAGCGCCACGCGCTCGTTGGAGCCGCCGATCTCGGTGAGGGAGCGGCTGATGACCCCGACCGTGTCGCTGATGCGCTTGCCCGTCTCCCGGGCGGCGGACGAGAGCGACCGCACCTCCTGAGCGACCACGGCGAACCCTTTGCCTGCCTCGCCGGAATGGGCCGCCTCGATCGCCGCGTTCAGCGCCAGCATGTTGGTCTTGAAGGCGATCGACTCGACCTCTCCCGACATCTGCCGCAGCTCGTCGGTGCGGGCAACCAGGCCTCGAATGTCCTGCGCGAGGGCGTTGCGGCTCTGCTGGATGGCCTTCAGGGCATCGAGAACCAGCGACAGACTGTGCGCGGCCTGTTCTGCATCGGTGGTGATCGCCCGGGTGCCGCCGTCCTGCTCCACCGCGCCGAGCGCTGCGTCGAGCCGCCGGGCGATGCCGTCGAAGCGGGCGGTCAGCGCCACGATGGCTTCCTCGGACTGCCGGCGGGCGGTCTCGACCTGGCGCGCCCAGATGGGCAAAGCCTCCAGGCAGATCCGGCCGAGGATCTCGCTGTCCTTCTCTGCGGGCTCCATGCCCGCGGGGGATGTCGACGTCATGTGTTCGCTGGTCGTAAGGCCGGCCCACGGTCGGGCCTCTGTCGAGAGTTATCGACGATCGCCTTCCGAGCTTTAGCGAAGGGAAAATGGCCTCACAAAAGAGCGACTCCTGTCACTATCAGAGCAACGCCGTCCGCCCGACTATGTCACATCCGGCTTCCGCTGCCGGCATCACCCGCCAGCCGCCTCAACGCGGTTTTGGCGGATAGGACGTGCCGTCCTTGTGGAGGAATGCGCGCACGCCCGCGCGAATCGCGAGATCGATATCGGGATAATCGACCCCGTCACGCTCGGGGTCGCGTGCTCCGATCTCCAACAGGAGGGCGTCCGCACTGGTGCGGTTCTGCAGGTGATGTCCGTTGGTTTCGCCGGCCTTGAAGCCGGCGCAATCGCCCGCCCGCAGCACCTCCTCGCCATCATCGGTCACGAGCACGACCTCGCCCTCGAGCACGTAGACGAACTCGTCCTCTGCCGTATGCCAGTGGCGCTGGCTCGACCAGACGCCCGGGGGCAGGCGCAGCAGATTGACACCAAACTGGGTGAGGGCGGCGACATCGCCCAGCCGCAATCGCTTGCGCTGCCGGCAATGCTCGTCATAGGGCGCGGGGTAGCCGCTGCCGATGGAGACCTTGGCTGCCGAGATGTCTATTTTCTTCATGATCCGCCTCCCAGGAATGCACGCATAATACGCACCTTACATTCTCCGGAGGCGCCGATCGATGACCCATTCCGCCGTCAGTTTCCTCTTCGACCTCGATGGCACGCTGGTGGACAGCGTCTACCAGCATGTACAGGCCTGGCAGGAGGCGCTGCACGCCGCCGGCATCGAGCTGTCGGTCTGGCGCATTCACCGCAAGATCGGGATGAGCGGCGGCCTCTTCACGGAAATGCTGCTGCGCGAAACCTCCCTGGAGATCACACCGGTCCTGCTGGAAACCCTGCAGCGCCAACACGGAGAGGCGTACGCGCGTCTCGCCCGTTGGGTACGCCCGCTGCCCGGCGCCGTGGAGTTGCTCCGGTACCTGACCCAGGCCCGCATTCCCTGGGCGATCGCCACCAGCGGCCGCATGGGTTCGGCAAAATACAATCTCGATGCGCTGCGCGTGGATCCCGCGCAGGTGCCGGTGATCACCCGCGATGAGGTTCGGCATGCCAAGCCGGATCCCGATCTCTTCCTCGCGGCGGCCGCGCGGCTCGGAGTTGACATCGAGTCCGCCGTGATCGTGGGGGACAGCATCTGGGACATGCTCGCGGCACGGCGCGCCCGCGGACTCGGGGTAGGCCTCCTGTCGGGCGGCTATGGCCAGGATGAGCTCGAGCGCTCCGGTGCGGTGCGCGTCTATGAGGATCCGGCCGACCTCCTGCTGCACATCGACGAGATCGGCGGCAGAGCCTAGGGGTGTATCGCGGCTGGATCGGTGCGGGTCGCCGGCCGCACAGCGGCGCCGGCGCGACGGAGGGGCGGCGCGGCGATTTGCAAACACACCTGGCGCGACAGCAGACTCTCCGGTCCGTCCACGATGGCGCGCCCGCCGCCCGGGAGAACTGAACGTGCAGCTTTACTTCAATCCGGCTTCACCCTATGTGCGCAAAGTGCGCGTCACCGCGCACGAGCTGGGCCTCAGCGATCAGATCGAGCTGATCAGCGTCTCGCTGACTCCGGTCAGCCCGCACGAGGGAGTGCGCTCGAGCAATCCCGTCGGCAAGATCCCGACGCTGATTACCAATGATGGAACGGCGTACTACGACTCTCCTGTCATCTGTGAGTACCTCGATGTCCTGGCCGGCGGCAATCGCATCTTTCCGGCGGCCGGTGCCGCACGTTGGACGGCGCTTCGCCGCCAAGCCCTCGCCGACGGGATCATGGATGCCGCGGTGCTGACCCGCTATGAGGAGGCGGCGCGCCCCAAAGAGCTGCGCTGGCAGGCTTGGGTCGACGGGCAACTG
>Ga0134128_10003798_pt1 | contig 18498 bp, 16 predicted proteins | sample KB31754_FD_96462 | JGI IMG/M metagenome (GOLD analysis project Ga0134128, IMG submission 96462) | Terrestrial soil microbial communities with excess Nitrogen fertilizer from Kellogg Biological Station, Michigan, USA - KB3-175-4 | ecosystem: Environmental > Terrestrial > Soil > Unclassified ... | reverse complement strand
GCCCCGATCTCATATGACCAACCGCATTATCGCACCCACGACTGCGACGGATTCGCCTGGGACTCGACCACCGACGACTACGGCCGAGTTCCCTACGAGGCGTCACTCCGCGCGAACGGGGTGTACGACTACAAGAACCACGAAGCCGGAGATACGGACAATCTGAAACCTATGACCGAATTGGGTCTGGCGGTCTTTGCGCGAAACCGTCCCCGGTACAGTGGCGGAAAATTGAAAAATCGACCGGCTCCTCGCGCAGGCGCAGGCGCCGATGATTTCGACCACGACGCCATGGCAGCAGAAGTGAACAGAGACGATGCCAAAGTAGGGGAGGCTTTTCTGCCATTTAGTCAGAGACGCGGAGCAGCGGCCGCGGCTGCGGCAGCCTCCGGGGGCGGCGGCGGTGGCGCCGATCATCCGCCGAAGCCGATCACCGCCGATATCCATTGGCGTCAGATTCATTCGGTCTGGAGTTACTACAAGGATTGCGAGCTCTTCGACGGCGTGCGCTGCCGGAATTACCTTCCGGCCATCATTGCTGCGATCTTACGTACATCAAGAAACGCGCAAATCGACTTGTTGAAGTTCGTTCACCAAATATCCCCGACCTGGAGCAGACGGTTAGCCATAAAACGGTGGGGTCGATTCGCCGCCGATGCTGCTCAGGCTGGCGCCGGGGATGCAGCGACGAAGGCGGAATTCCTCAGCGGTGTTCCTTTGCACGTCGACACCGACGCGGAAGAGCTGTTGAAATGCGTGCCACTCTACTTGAACTTCTATGTGGAATGGTGTCTACGCAACCACGTGCCGCTCATGTGGGGCGTGAAGAATTCGCGGCCGCACATCCGAGTGCGCGGTGGTTCCCTGTTCACCATGGTTCCCGGTACCTCCACGATGATCACGTACGTTGGTAACATCGACACCCAGCAAGGCGGCAACGCGGTTACCAAAATCGTCAACCTGCACGTGTCTGGCAACATGAAGGTGGTCCTCCACACCCCGGACAACATCGTCGGCCGCCCGTGTGTCTACTGCACCGGGACCATGAGTGGCAGCAGCCTGCAGTTCTGGAATGCTTCCAACTCGGATCTCGTGCACCAATACAAGTCGCAATGGGCGAAGGATCCGATGGGTTGGAAGCGATGGTCATGGGGTCGATCGGAATCCATTTTCGCGATACACCTGCACCCAGGCGAGGATCTCGGTCCATACGCCCTCCGCGACGATCTCCGAGGGCGGTTCCGCACGACCGTTTATTCGGACCCGAGCGGGACTCGGACATACGACACTGCTCCGGAATACTGCAATCTATGGGGATGGCAGCACGACTCGGCCGTTGCCCTTAACCCGGCTAACCCGAGCTTGACGGCGGACACGAGCGGTCGTAATCTCATGACGTCCCAGTCTCAATACTTCGTCAAAGAGTCCGGGCCTAACTCCGGCGGAAAGGAGTGGCGATGCATCATGGGCAGGGGCCATCGCGGAAAGGATCTTTATCCAGGACAAACGGAGGCGTGCTACCGCGGAGACAAGGCCTCGATGACGTACACCGCTTACACGGGCGACCAGCTCTACGCGCTAGCCGCGCTCACGCAGTCTTAGACCACGTGCGGATGAGCGCCAACAGAACGCTCGGCCCCCATGCCCAGGCCACGTTCAGGACGAATAAGGCGACCACGCCAGATGACGCGCCCACGATGACCCACTGAAAATCGTGTTCGTAAATGATTGTGCATGTCTCCTCGAACACTTTGAGTGGGGTAATTGAATTCATGAGCTCGCGGTAGCGTTGACAGTCGCTGAGTCTGCCTTTCTCGATTTCCGGGATTAGTGCTAGATCGTCCGGACAGTTCTGTCGCTTGCTGGCCTCCTCAAATGAGGAGTACTTGTCGTAAACGCGACCGCGTGCCTCCCATACGTGGCCGGCCACGTGGCACAGATATGCAATAGCCATCCCCGCCCCCAGACAGAACAGCAGAGTGCACGCGCACCCGGACGCGCCTTTCGCGCAAGTCATAAATGCGGTCTGACATGACCTCTCCGTCCAGAAGGCGCATTTGCACTCGGACATGCGACGGTGAGTTTTAAATGGGATTGGGACTCGATCCCATTCAGTGGCTCGGGGTACAGATCGCTTGCTGTCTGCTGGCTGGTTTCGCGTGCGTTGGATTCTGTGTCGGATTCCGTGGATACTGCGAGACGTGGAGGGCGCTGCGCAAAGAATTCGATGAGCAGCGACGATGGCGCAGCCGAGAGGCCGCGCGGAAGCTGCGGACGCTGCATGTGCAATCCGAAGATTGGTCTGTACTGCGCGGCACCAGCGGCGTTTATTACGACTCTCCATCAATTCCTATTAGACATGCCTATGCTTGAACCCACCGATCTCTCCAAGAGTTGGATGTTCGAGGTTTTCGCGTTCTTTTTCATCGCGATAGTCGCTGGGGCGCAAGGATACATCATTGATGCCTCGACCACAAGTTTACTCGGGAGAGCTATTCTCGCAGTGATCAGTGTCGTGGTCACTTTCGCACTGGGCGTCGCGATCGTTTACTATCATTACAAGCCACTCAAAGCAAGCGGAGAGATCGCAAGGCGGCGGAGAGGACGAGGAGTGGACGAGGAACAGCCTCGGACAGAGGGTCCAATCGCCGCTCCCGTGGCGTTAGCGCCCGCCAAGCCAGACTTGAGATCACGCACGCTCGTTGTAAACCTTTAGTAATCGTCAAAGGTCATCCCAGGGACATCGTCATCCACCGGAGGGGCCGGGGCCGGGGCCACGGCCTCATCATCTGCCTCTGCCTCCGGCGCAGGCGCAGGCGCCGGGCGCGGCTGCTTCTTGGCCGGACTCACCGTGGCCACCGCGCGGGCCACGGGATCCTTGGGCAGAGGGCTCGCGGGACGATCGTCCCTCGCCACAGCCGACGCCGTGGCCGCATCCGTCTCTGCTTTTTCTTCGTCTGCATTGGCCTTGGCTCGCGCGGCAATGCTCGGTGTCGCGACGGCTTTCGGGGTCTTCATCTCGGTGGGGGCGGCCAGATCGTCTCCGTTGGCAAGGTCCTCTGCTTTCGGCGCCGGCTTCTTGGGGACTGCCGGCTTGGGTGGTTTGGCGACGACTTCCACCGGCGCCTCGGGGGCGGGCCATTTCTTCGCCACGAAGCCGCAGAGGAAGTCGCACTGTGCATACTGCAGGTGCGGCATGTTCAAGGCATAGATGAAGATGCTGGCACAATAGACAGCATTTTTGTCCGCTGTCGCATTGGCTGCTTTGTTGCGCTCTTGTCCTTTCTTGTCTTTGAGCTGCCAGTAGACGCGATTCATGAACCGGCGAGCGTCGCGTCCCTCGACCTCCCAGACTGCCTTGGCATTGTCCAGGCTACCGAAGACGAGCTTCAGGAAATGCTCCTTGACCGAGTCGTCAGCGGGGTTGTACGACTTCCCGAGTTCGCAGCTCTCGCGAATGGCTTCTGCCCTCTGGTGCTCGGTTTCGGTGAACTTCTTCGCCACGGGCGTCTCCGTCTTGACCTTCTTCGCGGGAGGCTCGGCTTTCTTCTCCTTTTTTTCCTCGTCCGCGTCCACCTCCTCGTCGTCGTCGGCGCGTTTGCGTTTGGCCTTCGTCTTCTTGCTGCTACTTTCGTCGTCCTTGTCGTTGCTAGCAAGCGGGTCGTCCTCGCTCGCAGCCGCAGCCTCAGCCGCTGGCATAGCCGCGCGCTGAGATTTGCTCTTGCCTCCCCCGTTTGGTTGGACGACGATGTCGTTTTTGACAGTCGACTCCACGTGCGCCCACCACTCCGGGATGACAAGAGGCGTCAGACTACCGTCCGGAAGAATGCCCTTCTTGTCGAGGTTCCTCAGCTTTTTGAGCGTGGATTCCGGAAGCGTCACTTTAGACTTGCCCGTGCCCACAGACACGACGTTGATATTGCCGTTCTCCATTTCCTTGTCCAATAGCTTCTTTTGGTAAGCGATGGCCGATTTTTCCGATTTGTCTTTGTCCTTGCCTGGCCCTTGGGAAAGATACTTCAACTCCCCATTGGAAAGAAGCACGAATGTAATCAGCAACTTCGCCGCTGCTTTCTCCTTGAAAGCGTAAACGAAGGATTCGACTCCGAACCCCGATTTCAATAGAGACGCCTGGATGTCACCGCCGCCCAGAGATGCCTCGTCCCACTCGGACTGCGGGAACTTCTTGACGTGTTGCGGGTCAATCTTGTGAATTTCGTACTTGGTCTTTTCGTTTCCAGAGACCGCAAAAGTAGAACCCACAGCGAGAGCGGGCTTGGTCGTGGCCTTGCTCGCCTTGCTCGCCTTCGCGCCCTTCGACGGCTTCTCGATGCTGTCGTCGATCGTCGCATCGGCGCTCTCTTTGGCCTCCCTGATCTCTTCGGCTGCATCTTCGACGTCGACGACCGCGTCTGCGTCTTCTTCCGGCGCGGGTGCAGGCGCAGGCTTCTTCTTCATGAAGTCGGCTAACAGGTTGCTGCGAGCGGCCTTTTTGCCAGCATCGGCGGCGAGAACGGGTTTGCTTTTGGACGCCATGATCGAGTACTGTGTGTTCGGCACTTCGGTTTGCCGTGTCCCGCCTACCATCCCAAATTTTTAAAGTGATATCACGCCACCAGCGGAAGAAAAGGCACAGAACATGAGACTCACGATTTCACGAAAGACGCTCTAAACGAGAGAATCACGCGCGCGCGAACATGGGCAACATTTGTTTTCTCGGGTCCCGCCCACCAGGATCGCAAGAGCTCAAAGAGGCAGAGCCCAAGCAACAGCCCACGATCGCTCGTCTCGAGGGCCCGACGGTGTGGGATCTCGTCAAGCGACAAGTCCAGCAACTGTCGGGCTCGGAGCAGGCGGTTCACACGGCAATCGGCGCTACGGCCCTGTTGATTGCGATCGGAGCACTGGTTGCCTCTCCAGTTTTATCGAGTGTTAGCACTCTCGACGCCGAGGTCTACCTCGTCAGCAACTTTCCCGACATGACGACTCTCGAACCTGATCAGCAGCGGTTGTACTCGTCGTTTCGGTGGCACTGGATCGCTCAGGTTTATATCGCGACGGAGTTCATCGCGCTGGCCTGGATCTGGGGCCAACACAAAGGCTACTTCCTGACTCTGCAGGCGGGCCACTCGCCCGTGCGCACCGGGGAGCGGGTCATCTCCGAGCCGCTGATCAACATGCAGGTGGCGTTCATGGTCGGCATCTACGACGCATCCACGCTGATCCTGATAGTTCTGTGGTCGATGCATTCCGCGCTGGCCTTCTGGAAAGAAGACAGGCAAAGCCAGGGCCGCCTGAACGCCAACCCGCAGCTCGGAGTCACGGCGACTCTACCGGAAGTCAAAACCACTCTGCTGCAATTCGTCGGTGTGTGGACCGTCATCGGCTGGGCGTGGATCCACTCGCTAGTGCAAGACTCGTCGCTGTCGTGGACGTACGCCTTCGTGATCGCCAAGTTTGCGCTGGACGTCACCGTTCTGATCTTCCAGAAGGTCTCCAAGTCGCTGAAAATTCAGACCACTGAAGCGTGGCTGCAGTCGACGAAGACCATCGTCCGCATCTTCCTCTACATCGCGACGCTGTACGCCCAAAAGAACTGGCCCACGGCGCCGCCGCCCTAAGATGGTGCTTGTAGTCATCGCCATCGCCATCGCCGCGCTGTTAGTTCTGGCTCCACTGCTTGTCTATGCGGCGAACTGCTGGGTCGAGAGTCAGTTCGCGCAACTAGTTTACATCGTACACAGACCGACAGTTCAGCGTCGAACGGTCCGACCGCTCGATCGTAAACTCTCACGGTTGACCTCGTAAGAGTGCGAGCAACGTATTGATCTGCGTTCTCTGCTGGTCGATGATCTGATCCTTGGCTGTGATCTGCGCCCGCATGTCACGGAAGCTCTTTTCAGTCACATCGAGCTGTGCAGCTAGTTCAGAACACCGCGCTTCCAACTTGGTGAACGCCGCACGGCAAGTTATGACTGCTTGACTGACAGTTAATGCGTCGGACATGCTCTCCGCTCTGAACTGCAAGTGACCCGGCAGTTCCGGCTCCGATCGACCGCGGAATTTCTCCGCCGTGATATCACTGTTGCTCCTCCAGTGCTGCGGGGCCCATCAAGCGCAGCAGTAACATCGCGCAGACTGTCTTGAGATCGGAGATCTCTTGCGCCTGGTAATCGACCAGAGCGTTGGTGGCAACTATCTCCCTTTCCAATCCCGCGATCAACCTGTCATTGGCCGCGTTGAGTTTTTCCTCGGAAGCGGCAACTCTCTCGTCAAACACGCGTAACTCGGCATTCCTTCTGACTACCTCCACAGAGGCGGCCTGCTTCGCCTTGCTGCGCGTGAGCATGCGAGACATAATATTAAAAGAAATACAAACCGACTGCGATCGTACCCCGGTGTGTGAACTATTGATCGATCTAACGCGTATATTTTTTTGATCGTGATATCATGTGCGAACCCGTGATGCTCGAGGACTACTGGTTCCAGCTCCTGTTCTGTGGGACGAAAGGTCCCACTCCCAAGAAACTGTCCAAACAAGAGCGCATCGCTTCGCGCCAAAGGCAAATCGCCTTGGGCAAGAACACGACTGGGTACAGGCGATACCGAGAACTTGTACCGGTGCGACTCCACGGAAGAAAGGAACACCCAGTGACTCCTCGCGCCGAATCGAACTGCAGTAAGCGCTCCTGGGATAGCATGTATCGCCAATGGCGCCAGAGACTGCATCATTACGACGAGACGACGCTGTGGGACTACATTCGGGATAAATGAGTTGCGCCAGACACTAAAGCGGTGAATCCATGATCGTTCGCGGAACGTCTCTGACATGTAAAAACACATGATGCGCGCAGTAGCCTTGTTAGCACTGGTGGCATTCGCAGCTGCAGACACGCGTCTGATCGCGAATACACAGAGCAATGGAGACCCGTGGCCAGCTGGTATATTCGACATCACAGTGATTGGAAGCCCGCGCGGCATCGAGGATGCGGTCTGGGACAACGCCACGATCGTGTTCGAGCGTCCGGCCGGGTCGCTGCCGTGGTCCATTTCGTTCTGCGCTGGGTCCAAGGCCGACATGCTCGATCTCTTCCATCACCAGAGCGAGGCGTTTGGCCGGTGCCGCGACTCGTCCAAAACCCTGGCCATTTGGGAAATCGACGAAGACACTGCGCTTGACCGATCTACGCCGTGTGACACGACGACTCGATTCTGTTCCTCGGTGTCTCTGGCAGCCGTGTTTGGCAATCTCACTGTGGTCGCAGACGCGAAGTCTGTTTCCGTGGGCGCGTTCGTGGCCGAGTTTGTATACGGGGAACAGTTCGACAACTCGACCAACCGGCGGAGGCTCCTGGATGTCACGATTCTACCGGATGCCTGCTGCGTCGCGTGCTCGACTCTAGGGTGTCTAGAGGATGGCTCGGAACACGAAGTCACGAGACGAGACGAGACATTCGACGGTGACTGGGCGCCAGTTCCGATCTTGTTGCTGACGTTCATCGTGCTGCTAGCCTTCGTCGGGATATGCGCCATGGTCGACCCACCCGGAGTGAAACCCGGCGGCTATGCCTCGCCGTCGACGAGCATCTAACGGCCTCGGCCGCGTTTTGGCTTGGCTTTGCGAACACGAAGGATACCTTTGTCGAGCTTGAACCGTGCCTGATGCGTCCGAATCGAATCCTGTTGCTGGAGGATGAACGAGTCAGGCCCGGTAGTCGGAATTTTCAGGCTGGACAGCGCCGATTCGTAAATCTGAAAAGCTACCTCCCATGGCGTCAGACGGCCCTCTTCTTGTCTCTCTTTGAGGGGAACTTTCAATTCTGAGTTTTCGGGATGCTTCTTCGCCTGCAGAATGAGACTCTGGATGAACTCTAGTCGTTTTTGCTGCTGATTTTTCCCGTTGCCCCACTTTGTTTTCGTCGTGATCCATCCGGCCACCGCGTCAGCCCCAGACTGGATTATGAGTTTGATAAAATTCTGTGCCGCGTTCGTATACACCTCTGGGCCTCCCATGCGACTGAGATTGTTCTGGAAGATCGCCGGTAGGCCAGCATCGTCCAACCCACTGAAAACCCCAACTTCGATGCTGCGAGCAAATCTCGCGTTGTCGGTGCTAGTGGTCCGCAACTCGAGAAAGCACTTGTCCCGTTGATCCTCTGGCGTGAGAATCCATTCGGTCATCATAAGCTCGCCGAGCGCTCGTTGGTCATCGTGAAATACGAGATTGGAGACTTGCGTCGCGTCAACGAACTTCCCCGCGACGGCCTGGACCACTTGTGGATTGATCTTTTCCGCGGCGTCCTTCACAGCCTGTCGTGCTTCCTTCAGTCTTTGCTGCTTGATCGATTCCAAAATTGGGGCGAGGTCGTTCTTATTAAAGGCGACTCGTAGCAATTCATCGTCGGTCATACCCGTCAACCAATCGACTTTGATGGCCTCCGACTGCTCTGAACGCGCTAGATCCAGCCTTTGGGGCTTCTTCTGAGACGCGACAGCCGCATCTCTTTGTGGCCCCCATTCGGCTTTGAGAATGGCAGGTTTGACTCGAGCTGCTGCGGCCATATCACGAGCGAGTGCCCATCTCGGGTCGAGCTCTTTGGCTTCTCCGAGTTGTTTGGGTCTGATCCGAAAGAGGTCCAACAGAAACGGGGTCAACGATACGGTTTCAGGCGAACGACCCGTCACGAGACAGTTCGTCGCGGATAGATCGACATCGAAGATCGAGCGAGAGGCCGCGGAGATCATCGTGATTTTGGACTGAAATGCACTGTCGCGGTAGCTCGCGGTGATCTCCCGAGCCAGTTCTTCCCCTCCGAAGTACCAGTCGACCTCATCTTGCCATCGGGTGCTCTTCTTTGCCACAGCTCTGGCCGCAGCCGCAGCGACAGGACGTTTCTCCTCTTCTTCGTAGGCGTTTGAGAAGTAAGCAAGATGATATCTGTGATCCCTTGCCGCTGTCACCCAGCCCCTCTCTCCTACCCGTTTCCAACATTCGCGATTCGGGTCACTTCGCCAGAGCATATCCACGACATCGCCGGCCCATTGAGAGAGAGCGTCCGGCTTGGGTTTGGGCAATACAATCAAAGTGGCCCAATCCCGTAGAACCACCGGCATGGCATTTTTACCGACCAAGTCGACGCAATCCGCGAGAGGAACTCCCCGGGGCCAGGTCGCTGCCAGATAATGACCGAGTCGCTGCCCCCATCCCAAATCCGAATACATCCGGAGCAATTCGAGATACAAGCGGGGTTGATAGACCAGTGTCCCGCGCTCGAATTTGATAGGACTGGACAGTCCATTCGCCAGCGCTTTGCATATTGCATCTGGAAGCACCGCGTCGGTGAACTGGTCCGTAAGCTCGGGTCCGTTGATCGCGAGTGGTTTGCCCGGGTTTGTCCGAAGGGTGTCGATGACGTGAGCCACTCGCAGTGGGAGGTTATAGGTTAGATCGAGTGGCAGCTTGCGGTCCACGAAATCACGGGCCGCTCGCGCCTTCGCCTTTGGAGTCGGAAAGTTGGATTCGTCCCTCCACCCCCGATGGCTTTTCGAGTTTGGCGCGTAGTGTGGTCGCAGAGGAGTGATCACAAACGGATGGTTGACGATCGCCATTCTAATCTCCGCGCGCATGTGGTCGGGGAAAGATTTGCATTGCGGCGACTCGATCAATTCCTGGAGGAATCTGACTTTGTCATCCCGCACGAACGACATCTGTGGATTTTTTGACACCCAAACAGCCCGAACGCGCGAAGGTGTTCGCACTCAGATTTTTTTTTCGGTGATATCAAAACACGATGGCGCAACTCGACGAATTCGACTGGGCCAAGATTTACAAGGCATACGACCTGTGCGGGTCCGGACTGTATATCGGAAAGCCGATACTCGGGGTTTGCTCGCCTCTGATCGTACATGCCTCGCTCTGTCTTCTTCTGGCTGCTTTCTTCTTTGGCCTTCTGTTCGGTTTGACCCGATGCTGCTTCCAGCTCGGAAACAATGCGTGCCGGCGCAGCTGCGAAGGTCCATCGTATGCCCTCGTCACCCCATCAGCGCCCCCGGGAGGTTTGTCCGCGACTTCCTAGTCAAACCGTCATAATCATGTCTGTTTCAAGCCGCGTGCACGCGTGCCACCGGTAGAGAATGCGTCGTCGTCGCCACAAGTATGTGTACCTGATGAGTAGCGACGCGTCCACGAGAATAGGCGTGGCTTCGAATCCGTTCCGCCGCCTAGACCAGCACAATCGGGCCGAGCACGCACCCGGAGGACCGAAGAGCACCAGATCCGGCGCGCCCAGATGGCAGCTCGAAATGATCGTCGGCCCGTTTGAGCGTGGCAGCAACAACTTCAGAGATCAATGGCAGAATTCGACGCGCGGCCTGCGCCGTAAGCTGTTGCGTGGAGTGGAGCTAGGATCTGCCGGGGTCTGGATCAATGACGACGCGCAGTCGCGCTGGAGACACGCTGTCACTGTTGCCGAAATAAATGAGATATCACAAAAAAAGAACCTGGAAGAACCACGGAGGCCTCCAGCTCGATCCCAGCGAGCAAAGCAGTCTGCGACCATGGACGACGACGACGCAGTGATCGAAATCAAGGACGATGATGATGTCGCGCCGGCTGTTGTCGCGCAACCATCGCCAAGACCGGCTCGACATGGCTACCACACTCGCAAGAACGAGCAACAAAAAAAGAAGCCAAGGAAGAGAAAGACTGGAGCGGCGCGGTTTTTGGACGACGAGGCCGACGACGACGGGGACGATGGCGACGAAGACGACGAGGGGGAGGACGGCGAGGAGGAGGAAGAGGAAGACGACCGCTCGACGAAAATAGTGCCAGTGGACCTCGGACCAAACAAGGAGTCCGCGAAGCTGATGGAAGACGACTACAAATCCCACTTCCAGCGCCACGCGAAGGCCGTCTCGGCTGCCAAGACTGCACTGGAGCACACGGGGGTGCGCAAGTCGTTTACATTGGCTGAGATCCAGTCTGTCTGCAATGGGTTCCGGGCCTGGGCGACTCAACCGGATAACCGAGCACGAGCGGGGCACTGGAACGAGAAGAACCGCGCGTACCTCAAACAAATGGCCAAATTCTTCGAGATAGAGGAGCGACGCCTTGCGCTAGAAACTTCAATGATCACACTAGCACGCAAGGCCACTCTGCTCATGACAATGAAAAAGGGCGAACTCGACGCACTCATCGACTCGGTCGAGGACGACTACGCGGACGAGGGCTCGGAGGAAGAAGACCCGGAGGACAAAGACGATAAAGGCGACGTCAGCGAGGACCCCGAGGATCCGGAAGAGGCCAAAGACGCAGAGACGGCCGTTCGAAAAGTCACCGAATGCGTCGATATGATGCTGGAGATTCTGCCATTTCCCTTGTCGCAACGCAGCAAAGACCGGCTTGTCCATTCTACGGTACACGTGTTGGTCGCGGACCGCAACGACAAGTACGAAGCGATCAGCTATGACTACAAGCTCAACGACGACGACCCTAACGACGGCGATAACTATGAAATCCGACGCCAACTCAACGAGGACGACATCAAGGAGAAGGGGCTCATCTTGATCGCCAAGGAGCGACCAGACGGAAGCAAGACAGTCGTGGTGCGCTGGGACGAAATCAAAGAGAAGATGAAGACTCTGGTCGAGTCCGGCAAGAAGCTGGACGACGTGCTCTTCGGTAACCCCAAAGATGCACCCAAGGCGTTCGCTGTGCTCTTCGCGCTCGCATGGTCTTCGGCCGAGGACGATGCGCTACTCGATCACTTCAGGAGCGAACGACAGTTGCGAGTTTAGGCGGACTGGTATTGTCTGAGTGCACGTAAAAACTCATCGAGTTCTGTGTCCTCTTTGAACTTGTCGCGAATCGAAGGAATCAGCGATCGTGCCTCCTGCGCCGTATCGATTCCCAAGTTGTTAATCAGAGCCGCCTCGAAGGGATCCACTTGCGGATAACGCGCTTGTAGCATCCTATATATCGCCACCCGAACAACCGTCAAGCAGAGAAACAATCGCGAGAGAGAGATCACTTACGCTCGCGCCGCCTGGATCGCGTCTTTCGATCTGTAATTGTTAAAGTCCCGCGCGTAGTCTAACGTTTGGTGTAACACTCGATTGCTTGCTTTGTCGGCATCGGGGACCTCGCCTGAATCTATTTGCCCTAGCCTTGCCTCGAGTATGATCGCCACCTCCGCGTTCCAGTATATCATCGCCTGGTCGAACTCGCCAAGCTCGCCTTTCGCGGCGTCTTCTGTGGCGACCTTCTTCTTTCCGTCGCCACCGAGAACCTCAGGCTGAGCTACTTTGGATTCAGATGCCGCTGCGGCGGCGGCCATAATCAATATCTGCGAGATGAACGAGAACGTCTGGTGCTCACACGCGCGCCTATCGCAAAACTTTTTTTCAGTGATATCGAAGAGTTCGCTTTACAATACTTAGCTATTTCTCTCGCTCACTATAGACGCAACGGCAGCGGAGTCGACGGGCGACTAGGAGAACCGCGCACGACCGCCGCTGCCAAGACTGGGGAGTCTTGTTTGCTGCACTCCAGGACAACCCTGCGATCGAACCAGACAGGCAACTTGCGGACGTTTTCCTCCTCCGACTCATCGCACGAAAAGACCAGTTTAGCCATGCCTTCGACATTGGCAATGAACCGCGCGTCGTCCGCTGCCGCCTGGGCGCCGATCGGGTTTGCGTGATCCGGGTTGGGTTGATACGGCCCATGGATCCCATCTCGGCGAGAAATGACCCCTTCGATTTTACGCAACTCCGCCGATAGAAGAGCTTCGTCGTTCCGTATGTATTCCGGGATGTAGGCGCGCGCCAGCTGTAAGCTCATGACAGACGCGTGTTCCTTCATCGGCAACTTGCACCCAACACAGGACCCGGACAGTGAACCGGAACAGATGTGGCAGATTATCGCGTGTCCGCAGTTGGGTATGACCGGATAAAGCCCGGGGCCGAAGACGCTTTGACACTGTTCGCACTTCGGCGTAAAGACGGATTCATCGAGACGCCTAGCAGAGTCCGGTTCCGATCGTGCGCGTTTGACCTTGTGTCCGTCGTCGTCGTCGCTGCTGCTCGCCGATCCCGATCGCTCCCGCTTCTGGGGGAATAACTCTCGGACAACCGACGGGGTCGGTTCACCGGATGAAGTCCGAGACTCGGCTTGCATCCTGGCTGGTGCCCATGTAGCGGTCGCCGACGGAGGCGGGATTTTCGCGTGCTCCGGAGTCCGAGGAATTACTGCTGCGGTTGCCATGATTTGGGTTTGTACTGTCTGTGTCCGAGACATGACGGACCTGACCGGGTCAAAAGATGGTTTTTTTCGTGGTATCACAACTCTGCGAAACAAAGACATGTTTTGTGCATTTTTCTAAAATTCTCGCATGGACACGACGTCGTGCCAATCCTTAGTCCCGTAAGAAGCTCTGTCATCGGCCATCACGACCAGAACCATCGGTGTCGCATATGAGAGATATCACAGTTTACTCGCGACCTCGGGTTTCGCTCCATGCAGCCATCTCACGATCGCCGGTCTGGTGTTGTCTTCGTTCGCGGCGAACTTGAACAGCGACGATTTCGCGCCGTTATTTACGAGTCGGCGGACAAACGCAAGTCGCGCGGCGCCTTCGAAAGGCTGGTGGCACACCAGGCAGTTGGTGAGGTCGACCCACGTGAACAGTCCCGCGTCGTCTCCGACGTAGACAGACTCCTGTCGTGATTCCGAGTCGCGCTCGTACCATACCGTGAGATCTCCGACTGGCGACCCCCGCTCCGGCGGTCTCGGGGTCAATCCCTTGGCGTGGCGACCCTTCGGTTGCTCTACTCCACAGATGGACGCCGCAGCAGCTCGGATGCACTTTGCCTGGCCGTGGTCGATGGAGTAGAACACATCAGCCGAAGTCTTGGTAGTCGCAACGATGCCGCGTAGACACTCGTAGAAACCGATCACTTGATCATACGACAACCGCGTCACTGGACGCGGGCCGTGCCATTTGACTAGTTCTTCGGATGCTAGAGTCGCTGGATCGGCGGCCTCCTTGTCGATGCTGGACACCAGAAGAAACCCGGTGATCCAGTTAGCATAGTATCGGTAAAATGCATCCCTTTGGCGGATGCGCCGCACCATGATTCTGAGGACGAGACGGAATATGGAACGGTAGATGACTGGATATCGCTGCCGGCAGCACGGCTTCTTAGAATCCAATGGATCAACATACTCTATCGGGCTATCGTCGACCACAGGGGCCGCAAGACGGCCGATGGACTCAGAGAAACCGAAGTTCCGCCTCATGGCCTTGGAACATGACGATAAAGCACATGCGTCTTTGAGATCGAGGTAATCAAAGATCCACGGCCTTGGATCCAGCATTCCATCAGGAGTCTTGGTCCAGTCCAGAAGAGGCGAGGTAAATGGATCCGAGTAGGTCAGCCACCGTCGCGGGAAGTCGGGCAGCTTTCTGATGATTCCGGCCTTGTACCGCAGTAGTCCGCGGCGGTAGAGTTCGTGCCACGGGAGCTCGTGGTTGGAAATCGGTTCACAGTGTCGGCTGGCCCAGACGCTGAGAAAGTAGTCGAACCATTGCTGTGCCTTGGCTGGCGTGTCCTTGGAGCGACCGCTGTAGTAAGGGTAGAACGGCTTTCTCGCCAGCAGACCGCGGCGGAACCCGAACAGGATTGAGTGCTCTTTGCGCATGATCTGGCTGTGGGGAAACCGCGAGTCCTTGTTCCAGCCCTCGGGTATCGCAAAGTTGTCGCAGACCCAGCGGTATAGATCGCGCTCCTCCGGCGTCAGATTGATCTTGTCGACGCGTTTCGCAAAGTCGCTCTCGAACTGCCTGGCCCCGGCGTTACTGTCGATGGCGACAGGTGGCTGCTGCTGGCGGGGCTGCCATGCAGGACGCGATACAGGTCCGGTGTAGGGAGGCGGCTGATACGACCAGTCATCCGACATCGGCGGCTGCTGTTGCTGAGGTTGCTCCTCATCAGCAACTGACACGTCGCCATCGTCCCAGCTGTTCATCGTCTACCAAACACCGCGGACGAACGTACGCAGGAGACAAAGACAGTTAAATTTTTCATAAGTCATATCACAATCAGAGAGAGTATGATCCAAACACGTTCTTTGCCCGAGAGTCTCATTTGCGATGGCGAGCAAAGAAGATATCGTGGCGCCCCTAGGGGGCCCGGCTGTTGTGCCAAGCGAGGACAGCGACGAAGAGGAGGAGGAGGAGGAAGAAGAAGAAGAAAAGGATATGTACGCCTGCAAATGCGGCCGGCGTGTGACCTGCAATGGATGCGGACTCTATTTTTGCCGGCGTAATGGCTATGCGTACTGCTACGATGGCGAGGATGAACATGGTATCTGTCCACGCTGCATCGCTCAGGGAGTCAAGTTCATCTGCGACCTACCCGAATGTCAATGCGGATACACAGATGGTGGCGAAGCAGGAGGATAGAGTAAATATTCCATGGGGGGTGACTTTGATTAGAGTATAGTTTTCACTCGGGTCGGAATGTTTACACCTTTACACTTGTACACTGCACCTCGACGAGTCGAGTGACGAAAATTTTCATGAAAACTTGAGTTGTGTAGTTTGGTGTGGGGAGTCCGAAACCGTGTCTGGTTTCTCAAACTGAAGTCGGGAAGGGCATCAACCATCGATCCAACCAAGTCAGAACGTGATATCATTTCTCAGCTGGAACGGACCCTTTTCGGTGTCAGTTTGAGAAACCAGACATGTTTCCCGACTCTCCGTGACAGACTACACAACTTCGGTTTTCATGAAAATTTTCGTCGAAAAAATCGTCAAAGTGCAGTGTACAAGTGTAAAGGTGTAAACATTTCGACCCGGGTTAAATCAAACGCAGCAGCACAAATCGCTCCCCATTGAATATTTACAGTCAGTGACCCAAAATCACCCCCCCTGAAATGTTTACACCTTTACACTTGTACACTGCACTTTGACGAGTTGAGTGACGAAAATTTTCGCGAAAACTGAAGTTGTGCAGTCTGTCGTGAGGAGTCGGAAAACATGTCTGGTTTCTCAAACTGAAGTCGGTAAGTGGCTGAAGTATTGTACCGAAGTCGACTGATGATATCACTTTGGGCTGCTGGCTAGATGACTTCCCGACTTCAGACCGAGAAACCAGACACGTTTCCGGACTGCTCAGAGAGGCGCCGACAATCGAACTTTTCGTCAAAAATTTTTTTTTCATGTCAGATCGGACCGACATGTCAGGTCTGGTAGTGATATCAAATGCTGATTCGGACCCTTCCCGATGTCAGTTTGAGAAACCGGACACGGTTCCGGACTCCCCGCGATGAACACTAAAACTAAAGTTTTGACGAAAATTTTCGTCACTCAACTCGTCGAAGTGCAGTGTACAAGTGTAAAGGTGTAAACATTTCGGGCCCGGCTAATAGGGCCTCGGGATCCAAGTCACCCCCCATGGAATATACAGCTTAAAAGGGTAGATTCTGCTCATCTCGAACTCGAGGAACTAGCACTGCTCGATTCTTAGTTCGTGCTTCCAGCTTGCGCTGTTTGGCGATTCGATCTTGACTGGCCACCGTGGCCTGGGCCTGAGCCGGTGCAGACACTGCGCGCCTCAGAGTGCCAGCCCCTTCACGGTCGTCGCCTGCATCGGCCATCTTGAGATAGTCATTGATCGATGGCATGCCCGTCGTGCGTTCGGCTGCCCTGAACTGGGCGGGGGTGATGGGACCGAGTCGCTTCAGCAGCTCCGGTGAGAAGTCGTTCTTGCACTTCTGGAAGAAGTGGTCGTCCAGGTCGCCTTCGATCGTGGTTGTCTGCGTGGCGTCGCCAATATTGGCCCAGTCTACTTTGTTCTCTTTGTTGCCGTCAGACAGAGCCAAGAAATCCTTGCGAGCTTTGGAGATGTAGTTGGAGTTGCGTACTTCGAGTCCCTTTTTGTCATTCCGGTTCAGACGCAGTAGTTGCCAGGCCCAGGAGCTGCTGTTGAGGACTTGACCGGTCACCATGGCGAGTTTCGAGCAAGAGTCATTCTCGAGGACCTCGCGAAGAGCTTCGAGCATGCGCGACTGGTGGTTGTTCGTGATCACCGGCATCGCCATGGTGATAGTCCAGGTCCCATCGTGCGTTTTCGGTGCGTCCTTGGTGAGATTCTTGACGATGCTCATACGTGGCTGGTTCCGCAGAGCGACGTGATCAGATTCTACCTCGACTCCGTTGCGCGTGTCAAACAGGGAATAGAGCAGATTCTTGATGGTCTCGAGGCTTGCAGTCCAATCCTTGGCGTGTCTTTTGTACATGGTCAGAGCCAATGCCTCGATCACGCGCTGTTGGTCAGTGCCGTGGGCCACCTGCGTTTCGTCGACCGCGAGTGCCTCCCCGTCGCTGTTTTTTTGTTCTTCGTGCAGGGCAAACGAAGAGAGAGTGGGCTGGTTCGGATCCTGTGCCGACTTCGAGTCGTACAACAAAACAGTCTGTTGCCTCCCGGTGCCCGTCGTGGCCAATCTCTGTGCTTTGACAGACTTCAGAATCACAGTCCTTGCTCTGTCCTGGCCGATCTTCTCCCGAAGAGTGAATTCTGCATTGCAGTTCTGTTCGAAGAATTCCTTACTCTCCGCGTGGTCCTTGTCATAAACGCGGCCCCAGAGGAAAGACTGGAGGTCGCGAATTAAATAGTAGAGCTCTGGCGGTTCGTACTGATGAGCCAGGAGCGTGCAAGCAAATACGACGTGTTCCACTTCGACCCGCAAGAATGGCTCGATGTCAAGGATCCACTCCCATTGCCAGGCCTGGTCGCGGTAGGGCGAAGTCTCCCGGTCGAAAAACTTGTGGACTGCATCCTTGATCGCCAGCTCACTGGCCAACTGGATGATGCGGTCCTTGTTGCGGGGCTGCAGTACATCGGGCATGCCCATCCTCTGTGCCACCGCCAATACTTTGGTCACGATCATTTCCGCGCATTGGACGTTCACGCCGTCCACGGCACCGGCGATAATAAGTTTGTGGACGAAGAAGATCATCGCCTGGTCGCGCCGGAACATTTCGGTCGTGAGTTCCTTGTATTGCTCGAAGGCCGGATTGGGGTCGGGAGTGCTCATCTTCTCCAGTATGCCCGAGATGCCGGTCAACGGATTCTGTACCCGATCGATCTGGTCGAGGAAGGCCCAGAAGGTGGCACGAGTGCGCAGAGCGGGAGGCACTGCCTGAGGAAGGTTCCCGATGTTGCTGAGGAAGTAGATGGTGGAACTAGTGTAGCATACGAACATCCTGGTCTTCCGTTCGCCATTCATCGGATCGAAAAGGAACGATTTCACCGTAATGCGATCGCTAGTCATGCGCTGCTTCAACATTTCAGCGGCCTGGTTGTCACATCGATCGGAAGGCTTGCCGTTGCGCATGCCCGCCGCGCCAAGGATGTCCGTCGAAGTCTCCTCGTAGATTTCGATCTCGTCAGTACGCTCGCCCTGGATCGCCTCGGCCTTGCTAGTGCGGTAGG
>Ga0134128_10003797_pt1 | contig 18499 bp, 14 predicted proteins | sample KB31754_FD_96462 | JGI IMG/M metagenome (GOLD analysis project Ga0134128, IMG submission 96462) | Terrestrial soil microbial communities with excess Nitrogen fertilizer from Kellogg Biological Station, Michigan, USA - KB3-175-4 | ecosystem: Environmental > Terrestrial > Soil > Unclassified ... | reverse complement strand
TTCCCGACCCAGGACGAACGACGCGGTACCCTGACATCAACCGTTTCGCAGCATCCAGCACCGTCCCACGCAGGTCCAAGGCGATCTGCGTCCTTATCAAGAAGGTAACGTTATTTATACAATTCTATATAGTTGTGGGATTAAACACAAAGTTTGCTGAAGGCTAGATGCTGAGCGCTGGGTTCGCTAGTCCGCTTCCGGCTCTGAGCTGCCGTGCTGGTGGGACACCTTGTCTTCTTCGAACAGTTCCGCCATTTCCTCGGCCATGACATCACCATCATCCTGAATGGCGATCAGGGGAATTTCTTTTCTCTCCTTGGGTTTCTCTTCCGGCGAGGAGAGGTCAGGCTGTTTTGGATGCTCAGTCATGGAATTCAGTATACACCCAGGATATTGAAAAAGTCCGCCAGCTTCGTTCTCGCATCGCTCAGAAGCTCAACGTACCGAAGCGTACGCCTCGCCTCTTCGCTCGCTGCGGCCTTGCTGGACAGCCATTTTGAACATCCTGTTAGTTATTCAAATGCCTCCAGCGAGGATTTCTCCGGGAACTGCCGCTTGCACTTCCGGCAGGTCACGAAGTAATAGGCATCTCGCACGGACAACGTGGCTCGAAAATCGAGATCAACCCCCTGACCGTTACATGTCGTGCAGGAAATCTCCTTTAACCGGAGCGGTACATCCGGCTGTGTCCGAAGGTAGAACTCCATGTCGGTATAAACCGGAAAGGTGTAGTAACACTTCTTGCAGATGCCTCGCCAGTCGCCGTCTGTTCCCATAAATCGTTCGTCGATGGCGAAGCTGGACTGTTTACAAATGGCGCATTGGACTGTATTTAGGCGACGCTCTACTTCTTGCTGAGTAATAGTGACCATGTTGAGGTGAGTATAGCGGGCGGGGAAATGAAATCGCAACCAGCACCGTCGAGCCGGAGAGATCGCTTGACGCCTATCAGAGGCACGTTATACTGGCAACGCGATGCATTTGATTACGGAAAATCTGTTGGTGGGAAACATCGGCGACGCCCAAGATCCTCCTGAGGTGATCGGCACGCTTCTGCTTGTGGCGGAGGAGTTTACGATTACACCAGCTGCCTGGGTGGACTATCATCGAGTTCCTTTTCGAGAGTTTGCCAAGGCCGATCCGCTGAAACTGATGGAAGCGGTTCAATGGCTTGAGCCGCGTGCACCGAAAGGCCGGACGCTGGTCTGTTGTCGAGCAGGCATGGGCCGCTCCGTTTCAGTCGTCATGGCCTATCTCTGCTGCGTTGAAGGCCGAACTTACGATGAGGTCTCGAAGTTGGTCATGGCTCGGCGCCCGGGTGCCATGCCGCTGCCGAATCTTCAAGTTGCCATCGAACGAGTCCGCCAACTCCGGCGGGCTGATAATTCTGCCGTGCCTCGGTAGGGATCTTTTCCTCAAATCCTCTAACCTCGCCTTGCCTTTCTTCCATCCTCATGGCGTAATGGAGCTCCCTCGCTAGTTCTTAACCTGGATGAAGTATGCCGGAGCTTCCAGAAGCTGAAGTTGTTGCCAGACAGATCCGGACTCGTCTTCTCGGGGCACGGCTGAAAGAGATATGGGTTGGCCGTGCGGATATCGTTCGAGAAGGGTATACCACCGTGCCTTGGTACCGAGGCACTAGTCTGCAATCTGCCAAGCGATTCGGTAAGAGCGTTGTCCTTGAATTTGTGAATGAAGGGGCCTGTCGCTATATCGTGGCTGAGCTCGGGATGACCGGATTGCTTCTGTTCCAGTCCACGCAGGCGAAACATCCCCAGCACATCCATGTAAGGTTATCGTTCGAGGGAGCCAGTGAACCGGAACTACGCTACTGGAACCCTCGTCGGTTCGGACGTCTTTCTCTGCTGGACAAGACGGAGCTTGAGCGATATCTCGCTCGCCGATTCGGGGTTGACCCACTTCTCGTGTCGCAGCCTGATTTTGTGCGCGTTCTGGGAGAGCGACGCGGTCGGCTGAAGTCGCTTTTGATGCATCAACAAGTCATTGCCGGCATCGGAAACATCTACGCGAATGAGATTCTCTTTAGAGCCGGTTTGCACCCACATGTTCAGGTCAGCAGACTTTCGGTGAGCAGAGTTGAAAAACTCTACCAAGTCATGTGTGAGGTTCTCCATGAGGCGATTGCCTGTGGTGGATCGAGCGTCCGAGATTTTTTTGCCCCCGATGGAACAGAGGGACAATACAAGCGACGGCATCTGGTCTATGGGAAAGGGGGGCAGCCCTGTCCCAATCACTGTGGCGGGACCATTCGACGGTTTCAGACGGAACGGAGTGCATATTTTTGCCCGCGATGCCAGTCTCTTCGATCTGCAACGTAATGATCAGTAGCGAAAAAGCACTTACATTTTCGCTGCTTAGTAAAAACTAGGTTTGGACATTTCACGCTAGGCCTTTTGATCCTCTTCATTGTAGTCCATCTGGTGTCTTGAGTCATCCCGTTGATTTCCGCTACAATCCGGCTCCCCTAGCGATTGAGTCGAATACGAAGGAGAACGCTCATGGCAAAGGTTTTGGAAGGTCCCGGAATGGGACTGATGAAGAAGTGGGGAATTCACGTTCCACATTATTCGGTTGTCACCTCAGCGGACGAACTCTCCAAGCTTGGTCACGTCAACGAGTGGATGAAGCAGACTAAATTGGTCGCCAAAGCGCATGAGGCGCTGGGTTCTCGGTTTAAGCTCGGTCTGGTGAAGGTTGGTCTCGATCTGAATGGTGCCGTGGCGGCAACCAAGGAAATGATCGGCCGCCAGGTGGGCAGCATTACCATCTCGCAGGTCATTGTCTCTGAGATGGTCCCCCACAAAGATGAATACTATTGTGCGGTGAAGTCTACACGTGAAGGTGCCGAGATCCTCGTCGCCAATTGCGGCGGTATCGAAGTGGAGTCTAATTGGGAACGTGTGAAGCGGTTGTGTCTCGATGTCGGGCAAACTCCTTCCTCAGACCAGCTTGAAAAACTCGCCAAAGATGCGGGATTTACCGGCCCGATCGCCAAGAAGATGGCCGGCTTCGCTGAAAAGATGTTTACCTGTTTCGACAACGAAGATGCGCAGTATCTCGAAGTGAATCCTGTCGTGACACGCGAGAGCGACGGGGAGTTGATTGCGCTCGACGCCGTGACGCTGCTGGACGGCGATGCCAAATTCCGCCACCCTGATTGGAATTTCCAGTTTGCCGCGGAATTCGGTCGTGCCTACAGCAAAGATGAAGTAGCAGTCATGGCGGTGGACAGCAAGATCAAGGGGTCCGTCAAATTCATCGAAATTCCAGGCGGCGATACGGCGATGCTGCCTGCCGGCGGCGGCGCGAGTGTCTACTACTCCGATGCCGTCGTGGCGCGAGGCGGCAAGTTGGCCAACTATGCCGAGTATTCGGGTGATCCCCCCGATTGGGCCGTTGAAGTGCTGACGGAAAAGGTCTGTTCGTTGCCCGGCATCAAGAATATCATCGTCGGCGGGGCGATCGCTAATTTTACCGATGTGAAGAAGACCTTCGGCGGCATCATTAATGGATTCCGCAAGGCAAAGGGCGACGGCAAGCTGAAGGGTGTCAAGATTTGGGTGCGCCGCGGGGGGCCTCGTGAAAAAGAGGGGCTTGACGCGATGCGCGCGCTGAAGGACGAGGGCTTCGATATCCATGTCTTCGACCGCAACACCCCGCTGACGGACATCGTCGATAAAGCGCTGCAAAAGTAAGACAAGTCCTGAGTCCTGAGTGCTGAGTAGTGGAGCTATTCTTCACTCAGCACCCGGCACTGAGCACTCAGCACTAGGAAAAGAGGAGATTGCGATGAGTATTCTGGCAAATAAAGACACCCGCGTGGTGATTCAGGGGGGTGCTGCAGGTGTCAACGCAGCCCGGCGCATGGCGGAGTTCTGTTACCTGATCAAGCGCCCGCTCAACGTTGAGGCGTTCGTCTATCCGCCTGACGCAGGCAAGGCCAATGAGATTCCCTACGGCAGCGGTTTGATCGCGATCCCGATCTACAAGACCATTGCGGAAGCGACGAAGCATCATCCTACCATCAACACGACCCTTGTCTATATCGGCGCGGACCGTGCCATGAAGGGCGGAATGGAAGCGCTGGACGATCCACATATTAAGGTGGTCTCGATGATCACCGAGGGTGTGCCGGAGAAAGATGCGAAACTGCTCGGCACCCATGCGCGCAAGCTCGGCAAGGTGTTCAACGGTCCCTCCTCGATCGGCATTATCTCCGCAGGCGCTTGCCGGTTGGGCGTGATCGGCGGGGCTTTCGACAACCTGGTGCTCTCTAAGCTCTATCGGGAAGGTTCCTTCGGCGTCATCACCAAGTCTGGCGGTCTTTCCAACGAAATCATTTGGATTTGTTCGCAGTTCGCCGACGGCATCACAACGGCCATCGGCATCGGCGGCGATGCCTATCCCGGCACCGACTATGTGAGCTACCTTGAAATGTTCGAGAACGATCCGCAGACGAAGGCGGTCGTCATCGTCGGTGAAATGGGCGGCGATCTTGAAGAGCGGGCCGCCGAGTGGTATGGCGCGAAGAAGCGTCGGGTGAAGCTTATCGGCGTCGTCTCCGGATTCTGTCAGGAGAGTTTGCCGAAGGGGATGAAGTTCGGCCATGCCGGCGCCAAGGAAGGGATGAAGGGCGAAGGCTCGGCTCGATCGAAGTCCGACGCGCTCAAGAAATCAGGCGCGATCGTCCCGCCGACATTCGGCGCGCTTGGTCCCGCGATCAAGGACGCCTATCAGGAATTGCTCAAGTCCGGTCAGGTGAAGGAGCCGATTGAACCGGCCGCGCTGCCGCGTCTACCGAAGTCGATTGAAGAGGCGATGAAGGCGGACGAAGTCATGGTCGCACCGCTCATTCGCACCACCATCAGCGACGACCGAGGCGACGAACCTTGCTACGACGGTTATCCGGCTTCCGAGCTTATCAACAAGGGTTATGAAATTCCTCATGTCATCGGTCTTCTCTGGGACAAGCGTCTGATCTCGAAGCAGGAGGCAGAAATCATCAAGCGCATCATGATGCTCTCTGCCGACCATGGTCCCTGTGTGAGCGGTGCCTACGCGACGATTCTGGCGGCCTGTGCCGGCATCGGTCTGTCGCAAGCGGTGGCAGCCGGCTTGATCATGATCGGTCCACGCTTCGGCGGCGCCGTGACGGATGCCGGTCGCTGGTTTAAGTACGCGGTCGACAACAAGATGGATGTAGACGAGTTCCTGGCCTACATGAAAAAGAACGTCGGTCCTGTGCCCGGTATCGGTCACCGCGTGAAGAGCTTGCGCAATCCTGATAAACGCGTGAAGGAACTCGTGGGGTACGTGAAGAGCTTGCATATCAAAACGCCCTGTCTCGACTTTGCCTTGGCGGTGGAGCAGGTGACGGCGACGAAGAAGGATAATTTGATTCTGAACGTGGACGGCACGATGGCGGCTGTGCTGGTCGATCTGGGGTTCCCGGTCGACAGTTTAAACGGTTTCTTCATCCTGTCCCGCACGATCGGATTGATCGGCCACTGGGTTGATCAGAAGCGCCAGGACAGCCGCTTGATCCGGCTGTTCGATTACCTGGTAAACTATGCGGCGCCCAAGCGGCGGGAAGTGCCGCCGTTAAAATAGCGGCGGGAGGTCCCGCCGCTAAAATAGTCGCGTGAGGTTCCGTCGTTGAAATAGACGCGGGAAGTCCCGCCATTGAAATAGGCTCATGGAGCGCCACCGTTGAAATAATTGCGGGAGGTTCCGCCGCTCGGCGAGTGGCGGAACATGCCGCCTTAACCGAAGGCTGGTGACGGGGCGTGGCCGGGGAGCACAACTCCTTGGCTCCTGGCTTCAAATACCCAAGCCCGTTTGTAAGGAGAGCGCAATGTCACTCGAGCTCGCGAAAAAGCTCTACGCCAAAATGCCGGAGGTCTTCGAGAAGGCCAGAAAGAAATTCGGCCGTCCATTGACGTTGGCGGAGAAGATTCTCGTCTCGCATGCCGACAACTTCGATGCCCAACATTGGGAGCGTGGGAAGGCCATGTTGGCGCTTCGTCCCGACCGCGTGGCGATGCAAGATGCCACGGCGCAGATGGCCATGTTGCAGTTCATGCAGGCCGGCAAGATGAAAGCCGCTGTGCCGAGCACGATCCACTGCGACCACTTGATTCGTGCCGAGATGGGGTCTGAGAAAGATCTACTGCGCGCCATGGATGAAAACAAGGAAGTCTACAATTTCCTCGCCTCCGCGGCGAAGAAGTACGGCATCGGCTTCTGGAAGCCGGGCGCCGGCATCATTCACCAGGTGGTACTGGAGAATTATGCGTTTCCGGGCGGCTTGATCATCGGCACCGACTCTCATACGCCGAACGGCGGCGGTCTGGGTATGTTGGCCATCGGCGTCGGCGGAGCGGATGCCGGCGAAGTGATGGCCGGTCTCCCGTGGGAGGTGCTCCATCCGAAGTTGATCGGCGTGAAACTGACCGGCAAGTTGAGCGGGTGGGCGTCCGCGAAGGACGTGATCCTCTATCTTTGCGGTCTGCTCACTGTAAAGGGTGGGACGAACAAGATCGTCGAATACTTCGGCCCAGGCGCCGAGACGATCAGCGCGACCGGAAAGGGCACCATTTGCAATATGGGCGCGGAGCTGGGAGCGACCACCTCGGTATTTCCCTTCGATCAGAAGATGGTCGACTACCTAAACATCACGGATCGGGCGGATTTGGCGAAGCTGGCCCAGGCAAACAAGGCGTTGCTGATAGTCGATCCCGAAGTGAATCAGTCGCCCGAAAAGTATTATGACCAAATCGTTGAAATCGATCTCTCCAAGCTTGAGCCGCATGTGGTCGGTCCTCATACGCCTGACCTCGCTCGACCGGTCTCGAAGCTGAAGGCGGAAGCGCAGGAAAAGGGCTATCCGGTCGAGCTGAAGGCGGCCTTGATCGGGAGCTGTACGAATTCGTCGTACGAAGACATCAGCCGCTCGGCCCATGTGGCTCAGCAAGCGTTGAAGGCCGGATTGAAGGCCAAAACGTCGTTTCTCATCTCGCCCGGCTCCGAGCGCATTTATCATACGATGAAACGCGACGGATTCCTGGACACGTTCGAGAAGCTCGGCGGCACCGTGCTGTCGAACTCGTGCGGGCCTTGCATCGGCCAGTGGAAGCGCGCAGACGGCGTGAAGGGGAAGGCGGATTCGATCGTCAGCTCCTTCAATCGGAACTTCCCAGGCCGCAACGACGGCATTAATGAGACCCTGTCGTTTCTGGCCAGTCCGGAAATCGTGACAGCCTATGCGCTGACGGGCGATTTACGGTTCGATCCCGTCAATCAAAATCTAAAGGCCGCCGATGGTAAGGAGTTTAAGCTTGAGCCTCCGGTGGGAGAGGAACTGCCGGCTAAGGGTTTTGCCAAGGGAGAAGAAGGATATGTGCCGCCGGCTGAAGACGGCTCAAACTTGACCGTCGATATTCCACCGACCAGCGAACGGTTGCAATTGCTGCAACCGTTCCCGCGTTGGGATGGGAAGGACTTCGAGAAGCTCCCGCTCTTGATCAAAACCAAGGGCAAGACGACGACGGACCACATTTCACCGGCCGGGCCCTGGCTCAAGTTCCGTGGCCACTTGGATAAGATCAGCGACAACATGTTCCTCGGTGCCAACAGCGCCTTTGCCTCGGAGCCGGGCAAGGGCACGAACGTCTTGACCGGCGAATTGAACCTGACCATCGCGCAGATCGCCCGTGCCTATAAGGCGAAGAACATCGGGTCGATCGTCGTCGGCGACGAGAACTATGGCGAAGGCAGCAGTCGTGAGCATGCGGCCATGTCGCCGAGGTTCCTCAATGTGCGCGCGGTTATTACGAAGAGCTTCGCGCGCATCCATGAAACGAATTTGAAGAAGCAAGGGATCCTCCCGCTGACGTTCGCCGATCCGAAGGATTACGACAAGATCGAGATGAACGATCGGTTGAGCGTAACGGACTTGGCGAATCTGGCGCCGGGCAAACCGGTGACGGTAGTCGTTCATAAATCCGGCGGCGACGTGAGGATCCAAGCGAACCACAGCATGACCACACAACAAATCACTTGGTTTAAGGCCGGTTCGGCATTGAACGCGCTGAACTAAACGATAGATTGAGAGGGATCATCATGGCAAAAGCAGACAAAATCATCTATACGAAGACCGACGAAGCGCCGATGCTGGCGACCTATTCGTTTCTGCCGATCATCAATGCATTCACGAAGGCGGCGGGTGTTACCGTGGAACTGCGTGACATTTCGCTCGCGGGCCGCGTGATCGCCGTATTTCCGGAATATCTGACCCCGGCACAGAAGCAGCACGATGCCTTGGCCGAGCTGGGTGAGATGGCCAAGACGCCGGAGGCCAACATCATCAAGCTTCCGAACATCAGCGCCTCCATCCCGCAATTAGTGGCGACGATCAAGGAATTGCAGAAGCAGGGCTACAATCTGCCGGACTATCCGGAAAACCCGAAGGACGACAAGGAGAAAGACATCAAGGCCCGCTACGACAAGGTCAAGGGCAGCGCCGTCAATCCGGTGTTGCGCGAAGGGAACTCTGATCGGCGAGCGCCGTTGTCCGTGAAGGCCTATGCTAGGAAGCACCCGCACAAGATGGGCGCTTGGTCTTCAGATTCTAAAACCCATGTCTCTCACATGAAGGGCGGCGATTTCCGTTCGAATGAGAAGTCGATGACGATCCTGGCGGCAACGACTGCGAAGATCGAGTTTGTCGGTGCGGATGGAAAGACCACCGTATTGAAAGAGAAAATCGCGTTGCAGGCCGGCGAAGTGCTGGATGCCACCTTCATGAGCGTGAAGGCTCTCCGCAAGTTCTTGGAAGAGCAAATCGAGGACGCGAAGGCCAAGGGCATCCTGTTCTCGCTGCATATGAAGGCCACCATGATGAAGGTCTCCGACCCGAAGATCTTCGGTCATGGCGTGACGGTCTATTACAAGGATGTATTCGAAAAGCACGCCGAGACATTTAAGAAGCTCGGCGTCGATCCGGATAACGGTCTCGGCGACGTCTATGCCAAGATCAAATCCTTGCCGGACGCTCAGCGAGCGGCGATCGAAGCCGACATCCAGGCCGTCTATCAGAAGCGGCCGCCGATGGCGATGGTCAATAGCGACAAGGGTATCACCAATCTCCATGTGCCGAGCGACATCATCATCGATGCCTCCATGCCGCCGGTCATCCGTGATTCCGGCAAGATGTGGAACCCGCAAGGTCAATTGCAGGACGTGAAGTGCGTGATCCCGGACTCAAGCTATGCGCCGGTCTATCACGAAATTGTCGAGTTCTGTAAACAGAAGGGCGCCTTCGATCCTCGCACCATGGGGACGATTCCGAACGTCGGCTTGATGGCGCAGGCGGCGGAAGAGTACGGCTCGCACGACAAGACGTTCAAAGCGCCGGGCAACGGCACGATCCGCATCGTGGATGCGGACGGCAAGACCCTGCATGAGCACCAGGTGGAAGAAGGCGATATCTGGCGCGCGTGCCAGGTGAAGGATGCTCCGATTCAGGATTGGGTGAAGTTGGCCGTGACCCGTGCAAGGGCGACCGGAGTTCCCGCCGTGTTCTGGTTGAACAAGGATCGTGCGCATGACGCTGAGCTGATCAAGAAGGTCAATATCTATCTATCGAAGCATGCCACAGCCGGCCTTGAGATCAAGACCATGGCGCCCGCTGCGGCCTGCCGCTTTTCGATCGAGCGAATGAAGGAAGGCAAAGACACGATTTCCTGCACCGGTAACGTGCTCCGCGATTATCTCACCGACCTCTTCCCGATTCTCGAAATCGGCACCAGCGCCAAGATGCTTTCAATTGTCCCGCTGTTGAACGGTGGTGGCTTGTTCGAGACCGGTGCCGGCGGATCGGCGCCGAAGCATGTGCAGCAGTTCCAGGAAGAGGGCTATCTTCGTTGGGACTCACTCGGAGAGTTCCTGGCGTTGGCTGCTTCGCTGGAGCACCTGGCGAAGGTAGGAGACAATGAGGTGGCTAAGATTCTGGCGGATACGCTGGATCAAGCCAATGCAAAGTTCCTTGAAAGCAACAAGTCACCGGCTCGTAAGGTCGGCGAGATCGACAATCGCGGTAGCCATTTCTATCTTGCGCTTTATTGGGCGCAGGCCTTGGCCGCGCAGACGGCGGACAAGAGGATCGCGGAGAAGTTCCAGAAGATCGCCAAAGACCTGACCGACCACGAGAAGACGATCGATCAGGAGTTGTTGGCGGCGCAGGGGAAGCCGCAGGACGTCGGCGGATACTATCATCCGGACGACGCGAAGGCTGCGAAGGCGATGCGCCCAAGCGTGACGTTGAATCGGATCGTCGACGCGATCGCTTAACGGGACTGAGTAGCGAGGACTGAGCATAGCTAGGACTGAGGACTGAGATTTAGGAGAGGGGCCATTCTCTCACTCAACCCTCAGTCTTCAGCACTCAGTCGTCAGTCCTGAGCAAAGCAACAAAGCTATGACGGTTGAAAGGTGAGAGCTATGGCAATGGACGATACCGAAAACGTGATCGATCAGCCGGAGGTATTGAAACCCCGGATGGTGACGATTGAGATTGCCGGCAAGAAAGTGGACGTGCCGGAAGGGATCACCGTTATCAAGGCCATGTGGTATGCGGGCATCGATGTCGTTCGTGGCGTCGGATGCCTCGGCGGTTTCTGTGGTGCCTGCGCGACCTACTATCGGACGAAGGACGATCCGAAAGTCCGCACCTGTTTGGCCTGTCAGACTGCGGTGCAGGACGGCATGTCGTTTACGATGATGCCGCCGTTTCCGGCGCGCAAGGCTACCTACGAGATCCAGACACTCCAAGATCCAAAGCAAGACCTGTTCAATTTCTACCCGGAAGCGCCGCTCTGCCGGAATTGCAATGCTTGCACCGAAGCCTGTCCGCAGAGGATCGACGTGCGCGAAGGCGTCTGGAAAGCCGTCTTCGGTGACTTCAAAAGTGTCTCCGAGATGTTCATGGATTGCGTCATGTGCGGCATGTGCACGCCGGTCTGCATCGCCGACATCGCGCCGAATCTCGTGGCGCTGTATGTGAGCCGGGCGCAGGGGGCGCATTTTTCCGAACAGGCGGTGGGCCTTGATACGCGCATTAAGGAGATTCAAGACGGTCGGTTCAACGACGAGTGGAACAAAATTCTGAAGATGAACGACAAGGAACTGGCCGAGCACTGTGCCACGGTAAAATAACGACGTCCTTAAGGCGCCCGAGATGGACATTCACGCCCTCCAACAGATCGTGCACAAGACTCGGGATGCCCGACGCAAGCAGACTATCCCCAGGTTTTCTCCCGCAGAACGGGATCAGCTGATCCATAAGTATCACCCTGACTTTCGTGCCAGCGCCTATCGGTCGATCAAGTTCGGCCCTAACGAAGGAGACAAGACGGTCGTCGAGTTGGCGACGTTGCTCGAAGGCGACAGCCCGATTCAAGACGATCTCGACCTGACGCCTCATTACCAGGCCGACGTCCTGGTCATCGGCGGCGGCGGAGCCGGTTGCGCGACAGCGTTACATGCGCATGGGGCTGGGGCTAAAGTCATTCTGGCGACCAAGCTTCGCTTGGGAGATTCCAACAGCGTGATGGCGCAGGGCGGGATGCAGATTTCCGTCGCGCCGGAAGATTCGCCGGTCACGCATTTTATCGATACGCTCAAGGGCGGCCACATGCAGAACGACCATGCCCTCCTGAAGGTCATGGTCGAGGATGGGCCGTCGATTGCGAAGTGGCTCTTGGAGTTGGGTGTGTTGTTCGACCGTCAGGCCGACGGCAACCTCCATGTGAAGAAGGGCGGCGGCAGTTCCAAACCGCGCCTTCTGACATGTTCCGATTATACCGGCCTCGAAATCATGCGCGTCCTCAAGGACGAGGTCATCAATCAAAAGATTCAATTGCTCGAGTTTGCAGCCGCCGTTGAATTGCTCAGCGACGACGACGCGAACTGTACCGGCGCGATCTTCAAAGATCTCGATAACCAGCGGCACGTCGTGGTGGCCGCCAAATGCGTCATTCTGGCAACCGGCGGCATCGGCCGGCTGCACATTCAGGGGTTCCCGACGAGCAACCATTATGGCGCAACGGGCGATGGACTCTGCCTGGCCTACCGCATAGGCGCCAAACTGGCCCATATCGATACGTTCCAATACCATCCATCAGGCGCGGTGTATCCTGAACAATTGATCGGTGCCTTGGTGACGGAGGGTATCCGTTCCGAGGGGGGGCAGCTGGTGAACGCGAAGGGCGAACGCTTCGTGAATGAACTTGACACGCGCGACGTCGTGTCTTCCTCGATTATCCGTGAGTGCGAAGAAGGCCGAGGAATCAGAACGATGTCCGGCCGCGTCGGCGTATGGCTCGATACGCCGCTCTTGGATGCCGAGCATGGATCAGGGACGCTGGAAAAACATTTCCCGGCGATGATGCTCCAGTTCGAACGGTTCGGAATCGACATCAGCAAAGATCCGGTCTTGATCTATCCCACGCTGCATTATCAGAACGGCGGGGTGAAGATCGACACGAACTCGGAAACGAACGTGAAGAACCTCTTCGTTGCAGGCGAAGCCTCCGGTGGACTGCATGGACGCAATCGCCTGATGGGCAATTCGCTGCTCGATCTCATGGTTTTCGGCAAGCGGTCCGGGTTGACTGCGGCCGGCAGAGTCAGATCAATGAAACAGGGCAAGCTCACGCTGAAACATTTGCAGAAGTTCCGCGCCGAAGCGATGAAACACGGCAATGTCAGCGGTGTCATTTCACCGATGATTTTGCCGGCGTATACGAGAAAAGTGGGGTGAGGACTTCGGCGGGGCATTTCTCGTGCTCGCTCCACCGCACACCCAGGATCAATGAGATTGTTAAATATTGGTCGGTGTTCGCAGGGGGTGAAGGCGCGTCCCGGTGCGCCTCGGGTGGGCGGGTGAGAATAGCCCGCGCAGTAAGAAACGCTCCCGCCACCGTCCTCAGGGATGAAGGGGTAGAGAATGAATGTGCACGAATTCCAAGCCAAATCCTTGTTCGCTCAGTTCGGCGTGCCGGTGCCTCGCGGGAAGGAGATCACTTCTCCGGACGCTGCGACGGCCTGGGCCAACGAACTGAATACACCGGTCTTCGTCGTGAAGGCCCAGATCCATGCCGGTGGGCGGGGCAAGGCAGGCGGCGTCAAGATCACCAAAGATAAGGCTGCTGTGGCCGGGCTGGCCAAGGAGTTGATCGGCAAGACGCTGGTGACGCATCAGACCGGTCCAAAGGGTCGCCAGGTTCATCGTCTGTTGATGGAAGAGGGGGCGAACATTGCCAAGGAACTGTATCTCTCGATCCTTGTGGATCGCGATACAGGCCGGCCGACCTTCATCGCCAGTACAGAAGGCGGAATGGAAATTGAGGAAGTGGCGGCCCATACGCCGGAAAAAATCATTAAGGAAGCGATTGATCCGGCCGTGGGTTTTCAGGGACACAACGGCCGCAACCTGGCTTTCGCGCTTGGGCTGCAGAACATCGAGCCGGCGGTCATTAATCCCTTCGTGAAGATGCTGGAAAATCTCTACCGCCTGTTCATGGAAAAGAACGCCGCGCTGGTCGAGATCAATCCGCTGATCATCACGAAGGAAAAGACTCTCGTCGCGCTCGACGGCAAAGTCTCGTTCGACGACAATGGCCTCTTCAAGCACGAAGACGTGCAAAAGATGAGAGATCTGAATGAAGAAGAACCGTTGGAGATCGAGGCCGCAACCAACAATCTGAATTATGTCAAACTTGACGGGAACATCGGCTGCATGGTGAACGGTGCCGGCCTCGCCATGGCGACGATGGATGTGATCAAGCTCGCCGGCAGCGAGCCGGCGAACTTCTTGGATGTGGGCGGCGGCGCGACGAAAGAAACGGTGGCAGCCGGGTTTAGAATTCTGTTAAAGGACCCGAACGTGAAGGGCATCTTCATCAATATCTTCGGCGGCATCGTTCGGTGCGAACGGATCGCGCATGGTGTGATCGAAGCGGCCAAAGAAGTGAAGATTTCGGTTCCTCTCGTCGTTCGCTTGCAGGGGACGAACGCGGAAGAAGGGCGCAAGCTCTTGGCGGAGTCCGGGTTGAAGCTGGAAGTGGCGAACGACCTGTGGGAGGCCGCGCAGAAAATCGTCAAGTTGACCGGCAAAGCAGCATAAGGAGAACGCCGTGAGCATTCTCGTCAATAAAAATACGCGGGTGGTGGTGCAGGGGATTACGGGCAAGGAAGGCTCCTTCCATGCGACGCAATGCAAGGTCTATGGGACGAAGGTCGTCGCAGGGGTGACACCAGGGAAGGCCGGGCAGGAAGTCGAAGGCATTCCTGTGTTCAACACGGTGGCCGATGCGGTGAAGAAGACCGAGTGCGATACCTCGCTCATCTTCGTGCCGCCGCCATTCTGTGCCGACGCGATTCTCGAAGCGGCAGATGCCGGTGTGAAGTTGATCATCTGCATTACCGAGGGGATACCCGTCAACGACATGGTGAAGGTGAAGAGGGCGCTTCGTGGCCGGGATGTCCGACTGGTCGGACCCAACTGCCCAGGGGTCATCACGGTGGACGAAGCCAAGATCGGCATCATGCCGGGTTTTATTCATAAGAAGGGGATTGTTGGGGTCGTCTCTCGCAGCGGCACCTTGACCTATGAAGCCGTGCATCAACTCTCGACGCTGGGATTGGGAGAAACGACTTGTGTCGGGATCGGCGGTGATCCGGTGAATGGAACGGGGTTTGTGGATGTCTTGCCGTTGTTTGAAAAAGACCCGGAGACTCAGGCCATCGTCATGATCGGGGAGATCGGTGGTGATGCGGAGGAGAAAGCGGCAGAGTTTATCAAGAGGAACGTCAAGAAGCCGGTGGTCAGTTTCATTGCCGGCATCACGGCGCCGCCTGGACGCCGCATGGGCCATGCCGGCGCCATTATTTCCGGCGGCAAGGGGACCGCAGCCGAAAAGATGAACACCCTGGAAGCGGCCGGGGTCAAAGTCGTCAAGAATCCAGCTGAGATCGGTGCGGCGGTCAAACAAGCGTTGGGACGGTAGTACTTCTAGGTTGCTCTTCCGGTTGGCATCATTCTCTGTCACAACTTCGTCGGTGTCATCTCGATGGGATGTCCATCGCCTTTGCTCAGTGACGCGGGTGTGACGATTGTCATGATGAGCTATTGGATTTACCGATAGCTCCAATCCGTTTTATCTATTTTCAAAACTGAACGTGGGGTTGCTACTGTGTGCGCCGTCCGCCCCTACGGTGCGAGAAGAGCATCCCCTCCTGATCGCTCTGGAGGCGGATTGGTGGACTCTCATGCCAAGAACCGCAATAGTCGAACCGGGGGTCGATTCGAGTCTCACGAGGACGCACTCGTCTCGTCTCGCCGCACTGACCATCGACGAGAGACTGACGGATAGCAGATTTCGCGACCCAAATTCGTCGAAGAACATGGTTTCTTTACCGTGGGAGGACGCTGAATGAAAACGAGAATTTCGGCGATGGTTTGTCTCCTCTGTGTCCTCGGCTATTCGGATCTCAGTCGGGCGGACGATCCATACAGCCAACGGGTCGCCGATCCCTATGCGATATCGCCTGATCTCCCAACCATGTCCTCCGGGACGCCAGAGCTCTATCTTTCCTTTATGGCGGGCTTTGCAATCCCGCGCAGTGAGAACGCCACGTTTACTGACGGGACGACGCCCACGGTGATCCCGAATGTCGACTATACGACGAGCTTTTCGATCGCAGGCAACGCGGGGATCTGGTTTCCAACCAGAAACAAGTTGGCGGGATTCGATCTCGGCGTGGAACTCACCGGCATGGTTTGGTATCCGGACGTGAACTGCTGCACGGACTTTTTTAATAATAGTCCCACGGGGAGAGGTAATCTTAACGGGACCGCCAATAACGGCACCACGACTGAACTGTCAGGCATCTACATCGGCCCCAATTTCCTGCTTCGCTACCCGATGGCGATTTCCGAGGCCTATCCCAACGGGCGGTGGCATCCGTACGTCGGGATCGGCGTGGGAATGCATCAGATGTCGTTTAGGCCAGGTGGAGACCGCGGAGTTACTTCGTGTTGTATCCCTGGGGGTAATTTGAATACGAACCCCATAACCGACCAACGGGATACGACTGTCGGGTTTATGGGACTGGGAGGAATCAAGGCGCATCTCTTCAAGTACGTGGCGGCGTTTGTTGAGGCGAAGTATATCCATGCCCATCACAACGGGCTGGGGTCGGATCGGTTCGGGAATTCCTCATGCTGCTCATTAGGCGTGCCGACGGGGAACGATGTAGTTCTTAACACCTATTCATCCTCGATCAATACGATTCTTGTGCATGCGGGCTTGTCGATTCACTTTGACGTCAAGCCGTAGGGTCGTGCCAGATCAATACCTCCCCACCGCTCGCGGTGAGGGGTGCGATTGACCTCAAACGTTCTCGCTTCCGATCTTCCTTCTCCTCACCTCATTCCCATCTATCGGGCAAGACCTGGCATCGATTGATACCTAGGTATTATACCTCTTTTCCAAGGACGGTTGAGTGAAGAGTGTTTGCTCCTCGTGTTGGAACGCCGGTCTCCGCCGTTGCCGGGGGTGGTGCGGGCGCTCAATAGAGTCAAAGATATCTGATCTCGCTTCAGCCCTGGTCTGATACTGCCGTCGGTTCACGCGCTCGCGTTTGAGCACCCCAAAGAAACTCTCGGCCGCCGAACGGGACACGCCGGCGCCAGGAGTTATTCGCTGATGTTCCGGAGTCCTATGAGGAGCGACTCGTGATGGGGGCTGCCAAAGGCTCGAGCAATAGTCAAGTATTCCGTCGCCACAGTCATGCCTACTGGGGTATTGGATTTACCGATAGCTCCAATCTGTTTTATCTATTTTCAAAACTGAACGTGGGGTTGCTACTGTGTGCGCCGTTCGCCCCTACGATGCGAGAAGAGCATCCCCTCCTGATCGCTCTGAGCGGCGGATCGGTGGACTCTCATGCCAAGAACCGCAATAGTCGAACCGGGGGTCGATTCGAGTCTCACGAAGACGCACTCGTCTCGTCTCGCCGCACTGACCATCGACAAGAGACTGACGGATAGCAGATTTCGCGACCTAAATTCGTCGAAGAACATGTTTTCTTTACCGTGGGAGGACGATGAATGAAAACGAGAATTTCGGCGATGATTTGCCTTCTCTGTGTCGTTGGCTACGCTGAGGTCACTCGGGCGGACGATCCGTACAGCCAACGGGTCGCCGATCCCTATGCGATATCGCCTAATCTCCCAACCATGTCCTCCGGGACGCTCGAGCCCTATCTTTCCTTTATGGCGGGCATAGCCCTGCCGCGCAATGAGGATGCCACGTTTACTGACGGGTCGACGCCTACGGTGATCCCGAATGTCGGCTATCAGAATAGCCAATCGTACGGGGGCAACGCGGGGATCTGGTTTCCAACCAGAAACAAGTTGGCGGGATTCGATCTCGGCACTGAAATCACCGGCTTTATTTGGTATCCGGACGTGAACTGCTGCACGGACTTTTTTAATAATAGCCCCACGGGGTTTGGGAATCAGAATGGGCTCGCCAATCAAGGCACCGGGACTGAGATAGAAGGCATCTACATCGGCACCAATTTCCTGATTCGCTACCCGATGGCGATTTCCGAGACCTATCCCAACGGGCGGTGGCATCCGTACGTCGGGATCGGCGTGGGAGCGCATCAGATGTCGATGAAGCCCGGTGGATTCCGGGGGGGTAATCTTCTCAATGCCATTACCGAGCAACGGCATACGACTGTCGGGTTTATGGGAGTGGGAGGAATCAAGGCGCATCTCTTCAAGTACGTGGCTGCGTTTGTTGAGGCGAAGTATCTCCATGCCCATCACGACGGGCTGACGGCGGATCGGTACGGGAATTCCGATCAGGGCAGTCTCCAGATATTGTCTAGTGGGCCTGGTCCTTTTGTTAATCCATATTCATCCACGATCAATACGATCTTTGTGCATTTCGGCTTGTCGCTTCACTTTGACGTCAAGCCGTAGGTTCGTGTAGGAGCAACGCAGATTTCTTATCGCGGTGCAGCATGGTGTTCAGCCAGGGTTGACCTGGCTGAACACCGACCCCGAGAGCAATTCCTCCCTCTCCATCCAATACATCGCGGTCGCCTCACTCATGCTATAGGGATTGTAGTCGGTGAACCATCCGACCCTACCAAGGTCCTCGATCAACGTTCGTCCTGTAGCAGCTTGCCGAGGTCGTGGCAGGCGCCCACCACCTCCGATGCTCTCTCATTGGATTCTAGGCTTTTGCGTATCGCAGCAGAGCGTACTTGGCTGGCGTCAACTAGGGCGTGTCGTCAATTGAGCCAGATGACAGCGGCTGCGAGGTAGATCGCGCCGAGGAAGGTTGTTGCGCGTTTATCATAACGTGTGGCGATTGCTCTGAATTGTTTAAGTTTGGCGAAG
>Ga0134128_10003796_pt1 | contig 18499 bp, 15 predicted proteins | sample KB31754_FD_96462 | JGI IMG/M metagenome (GOLD analysis project Ga0134128, IMG submission 96462) | Terrestrial soil microbial communities with excess Nitrogen fertilizer from Kellogg Biological Station, Michigan, USA - KB3-175-4 | ecosystem: Environmental > Terrestrial > Soil > Unclassified ... | reverse complement strand
ACAGCGCCCAGGAGACGGTCTTCCGCACCGAGCCCGAGGCTCCGCCTCCCGTCGAGCCGCACTGGGAACCGGTGATCGCCGCCGCGACCGACTGATCGCGCTTGAAGCGAGCTCGGTGGCCGGGAGGGCCGTTCAGAGGTTCGTCAGGTCAGCAGGATGATGTCCCACCGGTAGCGCTGCACGCCCGGCTCGCCTCCCGCGACCGGTTGGCAGAGCGCGGAGCTCGGGTCGCGGTGCCGCGCGCCCAGGGTGGACAGAAGCAGGTCCGTGGCGTTCAGGCGCTCGCCGGAAAAGTACATCTGCGTGACCAGCCGGTAGTCGGCGTTGGTGACGTCGAAGTGAATGTGCGGCGTCCGGATCGTGCCCGACGGCTCGGGATAGGGTCCGGGCTTCACGGTGCGCAGACGAAAGGTCCCGTCGTGCCCGACCCTGAACGATGCGACGCCCAGAAAGTTCGGATCGAGGGGCGCCGGATTGCGGTCCACCGGATTCGTGTAACGCCCTGACGCGTTCGCCTGCCAGACGGTGATCTGTGCCTGCGGCAGCGCGCGCCCTGCCGTGTCGAGGACGCGCCCCTCGATCTCGATCACCGGCCCCCGCGCGCGTTCCGGGCGCCCGGGATAGTGGGTCAGGTCCGGATCGTGAGACGCGGGCGCGCGGACCGGAAAGAACGGCCCCAGCGTCTCCTGTCCGGTGGGCCTCAGCGGATTCGGCCCGGCCGTCGCGCGCGCAGCGCTGGCGAGCGGAAGCGAGGCGGCTGCACTCACCATGAGCTCTCGACGTGAAATGAGCATCCCCGGTTTGTATCAGCTCTTCGCACCCGAGTTCCCAGCGGAGCGTCCCGGCGACCCCGAACACGAGGCCGGCGGGCGCGCCGCGCCTTACCTCGCGCCCTCCCAGTGCTTAGTTTTTGGGCGTTCCGAAGCGCGACCGGAGGACGGGTGTTGAGGTTTGGGCGGGCGTTGTGCGTGGCGTTGGCGGTAGGCGGGTGCCGGGCGGGCACTCTCGAGGTCGGCTCGCCTGGCGGGCCGGTCTCGGCGGGCGATGGCGCCGCTGCGGTCGCGGGCGGCGGTGACGGGGGAGGGGGCGGCACCGCCGCGCCGGTCGACGCGGCGTCGTCCGGCCGGCTCGACGGTGGGGTGGCGGACGTTGGGACGTCGTCCGCCGCCGGGGCCTGCGTCCCGCTCGACCCGACGGTGCTCCGTCTGTGGTCGCCGCAATCTGGATCGATCGTCACCTCGGCCGCGCCCCGTTTTCGCTGGACGGGCGGGAGGCACCCGTACCGGCTGCAGGTCTGCGCCGATCGCGCCTGCGACGACGTCATGGTCGAGGTGGGGAGCGCCGGAACCGAGGCGACGCTGCCGCAGGACCTCCCGGCCGGATATTGGTTCTGGCGGGTTCAAGCCACCCCGCCCGACGGGGTCCCGCCGACCTGGACGTCGGCTTGGGAAATGCGCGTTCGCCGCCGATTTCCGGGCTACGGTCCCACCGCCAACACCTCCGTCGGCGGGTTCAGCGACTACAACGGCGACGGCTATCCGGATGTGGCCGTGTTCGGCGCGACCCCCAAGGTTTACCTGGGGGGGGCCGACGGCCTTTCCGCCAGTCGCGTCTGGCAGACCGCGCTGTCGGACGGCAGCGGGACGCTGCTCCTGGAGCCGCAGGTGGACATCAACGGCGACGGCTTCACCGACCTCAGCAGCCTGAAGGGCGTCAGTGTCGCCGGCGAGCCGTACCCGGACTGGGGCGCCCACATCCAATTCGGCGCCAGCGACGGCTTCGCCTGGGCCGACGCATTCGTCGACGTGTCCCACGGCGGCTACACGGGCGCTGGCCTTGGCAACCCGATCGGCCTGGGCGACGTCGACGGCGACGGATTCGGCGACCTCGTCATGCAGTCCGACGGCGACGCGCCGGTGATTCGCGGCTGCGCGCCCGCCCCTCCCAGCGCTGTCTGGGCCGACCTCGCTTGTGGCGACGACTGTCGGCTTCCGCAGGTCGCGACCGGCGACTTCGACGGCGACGGCCGGACCGACGTCATCTTCGCCGACGAAGGCGAGATCAGCCTGTACCAGGGCAACCCCCACGCGTTCACCCCCCTCTCCGTCCCGGGGATGACCGGCCTGTGGGTCGTCGACTTCAACTATGACGGTTACTCCGATCTGGTCATCAAGGACCCCTGGCCGGCCGACACCTTGCGCGCCTACGAGGGTGGGCCGAACGGCTTGTCGCCGACGTTGTCGGGGGAGACTCAGCCGACGTCCTTCGTCCTTTTGGCCGACTTCGACGGCGACGGGTACTGGGACCTCATCGGGCCGGACTGCACCGACGCTTGTCCCACGGTGGCGTCGGTGTGGTACGGCGGTACCAGCGGATGGGGTCCGCCCTACGCCCGGACGACGCCGCTGGATCGGTCGATAGACGGCAGCTACGCGATCGTGGTCGACCTCAACGCCGACGGCTATGACGATCTGTTGATTCTCGGGTCGGACGGGATCTCCTGGTATGCCGGCTCGCCGAATGGCCTGGCCACGGCGCCCACCGTCATCGTCAGGCCCTAGTCCCTCGCCGGCCGGAGTGACGAAAGCCTAGGTCGCGACGGCGATCATCCCGAGTGCTCGGGATGATCGCCGCTCACCGGCAGCCGGAGCAAAATGTTTAGCGCCGGATTCCAGGAAAGTGGTATTGATGCGCAGAGGAGGCGGGGGAGCGCGATGCCAATGGACTCGAGGTCTGTGTGGCGGGCTGACGTGGCACTCATCAGCAGAGCGAGCGTGGCGTGAACAAAGCAGACGCCGTTCGACAGGCAGCTCTCACGGGCCTCTTCTATTATGGCGAGTCTCACTACCGGCCGGAGCTGACGCGTCCCGAATCGTTGCCGGCGCGCGTGAAGCTCGTCGAGCCGGCGGCGGCGACGGCCGCGTTCGAACAGGATCGGGCGCCCGGATCCGAGTTGATCGTTCGGCTCGCCATCGCGGAGCTCGTGAGCGCGCACGGTGCGTTCCCGACGTTGTCGACCCTCGTTCAACAGCTGGCCCCGCTGGTCAAGGCCCCGGCCGCCGAGCTCCTCAAGCTCCCGGGCCGGATCCTCGGTGACGCCCCGAAAGCGCGGGCCGAGCGGTTCCTGAAAGCCTACGAGCTGGCGGGGGGCGGCGGCTGTCAGGTGCGGAACTTCCAGCTCGAGGCGATCTATGAGGATCACATCAGCAACGTGACCGCCTCCATCGAGGTCGAGCGTCCGGTCAGCGCCTTCGTGAACGGGCTCGATCCCCGCAACTGGAGCGAGACCATGCCCCTCGTCTGGCAGCAGAGCTTCGAGTTCGACATGGCGACGCTGGTGATGGACAGGGCCTCGACACCGCCGCAGAAGACGCCCCCGACGAGCCCTCCCTTCGCCGATATCCCGTTCTTCGAAAAGGCGGTCTGGTCATTCGGCTTGGGGACGCTCGCGTACTGGCGGACGGTCCTCAAGATCTCGCTCGATCGGGAGCTCGCCGTCCCCGTGCCCTCGATCCTGTTCAAGTATTCTCTCTACGAGTGCCTGGAGAATGAATTCCTGGGTCCCAAGAACGCCGGCGGGATCGACGTCGATCACGGGCACGGCTCCGCCCAGGCGCTCGCGGGAGACACGACCTGGTGCAAGCTCGAGGCGCAAAAGGTCGTGCGCTTCACTCAGCCCTATCTGGCGATCAACGATCTCACCTTCGTTGCCCTCATTATCTGGTTTTCGGCTCTGATCTTGACCTCGGCGTGTGCTCCGACCACATGAAGGAGAGCTCGATGGCGAACGGCGCAAAGGGAGCGGGAGACAAATCCAAGGCGCGGGCCCGGGCCCGCGGCCAGATCGGCAAGATCAACAAGAAGACGAAGGCGTTCTTCGCGGCGATCAAGCAGAACGTCGACAGCAACATCGCGGTGCTCGACGAGCTGACCTCCAGCCTTCTGGCGGACGAGCGCCAAGACAACCACGACTGCGCGACGGACCTCTGCGCGGCCACGGTGGCCTGGTGGGGCAACGCGATGGACCTATTTCACAACGTGGTGAACAGCTGTCTGCCCGACCAGGATCCGCCGACCGATCCGTCGCCGCCCTGACCGGTCGGAGGGACTGAGACGATGGCAACGAATCGAAACAAGGCGTCGCGAGCTCTCCGCCGGCGCGCGCGCGCGCGCATTCAGCAGGCACGCGGGCGCAGCCAGCAGGTCTTGGGCGCCTGGAAGGCGGCAGCGGATAGCCAGCTCGCCGCGCTGAACGAGCTCGGCAGCGGTCTGTCCGCCGACGATGACCATACGGCGGGCGACTGCGCGACCGATCTCTGTGCATTCTTGGTGGGGTGCTGGGCCGACGCGGGGAACGTTTTGCAAGAGGCGTGCAGCGCCTGGGTGCATCCGCAGGGGATCCTCCCGGTCGCGATCGGGCCCGACGGGATCGAGTTCCAGATCGAACAGGTCGCCGAGGCAGCCGATCCCAAGGTCATCACGGAGGTCTCGCTGGACGAGGCCGACGCCCTCTCCATCGACAATCCGCTGGCGAGCGCGACGAGCTCGACCTCGATCCCGCCCCGGAACATTCGGATCAGCACCTATAAATCGAGCGTTCTCATCTCGCTCGTTGGCCTGGGAGCCTGCAATCTGGTCCCCGGCGTCTATGCGGGCGGAAACCTCGTTTTTGACGGCGACCAGGTCCTCGCCCCCATCCAGGTCACGGTCACCTAGCGCGGTGAGCTTCTGCCGGTCGTGAGCAGACGGGCGCGCCGGCAGAGGGTGGCCATCGTCGGTGGCGGATGCGCCGGCCTGGCCGCGGCGTTCGAGCTGTCCCGCCCCGGACGGGGATACGAGGTCACGGTGTTTCAGCAGGGATGGCGGCTCGGAGGCAAGGGGGCCTCGGGCCGGGGACCCTCGGGGCGCATCGAGGAGCACGGGCTCCACGTCTGGATGGGCTACTACGAGAACGCGTTCCGCTTGATGCGCGAGTGCTACGACGAGCTGGGGCGCGACCGCTCGTCGGGGCCGCTGGCGACCTGGGAGGAGGCCTTCGCCCCCAGCGGGCATGTCGCCGCTGCCGATCGGACGACTTCGGGCGCCTGGTCGCCGTGGAGCGTGTTCTTCCCGGAGACCGCGGGGAGGCCCGGCGAGCCGGAGACGCACTACGATCCACCGAGCGTACCCGACTACCTGGTGCGCACGGCCGCCCTGGTCGGCAAGCTCCTGGCCACGACGTTCCGGGTCGAGCAGCCTGGCGCGGGTCAGGCCAGGGGGCTTCGCGACGTCGCCGGCCGGCTCGCGGGATACGCGGGCCTGGGCGGCCTGGCGGCGGTGCTCGAAGCCTTGCGGGCGGTGGAGCTGGTCGTCGGCTCGTCGATGGGGGCCGCGGCGCCCGAGCAGATCATTCGACCGCTGGGCGCCATCGCCGGCGCAACGCGGGCCCTGCTCCAAGATTTCGTCCGCGAGCGCGACGAGCTCCGCCGTCTCTGGGGCGTCATCGACGTCGCGCTGGCCTCGATGCGCGGGCTCGCCGACCCCAAGCTGCTGCGCGAAAATCGGGGGTTCGACCCCCTGGACCGCTTCGATTGCCGGGAGTGGCTGCTCCACAACGGTGCCAGCGAGGATTCAATCCAGAGCTCCTTCGTTCGGGCGCTCTACGACCTGGGGTTCGCTTACGACAACGGCGACTTCGACCGCCCGCGCATCGCGGCCGGCGCCGCCATGCGGGGCTCGCTCCGGGCCTTCTTCACCTACCGGGGATCCTTCTTCTGGAAGATGCAGGCGGGGATGGGCGACGTCGTCTTCGCTCCGCTCTACGAGGTCCTGAAAAGACGCGGCGTGCGCTTCGAGTTCTTCCATCGCCTGCGCGACGTGCGAATGAAGGGCGGCGAGACGAGGAGACCGTTCGTCGCGGGCCTCGACTTCGACGTGCAGGCCCGCCTGCGGCGCGGGTCCGATTACGCGCCCCTCGTCGAGGTGGGCGGCCTGCCCTGTTGGCCCGCTCAACCCGACTGGCGGCAGCTGGAGGAGGGCCCGCGCCTCCGCGACGCCGGTCATGACTTCGAATCGCACTGGAACGGCACCCGCGCGAGCGGGCGGTCTGTCGAGCTGGGCCGCGACTTCGACTACGTCGTTCTCGCCGTCGGTGTGGGCGCGCTCCCGCACGTCGCGCGGCAACTCGTGGCCAGCGACGATCGCTGGAGGGTGATGGTCGACCGGGTGAAGACGGTGCCGACGCGGGCCTTTCAACTCTGGCTCAAGCCGACCATCGATGAGCTCGGATGGACGAAGGGTTCCGTCAGCCTGACCGGGTTTCGCGAGCCGTTCGACACCTGGGCCGACATGACGCACCTCGGGAAGGCCGAGGCGTGGCGCGCGCGGCCGGGGACGATCGCCTACTTTTGCAGCGTGCTCGCCGATCCCGGCCCCGTCTCGCGCACGCACCCCGAAGCCGAGGCCGCCCGCGTACGACGGGAGGCGATCTCCTTTCTCAACAACGAGATCGGCCACCTCTGGCCGGCGGCCTGGCGGCGTCCGGGCGAGTTCCGCTGGGACCTGCTGCAGGAAGCCGACCGCGGTCGCCCTTCGGGCGCGTGGCGCGACGAGCGCGCCTTCGACACCCAGTTCTGGCGCGCCAACGTCAGTCCGACCGACCGCTACACGCTTTCGCTGCCGGGATCGATCGAGCACCGCATCTCGCCGCTCGACGTCCCGGTCGAGAACATGACGGTGGCCGGCGACTGGACCGAGTGTGGGTTGAACCTCGGGTGCGTCGAGGCGGCCGTGATGTCCGGCCTGCTCGCGTCGCACGCGATCTCCCAGGCGCCGTCGCTGTCGTCGATTGTGGGGTACCGTCACCCATGAACAGAAAGCGCGCTCGACCTTCCGCTCCGTCGCCCAAGAAGCCGCCGCCCGAGGCGCGCGGGCCGAACCGCGCCTGGTCGGGCGCCTGGTCCGGCGTGGGCGGCCGACCGCGTTCCCGGGCGGCGCGCGGCGACGACCCGGGTCCCGCCTCGTCGTCCCCGCGAAGCGGCGGAAAGGGCGCCAACGGTGTATCCGAGGGCGTGGCGCTCGGCTATCGCGTCATTCAGGAATACCTGCGCCAGGGGGAGCGCGTCGCTCGCTCGTTCTGGACCTTCGGCGAGGAGGACGCCGACCGCGACGAGCCCGGGCGATTGATCGATCGGGCGCTCCGCTCGGCCCAGGATCTCGCGGGCGCCTTCAGCGAGATCGTGCGGGTACTGGCCAAGAACGCGCCGCCGGCGGGCGAGGGCCGGACCCCGCGTGGATTCGACTTCGATCCGCCTCGACGCGCGACTCGTCGCGCGCAGGGCGCGGGCGGCGACGCGACTGCCGAGCCGTCGGCGTCCGTCGGCAACTCGCGCAGCCCGTCGTTCGCTCTCTCGGTGCGAAGTCGCCACCCGGTCAAGGCGGCGCTCCAGCTCGAAGAAGGGCCTGCCGGACGCGCCTTTCGTGTTCCGCCGCTGGCGCGATCGGGGAGGCGTGGCGCGCGGCTCGGCGCCGTCTCGATCGCGACCGGTCGAGACGGCAGCGGGGTGGCGCTCAGCGTCGCGGTCCCGCCGCGTCTGGCGAAGGGGCGCTACGAAGGCCCCGTCCTCGACGCCCGGACCGGCCGGCCGGTCGGTTTCCTGAGCGTCGACGTGGGAGGCGGCTGAGCGCCATGCCCACCTTCGCCTCCGCGCTGGTCAAGGAAACCCTCGAGGAGTATGGCGCCGTCGCGCGGGCGGGCCTCGAGCACTACCTCAAGCGGGGCGAGCCGCGCCGGCATCTTTACGATCTGGTCGCCGACTACCCTCGTCGCGGCGGTCGCTCTCTCCGGGCCAGCGCCTGCATCGCAGCGGCGCGCGCTTTCGGCGGCGCGACCGCGGAGGCCGCCGACTCGGCCGTCGCGCTCGAGATCCTGCACAACGCGTTCCTCGTTCACGACGACGTCGAGGACGAGAGCGAGATCCGACGTGGCAAGCCGACGCTCCACGAGCTCCACGGCGTCCCCGTCGCCGTCAACGTGGGCGACGCGCTCGCCGTGCTGAGTATTGGTCCCCTCATCAGCAACTTCAAGAAGCTGGGGCCGGGGCGGGCGCTCCGGGTGCTGGAGGAGGCTGAGCGCATGGCGCGCGAATCCGTCGAGGGCCAGGCCGTCGAGCTCGGCTGGCGCCGCGACAACGCCGTCGATCTCAGGGTCGAGGACTACCTGATGATGATCCTGAAGAAGACCTGCTGGTACACCACCATCTATCCGTGCCGCGTCGGTGCGATGATCGGTGGCGCCGACGAGATCGACATCGATCGCGTCACCCGGTTCGGCTTCTTCCTGGGCGCGGCGTTTCAGATCCAGGACGATCTGTTGAACCTCGTCGGGGACCAAAAGAAGTACGGCAAGGAGCTGGGGGGCGATATCTTCGAAGGGAAGCGCACGATCATGCTCATCCGTCTCCTGCAGGTGGCGCCTCGGGCGGAGCGCGCGCGCGTCGTTGCGATCCTGTCGCGAGACCGGCGGCGCCGGTCGGCGACCGACGTGGCGTGGGTCCGCGGCCGCATGGAAGCGCACCGCTGTATCCCGTTCGCGCGCGAGCTCGCCCACGGTCTGGCGGGCGCGGCGCGCCATGAAGCCTCGCTCGCCTTCGCGCACCTCCCCCGCTCGCGCGACCGTCGGTTCCTCGAGGCGCTGCCGCTGTGGGTGCTCGAGAGGACTTGAGTCAGGCGCGATCGAGCGCGGAGAGCGATTGCAGCAGTTCCTGGGCCGCGGCCGCTTCGGCGACGTCCGATGAGGCAGCCAGGGCGCCGAGCGCGGGCCGCAGCTCTTCGACGGCCTCCTGGTTGCGCGCCTGCGCATGCATGAGGCGGGCGAGCGACAGCGCCGCGCGGAGGCGAAACAGGTGGGCGCCCTGGACGCGGCTGATGGCGCAGGCGAGCCGGAAGCGATCCTCGGCCCCTCCCTGCTCCCCGAGTCCCAGCAATGCCTCGCCCTTGAGTCGCTCGAATTCGGCGACGAACGCCCGCGTCCCTCGGCCCTCGGACAGCGCCAGGACCTTGTCGATCGTCTCCGCCGCGTCCCCGAAGCGCCCTGCCTCGAGCTGGGCTTCCGCGAGGTAGGAGAGGAAGTAGGGCACGACGTAGGCATCTCCCATGGCCTGAAACAACCCGATGCCCTGCTCGATCAAGGGCTGGCCTGCCGGCGCCCGACTGGCGGCGCAATGGGCCCAGCCGAGCATGCAAAGCGCGCCGCCCATCCAGTAGAGAAAGTGATTCTCCTGGGCCAGACCCATCAGCCGCTCGCCGTGACGCTGGGCGATCTCCGAATCCCGAAGGTGGTGGGCGATCGATCCGACGACGCTGAGCGCCGTGGCGATGACGTAGGGGTGCTTGCTCCTCTCGGCGGCGTCCAGCGCCTGGGCGATGTTGGCCCGGCAGGCCGGGGCGTTCCCTTCGATCAGTTGGGTCCAGGCCAGAAAGAGGAGCGTGTTCAGGACGCCGTCGAAACCGTTTCGCTGCAGCAGCTCGGAATGCTGCGTCGCCACGTCGTCCAGATCGACGAGCGCCGAGGCGGGCTCGAGGTGGCGGTGGGCCCCGCGAAAGTCACCGCGGGAGAAGGCGGACACGCCGAGAACGACGTTCACCGTCAGCCGGTCGAGCGGCTCGGGCGACTGTGCCAGCGAGGACTCGAAGAAGGGCGAGATGTCGACGGAGGCCGCCACGCCGCCATGCGTGAGATTGTAGGCCCATATCCCGTAGAGCACGCGCAGCGGAGCCTTTGATCCGAGCCGGCTGCAAAGGTCGAACGCGCGCCGATAGGCCTTCTCGACCTCCACGTCGGAGAATCCGCGGGTGGACAGGAGCGTGAATCCCAGGAGCGCAACGAGCGCGAGCTCCTGGGTGTCTCGGTCGGTCGACTCTGGTATCCGGAGCAGCTGCTCAATCGCAGCCGTGTAGGCCTTGGCCGCTTCGAAGTAGGAGGCGTGGTTGATGGCGCTGGCGCCCACCCTCGCGTAGGCGGTCGCGGCGAGCGTTGGTTCGTCGGCGCGGGCGTGGTGATAGGCCAACAACGCCGCGTCCTCGTCAGAGGACCGCAGCGACTGAATCGCCCTGGCGATCTCGCGGTGGAAGGTCCGCCGCGTGGCGGAAGGAAGATCCTCATAGGCTTGCTGTTGAATGAGCGCGTGCCTGAAGGCGAACGTTCGCGACGGGTGCCCCTGCGTTTGGTGAATGAGGCCGGCCCGTTCGACCAGCTCCAGCTCGCCGAGGAGCGCCTCTTCCTCTTGACCCGCCGCCGCGCACAGAACGTCGAGCTGAACCTCGAATCCGATGGCCGCCGCCAGCTGGACCACGGACTTCGACGGGCCGAGGAGGTCCAGGCGGGCTGCCAGAGCGTCCTGCAGCGTGGCGGGCACCTTCAGGGTCGCCAGCGAGTCTTGGAGTTGGTAGCCGGCACCATCCACCAGGCGCAGGCTCTCGGACATCAAGACCGCGCGAGTCATCTCCTCCACGAAGAGCGGTAGATCGGCGGCGCGCTCCAGGATCTGCTCCAGCACGGCGGGCGGCAAGGATCGCCCTTCGGTCAGGTCACTGACGATGGCCAGGGACGCCTCCCTCGGCAGCCGGCCGAGGGTCAGACGAACGAGGTTCTTGATCCCGGCGACGGCCTTGATGTCACGATCGTTCTCCCACCCCGGCCGGCTGGTGATGAGGACCATCAAGGGAGCGTGCTCGACGGCCTCGCCGAGGGCGATCAAGACCTCGACCGTCGAAGGGTCAGCCCAGTGAAGATCCTCGAGGATCAGCAGGGTCGGTCCGCGGCCGGCGCGGGCGAGCAGCCACGAGCGCAGCGCTTGGACGGTCGCCGCGTGCAACCGCTGGGGCAGGTAGGCCACCGGCGTGAATCCCGCGCTCGGAGGCAGCGAGAGCGCCGCGGCCAGCAAGGGCAGGGTGTCTGACTTCTGCTCGGACTCGGACAGACTGGCTCGAACAGCGGCCAGCTTCTGCTCTGCGCTGCCGAAAGAATGAAGCTCCAGCTCGGCGCGGATCGTCTCCAAGAACGGGTGCAGCGGGCTCGACTGGTACTGTGAAGACGACGAGGCATGGACCAGCCAACCGGCGTCGCCCCTCACGAGATCGGCCAGGGCCGCGGCGTTCCGCGTCTTTCCCAGGCCGGGCTCACCGGTGAGCACCACCACCCGTCCCTGGCCTCGTTTGGCGGCGGTCCAACTCTCGGTCAGCGCCGGGAGCTGGGAGCCTTGCTCCACGAAGGTGACCTGCCCGCCGCGCGCCGCCTCGACTCGCTCCTTGGCCCCCAGCACCCGGACCACCTCGTAGATCGCGACCAGGCCAGCCAGGCCCTTGAGCTCGACGCTCCCCAGCGACCGCCACTCGAAGTTGTGCTTGGCCAGTTGCTGCGTCGATTGGCTCACGACGACGCGGTTCGGTGCGGCGAGAGTCTGGAGGCGCGCGGCCCGAGGGACAGCTTCCCCCACTGCCAGGTTGCTCCCCGTTTTGCCGCCGACCTGCCCGATGAACACCACGCCGGTATCGACGCCGACCCGGGCCTTCAAGGGGCGGTTGTGCCGTCGGCCGAGCCGTTCGACCGTCTCGATCAACTCCAAGGCGGCGGACACAGCCCGCCGCCCGGCGTCCTCGTGCGCCCTGGGGTATCCGAAGTACACCAGCACGCCGTCACCGAGCGGCTGCGCGATGTACCCCCCGTAGCGCTCGATGACGGTTTCGCACTCGCGATGGTACTCCCGCAGGAGCTGGTGAAAGCGTTCGGGCCCGACGAGCGAGAGCTCCTCCGTCGACCCGACGAGATCGCAGAAAACGACCGTGACTTGGCGCTGTTGCTCGCTCGGCGTCAGGTGTCGCCCTCCCGAACGGAGACACTATCACGGGTTGACCTCGACCCCGTCGCGCTGCAGTGTGGCCGCCGATGGGCACGTCTTTGGTGCCGTTCAACGAGATCGACGAGGCCTGCCTGTCGGCGTGTACGGCGGAGAGACCGCTCAACATCGAGATCGAGACGCAGGTCCCGGGCCGCCTCGATGCCCGCCAGCTCCGCGCCGCCGTCTCGACGGCCGCCCGAATCCATCCGCTCGCGCGCGCCCGCCTGGCGCCCGGCGCGCCGCTCCAACTCCGCAACCACTGGCAGGTCATCGAGCGCCTCGAGCTCGATCCGCTGATTGTCGTCGGCGACGGACGCTCGGCGCCGAAAGCGCGGTCCGGTGTGCTCGATCATCCCCTGCCGATCGAGAACGCTCCCCCGTTCCGGTTGATTCTCACGCGCCGCCGGCGGGGGGATCGCCTCACCTTGATCATGTCGCACGTGGCCAGTGACGGAATCGGAGCGCTGAGACTCTTGCGCTCGATCGCGCGCGCATACGCCGGGGAGCGCGACCGAGCGGTGCGGGTCGGGCTGCGCGAGGCTCGAGCCCTCGACCGACATTTTACCCGCGCCGGGACCCCCGCCTGGAACCGGCGAATGCAGGCGGCCAGTCGCGCTCAGCTGGACGCCTGGCTCGCCCCAGCCTCGCGGGTGGCGGCGGTTGCGGGCGCCGCGACCGGCGGGGGGGGCGTGCACCATGTGCGCGTCCCAAAACGCGCGGCGAGCCTGCTCGGTGAAGGGCCCGGGCCCCTGACGGTGAACGATCGGCTTCTCGTCGCCCTCACGCGGACGATCGAGAGCTGGAATGCGAGTGTCGGGGCACGGTCAGAGAAGATCTCCCTCCTGGTGCCGCTCAACCTGCGCCCGCAGGCCTGGAGCCGCGAAGTGGTGGCAAACCTTTCACTCGCCACGACGGTCGCGACGTCGGCGTCGGAGCGGGGCGACGACGATGCCCTGGCCCGAGCGATCGTGGCACAGACAGCCGCTGCCAAGGAGGACCGGGCGTCGGCTGGATTTGCCGATCTCTACCGGATGACGGCGCTCGCCCCCAATCTCTGGAAACGCGCGGTGTCACGCTTTCTGGGCGCGACGACCGCCAGGCGACTGATGCCGACCGCGGTCCTCTCGAACCTCGGCAAGGTCGAGGAGCCGCTCTCGTTTGGCCGAGCTGGCCGGGCGTCCGACCTCTGGTTCTCGCCGCCGTGCCCGATGCCGGGTTGCCTCGGGGTCGGCGCGGTCACCTACGCGGATCAACTGTTCCTGTCGCTTCGGTACGCGAGAGAGCTCCTCTCCCCACCGGCAGCGGCCGCGTTCGGCAAGTTGCTCCGGAGAGCGATCACGGGGGTCGTGGTGCGATTCTAGTCTGGCTCGCCGGCAGGCGGCTCGGTTCGCGCGGGCGTCCTCTCGGCCAACCGCTTGTCGAGCTCCTTGAACCGCTCCGCCAGCGCCACGACGAACAGACCGAAGGCGGTGTGCAGTCCCAGGTTCTCCTCCAGGAGCTGGCGGGGAACGACCTTGACCAGGACGTCGTCGACGGCCTCCACGGTGGCGGTCCGGACGCCGCCCGTGAGGACGGCCATCTCGCCGAAGACCGCGTTGGGGCCGAGCTGGCGCAACACCACCTTCTGGCCCTGGATCATCTTGTAGGCGACACAGGTCCCCCGGACGATGATGTAGGCGCAGTCGCCGGGTTCGCCCTCGGCCACGATGCGGTCGCCGGGGGCGAAGATCTCCGTGCTCAACGGAAATCCCCGCATGGTCGTGTCGATGTCCTTCTTCATCTCGTCGACCGTCTGGTAGCGGTCGTTCGGATCGCGCGCCATGGCCCGCTTGACGATCCGGCACAGGCCGATGGGCAGCGGCGCCGTCGGATCGCCGGGCGGGAAGGTCACGATGCAGGCGGTCGCCTTGTCGAGGCAGGTCGCGAGATCCTCCGAGTCGAAGGGGGGGACGGCGGTCAGGATGTTGTAGAGGACCGCGCCCAGGCCGAAGACGTCGGTCCGCTCGTCGAACTTGCCGCGCGCGCCGGTGACCTGCTCGGGTGACATGAAGGACGGGGTGCCACAGGGCCCTCCGCCGACGTCGAGATTGGCGTCGCCGGCGATCACCAGCGGCTGCGTCTCCTTGGTCGGGGTGTGCGCGGCGCCCAGGATCGCCAGCCCCCAGTCGACGAGGTAGACCTGCCCGAAAGGTCCGACCAAAATGTTGCCGGGCTTGATGTCGCAGTGAAGGACGCCCCGGCTGTGCGCGAAGGCGACCGCCTCGCAGACCTTGAGGTAGGCCGCCATCATGTCGCCGAGCGTCTCCGAGAAGCCGTCCTGACGTCCCGCGCGGGCGATCCAGTCCGCCAGGGTGTCGCCCTCGATCCGCTTCATCGTGAAATAGCGGTTCCCTTGCCGATCGACGCCGATCTCGTAGACCGGGGCGATGTTCGGGTGATCGAGCTGCGCCGTGATCTGGGCTTCCCGGACGAACCGCTGCACCTCGCGCGACGAGTGCGCCAAGTTGGGCGCCAGCACCTTCATGGCCGCTACGCGCAGAAGCCCCAGATCCCGCACGGCGTGAACCGAGCCCATCCCCCCGGCGCTGATGGGCGCCAGGTACTGGTAGCGGTCGGGGACGCTCTGGATCGGCAGCGGATCGAGACCGGTTCCGGCGACGCCACCGTCGGGGCTATCGCCGCGTACCCGCGTCACCTGATCACCGTTGATGGTGTCCTCCTTCAGATACGAGAGCAAGTCGACCACATCCCCGAGTTGCGCGCAAATCCGGCAGTGAGCAAACTGTGATTTGCGCTGGTCAAGCGTTCGCCCACCTCGCGCGCCGAGCGTGGCCGAGCGTCCGGGCTCTTGGCGAGCATGTCGACGATCAAGTCGTCGAGCTTCCGCGGCAGTCCCCAGACCAGGTCGGCGGGCGGCTGCGGCGGCCGGTAGAGGTGCCTCTGGGCCACCTCGTGCTCGGTGTCCCCCTCGAAGGGGCGCCGCCCGGTCACGAGCTCGAACAGGACGCAGCCGAGCGAGTAGATGTCGGCGCGCGCGTCGACGGGCTCGCCGCGGATCTGCTCGGGCGCAGCGTACTGCATGGTCCCGACGCACTGGCTCGGCCTCCCGTCGGCCGGACGCGGGGCGTTGGGGGGACAGGCCAGGCCGAAATCGAGCAGCGCCACCCGGCCGCGCTCCGCTCCACGCCGCAAGAAGACGTTGGCGGGCTTGACGTCCCGGTGGACGAACCCTGCCTGGTGGACGTGGTCCAGAACGTCGGCCAGCGCCGCGCCGATGGCCGCGACTTCGCCGAGCCGGCCGGCGGCGGCCATCCGGCGCTGGTCGATCCGCGGCGCCTGCATCGGTTGCGGCGGCCGATCTCCCGAGGGCTGGTCCGTCCACCAGAGCTCCATCTCCTCGAGCAGTGTCCGCCCCTCGAGCAGCTCGAGCGCGAGCCAGGGGGTTCCCCACCAGATTCCGTCGTCGAGCAGGCGGACCACGCCGGGGTGTCGCAGGCGCTTGAGCGCAGCCGCCTCGCGCAGCAGGCCGGCGTTTTCGGTCGCCGTTCCGCTGCGAGCGAGCTTCAACGCCACGGTTTCCCCGCTGGCCCGATCGAGCGCGCGGAACAGCCGGCCCATGCCGCCCTCCCCGAGGCAATCGACGATCTGGTAGCCATCGAGCGCGATCGGTTCGGCGGCGGACGGGTCGAGCGCGCGTCGTTGGGCGAGGGCCATCGACGTCAGCATCAGCATTCGTCGTGCCACGCCGAAATCCCCAGATCTCTGCGGTTTCCCGGTCTCCGCGCCCCGCGATTGGTCTCTGGCTTGCTCAATCTGTGCAGACGACTTGTCCAACTCGGCCGCGTCTCGCCGCCTGCTGGGCCGCGCGTATCGCGGGCCCCTCGGTCGGGGCGCGCTCGTCCGACGGCGCGCGGTCCGCCGGCCCGGCGGCCATCCGCCGCGGGCAGGGGGAGCCGTAGCGCGCTGGCAAGAGGCGCACCCCGGTCTCGCGTTCGGCACGGAGATCGAGGTGCGCCCGGTCAAGGTGGTGGAGCCGCTCCCGGCGCCGCTACGCCGAAGCGTCAGATGCAGGCGGGGAGGGTGACGCTCGTGTTGTTGCGCATCACCGTCCCGCAGGAGGGGCCGAACGTCCAGGTGGCCTGACCGGGGTTCGAGCCGCCGGTTCGGTTGATCATGAACGAGCCCGAGATCGGCCGGCAGCAGCCACCGCTGCGGGTGAGCCCCGTCTTGGTGATGGTGGCCATGGCGTTGTCGTTCTTGCTCATGACGGTCGTGCTGCCGTCGACGGTGTAAGACGTGTTGCCCGAGAGGGTCACGGTGTCCATCCCGGTGTAGGTCAGATCGCCCATCGCCGCGCCCGAGGCGTCGGAGATCTGGATCTCGCCGTTGGTGCTGAAGGTGAGCTTGGTCGGCGTCTGGCCGAAGGTGTAGGTCGTCATCCCGGTGTCGGTCTGCATCGGGATCGTGATCTTGCCGTTGGCGTCGGAGATCGAGAGGTTGGTGATGGTCGTCGTGTGGTTGAGCGTGATGACCGTGGTCGGGCTGCAGGTCTGCTCCGACGCCGAGCGGTTGGCGGTCACGTCGAACGTGCCGTTGATCGTCGCGTCCTGGACCTTGCAGTTGTTGAAGACCAGCGTCACGCCGTTCCGCTCCTGCGCCGAGGTTCCGCCCGAGCAGGCCGGGGTGGTGTTCTTGGGCGTGATCGTCACCCGGCCCGCGCAGACGTTCTCGCCGCGCGCGAGCGCCTCGACGACCGAGGCGAGCGTGCTCCGCAGGCCGCCCGCCATGGCCCCGCCGCTGCCGCCCGTCCCTGCGTGGCCGGCCGCGCCGAGCATGCCGCCCGCGCCGGTCGCGCCACCCGCGCCGGTCCTACCGCCCGACCCAGTCGTGCCGCCCACGCCGGTGCCCGGGTTGTAGGGGGGCACCGCGAGGGCGTTCCGGACGACGCCAGTCGCCCCCGCGCCCTCGTAATAGAACGTGTAGTAGTTCCAGCTGTCGGCCCAGTAGTAGCCCGCGTACGCGGTGTCGACCGGGTAGTAGCTGGTGTAGACGTAGGGATAGTCGTACGCGTAAGCGACGGTGGCGGTGGTGCCGTCGGTGCAACCGGCCATCCCGGCCGCCACGAGCGTCAATCCCCCGATCGCCGCCCCCACCGCCCACCCGAACATCTTCGTGGTTTTGCCGTTCATGGAAGTGCTCCTTTTTACGGCCAAGTTAGTGAGCGATCGTTGGTCCCCAATCGCGCCCCGCGCCGGGCGCCCAGTCTCCAGCGACGGCCTACGGAGCGTTCCTATGAGGCGAGGTCAGCGAGGCGTGGGGCGTTACCCGCGGCCTTCCCGGCGCAAGGCGGCGTGACGCCCGACATCCCGGGCAGTTTCCATGTTTTCTGAGCTTCCTGGCCCGTCCGGCGTTACTTTTGAGCAGATGGGCTCACCCGGGAGCAAGAGCGCGCTGGCCTGGCTGGCGCTTGCGATCGTCGGGCCGGCGGCGCTGGGTCTCGGCGCCGGCTGCGGGTCGAAGTCCAGCGACACGAAGTCGAACGCGCTCAACTTCGACGCCGACTTCTCGGTCTGCGCGACGTCGCCCCAGGCGGTCCGCTACGCCCCCGGGATCAGCGTGGTCTCGACCTCGGGGACCTACCAGGCGGCCATCACCGCGGTCTCGACCGATCAGAGCTCGGGCAGTCCCGTGCCCACCGCGGCGATCGGCTACGACACCTTCACCGTGGCGGTCGCCGTGGTCGCCGACGGCGGCAGCGGCAGCACCGGATCGGACGCCGGCGTCGCCGCGCCGGATGGGCTGGTCATGGCGCCCCCGCCCACGTCGCCGACCTACCCGGCGGATCCTTACATGCCGCTGCACGGGCACGGCGCCTCGACCGTTCCCGCGATCACCGCGCAGGGGGGTGGCGTCTTCGGTGTCGCCAACATCGACTTCTTCATGGCCGGCTACTGGGAGCTCTACCTCGACCTCACGCCCCCGGGCGGCGCCGCGGATCCGCTGACCTTCAAGATCTGCATCCCCAGCGAATAACAAATAGGCCGTCGGCGCTACGGCGACGGCGGCGGGGGAGCCGCGGGGCAGCGGGCGTGGCTGGTGGTGAGGGTGATGTTGCTCTTGTAGGCGCCGGTCGCCACGCAGGTCATCACCGCGCCGGTGACCGCGTCGTTGGCCTGGAAGGCGTTCGCGGCCGTCGGCGTCCAGTCCAGCACCGCGCCGCCGCCCAGCGTGTAGCTGGCGACTTGTGGCGGGATCGCGGGATCGAGGTCGCCGCTCGCGACCAGGTCGGACAGCACGTCGTCCCCGATCGCCTTCAGGTGCACGTTGACCGTCACGTGATCAGGCGTGTCGGAGAGAGTGCCGGTCCCCGGATAGTCGAGCGTGAAGTGGGTCTGGTAGGTGGTTGGATCGTTGACGTTCTGGATGAGCAGGCCCGGCAGCTGGTTGCTGGTCGCCAGCGTCACCGCCTGCCAGAACATCTTCAGCTCGCCTCCCGAGGCGTCGTAGAGGCAGTCGCGGATCAGCCAGAGGTCGGGATCGGGTGAACCCTCCAGCGGCAGCGCGCTGGGGAAGGAACCGGCGGTGTCGCTGTTGCCGCTGGCATAGATCACGGCGCCTCCTTT
>Ga0134128_10003794_pt1 | contig 18500 bp, 16 predicted proteins | sample KB31754_FD_96462 | JGI IMG/M metagenome (GOLD analysis project Ga0134128, IMG submission 96462) | Terrestrial soil microbial communities with excess Nitrogen fertilizer from Kellogg Biological Station, Michigan, USA - KB3-175-4 | ecosystem: Environmental > Terrestrial > Soil > Unclassified ... | reverse complement strand
CGAGCAAATTCTCGATGATTTCGAGGCGGGCAAGGGTGCGTCGGTCAAGCCCGGCACACAGATCACCCGCGTGACCTCCGCGGCCGAGGGCGGCGCGACGACATTGCTCGAAGCGCCGACGGCCGAACGGACCTATAAGCCGTTCCCGCCACCCCCGGCGCCCGCTCCCGCGCCGGGTGCGCCGGCCCCGGCTGCTGCAGCGCCGGCCCCCGCGGCGGCTGCGCTTGCAGTTGTTCCGGCGCCGGCTGCTCCTGCCGCGCCGACTGCGAAAGCTGGGGACCCCACTCCCGCCAAGCCGGGTAAAAAGACGCCGGCAAAGCTGTTCGATGCACCGGCGGGTCCGGCGGACGACCTGAAGATGATCAACGGCGTCGGGCCAGTGCCCGAGGGCGCGCTCAATGCGATCGGCATCACGACCTGGGCGCAGGTATCAAAGCTGACCGAGGCGCAGATCGATGCGGTTGAAGGCGAGCTTGGCTACCGTGGTCGTGTAGTACGCGACAACTGGCTGCAGCAGGCCGAGGTGCTGGCCCGCGGCGGCGCCGCGGAATATGAACGCGTCTTCGGCAAGAAGCCGCGGTAGGATAAGCGATGCTCGAAGATAAAGACCGCATTTTCACCAACCTCTACGGCAAGCACGACTGGCACCTCAAAGGCGCGCAGTCGCGCGGCGCGTGGAGCGGCACCAAAGGTTTTATCGACAACGGCCGCGACTGGATCGTCAACGAGGTCAAAGGCTCGGGCCTTCGCGGCCGCGGCGGCGCGGGCTTCCCGACGGCGCTCAAATGGACTTTCATGCCCAAGGACGGCGCCGGCGATGGCCGGCCGAGCCAGTTGCTGGTCAATGCCGACGAGTCGGAGCCCGGCACCTGCAAGGACCGCGAAATCCTGCGGCACGATCCGCAGCATCTCATCGAGGGGTGCCTGCTCGCTGGCCGGGGCATGGGCGCGCATATCGCCTACGTCTATATTCGCGGCGAGTTCATCCGCGAACGGCACCACTTCGAAGAGGCCGTGAAGGAAGCCTACGACGCCCGCCTGATCGGCAAGGACAACATCCACGGCTGGGATTTCGACATCGTCATCCACCATGGCGCCGGCGCCTATATCTGCGGCGAAGAGACGGCGCTGATGGAGTCGCTGGAGGGCAAGAAGGGCCAGCCTCGGCTTAAGCCACCATTCCCCGCCGCGATGGGTGTCTATGGCAACCCAACGACCGTCAACAACGTCGAATCGATTGCCGTGGTGCCGGAGATCCTGCGCCGGGGCGGCGCGTGGTTCGCGGGCATCGGCCGGCCGAACAACACCGGCACGAAGCTGATGTGTGTCTCCGGCCATGTAAACAAGCCGGCGACTTTCGAAGAAGCGATGGGTATTCCCTTCGAGGAGATGATCGAAAAGCATTGCGGCGGCATCCGCGGCGGCTGGGACAATCTCCTTGCCGTGATCCCCGGCGGCGCCTCTGTCCCCTGTGTGCCCGGTGAAAAAATTCGCCACGCGCTGATGGATTTCGACGGTCTGCGCGATGTCGGCTCCTCGCTCGGCACGGCGGCGGTGATCGTCATGGATAAGCAGACCGACATCATCAAGGCGATCTGGCGGCTCGCGGCGTTCTACAAGCACGAGAGCTGCGGCCAGTGCACACCCTGCCGTGAAGGCACCGGCTGGATGATGCGCGTCATGGCCCGCATGGTCGAAGGCCGCGCCGAAAAGCGCGAGATCGACATGCTGTTCGAGGTCACCAAGCAGGTCGAAGGCCACACGATCTGCGCGCTCGGCGATGCAGCGGCGTGGCCGATTCAAGGCCTGATCCGCAACTTCAGGCACGTCATCGAAGAGCGGATCGACGCCTACACCTACAATTCCGACTCCGAGGGCGCCGTGCCCTCGATCGCGGCGGAGTAGATCATGTACCTCGCCGAACTCAACATCGGACGGCTGAAGTATCCGGTAGGTGATCCGCGGATCGCCGATTTTGTCGACAATCTCGGCAAGATCAACGCCATGGCCGAGCGCATGCCGGGCTTCGTGTGGCGGCTCGTCGGCGACGGCAGCAATGACGGAGCGCTGGATTTGCGGCCGTTTCCCGATCCGATGATGGCCGTCAATATGAGCGTCTGGGAGCGGGTGGAAGACCTCGAACAGTTCGTCTGGAACACCGTCCACAAACGCTTCTATGCGCGCAAGGCCGAGTGGTTCGACCTGATGACCGCGCACCATTTCTGCATGTGGTTCATCCCCGAGGGCCACACGCCGACGGTCGAAGAGGCCAGGGCGCGACTTGAGCATCTGCAGCAGAACGGCAACAGCGACCACGCTTTCGCTTGGTCGCATCTCGAACACGTCAAACTCTGGCAAAGCCAGAGGTGTGGGCAGGCTGGCTAATGGCGAACATCAAGGTTGACGGCAAGCTCGTCGAGGTTCCCGACTACTTCACGCTGATGCAGGCCGCGGAAGCCGCGGGCGCGGAAATCCCGCGCTTTTGCTATCACGAGCGCCTGAGCGTCGCCGGCAACTGCCGTATGTGCCTGATCGAGGTGAAGGGCGGACCGCCGAAGCCGCAGGCCTCCTGCGCCATGGGCGTCAAGGATTTGCGTCCCGCCCCCGATGGCTCGCCGCCGGAGATTTTCACCAACACGCCGATGGTGAAGAAGGCCCGCGAAGGGGTGATGGAGTTCTTGCTCATCAACCACCCGCTCGATTGCCCGATCTGCGACCAGGGCGGCGAATGCGACCTACAGGACCAGGCGATGGCCTATGGCGTCGATTCAAGCCGGTTTCACGAGAACAAGCGCGCCGTCGAGGACAAGTATCTCGGGCCGCTGGTGAAAACGTCGATGAACCGCTGCATTTTGTGCACGCGCTGCGTCCGCTTCACCACCGAAGTTGCCGGCATTTCCGACATGGGTCTGCTCGGCCGCGGCGAAGATGCCGAGATCACGAGCTATCTCGAAAAGGCCCTCGGCAGCGAATTGCAGGGCAACGTGGTCGATCTCTGCCCGGTCGGCGCGCTGACCAGCAAGCCCTACAATTTCGTGGCCCGTCCGTGGGAACTCGTGAAGACCGAGAGCGTCGACGTGATGGACGCCGTCGGCTCGAACATCCGCGTCGACAGCCGGGGCCGGGAAGTCATGCGCATCCTGCCGCGCGTCAACGAGGGCATCAACGAAGAGTGGATTTCCGACAAGACCCGCCACATCGTCGACGGCCTGAAATCGCAGCGCCTCGACCGGCCCTATGTCCGCAAGAACGGCAAGCTCGCGGCCGTCGAATGGCCGGAAGCATTTGCGACGATAGCCAAAGCGGTGAAGGGCAAAGCCGGCAACCGTATCGGCGCTATCGCCGGCGATCTTGCCGCCGTCGAGGACATGTATGCGCTCAAGGCGCTGATGACCTCGTTCGGCTCGGGCATGATGGATTGCCGGCCGGCTATGTCCGGCATCGACAAGAACATGCCGCGCTCGGCCTATATCTTTAATCCGACTATCGCCGGCATCGACGAAGCCGATGCGATCCTGATTATCGGCTCGAACCCCCGCCGCGAGGCCGCGGTGCTCAATGCCCGCATCCGCAAGGCTTGGCGCATGCGCAACGTGCCGGTTGCAGTAATCGGCGAACAGGCCGATCTGACCTATGAATATCAGTACCTTGGCGCCGGCATCGAGACGCTGGCCGATGTGGCCGCCGGCAAGCTCTTTGCCGATGTGCTGGCCAAGGCCAAAAAGCCGCTGATCATCGTCGGCGAGGGCGCCGTCTCACACGGCGCCGCGCATTCGAAGCAAATCGGCCGCGACACCATCGCGCTCGCCGCGCAGATCGCGGCCAATGGCGGCAACAACGCCGAGGGCTGGAACGGCTTTGCCCTGCTGCACAACGCGGCAGGCCGTGTCGGCGGCCTCGATATCGGCTTCGTGCCGCAGGAAGGCGGCGTCTGCTCCGCCGACCAGATCGGCCTTGCCGGCAAGGGCGAACTCGACGTGCTATTCCTGCTCGGCGCCGACGAATACGACACCTCGGCCATGGGCAAGGCGCTGGTCGTCTATATCGGTACGCACGGCGACAAGGGCGCGCACCGTGCCGATGTCATCCTGCCGGCCGCGACCTACACCGAAAAGAGCGGCACCTACGTCAATACCGAAGGCCGCGTGCAGATGACGAGCCGCTCGGTGTTTCCGCCGGGCGAGGCGCGCGAGGACTGGTCGATTTTCCGGGCGCTCAGCGCGGTGATCGGCAAGCCGCTGCCGTTCAATTCGCTCGCCGAACTGAGGGCGAAGATGTATGGCGAATTCCCGCATCTGGCCCGAATCGACCAGATTGCACCTGGCAGCGCCGCCGATCTGGCGAAATTCGCCAAATCGAGCGTTGCCACCAAATCGGCGCCGTATGTTTCTCCGGTGACGGAATTCCACCTGACCAACCCCATCGCCCGCGCCTCGGCGGTGATGGGCGAATGCGCGCAGCTTGCAGCCGGGCTGCAACAGCAGGCCGCGGAGTAGGACTTTATGGATTTCATCCTTTCGGCCCTGAACTATCTGCTCGGCATCCCGGTCCTCGGTTGGGGAACGGAGGTCGGCTTTATCTATAAGGGCCTGCTGCTGCTCGTCGCGCTGCTGATCTTCACGGCCTACGTGCTGCTCGCCGATCGCAAAATCTGGGCCGCCGTGCAGGTTCGCCGGGGCCCGAACGTCGTCGGGCCGTTCGGACTTTTCCAGAGCTTTGCCGATCTCCTGAAGTTCGTGCTGAAAGAGCCGATCATTCCGGCCGGGTCGGACAAGGCGCTCTTTCTGCTGGCGCCGTTCATCACCTGCCTGCTGGCGCTTTCGGCGTGGGTCGTCGTGCCGCTCGACAAGGGCTGGGTGCTCGCTAACGTCAATGTCGGCATCCTCTACATTTTCGCCATCTCCTCGCTCGGCGTCTATGGCATCATCATGGCCGGCTGGGCGTCGAACTCGAAGTACGCATTCCTTGGCGCGCTCCGCTCGGCGGCGCAGATGGTGTCGTATGAAGTCTCGATCGGCTTCGTGATGATCACCGTGCTGCTCTGCGTCGGCTCGCTGAATCTCACCGACATCGTACTTGCGCAAACCCAGATGGGCCTTGCGCACTTGCTCGGCGTGCCGTGGCTGAGCTTCCTCGACTGGTTCTGGTTGCCGCTGTTCCCGATGTTCATCGTCTTCTTCATCTCGGCGCTGGCCGAGACCAACCGGCCGCCCTTCGATCTGGCAGAAGCCGAGAGCGAGCTCGTCGCCGGCTTCATGGTCGAATATGCCTCGACGCCGTACATGCTGTTCATGCTTGGCGAATATGTCGCCATCATCCTGATGTGCGCGATGACGACCATCCTCTTCCTCGGGGGCTGGGCTTCGCCGATCGATCTGCCCCCCTTCACGTGGGTTCCGGGCGTCATCTGGTTCGTGCTGAAACTTGGCCTCGTGTTTTTCATGTTCGCCATGGTCAAGGCGTTCGTGCCGCGCTACCGCTACGACCAGTTGATGCGGATCGGCTGGAAAGTGTTCCTGCCGCTGTCGCTGGTTTCCGTAATCGTGCTCGCCTTCATCCTCCAGCTTACCGGCTGGGGATGGCATGGCGGCGTGGCATAGGGCAGGGAGGGAAGAAATGCTTGGATTTATCAACTCCCTGCTGATGCGCGAGTTCGTCAGCGCGTTCGGCGCGTCGATGCGCTACTTTTTCGCGCCGAAGAAGACCATCAACTACCCTTTCGAAAAGCTCGAATATTCGCCGCGCTTCCGGGGCGAGCACGCGCTGCGCCGCTATCCTAACGGGCAGGAGCGCTGCATTGCCTGCAAGCTTTGCGAGGCGATTTGCCCAGCGCAGGCGATTACGATCGAGGCCGGCCCGCGCCAGAACGACGGCACGCGCCGCACGATCCGCTACGACATCGACATGGTGAAGTGCATCTATTGCGGCATGTGCCAGGAAGCCTGCCCGGTCGATGCGATCGTTGAAGGCCCGAATTTCGAATTTGCGACGGAAACGCGCGAGGAGCTCTACTTCTCCAAGGAAAAGCTCCTCGACAATGGCGACCGCTGGGAACGTGAACTGGCCCGCAATATCGTCCTCGACGCGCCTTATCGCTAGGAACCAGGCATGACGCTGCCGCTATTCTTCTTTTACGTCTTTGCGATCATTACGGTGGCTTCCGGCCTCATGGTGATTGCGTCGCGCAATCCTGTGCATTCGGTGCTGTTCCTGATCCTCGCTTTCGTCAATTCGGCGGGGCTGTTCATGCTGGCCGGGGCGGAGTTCCTGGCGCTGATCCTGATCGTCGTCTATGTCGGCGCGGTCGCGGTGCTGTTCCTCTTCGTCGTGATGATGCTCGACGTCGATTTCGCCGAAATGCGCAAGGGCCTGCTGCAATATGTGCCGATCGGCGTGGTAATCGGCATCATCCTGCTGCTCGAACTGCTGCTCGTCGCCGGCAGTTTTGTGGTCGCGCCGCACATCGCCGGCAACAGCGCCGTGCCGATCGCGGAAGGCATTTCGAACACGCGAGCGCTCGGCGATGCGATCTATACGCGCTACGTTTTCATCTTCCAGGCGGCGGGCGGAGTACTGCTGGTCGCCATGATCGGGGCGATCGTTCTGACGCTGCAGCATCGGGTCAACGTCAAGCGTCAGGATGCCGCCCGGCAGTCGCGCCGCAAGCGGCATGAGGCGGTCGAGGTCGTCAGCGTCAAATCGGGTCAAGGACTGTAGAGGGCTGAAATGGCGAATGGTATCGGGCTCGGTCACTTCCTGACCGTCGGGGCAATTCTGTTCACGCTCGGCGTGTTCGGGATTTTCCTCAACCGCAAGAACGTCATCATCATCCTGATGTCGGTCGAGCTCATCCTGCTCGCCGTCAACATCAACTTCGTGGCGTTTTCCGCCGAGCTCCACGACCTTTCGGGGCAGGTTTTCGCGCTGCTGGTGCTGACCGTCGCGGCGGCCGAAGCGGCGATCGGCCTCGCCATCCTCGTCATCTTTTACCGCAACCGCGGCTCGATCGCCGTGGACGACGTCAATCTGATGAAGGGCTGACCGGGTGGAGGACAAGCACAAGGCCGATCCGAACTGGGCGAACCGGGCGTGGGAATATCACCACACGTCGGACGGGATGCTGCATACGCGCGTCAGCGCCATGCTGGTCTGCCAGTCGTTCATGATTGCCGCCTATGTGACGCTCAGCCTCTATCCCAGCCTGCGCTATGGCACGATGCTCGGCGTGGCTATCATCATTCTCGCCGCGACCATTACGATCATGTTCCTCGTTGCGAACATCCGGACCGTGCGCGGCATCACGTTCCTTAAGCGACAGATCGTGGCCGAGCCCAACCATCTCTACAAGGCTTATCTCGATGCCGTTAATCCGCGCTGGCAGAAGGGGGCGGGCGGGAGCCAGACCCTGGCGGTGCAACTGCCGATTGCGCTGCTTGTCTTCTGGATCGTCGCTGCCATCCACCTCGTCCTTACTCTCTTTCCTGCGAAAGCCACCCCATGATCCAGGCAGTCGTGTTTTTTCCGCTGGTGGGTGCGCTGATCGCGGGGCTGCTGGGCCGTGTCATCGGCGCCAAGGCCTCCGAATATGTGACGACGGGCCTGCTGCTCGCAGCGGCCGTCTGCGCATGGATCGTGTTCCTGCCGTTCGTGTTTTCGGGTGCGCCGGCTGGCGCTGACGCGCATACGGCGCCGATCAAGGTGCAGGTGCTCGAATGGGTTCATTCGGGCGCGCTGACGCTCGACTGGACGCTGCGCGTCGATACGCTGACCGCGGTAATGCTGGTCGTGGTGACGACGGTTTCGAGCCTCGTCCATCTCTATTCGATCGGCTACATGGCCGAAGATCCGCATCAGTCGCGGTTTTTCTCGTATCTGTCGCTGTTCACCTTCGCCATGCTGATGCTGGTGACAGCCGACAACTTCCTCCAGATGTTCTTTGGCTGGGAGGGCGTCGGCCTGATGAGCTACCTGCTCATCGGCTTCTGGTATGACCGCCCGGCGGCCAACGCCGCGGCGATCAAGGCATTCGTCGTCAACCGCGTCGGCGATTTCGGCTTCGCGCTCGGTATCTTCGGCGCCTTCGCGCTCCTGGGCCACATCGATTTCGACGGTGCGTTTGCCGCCGTGCCGGCGCACCAGAACGACGTCATCCACTTCCTCTGGGGCGAATGGCCTGCGATGACGGTGGTCTGCCTGCTGCTGTTCATGGGCGCCATGGGCAAGTCCGCGCAGTTCCTGCTCCACACCTGGCTGCCTGACGCCATGGAAGGCCCGACCCCGGTCTCCGCGCTCATCCATGCCGCGACCATGGTGACCGCGGGCGTCTTTATGGTGGCGCGCCTCTCGCCGCTGTTCCATGCCTCACCCGACGCGCAGACCGTGGTGCTTTACGTTGGCGCCATCACCGCGTTTTTCGCCGCGACGGTTGGTCTCGTCCAGAACGACATCAAGCGCATCATTGCCTATTCGACCTGCTCGCAGCTCGGCTACATGTTCGTGGCGCTCGGGACGGGGGTCTATGGAGCGGGCATTTTCCATCTGTTCACCCACGCCTTTTTCAAGGCGCTGCTGTTCCTTGGCGCGGGCTCCGTGATCCAGGCCATGCACCATGAGCAGGACATCCGGAAGATGGGGGGGCTCAGGCACAAGATTCCCGTTACCTACTGGATGATGCTGATCGGCACCTTCGCGCTGACCGGCCTCGGTATCCCCGGGACGCCGCTTGGCTTTGCGGGCTTTTTCTCCAAGGATGCGATCATCGAGGCGGCTTATGGCGTCGGCGGCACCAATGGCTCGTTTGCCTTCTGGGTGCTGGTGATCGTCGCCGGCATGACGAGTTTTTATTCGTATCGCCTGATCTTCATGACCTTCCACGGCACGCCGAAGGGCGGGGACCATCCGGCGCACCATCACGATTCCTCGCATACCGACACCGTCGATGAGCACGATCCGGTGCCGCACGACCATTCAGGCGAGAGCATCGAGCACTATGCCTATGAGCACGCCCATGAGAGCCCGAACCTGATGCTGGTGCCGCTCTATGCGCTGGCAGCCGGTGCGGTGTTTGCCGGCGTGCTGTTCGCCGGCAAGTTCGTCGGCGTGCCGGATGCCGTTGGGCAGTTTTTCCAGGGCGCGCTCGCGGTCAATGGGGAAGCCATCGAAGCCGCCCACGCCACGCCGTTCTGGGCGAGCTCGGCGGCGACCATCGCCATGCTCATCGGCCTTGGCATCGCCTGGTACTTCTACATCAGGGAGCCGGCAGCGCCGCGGCGTCTCGCCCAGCAGAATCCGGGCCTCTACAAGTTCCTGCTGAACCGCTGGTATTTCGACGAGCTCTACGGCGTGATCTTCGTCAAGCCGGCAATCTGGCTTGGCCAGGCGATCTGGCGCGGCTTTGATGACTGGCTGGTCGACAAGACCATCGTCGAAGGGCTCGGCAACCGCGTGCGCGACATCACCGGACAGGTGGTGCGCCTCCAGTCCGGCTACCTCTATCACTACGCCTTTGCCATGCTGATCGGTATTGCGGCATTGCTCACCTGGGCCATCGCAGCTGGGGGGCTGCTCGGATGAATTCACTGCTCAGCGCCATCACCTTCCTGCCGCTGGTCGGGGCTCTTGGTCTGCTCTTCATCACCGGCCGTGACGGGGCGTCGGAAAACCTCGCCCGCTGGATTGCGCTCGTCGTTACGCTGGTAACGTTCGTGCTGTCGCTGGTGATGTGGGTACGGTTCGATCCTACACAGGCCGGTTTCCAGTTCGTCGAAAACTACGAGTGGATCGGCAATTCGATCGGCTACCGCATGGGCGTCGACGGCATTTCGGTGCTGTTTGTCGTACTGACGGCGCTGTTGATGCCGATCTGCGTGATCGCGAGCTGGGGCTCGGTGCACGCCCGCGTCCGCGAATACCTCATCGTCTTCCTCATCCTCGAAACGCTGATGATCGGCGCCTTCGCGACGCTCGACCTCGCCATGTTCTACGTGTTCTTCGAGGGCACGCTGATCCCGATGTTCCTCATCATCGGCATCTGGGGGGGCGCAAAGCGCATCCAGGCGAGCTATAAATTCTTCTTCTATACGTTCACCGGCTCGGTGCTGATGCTGCTCGCCATCATGGCGATGTACTGGCAGGCCGGCACGACCGATATCACCAAGCTGCTGGCCTTCCACTTCCCCCCATCGGTGCAGGTCTGGCTGTGGCTGGCGTTCTTCGCCTCGTTCGCGGTGAAGCTGCCGATGTGGCCGTTCCACCGGTGGTTGCCCGAAGCGCACGTCGAGGCGCCGACCGGCGGCTCGGTGATCCTCGCGGCGATCCTGCTGAAATTCGGCGGGTACGGGTTCCTCCGTTTCTCGCTGCCGATGTTTCCGGATGCCTCGCACCAGTTCGCCAATTTCGTCTTCGTGCTGTCGGTCGCGGCGATCATTCTGACCTCGCTCGTCGCCCTGGTGCAGGACGACATGAAGAAGCTCATCGCCTATTCGTCCGTCGCCCATATGGGCTTTGTCACGATGGGCATCTTCTCGGGCACGGTGAATGGCGTGCAGGGCGCGCTGTTCCAGATGATCTCGCACGGCCTCATCTCCGGCGCACTCTTCCTCAGCGTGGGCGTGGTTTACGATCGTCTCCACACCCGCGAGATCGCGGCCTATGGCGGCCTCGTGCATCGCATGCCGCTCTACGCCTTCGTGTTCATGGTCTTCACCATGGCCAATGTCGGGCTGCCGGGCACTTCCGGCTTTATCGGCGAGTTCCTGACCATGATCGGCGCGTTCCAGGTTTCGACCTGGACGGTGTTCGGCGCGGCGTTCGGCGTCATCCTCTCGGCGGCTTACGCGCTCTGGCTCTACCGGCGCATGATCTTTGGCCAGCTCACCAAGGACAGCCTCAAGGACATCATGGACCTCAACTGGCGCGAGGGGCTGATCCTTATTCCGCTGGTCGTGCTGGTGATCTTCTTCGGCTTCTATCCGGCGCCGATCCTCAAGGCGACCGCCGTATCGAGCCAGGCGATCGTCCAGCAATATCAGGCGGCGGTGGGCCAGGCCGCCCCCATCGTCAAGCCGGCTCCGGCCGTCGCGGCTGCCGCAGCCCCGGCCGAAGCGGCAAAGTAGGAGAGCGCCATGGCATCAGATCTTCTCAGCCTCAGTGCGCTTGGCCCGGTCCTGCCGGAAATTATCCTGGCGCTCGCGGCACTCGTCCTGCTGCTTGCCGGCGTGGTGTTTCTCAAACGCGAACATTCGGTCGCGCTGACCGGCGTCGCCATCGCTGTTCTGCTGGTGCTCGCCGTGTGGGTGGCGACGCAGAACAACACCGGCGTTCTCTTCAACGGCGGTTTCATCAATGACGGTTTTGCCCGCTTCATGAAGGTGCTGGTGCTGAGCGGCTCAGCCTTCGCCCTGCTCATGTCGCTTAGCAGCGCCAAGGAAAACGGCATCGCCAAGTTCGAATATGCCGTGCTCGTGATGCTGGCGACGGTCGGCATGATGATGATGGTTTCGGCCAACGACCTGATGACGCTCTATGTCGGGCTCGAACTGCAGTCGCTGGCGCTTTACGTCCTCGCCGCAATGAATCGCACCAACGCCAAGGCGACGGAAGCCGGCGTCAAATACTTCGTCCTCGGTGCGCTGTCGTCCGGCATGCTGCTTTACGGCGCCTCGCTGGTTTACGGTTTCACTGGCCAGACGCAGCTCGACCAGATCGCGCAGTCGATCGCGATGGGGCCGCGCTCGATTGGCCTCGTGTTCGGCGTGGTGTTCCTGCTCGCCGGCGTCGCCTTCAAGATTGCCGCCGTGCCGTTCCACATGTGGACGCCCGACGTTTACGAGGGGGCGCCGACGCCGGTGACGGCATTCTTCGCCACAGCGCCGAAGGTTGCGGCGATGGCGCTGTTCATCCGCATCGTCACGGTGAGCTTCGCCCATATCGTCCACGACTGGCAGCAGATCGTGATCTTCCTTTCGATCGCCTCGATGGTGCTGGCCTCGTTCGCCGCCATCGGCCAGACCAACCTCAAGCGCTTCATTGCCTATTCCTCGATCGGACACATGGGCTTCGCGCTGGTCGGCCTCTCGGCGGGCACCGCCAACGGGGTCGAGGGCGTGACGATCTACATGGCCATCTACATGGTGATGACCATCGGCTTCTTCGCCTGCCTGCTGGCGCTCAGGACCGAGAATGGGCCGATCGAGAATATCTCCGACCTTGCCGGGCTAGGGCAAACCCGGCCGTTCACCGCGGGGATCATGGCGGTGATGATGTTTTCCTATGTCGGGCTGCCGCCGCTCGGCGGGTTCTTCGCCAAGTGGCAGGTCTTCCTCGCCGCGATCGAGGCACACCTGTTCGTGCTCGCGGTGATCGGCATGCTGGCGAGCGCGGTGTCGGCCTTCTATTACCTGCGCGTCGTCAAGACGATGTACTTCGATGAGCCGAAGCTGAAGTTCGCGGGCGTCCCCGGCGAGCTCAATTTTACCATGGCGCTTTCCGGCTTCCTCATCGTCACCTATTACCTGACGGTCGGCAGCCCGCTATCCGGGTTGGCGCATGCGGCCGCCGGAAGCCTGTTCTAGGTGAAAGATTTCCGCCTCGGCGAAAAAGCCCGGGCAGCCGGCTATCGGCTGCAGAGTTTTGACAGCACAGCCTCGACCAATACCGAGGCGATGGATGCCGCAAGGGCCGGCGATCCGGGCGGCGTGTGGTTCGTCACCGAGCATCAGACGGCCGGGCGTGGCCGGCGCGGACGGCCGTGGCAAAGCCCCGTCGGCAATCTCGCTGCTTCGCTGCTGATCGTACCGGATGCCGATCCGGCCGTTGCCGCGACGCTGGGATTTGTCGCAGGCATCGCACTCAATCGAGCGCTGTCGGCTATCCTGCCGGCGGGGCTCGTGAAGGTCGGCATCGACGGCGCTGATGGCGAGAGCGGCGGGTCGGACGCCCGCATCGCGCTCAAATGGCCGAACGACGTGCTGGCCGACGGCGCCAAGCTTGCCGGTATCCTGCTCGAAGCGCAAAAGCGCCCGGACGGTCGTCATGCCATCATCATCGGCTTTGGCGTAAACGTTGTCGCCGCGCCGACGGGGCTGCCCTATCCGGCGGTCAGCCTCGCCGGGCTCAAGGTCGAGCGCGAGGCGGCCGATGTTTTCGAGGCACTAACGGATGCATGGGTCGAGAGTTTTTCGCTGTGGCGCGACGGGCAGGGCATCGCCGGCGTGCTGAGCCAATGGCGATCCGCCGCCGCCGGCATCGGCGCGCCGGTCGCGGTCAGCCGCAATGATGGCGTGGTGCGGGGCATCTTCGAAACGATCGATGAGAGCGGCCGGCTGATTGTCCGTGCCGACGACCAGAGCCGAATTGCGATCACCGCGGGCGACGTGCATTTCGGTGCAACGGCCACGGTGGCGAACCGAGTTTGACCGGGCGCGCATAGCTGCGACCAGTGAATGTGAATTGATGGGATCGCACCCGCCCGCCGTCCGGGCCGCGTTCTCTTATTTCGATGACGGCATATTGCCGGCGCTCGCGGGAGCGCCCGGGCGCTTCAGGATTTCGTATGGCACGCAATAGCGATGAACTGGTTTTTGTCCCCCTCGGCGGGGTCGGCGAAATCGGCATGAACATGGGGGCCTATGGTTTTGGCCCGCAGCAGAGCCGCAAATGGATCGTCGTCGATTGCGGCGTGACCTTTGCCGGGCCGCACCAGCCCGGCATCGAATTGATCATGGCCGATCCGACCTTCCTCGAGGAAAACGCCGACGACGTGCTCGGGCTGATCCTGACGCACAGCCACGAGGATCACTATGGCGCCGTGCTCGACCTCTGGCCCGGCTTCGACCTGCCAGTCTTCGCGACACCGTTTACCGCCGCGATGCTCGCGGCCAAGCGCGCTTCCGACAACATCGTCGACAACGTCGCCGTGACCATCATGCGGCCGGGGAAGCCCTTTTCGCTCGGGCCGTTCACCATCGAAGCCATCAACGTCGCGCACTCGATTCCCGAGAGCAACGCGCTGCTGATCACCACGCCGGTCGGCCGGGTGCTGCATACCGGCGACTGGAAGCTCGACCCAACCCCGGTCGGCGGTCCGCCGACCGACGTGGCGCGGCTCGAGGCGATCGGTGCGGCAGAGGGGCAGGGGCCGCTTGCCCTGATCTGCGATTCCACCAACGCGCTGAAAGAAGGCGTCAGCCCGAGCGAAGCCGAGGTCGCAAAAACGCTCGAGGCGCTGATCGCGGCCGCGCCCTACCGCATCGCCGTCACCACTTTCGCCTCCAACGTCGGCCGGGTGATTTCCGTCGCCCGCGCGGCGCACAAGGCAGGGCGGCAGGTCGTGATGTCCGGCCGGGCGATGCACCGCATCACCGGCATCGCCCGCGAGTTGGGGATGATGGAGGACATGCCACCCTTCCTCGACCAGGAGATGTTCAAGGTTCTGCCGCGCAGCAAGGTGGTGCTGCTCTGCACCGGCAGCCAGGGCGAACCGCGCGCCTCGATCGCGCGCATCGCCCGCGGCGAGCACCCGGCGATCGACCTGAACGCCGGCGACCAGGTGATCTTCTCGTCCTGGGCCATTCCCGGCAACGAACGCGAGGTCATCGACATCCAGAACATGTTCATGGACCGGGGCATCGACGTCATCACCCGCGACGACGGCCTCGTGCATGTCACCGGGCATCCGCGGCGCGAGGAGTTGCGGCGGCTCTACGGCTGGGTCAAGCCGCAGGTGCTGGTGCCGGTGCATGGCGAGCCGGTGCATCTCAAGGCGCACGCCAAGCTCGGCCGCGAAGCCGGTATCCCCAACGTGCTCGAAGCACGCAACGGCGACATGGTTCGCCTCTTCCCCGAGCCGATGAACTTTCCAGGCGAAGTGCGCGTCGGCGAGCTCTATCTCGATGGCACGATCCTTTGCACGCCCGAGGAAAGCGGCGTGAAGGGCAGGCGGCGGCTGTCGTTCGGCGGCCACGTTGTGGTGAGCCTTTGCGTTGCCGCGAACGGGCAGGTGGCCTCCGGGCCGGAAATCGCCATCGAGGGCCTGCCGGAGGTCGAAGACGACGACGAATCGCTTGGCACGGTCATCAAAAGGACAGTGTTCGGCACTCTCAAGAGCATTCCGCCCAAGCGGCGCAGCGACACTGACCTCGTGAACGCCGCGCTCAACCGGGCGATCCGCAGTGAGGTCAACGCTTTCTGGGGCAGAAAGCCGAACGTCACGGTCTTCGTACACAGGGTCTAGTCATGAATCTGTTCGGCTATGTCGCGATCTATGTCGTCACCTGGGCGGTGTGTCTGTTCGTCGTGCTGCCCTGGGGCGTACACAACCAGAGCGACGAGGGTGCGGCGATCATGGGCACCGAGCGCGGCGCTCCGGTGGTCTTCCGTATCTGGAAGAAGCTCCTCGCCAACACCGTTCTCGCCACGATCGTCGTGGCGCTGATCTATTGGGCCGTGTCCAACCCTGTGCTGCGCCGCTACTGGCAGTGAGCATGGCGCCACCGGAGGCATCGCCTAAAAGCACTTGGGGGGAATTGGAAGGCTTGATTGGGGGGCCCGCAGAGTGATCTCGACGCGCCACAAATTCATCTTCCTGCATGTGCCCAAGACGGCGGGCAATTCGATCCAGAGCTGGCTGCTGCCGCACAGCGATGACCACAAGGTCGTCGGCGGGCAGCAGGACGGCATCGAGACCTTCAATATCCGGGGAGCGATCACGCCGACCAAGCACGCCGGCCTGCAAAAGTACGCCGACGCGCTGGGGGAGCGGCTGGCTGACTATGCGGTGGTAATGCCCGTGCGTAATCCGCTGGACAGGATGCTGTCGCTGTACTTCTCGCCGCACCGGATGGCTGGACGGCCGGCGGGGTTCAGGCTGACCTACGAGACCCGGTTCTTTGCGGCCCTCCTGCATCAGACACCCCTGATGGTCAAGTATCTGGCGGTGGACGGCGTTGTCCGGCACCCGTCGCTGATTGTCCGGTACGAGAATCTTGCCGCCGATCTCGCCGCGATGGCCGAGCGGTTCGATCTTCCGGCCCCCGATATTCCGTTGCTCAATCGAAGCGCCGACCGGGACGGGGATCGCGCGCGGCTGAAGCACGATCCGGAAGTCGTTTCGATGGTCCTCGAGCGCTTTGCCGAGGATTTTCGCTACTTCGGCTACGAGATGCCCTGAAGCGAGCCCGAACTGGCACCGATGCAGGAGGGCCGGGTCGCAGCGGAGGACGAGGTCTTGGAGAAGGTTGCTGGTGTTTTGCACCATGCCATCCCACCCACGGTGTCACCCCGGCGGAGGCCGGGGTCCATCCTGGTGATGCGCCACAACGTCAACGGTTGCGGTGGGACATCAGGATGGATACCGGCCTGCGCCGGTATGACGGGGGTTGGGGGTAAGGCTTTGATGCCACAAACACCGCCACCAAAGAAAAAAGCAGGGCACGATGGCCCTGCTTGATCAGTTTCGCGACAAGACGCCGGTCTTACATGCACCTGAGTGCCAGCCAGCGCTCCTCCCTTGACGTTGTCGGCGTCCGATAGCTTCGCGCTATCTGTATTTTATAGGCCGGGACCGTAACAACGTTGTTACCGGCTGTCACCTAGATTCTGCATGGCTCCCATGGCTTGCCAGCATGGCGTGCAATCGGCTTGATGAGGCGCTATATGCGAGTTGAGTCCAGCGCCGTTTCCCGGGAGTTTTCATGCGGCTAAGCCAGTATTTCCTGCCCGTCCTCAGAGAGACGCCGAAGGAAGCGGAGATCATTTCGCATCAGCTGATGCTGCGCGCCGGCATGATCAAGCAGCAGGCCGCCGGCAGCTATTCGTGGCTGCCGTTCGGCTACAAGGTACTGAACAAGGTCGTCCGTATCATCGAGGAAGAGCAGAACCGCTCGGGCGCCATCCAGTTGCTGATGCCGACGCTGCAATCAGCCGACCTCTGGCGGGAAAGCGGGCGCTACGACGCCTATGGCAAGGAGATGCTGCGTCTCAAGGACCGGCATGAGCGCGACATGCTCTATGGGCCGACCAACGAGGAGATGATCACCGACATCTTCCGGACTTACGTGAAGTCCTACAAGGACTTGCAGCTGAACCTCTACCATATCCAGTGGAAGTTCCGCGACGAGGTGCGCCCCCGTTTCGGCACCATGCGCAGCCGCGAATTTCTGATGAAGGACGCCTATTCCTTCGACCTCGACCGGGCAGGCGCGACAAAGGCATTCTATCGCATGTTCGTGGCGTATCTGCGCACCTTCTACCGGATGGGCCTGACGGCCGTGCCGATGCGTGCCGACAGCGGGCCGATCGGCGGCGATTTGTCGTACGAATTCATCGTGCTGGCCGATACCGGCGAAAGCGCCGTGTTCTGCCATGCCGATCTATTAGAGAAGCCGGTTCCCGCCCGCGATACCGATTTCCGCGGCGATCTCGAACCGATCTTCAAGGACTGGACGTCGCTCTATGCAGCGACCGAGGAAATGGTGGACCAGGCGGCGTTCGAGGCCGACGTGCCCGAGGCCAAGCGGCTTTCGGCACGCGGCATCGAAGTCGGCCATATTTTCTACTTCGGAACCAAATACTCCAAGCCGATGAAGGCCGTGGTCAGCGGCGCCGATGGCAAGGATGTCGAAGTGCATGGCGGTTCCTACGGCATCGGCCCGACGCGACTGGTGCCGGCCATCATCGAGGCGAGCCATGACGATGCCGGCATCATCTGGCCGGTCAGCGTCGCGCCGTTCGAGGTGGAAGTGATCAATCTCAAGGTTGGCGATGTCGACAGCGACGCGGCGGCCGATGATTTCTACCTTGGCCTCCAGTCGGCCGGTCTCGACGTGCTTTACGACGACCGCGACCAGCCGGCCGGGGCGAAATTCGCCACGGCTGACCTCATCGGCATTCCCTATCAGCTCATCGTCGGGCCGCGCGGACTCAAGGCAGGCGAGGTCGAGATCAAGCATCGCAAGGACGGCACGCGCGAGACCTTGCCGCTCGGCGCCGTCGTCGACCGCCTGAAATCGCTGATCGAGCCGCAAAGGCGGGACAAGGTTTGACGTCACCCAACGCCCAGGCGGCGGCGCAGGACACGCAGCCGTTCTCGCGCTTCGAATTCCTGGTGGCCGGACGCTATCTCCGCGCCCGGCGCAAGGATGCGTTCATTTCGGTGATCGCAGCGCTGACGCTCGCCGGCATCGCCATCGGCGTCGCCACGCTCATCGTTGTCATGTCGGTGATGAACGGTTTCAGGGCCGAGCTCACCAGCAAGATTTTAGGCCTCAACGGCCACTTCACCGCCTATCCGATCGATTCCAAGTTCACCGACTACGATCAGACGGCGATGAAGCTCGAAAAGATCGACGGGGTGCTCTACGCCATCCCCTATGTCGAGGGGCAGGCGCTCGCCTCGATTGCGTCGGAATCGACAGGCGTTACCGTCCGCGGCATCTCGGCGGCCTCGATCGACAAGCTGAAGCTGTTGAAGAACGGCGCGGTTCTGGGCGGCTGGGACCAGT
>Ga0134128_10003792_pt1 | contig 18502 bp, 12 predicted proteins | sample KB31754_FD_96462 | JGI IMG/M metagenome (GOLD analysis project Ga0134128, IMG submission 96462) | Terrestrial soil microbial communities with excess Nitrogen fertilizer from Kellogg Biological Station, Michigan, USA - KB3-175-4 | ecosystem: Environmental > Terrestrial > Soil > Unclassified ... | reverse complement strand
GGAAAACGATGCTGCCGCGCTGGCGATCGCGCGCGGCATTTACGATGCGGCCAGCGACCTCTGCGATGCTTTTGAATTATGGGACGCGGGGCGCCAAATCGACCAGAGCCGAATGGCCACCTTGCAGACGAGCGTGGTCACCGCGCAGTGGCAAGAGCACGTGATGCGCGCCGAGGAAGCGCTATTGAACAGCGGCTGGGCAATCGCACGCAGCCGCCGACTTCTCGCGCGCTTCCACGAGCTGCACCAACACCGAAAAGGCAGCGATCTCGGCCCGCCTGCTACGACATACTGACGCAAGTTGACGGCAGCTGGAGCCGACACTGTTCGATCATCCTCGGCCGATCACCGCGTGCTCCACCACCCTCGGCAATGAAGAGGCGTGGTGGGCGGAGAAGGGCGTCGATTCCAAAGTCGAAGGAGCCACGGGACCGATGAGCCCGCGGGCGCTATTACCGACCCGCGGAACGAAACTGGCGTGGAGAGCCGAAAAGAACCGTGGAGTGCCGCCGGTCGGACTCGGGAACTCAATCCGCCGATCACGGCACCGGTGAGTTCATGCCGAGCTCGTTGGCGCTTAAGGCGCGAGGGCCGATCGAAACCAACTCGCTGAGCCCATTGTCCTCACAGTTACCGGCTCAGGCGCGCCCACAAATCGACAGCATTGCGCTTCGGGGAAAAGTAGACCTGCCACGCAAGTGATTCGGAACTCGCTAACAGCAGCGGAGGCTTCGAAGCCCGCCCGAAAACGCCGTCCGGTGAATAGCAAAGCTTAAGCTTTCTGCGGTTCGATCACGCTTTTTTGCCTTAAGCTTTCCTTCTTTCTCCTTTGCCAAGCTCACGGTTGCTGGCAAAGTGCCTGAACAAACAAACGCTACGAAATTGCCTCAGCTTCGCCACATTCCTGGTCGGGGGACCGTAAATTTATGGCTGCAACAGCTACGTTGACGTTCGACGACGAGTTCAACTCGCTCAGCCTTTGGAACGGGACATCGGGGACCTGGGACACCACCGGGTATTGGAACTCGTTCAACAGCAACGGCTACACGCTCTCCTCGAACGGCGAGCAAGAATGGTACATCAATGCGAATTACGCCCCGACGTCCTCGGTGACGCCGTGGACGGTCAATAACGGGATTCTGACGCTGACGGCGGCTCCTGCGTCGCCGTCGATCCAGCCGCTGATCAACGGCTACCAGTACACCTCGGGCTTTATCACCACAGATCGGTCGTTCAGCCAGACCTACGGCTTTTTCGAGGAGCGCGCCCAGTTGCCGTCGGGGCAAGGGCTGTGGCCGGCCTTCTGGCTGCTCGACGAGAACGGCCAGTGGCCTCCCGAGATCGATGTGATGGAGATGCTCGGCAACAATACGGGCACCTACTACACCACCGTTCATTCCAACGACATTTCCGGCGGTCAGCTCGGCCAGGCGGATAACGTTCTCAATACGTCAAGCGGCTATCACACCTATGGTGTCGATTGGGAGCCGGATTTCATCACCTTCTATTTCGACGGCCAGAAGGTGTTCCAGGAAGCAACCCCGGCCGACATGAACCAGCCGATGTACATGCTCACGAACCTGGCGGTCGGGGGCTATTGGCCGGGGAGTGTAGACCCGTCGGTGCTGCCGGCGCAGATGAACATCGATTTCATTCGCGCCTACTCCTCGCTGCCGTCATGGATTGCCGACGGCTCGGATCCGACCGATGTCAATCACACGCCGGCAGGCGCGGTCGGCTCGACGGGTGGCACAACCACGACCGGTGGCACGACCACGGGTGGCACCACCACAACGAGCGGCTCGAGCGCGGCGACTGCTTTTCCAGACTTGCAGCCAACCTACACCGTTCCGGCCGGTATGACGTATGTCGTGCTGACGGGCACCGGACCGCAGACAATTACTGCGAACAATCTGGGCGATACGATCACCTCGAACGATGCCGGCTCGACGATCATCGGCGGGACCGGTAACGATACGTTCACCGGTGGTCGCGGCGCCGACATGATGACCGGCGGCGCCGGCAGCGACACCTTCATATTCAAGGTTACTCCCTGGAGCGCAGGTCACATCACCGACTTCGCGCCGGGCACGGACAAGATCAATCTGACTGCGGTCCTCAGCTCGTACGGCTACACCGGCAGCAGCCCCATTGCCGATGGCTGGCTGGTCCTCAACTCGGATGGCGCGGGCAATACGCAGGTCATGGTCAACCCGCATGATCCGACTTGGCCCTATGCGTACCTGATCACGACGCTCGATCACGTCAATCCAACGAGCCTCAGCCTTGCCGATTTCGGCTATGGGTCTTCGAGCTCGAGCGGCGGTACTACCACCGGCGGCACGACGACGGGTGGCACGACGACGGGTGGCACGACATCCGGCGGAACCACGAGCGGTGGGACGACCAACTCCACCCCGGTCCTCGATTTCATGGCGACCTATACGGTTCCGACCGGCGTGACGAATATCCAGCTCGCGGGCACGACGGCGCAGACGATCACCGCGAACAATCAGGGCGATACGATCACGTCGAACGATCACGGCTCGACCATCATCGGTGGGACCGGCAACGATACGTTCATCGCCGGGCATGGTGCCGACATGCTGACGGGCGGCGCCGGCAGCGACACTTTCGTGTTCAATTTTGTTCCTTGGAGCGCGGGTCACATCACCGACTTCACGCCGGGCACGGACAAGATCAATCTGACCGCGACGTTGAGCTCCTATGGCTATACCGGCACCAGCCCCATTGCCGATGGCTGGCTGATCCTCGTCTCAGACGGCGCTGGCAATACCCAGGTCATGGTGAATCCACATGATCCGACCTGGCCCTATTCGTATCTGATCACGACGCTCGATCACGTCAATCCTACAAGCCTCAGCCTTGCCGATTTCGGTTACGGCACTTCGAGCTCGAGCGGCGGTACCACGACGGGCGGCACGACGACGGGCGGCACGACCACCGGCGGTACCACGACCGGCGGTACCACGACCGGCGGCACGACCACGACTCCGATCACGGACACGGCCGCAACCTTCACGGTTCCGGCCGGCGTTACGAATGTGGTGTTGACGGGCACCGGGTCGCAGACGATCACCGCGAACAATCTCGGCGATACGATCACGTCGAACGATCACGGCTCGACCCTCATCGGCGGGACCGGCAACGACACGTTCATCGCCGGGCATAGTGCCGACACGCTGACGGGCGGCGCCGGGAGCGATTTCTTCGTATTCAATTTTGCGCCTTGGAGCGCGGGTCACATCACCGACTTCACGCCGGGCACGGACAAGATCGATCTGAGCGGGGTTTTAAGCTCGTATGGCTATACCGGCACCAGCCCCATTGCCGATGGCTGGCTGATCCTCGTTTCAGATGGCGCGGGCAATACGCAGGTCGAGGTGAACCCGCATGATCCGACTTGGCCCTATTCGTACCTGATCACCACCGTCGACCACGTCGCGCCGACGAGCCTCGGCCTTGCCGATTTCGGCTACGGCTCTTCGAGCTCAAGCGGCGGCACGACGACGGGCGGCACGACGACGACGGGTGGCACGACGACGGGTGGCACAACGACCGGGGGCACGACAACCGGCGGCACGACCACGCCGGATCCGTATCCGGACTCGGCATCGACGTTCACCGTCCCAACAAATGTGATGCATGTGGTGCTGACGGGCACCGCGCCGCAGACGATCACCGCCAACAACCTCGGCGACACGATCACCTCGAACAATTACGGTTCGACGATCATCGGCGGGGCGGGCAACGACACGTTCATCGCCGGCACCGGTGCCGATCATCTAACCGGCGGCGCCGGCAGCGACACCTTCGTCTTCAATTCGCTGCCGACGCAGGCGGGACACATCACCGATTTCACGACCGCGGGCACGGCGCACGACGTGCTCGATCTTAGCGGTATCTTCAGCGCGATTCACTACACCGGGACGAACCCGTTGAAGAACAATTGGCTGACGTTCGTGTCCGACAAACACGGCGATACGAACGTCTACGTTAATGCGCATAACGGGGCGGGACCGATCCTCGTCACGACGCTTGACCACGTGCTGCCTTCGCAGATCACCACTTCGGATTGGATCTGGCATCACTAGAATTGGGGCGGGGGAACCCAGCGGTTGGGCGGCGGCAGAGATGCTGCCGCCTGACCGTCCGGGGTTCGCGCCCGACGCTTCGTCCTATTTGCCAAGCCGAGCGCATGCTAGCTCGGCAAGCAACGTTTCATCCGCCGCCCAGTCGGCTGCGCATCAATGCGCCGGTTCCGCGGCGCCGAGCACCAACCCTTCAACATTCGCCTCTTCGTTGGTTGGTCTCCTTATTTGCATTGCAAGCCGGCGTAGTCGCGCATTGATCGGCTGAATGAGCATTGGCCATATGTGCGGATGCATTGCGGCGCAATTGATCGCCCAAAGAAAATCCCGCCGCTTCAATGCCGTGATGACAGTATCGTATAGGAGCAGAGAACGAAGGGAGTGCTGCCGCCGCTTAAGCGCCGCTTCGATCGGCGGTGCGAAGGGAAGCCCTCGGCCGACGAAGCGCTCGTCCGCCGCCATCAGAGCGATAATGTCATCAGCCCGTAAGCGGTACGATGTGGATTTCTCGTGCTTGCGATAGAAATAGGCGCTTGCCGGCTCGAGAAGCAGGCGATAGCCATGCGCCATCAAATTGACGAGGAAATCGTAGTCTTCCCCAATGCGCAGGGTTTCGTCGTAATGGAGGCAAAGCTCGCGGACAATATCGGTGCGGATTAGCGGCTTAAGGTAGCCGAGCGCCGGCGTCCGCGAATAAAGGCAATTCGAGCGGATGAAGGATGCGAGCGAAATCCACGACGCCTGCCGACGCATGCGTTCAGGCAGAAAAGAGCGTGGTCGCGAGGTCGTCGAGAACATCATGAGGTTATCGGCGACGACGCTGGCTCCAGCGACATGCGCGCGGCGCGAAAGATATTCGAGCCGTTTTGCCGGCATCAAATCGTCGCTATCGAGGATCGCGATCCAGTTGGCCGTGACGAGCTCGAGGGCGCGATTGCGCGCGGCACCTGGCCCCTTTCGACTTGGCTGCGCGAAGATCTTGATGCGAGCATCGGTCCCCGCAGCTTCACGCGCGATCGCGAGGCTGTCGTCAGTTGATGCGTCGTCTATGAGGATCAATTCCCAGTCGGTCAGCGTCTGTCGAATGACCGATTGGATTGCGGCGGCGAGATACCGCGCTCCGTTATAGTTCGCCATGACGACGGCGATATCGGGACGGTCGCTCACGATGCGGTGTCGCTCGCGCTGGCCACCGCGTTGAAAGCTTGGTCTCTGCGGCGCCGCGTCCGGGATAGCAATTCCCACCAGAAACCGATTGACCACGCTGTGTGAATAGTAATCGCGGCGATGCCGGCAAAAAGCGCGCCGCGCACTCCAATTCTCAGCCCAAGCACGGCACCAAAGGCCATACATAACGCGGCCCAGAACAGGGCAGGGATAGCGGCGATCATCTGCCAGGGTCCGAGAGAAATCGCTGCGATGGCGGGTAAGACACCCGCCGGCAAGAACTGGCGGAGTTTTGGAATCTTGCGATGCCGAACCAGTGTTGCGGCACGGCCCCTGCCATAGCAGAAATATTGGCGATAAAGCGCCTGGAGCGTTGAACGAGGGAAATAAACGACCTCGACCGCGCGCGTTAGCCATATTTTTCCGCCGGCGCGTGTCAGACGGATATCAAATTCCGCGTCCTCGTTATGGCTCGCACTTTCGTCGTAACCTCCGACGGCGAGGAAGCGCGGCAGATTGAACAGAGCATGGTGGCCGTGATCGACGAACTGCGCTTTGCCGGCGCGGCGATGTGCTGCACCGCCGGCGCCGAGCACAGAATTCTGCACCGCTGCAACTGCCGATTGGAAGGGTTCGGTACCGCGAGATGTCATTGCCACGACCACCGATGCGGCGCCGCTGCGACGGGCTTCCTCGATCAGGCTCCCAACATACCCTGCCGGGTATTGCGCATGTGCGTCCAGACGGACGAGCCACTGTCGTTCCTCGCCAAAAGCACGCACGGCCAAGTTGACGCCAGCGCTTTGAACCCGCTTGGGATTGAAGATGACTTTGACGCTCGGGTCACCCGCGGTGAGCTCGCGCAAGATATCCGCCGTGCCGTCCGTGCTGCCGCCATCAGCGATCACGATGAGACGGTCGAGCTTGGCGGTATCGTCGCGCAATTGGGCAAGGAGCTTCGCGATGTGCTCCCGCTCGTTGAGGCACGGAATGACGATCAAGACTTTGCCGGAATTGCGGCCGGCATCATTTTCCCTGGTCAAGCCGGCGTCAATATGCTCGCGATACATGGGCTTCCTGATGCTATCGGACACTGCGTCAGTAACGCTTCACGGGTGCTTCTGGCCCGCTGAAGCCCATAAAATTTTTGTGCGGAGCGTCCCTGCCGTTTAACCGCCTCGTTTGCGCGTGGCGGGTCGCGCGCGCCTTAGATGGGCGCGCGTCTCGCCGCAATCCTGGCGTATTTGAGCGCGCTATTTCTGACGAAAGGCGTTGCTGAACGAGGCGGTCAGTGGTCCGACGATATAATCGAACGCCGTGCGATGAACTGTCGGAATTTGCACCATCGCTGGCATGCCAGGGTAGAGCTGAATTGAAGGAAGCTTTGCGAGCTCCTGCTGATCAACCTGAACGATCGCATTGTAGTAAGGCGTGCCTGTCCGCTCATCTGTGAGACGATCGGCGGACACCTCGATCACATTGCCGTGAATCATCGGCGTGATGCGCTGCTTGTAAGCTGTGAGATGAATCTCAGCCTGCATACCGGGGTGGACATCGCTGATATCTTCGACCGCCACGCGCGATTCGACAGTGAGCCCATCATTCTCGGGCACGATGTCGAGAATCTTCTCGCCCTTGCCGATCACCGCGCCCACGCCGAATACGTTCAACCCAACGACGCGTCCTGTATAGGGTGAGCGGATCTGCGTCCGGTCCAGGACGGCCTTCGCGTCAGAAAGGCGCGGGATCACGTCGAGCAGCTTTGCTTGCGTATCCTGCAGCTCCTTCGACACATCGGTCATGTGCTGGTTTTCGATCTGCGCAATCTGCTGCATCTGCTCGGCGATCGCCTGGTGCGAGCGTGCCATATCCGCGGTCGTTTCCGCGATCTGACCATCGAGACCGTAGCCTGTGCGCTGGAGCTGCGTGCGGCGGCTTGCGGCGATCAAACCTTTATCGACCAGCGGCGAAATCGTCTCCAGCTCTTGATGTACCGACGTACTCTGGTGCTTGAAAGCCGTGATCTGGTTTTCGTCGCCGCCGATCTGCGCATTAAGCTGTCGGATTTTTTCCTGCAACACGCGGCGTTGACCGTCGAGCGCGGCTTGCTGGCTCGCGAATTGGCGGCGCTGCGCCTCCCAGATGCCTTTTTCGTCGGCCGGAATGTTGAGCGGCGGCGCGAATTCGGTTTCGCCGTTGAATTCAGCTATGAGCCGCGCCTCGGCCGCATGCAGAACTTTATACTGTTGCGCCAACACTTCGTAATTGGCTCGCGCCGCGGTATCGTCCAAAGTGATGAGCACGTCGCCCGCATTGACGTGGTCGCCTTCCTTGACGTTGAGCTGCTTGACGATTCCGCCGTCGAGATGCTGGACATTCTTCCGATTACCTTCGACTTTGACAACGGCCGTCGCGACCACGGCGCCGTTAAGCGGTGCGACCATCGCCCAGATGCCGAAGACGCCGAAGAACAAGGCGAGGGTAATCCAGCCGGCGGCCGCGTATTTTTTTAGCGATTCGTCCGGCTCGGCAACCTCGTACGCGGTCGCGATCGCGGCGAGGCCTTGCCGGGGCGGGAGAATGTCGGCGGTCGGCATATCGTACTGCTACCTTCTCTACTGGCCGCTGCGGGCGCCGCTCGGGGCGACAATCGGAATGGGCGCACGTGCGTTGAGGCGAGCGAGCACTTCGGCACGCGGACCAAACGCCTCGATCCGGCCGTCTACGAGCAGCAGGAGTTTGTCGACGACCGCTACCGTCGCGGGACGGTGCGAAATGGTAATGGTCGTGATGCATGCCTTCTTGAGCTTGAGCATGCAATCCGCCAGAGCGGCGTCGCCCTCAGCATCGAGGTTGGAGCTCGGCTCGTCGAGCACGATGAGGCTGGGCATTCCGAATACGGCTCGAGCTAGGGCGATGCGCTGGCGGTAGCCGCCCGACAAGATAGCGCCGCCGTCCCCGACCCAAGTCTCGTAACCGTCGGGCAGGCGCAAGATCATGTCATGCACGCCGGCGAGCCGCGCCGCCTCGATCACCGCCTCGTCCTCCGCCTGCTGGAACCGCGCGATGTTCGCCGCTACGCTGTCGGAAAATAATTCGACATCTTGCGGCAAGTAGCCGATGTACTGGCCGACCGAGCTGCGCGGCCAGGTGCCGACATCGGCGCCGTCGAGGCGCACGGCCCCCGCAGTTGGACGCAAGACCCCAACCAATTGCCGAGCCAGAGTGGATTTCCCGGCTCCGGACGGGCCAATCACGCCGATCGACTCGCCGGGTTCGATGCGGAAATTCACGTTGTGAAGCAAAGGCCGGGATGTTCTAGGCAGCAGATAAGAAAGCTGCTCGACCGAAACTTGTCCCTGCGGGCGAGGGAGGGCGAGGTGAAGCGGTGGGATGGGCGCCGAGAGCAGCAGGTAGCGCACCCGGTTGAAGGCATCGCGGGCCGCGATCATGCCACGCCAGGAGCCGACGATTTGCTCGACCGGCTGCAAGGCACGGCCGAGCAGGATGCTCGCTGCGAACATCGATCCGACCGTGACAACGTGCTCGATCACGAGATAGGCGCCAAGGCCGAGAATCAGCGACTGCATCGAGAGGCGCAAAAAGCGGATGAGGCCGGAGATCGCCGCGCCGCGGTCGGTCGCGATCAATTGCCGTTCCATCATCCGATTGCGGTCGCGGCGCCACCGATTAAGCAGGCCGTCGACCATGCCCATCGCCCGCACGACCTCGGCGTTGCGTAAACTCATTTCCGTGAAGCTGTAATTCCGGCCGGCGGCGTCATTTGAGTCATTCAGTGACGGCCGGACCAGCCGCTCGTTGAGCAATGCCATCGCGAGTAGGACGAACGCGCATGCCAGGGCAAAACCGCCGAGCAGCGGGTGCAGCATGAAGATGACGGCGATATAGATCGGAGCCCAGGGCAGATCGAAAACGGCGTGAATGCCGGCTCCGGTCACGTATTGCCGGAAGGTGTCCGCATCACGCAGCGGCTGGCTGCGCGCACCGCCGGCTGCCGCCGCGTTGTCGATGACGGCCGTCACAATCCGCGCGCTGAGCAACCGATCGAGACGAATGCCGGCGCGGGCAAGAACGCCCGCGCGCACGATGTCGAGCACGGCGAGCGCCAGCAGTGCGGCGAGTAAGACGATCGTCAACATCACGAGCGTGATGATGCTTGAGCTCGGCACTACGCGGTCGTACATCTGCAACATGTACAACGGCGTTGCGAGATAAAGCAGATTGATCGCAAGACTGAAGATGGCGACCGTCACGAAATAGGGGCGGCATCGCGCTAGGACACCGTAAGCTTCGTCAGCCGTTTTGTTTGCCATGAGTGAGCCCACTATGTGCCGCCAAAATGTCCGGTTTCAACCGAAAAGCCCCTTCGCGCGAACGAGGGGACAAAATGTCCCGACTTGAGCGCAGCTTTCCCTCCGGCCAGGCTCAAGTCATGGCCGGGTGGTGCTCAGCTTAAGCCATATGAACTAATAGGAGCCTTTGCGCGACAAGACGGCGGGGATCGTCACGACGACGATCCACAGATAGAGCCGTGGGCTCTTTGACTTGGCATAGAGGCAGTCGAGCGCGACGCGTGTCCGATAACTTACGTCGTTGCGGCCGCTGACCTGCCACAGACCGGTGATGCCAGGCTTGACGGCGCAGTAATGATGGAAGCGCTTGCCATAACGCGAGATCTCGGCATCGACGATCGGCCGCGGTCCGACCAAACTCATTGTGCCCTGTAAAACATTGAACAGCTGCGGCAGCTCATCGAGGCTTGAGCGGCGCAGGAAAGCGCCGAGCGGAGTCACGCGCGGATCCACCCGCAGCTTGTGATCGCGCGCCCATTCTTCCCGCGCAACCGCGTCGCGCGCGAGCAATTCCGCAAGCCGCGACTCGGCATCAACCGCCATCGATCGGAATTTATAACAGAAGAACGGCTTGCCGCCGCGGCCGATGCGGCGATGCGCAAAGAGTACCGGGCCACCGTCCTGGAGGAAGATCGCAAGCGCGATGATGCCCATCAGCGGCAACACGAATATCAACGCGAGAAGAGCAATCGTGATATCCAAGGCGCGGACGAATGTCGCAAACAGGCCGATCTTTCCACTCGGGCGAAAAGTGAAGTGGACCGGACCTGGCTTGCAGACGATGTTGGCCATCGACTTCTCCAGTTGGTCGCGCCGGATGCGCATGTCGCCAAGAACTCGTCATCGCTTTGTTTGTTCCGGGAATTCGCCTATCATCGCGCCATTCGGGAAGACGGAAGTTGATGATGCTCAAGCGGAATCCGGCATACGGCGAAGGCCACGTCGCAGCTTGCGCAATGTTGGTCTCGATCGCCCGATTGTGAGCGAAATCGGAACATAATTCAGTCGAGCGGATCGCAGGGAGCGCGCCCGCACTTTGTCTCATGTCGGAACCTCCACCCCCTACACCAAAGTCTACGCTGCCGCGCTCTGATCGCTGGAGCGGTCGTAAAACGCTCATCTTCATTATCGTCGCGAACATGCTGATGTGGGGGGTGATCGCGTGGCTCATCCACGTTCTGTGAAACATACCGTCATTCAAGGCGGCTAGATTCCACTCGAGATGCGTCTCCAGCCATCGGTGCAGCTTGCTGTTCTTGGCGGAAATTTGCCGGAACATAAATTTTCATGCGGCGTTCTCAGCCGGCATGCGTAGCCGACCCTAGAATCGGTTACGTGGCGCGGCGCGTGGGTCGGCTCGATCCACCCGAATGGAGATACGAGATGAAAATGCGGCAGATGTTGGCGGGATTCGTGGCGCTCGCGGCTGGAGCGATGATCATCATGCCGTCTGGCCCAAGCTTGGCCGCCGGTCAAAGTCCTTATTCGCCACAAAGCCCATATTCTGCGACGCCTTCTGCAACGCCGAATTCGTCGGCGCCTAATTTCCAATCGGCGTCATTGCCGCCGACAAGGACCGTTCCGCAATTCTCGTCGCAAGCGCCCGCGACGAACATGGTTCGACCGGACTACGTCATTGGTCCGGACGATGTCATCGCCATCGCTGTTTTCCAGGTACCGGATCTCAGCAGCACCGTTCAGGTCGATTCAGAAGGCAACGTACTCCTGCCGTTGTTGGGCTCCGTGCCCGCGGCCGGCCGCACCGTCTCGCAACTCTCGAAGCAGGTTGCGGCGGCTTATGGCGAAAGATACGTCCGCGATCCGAAGGTGACTGTGTCGGTCAAGAGTTCGGAGAGCCAGAAAATCACCGTTGACGGTGCGGTGGTCCAGCCCGGCATCTATCCGATCACGAGTGGGACAACGCTGATGCAAGCGATCGCGTTGGCAAAAGGCCCCGACACGAAGCTTGCAAGCAACAGAGTGGCGATCTTCCGCACCGTCGGCCAGAACCGCACGGAAGCGATGTTCGATCTCTCCGATATTCGCGCCGGTAAAGTTCAAGATCCGCAATTGCAGGCACACGATATCGTCGTGGTTGATACGTCCGGCGTGCGCAAATTTCTGCAGGATATCAGCCCGATCGCGCCGTTTACGATTCTCGGTGCAGTTTTCTGAGACGTGTGCGCAGCGGCACAATCACCCATTCGCTTTCTCTTTTGCAAGGAACGTAGCACATGAGCACCCTCGCACCGTATGAAGTCAACGTACCGGGTACGAAGGATTGGCAACCCATGCTCGATCGGAGCGAGCAATCCTCGCTTCATTACTGGATGGGTCTGATCCTCGGGCGAGGGTGGCGTGCCGCGTTGGTCGCGATCGCGATCTTCGCCATCATCGTTGGTTTCGCCTCGACATTGCCTCGGACCTATTACGCCGAGGGTTCAGTGCTGGTGCAGCCGGCGCACAGCAACCTTACGGATACGATCCAGAACCAGAACATGCAGCCTATCGACACGGCCGCGGTCGACACCGAGGTCGAGATGCTGAAGTCCCGCGCCCTGTCGGAGACCGTGATCGAGAAGCTCGGCCTGTTGCAGGATCGGGAATTCAACCCGCCGCCGGCCTCGAAATGGGATATCAATTTCTCCTGGCAATTCCCCTTTGTATCCATCTCGTCTGTACCAGAAGAGGTTACGCCCGAAGAGATACTGCGCAAGACAGTTGATACCGTTCAGCGCCGAACCTTCGCACGGCGCATCGGCCTGACGGATGTCGTCCGTGTCGGCTTCTCGTCGACGAATGCGCTGAAGGCGCAAAAGATCGCCAACGGCTTGATTGATGCCTATCTCGCACGTCAAGTGACCGACAAAGCCAATTTGGTCGCGAAAGCCAATGACGAGCTGACGGCCAGCGTCGATAAGCTACGCGAAGACGCGCTCACCTCTGCTGCCGCGGCCGAGCAGTACAAGAATTCGCACTCGATCCTCAGCCCGCAGGGCGCGAGCATGGTCGAGGCCGAGATCGCCACCCTCAATCAGCAAATTGCACAGGCACACGCCGATCGCATCCAGAAGGAATCGCAGATTAACAGCGCGATGGCGCTGGGCGGGAAAAGCAGCGACGGCGGCGACCTCGCGGAAGCGCTCCGCTCCGACACGATCGGCCAATTGCGCAAGCAAGAGGCTGATCTGAGCGCGCAGGTGGCGCAGCTCTCGACGCAGTTCAAAGCTGATTATCCCGAGACGAAGCGCGCCCAAGCACAGCTGAACGACGTCCGCGGCCAGATCCGGAACGAGCTCACTCGCATTCGTTCGAGCCTCACCGCGCAGGTGAAGGCCGTTGAACAGCGCGAAGATTCCCTCACCGCCAGCCGCAAACAGGCGCAGGATACGCTCGACAGGAACAATGGGGCGCGCGTTTCTCTCGTGTCGCTCGAATTGAAGGCTGACGCGGCGAAGAAAACTTACGAGGGCTATCTCAATCGCGCCAGTGAACTCGCCGCCGCCCGCACCGTGCAACAGCCCGATGCAATGGTGAATTACAAGGCCGCCGTGGCTTCCGATACGCCGTCACCCAATATGCGTCTCGTGATGGCGGGAGCAATCATTCTCGCCCTGCTGGGCGCAGCGCTGGCGGTCATTTTGCCCGAATATTGGAGCCGACGCTTCCGCAGCAGCAGCGATATCGAGCTCGGCATCGGACTGCCGCTTGCGGCGACACTGCCCGACATCACCTCGCTCGGCCAGACGCGCCGTCTGCGTGGTCCGGCGGCGCCGGCGATCAGTCTGATGACCGACCGCTTCACGGCGTTTGCCGAGTCCTTCCGCAATTTGCGCGCCTTTTTAGCGCTCCTCGATCCGTCTGAGCCCTCGAAGGTCATAGCACTCACCTCATCGGTGCCGCGCGAAGGCAAAAGCATCACTTCGCTTTGTCTCGCAGAAATCATGGCGCAGGCGGGGGAATCGGTGGTCGTCGTCGATTGCGATCTACGGCGCCGCGGCCTGACCAATCTCGTGAACGAGGCGGCCAATGCTCAGGTCGGCATCGTCGAGGCGGTGAAGAAGAACCTGCCGCTCAACGACGTCCTCGTGCTCGATCCGCGCAGCGGCGCCTGGGTCCTGCCGGTCGCGCGCCACGAGGGCGTGCCCGAGGATCTGTTCAGCACGAAGCAGGCGGACGCGCTATTCCGCTTGCTGGCGCAGCGCTTTGATCATGTGATCCTCGACACGCCGCCGCTGCTCGGCGTGGCGGATGCGCGCATCCTTGCGACCAAAGCCGACAAGGTGCTGTTCGTCGTTCATTGGAACAAGACGCCGATGAGCGCCGTGCAAGCGGCCGCGGATATTCTGCAGCAATGCGGCGCCAAAGTCGCCGGCGCGATCCTGGCGCAGGTGAATATTCGCCAGCAAGCCCGTTTCGGCTACGGCGACAGCAGTGACTATTTTGGTTCGTACAAGAATTACTACGTCACGAACTCCTAGCGGGTTCGCTCAGAATGCTAAGGCGTCTTGCCTGCCGCCGCGGTGACGTTGTCGGGGTGTTCCTTATGGTCTCCACGTTCCTGAATCCGTTCGCCGCTCGAGCTGGAACCGATGCGCCGCCATTGCCGGCGGCGCCGGACGGTCGTCCCCTGGCGCTTGTCTTTTCGGATGACTTCCAGACTTTTCGGCCATGGACCGGCAATGACGGTGTCTGGCGGGCGACGCTAGGCGACAGGCTGCAATTCGGCCGCGATCGCCGCAGCATGCCTGGCGGCGAGGATGAGATCGCCCATGCAGTCGATCCCGTGATCGGGCGGCTCGATGCTTTTGCGATCGATCGCGGCGTGCTCGAAATCACCGCGCAGCCGGCGCCGACGAACGGAATGCCGGGGACTGGGGACTATCCCTATGTCTCGGGCCTGATCAGTACGCAGCCCTCATTTTCGCAGACCTATGGATATTTCGAAATGCGGGCCGAGCTGCCACAAGGCAAGGGATTGTGGCCGGCCTTTTGGATGTTGCCGACGGATGAAAGCTGGCCGCCGGAGATCGACATCGTCGAGAGCATCGGCGATCCAAGCCACGTCTATATGACCGCGCACAGCAAATTCGGAAGAACGGCGGGTGTCGAAGCCGATATCACGCCGAACACGTTTCACACCTTCTCGGTCAGTTGGGATGCGCAGCAACTGATCTGGTACATCGATGGCGGCGAGGCTGGACGGGTGGCGACACCCGAGGACATGCACAAGCCGATGTACCTGCTCGCCAACCTTGCGGTGGGCGGTACATGGCCTGGTGTGCCCGATGCTTCAACCCGCTTTCCCGCGAAGCTCATGATCGACTACATCCGCGCCTATAGGTTCGATCTATGACGCGCCCGCTTTCCGGAAACCTCGTTAAAAGCAGGCAAATCGGCCGCCCGGCTCTCCCCGTTGCCGGATCGCCGGGCTTCAACCGGCAACGCCCTATCGGTATCTATGCACGGCCGCTACGTAAGCCGAAACCGCCGCGGCGGCCATGGCTCCAATTCGATTCCGATGGCTTCTTTGCTTTTGCCGTTGTTGCGACCATGCTGTTTGGCGCAGCGATGTTCGGAACGGTCAGCGCGGTGGCAATTGCCGCGACTGCTGTCGTCTACTTTATGCTGCGCCTGCCGCAATTGGGCGAGATCCTCGCGGCGCGAGCGCTCATCCTCGTGATTCCGATTTTCGCGGTGTTCTCCGTTCTTTGGTCGCAATACCCGGTTGATACGTTCAAATACTCGCTCGAGTTCGCACTGACCGTAGGGATCGGATTGCTTCTGTCGGCGGCGCCGTACCCCAAGGCCGTGCTGTGGGGCTTATTTCTGGCGTTTGCCTCCTATGTTTTGGCGGCAGTGGCCTTCGGCCAAACTGTCGATGTCGGCAACTACGGCCAGACCGCCTTTTCCGGTCTCACGCTCGGCAAGAATCTCATGGGCGATATTGCCGCCACCGGCGCGCTTCTATCGCTCGCTTGCGTCGTCGCTGCGATCGAAGATCGTCGGCCGTTCCGCGTCCTCGCCGCGCTCGCGGTCACCGTGCTTGAAATGTACGTGCTGCTTAAAGCGCGCTCGGCAGGCGCGTTGCTCGGCATGGTTCCGGCGATGCTCGCGCTCATCTTCTCGTTGGCGCTGCGCCCGGCACGTTTGACGATGCGACTCATCGCGACGGTCTTCATGTCGTTCGCCGCAGCCTTCATGGCAGTCGCCTATGGCAGCGCCGTCGTCCAAGACAGCATGACGCTGTTCGACAAGGATCCGACTCTGACCGGCCGTACCTACCTCTGGCAGCGCGCGGCTGATTTCATTGCCGAGAATCCGGCGCTAGGTACTGGCTTCAATGGATTTTGGGTGCAGGGCAATCCCGACGCTGAAGGGTTGTGGCGCTTCGCAGGCATTAGCGATCGGATGGGCTTCAGCTTCCACAACACGCTGATCGAGCTGCTCGTAAATATCGGTTGGATCGGCGTCTGCGTCTTCGCGCTTGTAGCAATCGTCTGTAGCGTGTTGCTGGTACGCCGGGTAATGATGCGGCCGAGCCTGGCGCTTTGTTTCTGGCTAAGCCTTTTGGTCTACGAATTCGTGCGTATGCCGGTTGAGGCGATCGGCACCTCGCCGTTTTCCTACGGGACGGTGTTGCTCTTTGCGGGTCTCGGAGTGGCATTGCCGGCGCGGCGCACCGCGGCGGCGCGACTGGCCGCCCGCCGAGTCTCCCATTATCGAATGCGCCTGCCGCGCGCGGTTTTCCAACACAGCGCGCCGCGGCCGAGCCGCTTCTCCGTTTAGCAAGGCTGAGCCTCCAAAACGCGGTAGCGCGGCAATGCCGTTCTATTTTCCGGTGCCGAACCAGCTGCCCGCGTCTCGATCGTAGTGGGCCCGCGGATCGTAGAACGTAACGGGTAGCTTCAGGGCGCGGGCCGTAAGGCCGCCGGTGGCAGCGAGCAGCTGGAACGTCGTCTCATTATATTGGCGTTCGGCTTCGACCAGAGCGACTTGTGCGACATCAAGATCCTGCTCCGTGTTGAGCACGTCGAAAGTGGTGCGCTCGCCGGCGCGCAGACCGACGACAATCCCCTCATAGGCGGACTGCGCGGCCTGGACTTGCTGTCGGTTCAAATTTACAGCGCTGCGTGCGGCGATGAGCGTTTGCCATGCCGCGTCGAGGGTTTGGCGCACGATCCGCTCCTCGTCGGCCGCTTGCAGTATCGCCTTGCTGCGCAGCTCGACGGCACGCCGGATTTGCGCATATTCGGTACCGCTCTGGTAGAGCGGCACGCGAAGCTGGCCAATCGCCGATAGCGACTTGTCGTGAACGCCGGGAGCTAGTTCATCGACGGAGTTCCGATATTGCAGTTGCAGCGAGACGCTCGGTGCCAAGGCACCATACGCGGCGGTAACGCCGGCATCGGCTTGGTCGATGAGGTGCCTCGTTCCGGCGAGATCCGGATTGTTGCCTAACGCCACAACCATCGCATCGTTTTCGGTCGCCGGCAGAGGTGGCAGCTTCGGCGCGGCATCGAGCGTCACAGCTGGCCGTCCGACCGTACGGAGGAACGCCGCGCGTGCGGCGGCGAGGTTTCCCTCTGCCGTTGCGACGTCAGCTCCTGCGGCGCTCAAGCGGGCTTGGACGAGGTCGAGATCGCTCCGGGCGATGTCGCGGATTGCGACCCGTTGCTGGGTCATCTGCACCTGGTCGGTCAGGCGCTCCACGTTGTGATGCTTGTAGTCAAGCTGCGCCTGGTCGGCCAACACGTCGAAATAAGCCTTTGCCGCATTCAGCAGTACCGATTGCTCGACGGAAGAAAGTTGCGCCCGACCTGCCTCGACGCCGGCCTTCGCCTGGCGCGTCTGCGGGATGGTGGTGCCGTTGATAATAGGCTGTGTGAGGGTCACGGTGGCGTCGCGCGGATGACCATTCGGGGCAACCAGGCCGAATAAGGCGGGCGGCGATGTCCGATCCCGTGTATAGCCGTAGCTCGCGCTGGCGGTGACGGTCGGCCGCCATCCGGAAACGGCCGTCGCGACATCCTCGTCGGTCGCGCGCAACGCGGCGCGCTGCGCCTGCAACTGGGTGTTGGTTTCGTATGCGGCGGCAAGCGCCTGCTCGAGCGTCAGCGTTTGGGCCCGCGCAACAGGGCCGAGAACGGCGATCAGAGCTAGTGCGCTGCAACCCGCAAGCCCCCGGACGCGACCAAGGTTCAACGTCAGCCACTCCCCGCGTTTTTCTGGCAGTTCAATAACACCGTGACCAGCGGAGGGGTTCCCGCCTGGCGCCGAGGCCCCAAAAGGGCCGGCAACGCTCTAGCTCCAGCAAAAGGCGAAATTTTTGTCGGAACCATAGGCTCCAGCGTGCATTTATCGTTCGATTGCTCAATCAGGCAGCTCTCATTGGGACGGTATGGATCAGGTGAAGTCGAACCGTGGCTTTGCATCGATGGACCGCGCACGTCAACGCGAGATAGCCAGCAAAGGCGGGCACGGCGTGCCGCCGGAGAAACGGAGTTTCTCGAAAAACCGCCAACTTGCGGCTGAAGCGGGCAGAAAAGGCGGTGAGGCGGTTCCGGCCGCCGAACGCAGCTTTTCGCAGAATCGCGAGCTGGCGGCGGCGGCGGGACGCAAAGGCGGAGAATCGCGTGCTCAGCTCTTCAATCCTCGCCACGAGGCGGCCCGGCGCCGCCAAGTGAAGAAAGAAGACGAAGGGCAGGACGAGCAGCAAGACAACGAGCAGCACCACGAAGAGACGACGGAAACGGCCTAGTCGCTTCCAAGCTGCTCGGCACTGGCACCCCGCGCATTCCCGCGCGGGGTACTTACGCGTGATCGGTCACAATTTGAACACGCGCTTGG
>Ga0134128_10003791_pt1 | contig 18508 bp, 11 predicted proteins | sample KB31754_FD_96462 | JGI IMG/M metagenome (GOLD analysis project Ga0134128, IMG submission 96462) | Terrestrial soil microbial communities with excess Nitrogen fertilizer from Kellogg Biological Station, Michigan, USA - KB3-175-4 | ecosystem: Environmental > Terrestrial > Soil > Unclassified ... | reverse complement strand
TTTTTTTGTGTTCTATTTCCTAACAAGTTAAAATATAGAAATTCATTTCTCCTCATCACACATTTTTCCATTATCAGATTAGCAAATCATCATAGAATTAAAAATTAAAAATTAAAAAATGATTAATTACAAATTAAGATTATCGTCGAAGCAGAACGTTAGGTGTAATTGATTTTTTTGTGTTCTATTTCCTAACAAGTTAAAATATAGAAATTTTCTTTTTCCGGGTCTTACATCGGTATTACAACCATTAGCACATTATCACATCCACATTTTCACATTAGCATATTATTTCACATCCCACCACATCCTGCTGGTAATTTTATCTCCGCCGGGCAAAGCAGCAACAGCCGCATTATAGTTGGCGGAGTTCACTTGCTTATCAACCGTGGAATAAGCCATTCTCCGTGGAATCGCACCGGGCGATTGACTTCCGGGATAAGTCACAGGAACAAGCGCAGGAAAACCTGTCCGCCGGTAATTGCTCCACGCTTCGTATTCATTGAAAAAAGTAGCGGCCCAAAATTGTGTATTGATCATTTCCAAACCTTTCGCATCGTTGTATGGATGCGCATCGAGATATGCTTGTGCATCGTCACCACTGATCGTGCCGGCATCGCCAAATGCAGACAGTTCTGTAATGGCGGCCAGTACGCCGTTGTCGTAATGAGATTCAGCATCACCTATACCCCAACGCTTGGCAGCATCCGCCAATAAAAATTCAGATTCCGCATAAGTCAATACCAACGTCGGGGCGGTGGCATTAAAAATGATCGGACTGGGCCTTGAATATAAATTGAGATTGCCTAAATATCCCGGCGAATTAACGATTCCATGGGATGTAGTTCCTGCATCATAACCATTAGGCAGGCCAAATTGCTTAGCCGGATTTGCCGTGCCTGTAGGTTGATCGCCCGGCTGAAAATTGGGTGAATAAACGAAAGATAAAACAGGCAAACGGGGATCGTTATTCGATTTCAAGAAATCAATAAAAGTTTTACTGATCTGTCCGGATAATTGTATGGCCCCGTCCTCTCCTATTCCCCGGTAAATTCTGTTGATGGTAAGAGGGTCGTTCGTACCGTGCGGAACGATCGCATTATCATCATTGCTTTCCATCGTTTTATCCTGTACTTTTTTTACATAGAGTTGTGCTGTGGCGGGATCAACTTTGCTTAAACGCATTGCCATGCGAAGCAGCAGCGTGTTTCCAAATTTTTTCCATTCACCTATCTGGTTATCCGAAGTGGAATAAAACATATCGCCCGTTGGTTTATCACCATCTTCATTGAGACTGTCAACTGCCTCTGATACCTCTTTGAGCAAATCCGTATAAATGTCTTTTTGTTTGTCATAAGGAGGGAAATATTCCGCTCCATGATAAGCAAGGCCTGCCTTAAAATACGGCACATCTCCATAGACATCCGTGATACGCTCAAAGACCATAGCTTTCATGATTCGTGAGATCTGGTGAAGATTAGCAAATTGACTTTTGCCCGTCGTAGTGGTATAAAGATCTACCGCATACTTGACCTCATTAAGATAAGCATGATCGAAAAAAGACCCCCAACCACCCGGACTGAACAGGTATTTGTCTCCAAAAAAATACGACGAAGTTGAAGCCCAGTGTTGGATAAATGCGCCCGCTCCCTGGATCTGCGTTTCTTCCACTTCGATGGCGTTATCTGTGCTCCCTGTATAGTAAAGCTGAACCGCCGTAAGAATATTATTGGGATCAAACACATCAACCGAAACTGAATTCGGATCCGTATTGATATTCAAAAGATCTTTTTTACATGAGGCAAATACTATAAGGATCGCACAGCCTGTCAAAATATATTTAGATGATAATTTCATTTGAATTTACTTTTTAAGGATCGTTAAAACTTAGCATTAAGATTAAGGCCAAATGTACGTGTATAAGGTACCTGGGCCTGTTCAATGCCCTGCGGACCGTTTGAGTAATTTGATTCCGGATCAATATTTTGAGTGTGCTTAATGATGGTGAAAAGATTCCTCGCCACAAAGCTCAGGCTGATACTTTGTATTTTATTATTAAACATCTTCGACGGAAAAGTATAGCCAAAAATAATCTGCCGGAATTTTATAAAGCTGGCATCATAAACAAAGATGGCCGGATTGGCATTGCTTACCAGGTTGTAATAATCCTGGGGATAAAGATCCTGCGTTCCATACCGCTGATCTCTGCCCGGCAGGGTTAATTTAGAAAGTCCAAATTGATACCCATAATAATTAGTGCCCGAAAAAATCTTCCCGCCAAATTTGCCATCAATCAAAAAAGAAAAATTAAAATGGTTGTAGTGAAACTCGCTGGTAATGCCAGTCGACCATGGATCGATGCCAGATCCGACATCGACATAATTGGTACCGGGCGTAGGCGCGCCAGGGGCAGGATCGATCACAATCGCGCCTTTGTCGTCCCGTTCCGGATCAGCAACAAAAATCTGGTAAGCAGATTTTCCTAACGCTTGTGACATGTAAGCTACGCCGATGCCTTCGTCTTCGCCGGCACGCGAATAGCCCAACGGATAATTAGAAGCACCGGAAGAAAGGGAAAGCACTTTGTTGTTGTTATATGCAAAGTTCAATGTCTCCGTCCAGGAGAATCTTTTTGATTTAACCAGTATTCCCGAAACCAGCGTTTCGATTCCCTTATTCTGAATCGTGCCGGAATTAAGCAAAACCGCATTGTACCCAGAGGTTGATGAAGTAACGGCAGGAATCACTTCCCTGCTTGATTTTTTGTTGTAATAAGCAATGTCTATGTGTAAACGGCTTCCGAAAAAATCCAGTTCGGTGCCGAACTCGTATTCTTTTGTTGATGACGGTTGCAAATTTGAACTGGGCACCGTGTTGCCATTTGATATATTGCCTATCGGATATCCATTTAGATTGCCAATATTATTATAGCCCAATAATGTTTGGTAAGGCGCATCTGCCTCACCGCCTACATCAGCATAGCCCAACCTTATTTTTCCCATATCTAATTTAGGAATGTGGACTATTTCGGAAAAAACGAATGATGCGTTCACGGATGGATAAAAGTAATTTGTCTTACCAGGTGCCAGCGTCGAATACCAGTCGTTGCGGCCGGTAAGACCCAGGTACAAATAGTCTTTGAAAGCAAAATCGAGGGTGCCATAAACAGACTTGTTCACGACCTGCGGATTACTGGAAGTTTCAGTTGGGCTGGCAAGATTACCCACTGTATATAAGTAGGCAGTTTGGAAAGTATTTCCCTGTGCATCCAGTTGATCGGTAATGGCTTTCCGGGTATTAACACCTGCTAAAGCAGAGAGGTTAAAATCTTTATTTATTTTAAACTGTTTTCCAATGATGGCGTCCACATTTAATTCCGTTGCTTTTATATTTTCATCCGTCATGGCGCCATCTGATTGGTAGGCAGTTCCGTTGGGCGTCACGATCGTGTTTCTGTCAGCAAAATAATCCTCACCTGCCCTGAGCTGCAAATACAGGCCATCATTGAAAGTGTATTTCAAATCAGCAGAACCAATAAACCGGTTACGGCGCGTATTGTTTATGAACTTATAAGCGGCGAAATATGGATTGGTCGTATAAGCATCGTCTAAAAATTGATTTTCTGATCCGTCTGCTTTATAACCTGGCTTAAGCGAAGCGATGTTTACATTTGGTGGCAGAAATAATGTTGCAAAATTAACACTACCCGGCGCATCAGAAACACTCGGACGGTTATGCGTATACGCAGAAATGTATTCTCCTTTTAATTGAAGCTCGAGATGTTTTTCTACTTTATAATTAGCAGACAGAGAGAAAGATTGTTGGTGAAAACCCGCGTTGGGAATAATGCTGCTATTGTCCAAATTACTTGCAGAAAAACGTACGCTTCCATCGTCACCGAAATTTTTACTAAAAGCCAGCGTGTTCGTTGCAGCACCACCGTTTTTATAAAAACGACCAATGTTACCGGAGACAGCGCTGTAGGGCCTTTGAGCTCCATCAAATTGAAAAGTGGAAGAGCCATCTAATTTAGCTCCCCAACTGGATAAGCCGAGTTCAAATGCGGAACTTGCATCCACCGGTTTTGCTCCATCCGATCCCTGGCCATAAGTTTTTTGCCAGTCGGTGTTGTCGATCACATTTTGCACAACATAATTTGAATTTAATTCCACCCCAGAACCCTTCGCGTTTTTTCCTGATTTGGTTGTAATCAATATCACGCCTTTGCTTCCTCTATATCCATACAACGCAGTGGCTGCAGATCCTTTAAGAACGGTGATCGTTTCGACATCATCCGGATTGATATTTATAGTTCCATCGCCGCCATCAGCGCCGCCGTATCCTCCACCAACGTCCGTTTGGCGGTAAGTGCTGTTCTGCATGGGAATGCCATCGATGACATACAACGGCTGATTCGCACCGGTAATATCTGAAATACCACGTATCACCACATTTGAAGAACCGCCAACACCGGTAGCGACATTGCTGACATTAACACCGGCAACTTTTCCTTCAAGGCCGTTCACAAAATTCGTCTCGCGCGCTTCCGTGAGTGTAGAACCGGCCACGGTAGTGACCGAATAACCGAGGGCACGACGCTCCCTTTTAATACCGAGCGCCGTTACTACGATGTTGCTCATACTGCGTTCATCGGTAAGCATTGAAATATTGATTGACGATCTGTTATTGACTTTTACTTCCTGCGTTTTAAGTCCAACGGAAGTAATTACCAGCACATCATTAGCGCCGGCGGCGATCGAAAAGTTTCCGTTATCTTCCGTGGCTGTCGATACATTTTTCCCCTTCACAGTGACACTCACACCAACAAGTGCTTTCCCGGAAGCGTCTGTAATATGCCCCGTTACACTAGGTTGTTGTGCAAAAAGCGGCTGCGTAAAAAATACTAACGCGATGAAAAAAAGATTTCTCAAAGAATTAGTTTCGATAATAAATTTCATGCGTTATTATTTAGTTTGGTTGATAAAGGCAAGTGGAAAAAGATACTCCTCGTCGGTTAAAAATGACAGTATTCTTTTTCTGACAAACAGGTAAGTCAGAATCTTCACCAGGCTTTGGGCTATTGAAAACTATGTTGGCAGCATTTGCGATATTCTGAAATACACCAGTTGAAATTTAAATAAAACATTTTTACAAAATCAAACTAAATTTAAAAAAAAACCTCCAGTGAATTTCCGAAGGAAGCATGTGTATTTAAAAAAATTACAAAAAACCGACATTTGAGATAAAGGATAAAAATTGCAAAAACTATGTTTTGACTTGTGAGGATCAAGTCTGTGAGATAGATGAACGAATCTCCTTCACTATAGTTGGCAAGGAGGTAAGTAAAGACGCGCTATTTCCCCCCGCAGGCAGTATAAATTACTTTAGCAGATGATGTCCCAAATAACCAAAAATGTAGAAATAAAGAAATCTATAAAATAGCTTATGAGGCTTAAAAACTCAAGCCGGGCTGGTCTGCCCGCGAATTGAAAGTGGCGACGCCAATTAATTCATCTGCACGGCCAATAAAGGATTTATAATAGACCAATACCGTATATAAATTTTCGGTTTCATAATAATTCCCGTCTAATTCGCTGTGGCTAAATGGTGCGCTTTTATCAACTGCCACGTAGGTGTAATCATAATATCCCTGTTTCATCAAAAGATGTGTTTCATATTTCCCCTTGTTTGGATTAAATACCATTTTGAGGCTATCGGTAAAATTATAATTGGTTAGCTGGCCAAACAGGTAAACATCCTGATTCGTATAGGCAACACCGTTAGGTGGAACAAAGGAAAAATAAACCGTGGCATAATCAGCCTCCCAAAATGGGTTTAAACCGCGGATGGCTTCTATGATTGACATGCCATTATTGTCTCGGTAATAAACATATCGCTGCGCGGACAACGGCCCATCGGGACGAAGAAAAATATCAGTATAATTCTTTTTATAATCCGCTGTGAGCACCCTGTCGCTTTGCAAATGAAAATCCCGGATATCAAGCCAACGCCATTCTTTTCCGGCAGGAAAAATTCCTGAATTTTCAGAATTATACTCGACATTATTTCCTCGCACAAAAGCAGGCGCAAGATTTTTCATGGCAATATCCCAACGATTATTTTGGAGAACCACTACTTTCAATTGTCTTGAAGCATCAATTGCATTAAGGCTTTTCAGGTCGACTGTAAATTGAATCTTTTGATGCGTTCGGAAATATTGCGGAGCAAAAGGCTGGGTAACTTTAGCCGCAATAATTACTTTATTTTCCAGCACCATCAGGCGTTTTGTGAACGCCAGCTTAGAAGTGTCGCCGTCCAGGTAAACTTTTAAAATATAATTTCCCGACCTTGTTAAATATGAATTTCTATCGGGAAGGCGCAATTGGTAATGCGTGTATCGTGTGAGCGCTATAGACGAAAAACGATAATTTGTAATTCTGGATTGAGAAAACCCTTTTATATAATCAAACTGCCCGAGGTTTGCCGGTGTCCAATCACTATTACAAAGTTGATAAGTGTAATAATAATTTTTCACATCCGCATCCAGATCATCAAACTGGAGTTCCACCTGGTCGCCGCTATTTAGCTTAATGATGGGCATCGTTAGCTGATTGCCGCCATTGTAAAGGCGAACCGTCGCTATGCTTTTAAGATAAATGCTATCGGGCGATTGCGCTTCTGAAAAATTTGAAATAAACAAAGAAACGACAAGAAGGACAGGAATATATTTCAGTGATTTCATTTAAATGCTTTAAAAAAAATTAGTTTTACAAGATACCAAATTTACATCGTTTGAATGTTTCGTCCTTTATAGCCAGAAGAATTGCTTTTAACCGGCAAAAAACTTTTTCGCGATTTATCATTGGCCTGGCCATTACGGCTACAATGATAAGCGTTGCCGTCATGATTGTTGCTTTAAGTTTTGTTAACGGTTTTCAAAATGTGATCAGCGATAAGGTTTTTAGTTTCTGGGGACACATCCGTGTTCAGCAAACGGTAATGTCGCAGGCCAACATCGCCGAAGAAACGCCCATTGAAAAAAATGACACGCTTGAGTTGTTTTTAAAAAACATCCCCGATGTAGAAAATGTAGAGCGCTATGCCACAAAATCAGCCATCATACGCTTCAAAGATGATATCGAAAGTGTGCTGATGAAGGGCGTTGACAGCAGTTTTGATTTCCAAAGGATCAATCAATTTTTAGAGAAAGGCAAATGGATTTCCTTCACGGACAGCGGTTATAGTAAGGACATCAATATTTCTGCCTACACGGCCAACAACCTGGAAGCGGCTGTCGGCGATAGTGTAATCATACTTTTTATCCAAAGCGATGGATCCCAGCGCGCGAGAAAATTAAGGATCGCGGGAATTTTTAAAACCGGCATCGACGAATATGATCATAATTTTTGCATCGGCGACCTCAAGCTTATTCAACGATTGAATGATTGGTCGCCTGAAGAGATTGGCGGCTATGAAATATTTTTAAAAGATTATAAAAAAATTGATTCGGTCAATAATTATTTATATGAGTCGGATATTTTACCCGGCCGTTGGTATAGTAAAACCATCCAGGAAATTTATCCAAATATATTCGATTGGCTCAACCTGCAAGGCCGGATTAAAAGTATTTTGTTGGTAATTATGATGGTGGTGGCGGTGGTAAACCTGATCACCTGCCTGATCATCCTTGTGCTGGAACGGACGAAGATGGTTGGTATTTTAAAAGCCGTCGGTGCCAGAAATTTCACGATCCAAAAAATATTCATTTACAACACAACCATTATCGCATTCACAGGGGTTATCGCCGGAACGTTGTTAGGATTGGGCATCTGTTATTTGCAGGAAATAACCGGCTTCATTAAATTGGATGAAGAAGCCTATTTTATGAAAGTGGCACATGCAGATGTGATTTGGTGGCAGGTCCTTGCGATAGACCTTGCAACATTGTTTGTGTGCTTTTTAATGCTGCTAATTCCTTCTTTGTTAGTGAAAAAAATACAGCCGGTGAAGGCCATTGAATTTAGATAAAATAAAAAGCATTCATTTGATTTTTATAACTATAACACGGGATAAAAAATTAATTTCTTTTCAGTTGTGCCAATATGATTCCGTTCGCGACGGCCGCGTTGAGGGATTCGGCATTTCCAAAACGCGGAATCGTGATCCTGAATTTACAGAGATTAAGAATTTCGTCATGAATGCCTTTTGATTCATTTCCAAATAAAAAAATACCTTCTTTTATTTCTTCCAACTCATAAACAGATTTGCCTGACAAGGCAGCGCCGTAAACCGGAATCGAGTGATATTCGTTAATGAAAGAAATCAAATCTTTGTAAAAAACGCTGACACGGGCGAGGCTGCCCATTGTAGACTGAACTACTTTTGGATTATAGCAATCCGCGCAACTCTTGCTGCAAATAATATTTTCTATACCGAACCAATCCGCATTACGGATGATCGTCCCAAGATTCCCGGGATCCTGGATGTCATCTAACATTAGCGATAATTTGTTTTGCAAAACCGGCTTTGCTAAAAGTGGAAACTTCTCAAATACAGCCACAACCTGGTTGGGTGTTTTCAAAAGAGATATCCTTTCCAGCCAATGATTATCGATCTCGAAAACCTGACCGGCCGTAACTTTTTCAAGCAAATGTTCATTCTGAGTAATCCAGTCTTTTTCGGCACAAATCGTTCTGCAACGCGCGTTTGAAGATGCCAGCAATTCCGCAACAACCTTGGGTCCTTCGGCGATAAAAGTACCCACCTCATCCCGTAATTTTTTATGGCTTAAACTTTGAATATCTTTGACAATCTTTTTGGTCAACATGGCTTTATATTATGAATGGAATCAATCCCGGAAAAATACCCTTATCTGCCTTTTTTATTGTGACTATGACTGTTCTGCTTTTGCCGGGCTGCGTTACCACAAAAACAAAATATTCCGGTATCACTACGGTACGAAAGTATCAAAAAAATATTCCTTTTGTCTTCAAAAATAATATTCACCTGTCGGCATCTGATGCAGATAAAGATGAAAAATCAAGCATTAAATCCAAATTAAACACCCAGTTAGATGACAGTGCGAAAGTAAATGTGAAGGACAAATTTTTCGTTTTACATTCCATCTCGAACCCGCCTGCTTTTGACTCGAACTCCGTGGCCCAATCGGCTTCTAACATGATGACCTCACTGCGTTATCTCGGCTACTATAATCCTCAGGTAACCTACACTTTTGATACAGTTATCAAAAAGAATGGCGACCAAAAACGGGTGATTATTGATTACGATGTAGTATCCGGAAAACGAACTTTAGTGGATACGCTTGCTTATCTGTTCGACAAACCGGAACTGGAACAGCTCGCTATCTCAACGAAAAAAGAATCTTTACTTCAGCCCAACAGCCCGATCACCAAGAGCTCAGTGCAGGTGGAGACAAACCGGCTTGTAAATCTTTATAGAAATAATGGATTCTATAAATTTACGGCAGATGAGATACGGGTAACCGGCGATACTACTATTGCAGCGCTTACGACCGTTTCGGAAGATCCTTTCGAACAGTTACGCTTGTTGGCCGAGGCGAATCAAAAGCGGGATAAACCGACGATCAGGCTGGGTGTGCAATTGAATCCATCGCCCGACAGTTCCAATCTTCAAAAATATTATATCAATAACATTTATATTTTACCGGATTATGCGCCGGGAGATCTATACACTGATAGCTCTTTACAAACCCGTGTGCTCAAGAGTTTTATTTTAAAAGAACATCGCAAGCTTTTCAGAACTCATGTGCTTCGATCCAACCTGGCAATGAAATCCGGAGATGCATTTAAGCAGGATGACTATTTTAAAACCATTAATAATTTTTATAAGGTTGGTGTTTGGGAAAGTCCCAACATCGACATCATTGAACGGAAAGACACGAACCTTTTGGATATGGTCGTTAAATTAATTCCATTGAAGAGATATGGTTTTGAGGGAAATATTGAGTTGAGTTATTCCGCGAACAATGCCACGAATAATCTTTCTTCGACGTCGGGAAATCTTTTAGGAGTTTCAGCCAACTTATCCGTCACTGATCGAAATGTCGCGAAGTCTGCCATCAGGATGACGAACTCTGTAAAGGTGGGTATGGAATTCAATACTTCACACAGAAACAGCAATGGAACGTTTGTAAATTCCAGTGAAATTACCTATTCAAATAGCCTGCTATTCCCTAAATTCATTTTCCCTTTCGCAAGCTGGAACGATAAAAATCTCATCACGAGGCAATCCTTTATCAACACCAATGTTTCTTTGATCAACAGGATTGATTTTTTCAATCAACAAATCTTAAACACAGGTTTTGGCTTCAATCTTTCGAAAAAAGAAAATCATTTATGGAGTTGGAAGATCCTGAATTTTGATTACCGACGACTGTATAATCGTTCCGCCCTTTTCGACAGTACGCTCACTAAAAATCCATTCCTGCGCTATTCTTTCAATACTGCGTTGGTGATGGGCATGAGTTTGAGCTATAATTCCGTGCATGCGAATCCCAAGAATCCCAAGTTGGTAAGCACTTTGAAAACGAACCTTGAAGAATCCGGTATTCCTTATGGGTTATTGAAAGACCGGAGTAAAAATCCAGAAAATGGAAATTTCTTCAATAAATATTTAAAGGAGTTTGTCAAGGCGGATGTGGAATACACTTATACCATCAACCACGCGAAATCAGCGATAGCATTCAGGGCTTTTGCCGGTGTGGGCATTCCGATCTCAAAAAGTGACACTACGCTCCCATTCTTTAAACAATATTTTGGCGGCGGTCCCAACAGCATGCGCGGCTGGCCTGTGCGCGGAATTGGCGTTGGAGGGCAATCGCTGGCTGCTTATAATAATCAATTATTTAATGACCGGACGGGCGATATTCAGTTAGAAGGAAATGCAGAATACCGTTTTAATGTAGCGCCACTTTTCTCTAATGCGATACTTTTCAAAATGGCTTTTTTCGCAGACATTGGTAATATTTGGAATTTTAAAAACACGCGACCAGATGGCGGTGTGGACACGACGCAGTTTAAATTTCAGAATTTGTATAAGCAATTAGGAGTGGCTTCCGGGGTGGGTTTCCGGTTTGATTTCAACTATTTTCTTTTGCGCTTTGATGTAGGATTCAGATTTAAGCGCCCGGATGTAATTAAAAACGACGGCTGGCAGATACCTGATATTAGCCTGGCAAATCTTTTTGGAACTTCCTTTGCTAATAAGCAATGGCGTTACGAGAATTTTAATGCCACTATAGGAATTGATTATCCATTCTAAAAAATTATAATTTTCGCAGAAAATCGGGGAAAAGGATATAACATTTTGTTTAAAAACTTTTTTAGTAATTTTCTGATGTAAAAATAATATCACAAATAGATATTATTTCATATTAATTAAATTTGCTTGATGAATATTTCTTAATATATTTACCCCATACTTTCCTACGATTAACGTCTACATTTTTCAGAAACTTTTTTAAACAGCAATTGATTTTATTTCTTTGTTTCTCTATGGAGCGGAAATAATTTCATGGTCACGAGCAAACGTTGTTTTGAGCATATTAACAGAAAGATCAACCACACTCTTTTATTTCCTAATTGAAAAACCAGTTTTTAAGGGGCTTAACACAGCCCCTTATTGCTATTTGTCAAATAAGAAAATTTAAAAACTACATTTTAGCTTATGGGGTCAAAACAATTCTGTAAATAAGTTTGTTTGCCTGTTCTATTTTTTATCGATTACTAAATACACGACTGATTTTGCGGGGAGAGCGACACTCAAGCCATTTTTAGTTACTGATGAGTAGGCTTTCAAACTAGCGTAGGACGAAGGGCCGCCTGAGAGTTCAGAAGGCCCGGCACCATTGACAAAAACCTTTCTTGAAAAACCTCCATTGTCTGTTCCCCCGGTTAAAGTGTACCAATAAAAGCGCTGGCCAGGGGTAAAGTTTGATCCAATTTTAGCCGTCATTTGGGTCGCGCCTTTATTTACCAAAATCACTCCCCTTTGCCCTGATGAAAAAGAAGATGCATAAGATAAGATATCGGCCGATCCGGTAACTGTAGATTTCAACATCCTGTCTCCAAGCATTTTTTGAAAATAGTACATATAATAAAATGCAGGGCGGGCATTCCATTTAACTACACCAGGCTCGTCGCCATTATTAAAAAGCCCATGATCGTTTCCATCTGACCACCCATTCGCGAGGTCCCATCTGGCTGTTAATCCGTATTTATTTTTAAGAGATTCTCCCAGCAGAATTGCTGCATGCATGCCATTGATAAATGACACCTGCTGCATAGATCCCTGCGAAGTAATGTTCCATTCGGTCAGCGCTACGGGCTTTTCGGGTGCGCCTGCTTTTGTAAAACCGGTCTTCAGATAACTCATCATCGAAGCGGTATTATCAATCGCAGTGTTCAAAATAATATCAGCAGAAGCATTGGTTTGATAAGGCGTAAAATAACTGTGAATGATGTAAAAATCGTTGTTGTTTTTTACCTGCGCCAACACACCGGTGTTCCATGTTTTATCCGTAGCTGTCTGCCACGCCTCCGGCTCTTTTTCCAAAAGCTGCGCACCAATATAAATGATCTTTCCAATTTCCTGTGCAGCAGCGCGCATCGAATCCACAAAAACATTATAATGCTTCCCATAAAGATCACCAGTAATCAATTGTGGCTGGCCATCTTTATTGTTATTTACGTCAATGCGGTAGCCGGCTTCCCATGTCCCATTATTTTCGTTGCCAATTTCCCAATATTTGGTGCGGCCGTTATCATATCTTACCCAGTCTGCAGCCAGATGGGCTGCGGAAGCTACCGGGTTTGGCCCGGTTCCATATCGCGCATAAGCATAGTTCACGGTGATCATTCCGTAGCTCCCCGTTTGCTGAAGCATTTTATAATAATTATCAACAGAAAATGTCCAGCTATCCGCATTTTTCCCAAACCAGAAATTGGAAGGACCTGCTTTACCATCAGCATCCAGGAGCGTGGCCGGCGCATCGGCGGGAGGTGTACCTGGTTCTGCATTCCAAAAGAATACATCACTAATGCTTCCGCCCGGAAAGCGAATAGGATTAGCCTTCAGGTTGGTCATATAATTCATCAAAGAAGGCTCGGTGATCATTTGAGTCATCCAGATATTTGCGTTCTGGCCAAAGATGCTCGAGGGAACCTTTGTAATAACGGTGGCAGCGTCAATATTTACCGTCACTGTCGCGGCAGACTGCGGCAAAGAAGTGTCAGTAAAAGCCGGCGCCGTAAAGGTTTTCGCGACCCAGTCATTTAGAAAAAATCCCATTGAGGCTGCTATTGAAGGGTCGTCAGGAGTTGGATTTTTAACAACGGTATCTACCACCACAGGAGGCTGTGGTGGTGCAGGCGCCGGATCTCCCGGACTTTTTTTACAGGCAAAAATTAAAAATGCGGGCAGCAAAAAGGCACTACATCTTAATGGTGTCATTTTTATAATGGTTTTGTATAACGGTAATGTATGTTCGAATTTAAAAAATCAAAATACTTTGGAAGAAATGACTGCGAAGAAGGAAGGCTGTTTTTCGGTTATAAAAAGCAAAAGAAGAAAAACTATATTTTGACTTGTCCGAAGCTGATATTCCATTTTAATGTTAAGTTTGATAATGTAAGTTTTGATAATTATTTCTTCAAATCAGAGTTGCTGATGAAAGCGATCTTTTTGCTGTCAGGCGACCAGGAGGGCGTGTTGATAGAGCCCTGACCTCCATATAAATAAGCAATCACTCTTGGTGTACCGCTGTTGGCAGGCATCATCCTTAAATAAACATGTTTATAAAATGGATGTTCATCAGGCTTTATATCTTTCATAAATGATAAGAAAACAATCCATTTTCCATCAGGCGACACATGAGGAAACCAATTGTTGTATTCATCATTGGTTAACTGTTCCGGCGCTGATCCGTCGGGCTTCATTCTCCATATCTGCATCATGCCGCTTCTTACAGAATTGAAATAAATATATTTTCCATCGGGGCTATATTCAGGGCCGTCATCTAAGCCCTGCGTACTTGTGAGCCGGATTTCATCACCACCTTTCGATGGTATTTTATAGATATCGAAATCATTATTTCTTTGTCCGGTGAACACCAGATATTTGCCATCGGGCGACCATCCATGCAAGTAAGAAGGCCCCGTTGGAGTGATTTGCGTGGGCGCACCTCCATTGACGGGCACCGTGTAAACAACTGAGTTAAATTTCCCATCCGGGCTGGTTGCACTAAGGCCAAGCATCTTTCCATCGAAAGAAATAACGTGATCATTATTATTGTTGATAACCTTTCCGGTGTTAATTACAACAGGCTTTTTTGTTTGCAAATTGAAACGATACATTAAACCTTTACTGTTATAGATAAGCGCCTTGCCATCGTTGGTCCAGTTGGGCGCCTGCAAGGATTCCGGTGCGGTATAAAGAATTTCGCGCTTGCCGGTATTGACATCCATCGTTTCAATATTGCTGCCGAGATAGTCCTTATATGGAACAAAATCTTTTTTTGTTGGAATGATGATACGCACATTATCAAAAGATGCTTTTTCCACTACATTGCTGTTGTGCGCACAAACAAATAAGCCAACATAAACATCCGTTCCCAAATCTACATTTTGAACCGATTCTGTCACAAATGCATCTCCAAAATGTGCGACCGACATAATGTATTGATTGCCCCGCCTTTCCAGTTGGATCATATCCGGAGCGCGGAGGGAGAATTTAATTTCTTCAACATCTTTCCCGGGAAGCTTGCGGTATTGCAGGGACGTGAGCCCATCTCCATGAATGGTTGCAGCTACCATTGCAGAAGAACTGTCCAAACCGGAGCGAACCATCCAGCCGAACTTCCGGTGTTCTTCAACACCTTTGCCTATTAGCTTCCCCCTTGCCTGCAGGATAAAATCACCGGCCATTTTTTTCCAGACAAAATGAAGATCATCATGGCCGAACCAAATATTCGCGCCCGATCCCGAAACGAGGTATTCACCCGAAGAAGGGGCATAAGTTGAATTACCGGGATGGCTGATTTTCCCAATATCAGAATGCCCCACGAAAATTCCAACACTTTGAGAAGCGCCCCGAACCGAGGCAAAAGCGAGGGTGATTGAGATAACAATTTTTAAAGAATAAGCGTGCAGAAGCATGTTGAATGTTTATGATTTAAAATCAATTAAATGAAATTTAAAATCAATTAAATGAAAATTGAACAAGTTGCAGATTGAATGGAGGACACCTATTCCATTCATTAGACTTTCAAATCCCGGGATCAAAAACCAACTTTCAAACTCCACATAACATCAACACGTTTTTCGCGTTTTGCTTCGCAAATCGTCCATCAATACCTAACACTCATACGGCAGCTATACCAAATTTGATTTTATGTATTTGATACTTTTTGTAATGCTCACAAAAGGATCACCCGGGCATTTATCCTGTTCTACAAAAAAGTGTTTCATCCCAGCCAACTTTTTATATTTAAATATTTCTTTGAAATTGATAACTCCGTTGCCGACCTCGGTAAAGTCCTGCTGCGCTGTATTATCCATATCCTTTACATGCCAAAGGGGGAATCGCCCCGGATGTTTTTTGAAAAGAGCGATGGGGTCTTGCCCTGCCTTTTTAACCCAATAAAGATCCAGTTCCATTTTCACCAGGTCTTTGTCTGCGTTCATTAAAACATCGTAGGGAAATTGATCATCCTGTTTGTCAAATTCAAAATTATGATTGTGGTAGCACAATTGAATCCCCGCTTTTTTGCATGTTTCGCCGGCAACATTAAGTTGGTGCGCAATTTCTTTATAATGATCGAGTCCGCCCCTTTCTTCTTCGGATAAATAAGCGCATACCATATATTTTATACCGACTGCCGCTGCGTCGTCCACGGCCTTGTTCCATTCATGCAGCATAGTACCTTTTACATTTGCGCCACCCTGTTTTTCCTCGCCCAACCTGTAATGGCTGCTAGGAATCACCAACCCGTTATCTTTTAGAACCTTCGCAAATTCTTTTGGACCCATTCCATAAAATTTTTCAGATCCTGTATAGGTTGCAGCTTCAACCGAATTAAATCCGATTTTAGCGACATGCGCCAACGTGGCTACAGGATCCTTGTCCATCGCATCGCGCACTGTGTAAAGTTGAAGCCCGATCTCAGGATTTTTTATTTTGAATTCAGATGGCACCATAAATAAACCTGCAGACAGCAGTGAAGAAGTTTTTAGAAAAGAACGACGAGTTTGCATTGTATATATTTTTTAAAAATTGAAGAAAGATTTTCAGACTTCAAATTAGCGATTATTCAGTGAAGATGGCACGCGATTTTTCAAAATAATATGCAATGGCCGCTTTTGCCTGAATTACTTTCTAAATTCATCTCTGTCTTTCCAAAATGCATTCTTTTCGCCTTCTGTGTTTTAAAAATTATTTGTTTTCTGTTCTATTTCAGAAATTCTTTTTATTAATTCAACACACGCCCTGACATTATGATACGGGCATTTCCACACACCTGCTTTATCTTCTTCCATTATTGAGTGGTCCTCAGTTATTCCCCAGTACCATTCTCCGTTTTTTTTGTCGATAATGTGTTTTTGAATAAAATTCCAGCTCTTTAAGGAACGGTTCAAATAGATTTCATCACCACTGATCTGCCAGGCATTGAAAAATCCGACCATTGCCTCAGCCTGCGGCCACCAATGCTTTTCTTTGATAAGCTGATCATTTTCTTTATCAAATTCATACCATAATCCACCATCGCTATCCAAACCTTCTGTGGCTGCATTTGCGATAAGAAGAGATTGTTTTTTTATTTGATTAATCAATTCCGGATTCCCAAGTATTTCAGCCGTTTCCTGTATCAGCCACGCAGCTTCAATATCATGTCCATAAGAAATGGTAGCTGCTTTCTTATTCCATTCTTCGTCAAAAAATAATATGAGATGATGTGTTTCAGGATCAATAATATGCCTTTCGAAAATATAGATCAGCTCGGTAATGCGTTCGTTCAGCTTTTCGTCTGTCCATATCCGGTAGAGATTCGCAAAACCTTCCAAAACATGCAAATGCGTGTTCATCGATTTCTTCTCGTTCGCATCTTTGTTGCTAAGCCGCAAATCTTCAAGTTCCTTCCAATTACGCGACAGTGCTTCAATATATCCGCCACTTTTATAATCGTAACTATATCGCACAATGGTTTTATACAAATCAATGGCGGCCAGTTTAGCCTCCTCTACTTTACTCGCAATGTAGAATTCACTCAAACCGTATATGGCAAAAGAAAGCGCATAAATTTGCTTTTTCGCATCAAGTGGATTCCCTTGATAGTCCACTGTCCAATAAACTCCTCCGAATTCTTTATCAATAAAATGTGAACTAATGTAATGAAACGCCCTCGTTGCTGTTCGCAGATAATCTTCATTTTTAGTTAAATTATACGCGGCAGAAAATGCCCATAAAATCCTGCTGTTAAGAACGGCGCCTTTTGGAGAATCTTTGAAAGTTTCTCCCGCATTATTGATCCGGCCATAAAAGCCGCCTGACTCATAATCGGGTGTATGATCCTGCCAAAAACTTAGGATATTTCCCAGTTCTTCTTCCAACTCTTTTCGATATTGATCCAATACCTGATTCATTTTTTACGGTGACTATTTTTTCAAATTTATCGGAACGTTTTTATCGTGAAAAGCCATTTTATAGAAATTCATTAACGTGAATCGTGAAGGTGAATTGTGAATAGGGAATCCTGAATGGTGAATCTAAATCTAAACTATTCTAAACCTCTAAACTTTATTAACCCTTCTGAACCTCTTCCGAAATAATTCCTTTTATGCCACATGATGATTTTTTAGTTCGCCATTTTTCTTATGAATGGAAAGACTCTTGTTCTTATCAACCATGCTAATCACCTGCGCCGCCGAAGCAGCGGACGTGAAACCATCTTCGGGAGTATTCACCACATAGTCAAGTAATTTTTTGATCGATGAAGTTGCTACATGCATTTTTGTGTCGGAGGATGCATAATAAATAAAGACCGTTCCATCCTCATCTTTTATCCATCCATTCGAAAATAACACGTTCGATACATCGCCTGTTCTTTCTTCATTTTCCGGGGCCATAAAATAACCGCCAGGCCGGTGAGTCACTTTCCAGATGTCATAGAGATCGGTCATAAAGACGTAGAGAACATACCTCAATCCGGCTGCGGTATTTCTGACACCGTGGGCCAGGTGAAGCCAACCTAAATCTGTTTTTATCGGTGCAGGACCAAGACCGTTTTTAGCTTCATACACCGTGTGATATATTTTTTTATCAATCACCGTTTCTTTCGTGATGATCGCATTTTCAATGTCATCACAAAGGCCGATGGCGATTCCTCCTCCATTGCCCGCTTCTACAAAATTATCCTGTGGCCTTGTGTAAAGCGCGTATTTATCTTTTATAAATTCAGGATGCAGCACCACGT